>OGPL01001560.1_pt1 | contig 20427 bp, 19 predicted proteins | sample 1552901 | NCBI WGS metagenome assembly OGPL01 (sample SAMEA2580244, study PRJEB22360) | human gut metagenome | biome: human gut; feature: human-associated habitat; material: faeces | place: Denmark | collected 2008/2010 | reverse complement strand
TCACGGCGGTGCCGGACAGGTTCAGACCGATGAGGATGATGATGGGGCCGGTGACAATGGGCGGGAAGTAGCGCATGACCTTCTTGGCACCCACCAGCTTGAACAGCAGGGCCAGCACCAGATACAGCAGACCCGCGACCACCACGCCGCCCAGGGCGTAGGGCAGCTTCTCCTCACCGGTCATGGCGGCGAACTTGCCGCTATCCAGATTGGCTACCGCCTGGAAGCCGCCCAGGAAGGCGAAGGAGGAGCCCAGGAAGGCGGGTACCTTGAACTTGGTACAGACGTGGAACAGCAGGGTGCCGATACCGGCGAACAGCAGGGTGGTCTGGATGGACAGGGGCAGGCCGTAGCCCGTCACCAGGATGGGTACCAGTACCGTGGCGCCGAACATGGCAAACAGGTGCTGCAATCCCAGCAGCAGCATCCGGGGCACGCCCAGCTCCCGGGCGTCATAGATGGCGTCGTGTCCTAATTTCTTGTTCATGTGACTTGTCCTCTCTTTCTCGTTCATCCGTATATGTTTACTTACTTACAAACAGCCTAAAAAAATGACCGGTGAAAAATCACCGGTCAAATGGAAACAATATCAGAAACAAAAACAGAGGGAGCGTCGGTCCGCTTTTTCACGATCGTCTTGCAGGTCATGGCGTGTCCCTCCTCTCATTTTTCTTGCCTATTATACGGGGCTCGGCCGCAAAATGCAATACATTTCTATGCCAATATCCTGTCAAAATTTCAGAAGACGGTTTGGCTGTATTGCACAAGGTCATTCGCCCCGCTTATCGCTGCCATCCGCCAATCTTAACCGCCGCCGCAAAACGGGGCACACGCCCGCCGCCACGATGATCTTCACTGCGTCTCCCGGCAGGTAGGGCAGCATCCCCGCCCACAGCAGCGCGGAAAACGTCATACCCTTGCCCATGTAGGCGTTGAGTATCAGCGCCATGTAGGGCATTCCCACGGCATACAGCGCGGCCAGTCCCGCCAGCGACGCCAGTGCCATGCGTTTGGGGTCCAGACTCTCCCCTGCCACGGCACCCACGACCCATGCGGCCGGGATCAGCCCCAGCAGAAACCCGAACGTGGGCTGGAACACATAGCCAAAGCCGCCGCCCATGGTGAAGATGGGCAGGCCCACCAGCCCCAGCAGGACGTACACCGCCTGGCTCAAAGCTCCCCACCTCCGGCCCAGAAGCAGCCCCGCCATGGCAGTGAACAGGTATTGCAGCGTTACGGAGCTGTACACCATCGGAATACGCAGAAACGCACCCACCGCCGTCAGCGCAGCGAACAGGGCGGTATAGACCAGCTTGCGGGTACGGGTGTTCATAGGCGTCCCTCCTCCAAAAACTGTCCTGATGATACTAAATTCCTTAACACCTGTCAACTATTTACAAACGCGGAATACAGTGCTACAATGTGTTTTCGACCGAAAGGAGATGATGGCCGTGACTTGGGATGTTCTGCGCTATGACACCGTGGACTCCACCAACAACGTATGCAAGGCCCTTGCCGCGCAGGGGCTGGACAGCACCGCCGTCATCGCCCGGGCGCAGACCGCCGGTAAGGGCCGGCTGGGCCGTTCGTTCCAATCACCGGAGGGCGGCCTGTATCTTTCCGCCCTGTGGCAGGACTGCCCGGCCGGGCAGCTGCTCACCGTGACGCCGCTGGCCGCGGTGGCTGTGTGCCGCGCTGTTGAGAGCCTCTGCGACACGGACTGCGGCATCAAGTGGTGCAATGATGTGGTGCTGCACGGCAAAAAACTGTGCGGCATTCTGACGGAGTCCTCCCTGCTCCCCGACGGCAGTGCGGCGTGGCTGGTGGTAGGTATCGGTGTCAATGTGGGACAGGCCTCTTTTCCGCCGGACATCGCGGACATGGCCACATCCCTTGCCCTACAAGAGCTTGACGTGTCGCCGGACGCGCTGGCAGACGCCATACTGGCCCAGCTGACAGCCATGCGGACTGTGCTGACCGACCCAGCGGAATGGCTGGCGGAATACCGGCGGCGGTGCGTGAATTTGGGCAGACCCGTGCGCGTCCTGCGGGGCAATACCGTCCGGCAGGCCACGGCGCTGGCCATAGACGAACAGTTCGGCCTGACGGTGCAGTATGAAAACGGCGAAACGGAGACAGTCCGCAGCGGCGAGGTCTCAGTGCGGGGACTGTACGGATATATAGAATGAGGTGATACGATCATGAACGCAAAACTTCTCGCTCAGTTGTTCCTCACCTTTGCCAAGGTGGGCGTCATGACCTTCGGCGGCGGTATGGCCATGCTGCCCATCCTCCAGCGCGAGGTCGTGGAGGACAAGGGCTGGGCTACAGACGAGGAGCTGGTGGACTATTTTGCCATCGGCCAGTGCACCCCCGGCATCATCGCTGTAAACACCGCCACCTTCATAGGGCAGAAGCAGGCCGGTATTATCGGCGGCATCGTGGCCACGCTGGGCATTGTGTTCCCATCGCTGATCATCATCACCGCACTGGCAGGCGTCATCAACAGCTTCTCCCATCTGGCTTGGGTGCAGCACGCCTTTGCGGGTATCCGCGTATGTGTGTGCGTGCTGATCTTCAACGCGGTGCTCAAGCTGTTCAAGGGTTCTGTGAAGGACTGGGCCGCCGGGCTGATCTTCCTTGCTGTGCTGGCGGCGGCGCTGCTCACCGACCTGTCCCCCGTCATCTTCGTGGCGGCGGCCGCGGCGCTGGGCATCGTCATTCAGAACGTGATAAGGAGGGCGAAATAATGCTGTACCTCCAACTGTTCTGGGAATTCTTCAAGACCGGTCTGTTCGCCGTAGGCGGCGGGCTGGCCACTCTGCCCTTCCTGCAGGATATGGCCGACCGCACCGGCTGGTTCACCCATGCGCAGCTGGCGGATATGCTGGCGGTGTCGGAGTCCACGCCGGGCCCCATCGGTGTGAACATGGCCACCTACGTGGGCTTTACCACCGGTGGCATCGGCGGCGCGCTGGTGGCCACCATCGGGCTGGTAACCCCCTCCGTTATCGTCATTCTCATCGTGGCGGCGTTCCTGAAAGCCTTTCGCGACAGCAAGTGGGTCAGCGCCGCGTTCTACGGCCTGCGCCCCGCCTCCACCGCGCTGGTGGCTGCGGCGGGCATCTCCGTAGCACCTATCGCCCTGCTGCACAGTGGTATGACCGGTCTGGCCGCGCTGAACTGGCCGGCTATCGCCCTGGCGGCCGTACTGCTGGTGTGTACCAACTGGGTACCTGTGGTGAAAAAGTGGCACCCTATCGTGTTCATCGGAATCTCCGCCCTGGTGGGCGTTCTGCTGAAATTTTGAGAAAAGGGAGACGCTGCGCGTCTCCCTTTTTGTATATATTTTCTCCCGGCAGGGCAGACTATCGCTGCTATACTGTCAGGAGGTTTGTATTCTATGTCTGAAATGTTCTGTTTTCAGTGTCAGCAGACGGCGGGCAACAGCGGCTGCGTCCGCACCGGCGTCTGCGGCAAGCAGCCGAAAACCGCCAATTTGCAGGACTATCTGGTGTGCTCCCTCATCCACCTGGCGGAGATATATGCCGCCAAGGAGGACTATCCTCCGGAAGTCACACACCTGCTGGCGGACGGTCTGTTCGCCACGCTGACCAACGTAAATTTTGACGATACAGCCTTACAGGGCTATATCCGCCGCGCCGAAAAACTGACGCCCCAGCGTCTGCCGATACAGGACCCGAGTTGGCTATGGCGCGGCGATACGGACATCGTGTCTCTGCGCGCCACACTGCTGTTCGGCATGAAGGGTATGGCAGCCTATGCCCATCACGCTTTCCGCCTTGGGCAGGAGGATGAGGCGGTCAGCCAGTGGTTCTACAAGGGGCTGTGCGCCCTGCGGCAGGAGCACACCGTTGAGGAGTGGCTGGCCCTCATCACGGAATTTGGTCTGGTAAACTATCAATGCATGGCCCTGCTGGACAAGGCCAACACCGCCGCCTTCGGTGACCCGGCGCCCGCAAAGGTCCACACGGACATCCGTCGGGGGCCGTTCATCGTGGTATCCGGCCACGATCTGGAGGACCTGCACCAGTTGCTGGAGCAGACGACAGGCACCGGTGTCAACGTGTACACCCACAGCGAGATGCTGCCCGCCCACGGGTATCCGGGGCTGCGAAAATACCCGCAGCTGGCCGGAAACTTCGGCACCGCCTGGCAAAACCAGCAAAGCGAGTTCGACAGCCTTCCCGCACCCATTCTGATGACCACCAACTGCATCATGCCGCCCCGTCCCAGCTATGCCGACCGTATCTATACCACGTCGGTGGTGGGCTATCCCGGACTGAAGCACATCCCGGAGGATCGGCAGGGCCGCAAGGATTTCTCCGCCCTCATCGACCAGGCGCTGGCCCTGGGCGGATACAGCACCGACCGGAGCATGAGTGGCATCAACGGCGGACATATCCTGACCACCGGCTTTGCCCACAAGGCGCTGGGCGACAGCGCCCCGGCGGTGATCGACGCCATCAAAAGCGGCGCGGTGAAGCACATCTTTCTGGTAGGCGGCTGCGACGGCGCGCACCCCGGACGCAACTACTACACGGACTTCGTCAAGTCCACGCCTATGGACTCGCTGATCCTGACGCTGGCCTGCGGCAAGTTCCGCTTCAATGACCTGGATCTGGGCGATATCAACGGCATTCCCCGCATACTGGACGCAGGCCAGTGCAACGACGCCTACAGCGCTGTGCAGATCGCGCTGGCCCTGGCCGATGCCTTTGGCTGCGGCGTCAATGACCTGCCGCTGACGCTGGTGCTGTCCTGGTACGAGCAGAAGGCGGTATGTATCCTGCTGACCCTGCTGGCTCTGGGCATCAAGCGCATTTACCTGGGGCCCACCCTGCCGGCCTTCCTGTCAGAGACGGTGGTCAAGACGCTGGTGGATACCTATCAGCTGCAGCCCATCACCCATCCCCAACAGGATCTGGACGCCATACTGCACCGCGGATAAAGAAACATCCCCCGGCTCCGCCGGGGGATGTTTCTTTATCCAAGCACCTTTGCCAGGCCGACCAATACCGGCATGGTCAACGCGGAGATCGCCGTCTGGACCGACACCAGGGACGAGGTCAGGGCGGTGTCCTTGCCGAAGCGGGCGGCGAACATACTCAGCAGCGCCGCCGGCGGCGCGCTGGCCGCGATCAGCAGCACCAGCGTCAGGTCATGGGACACGTTCAGCGCCAGGCAGATGCCCAGTGAGGTAAGAGGCAGCACCAGCAGCCGCAGCACCAGCGTCACCCAGGAGCTGATACCCTGCAGCGCCGCCTTGAAATTGGCGTGGCTCAGCTGATAGCCCACCACCAGCATGGGCAGCGGCGTATTCAGGTCCGCCAGATAGTTGATGGGGACCATCAGGGGTTCCGGCACCGTCACCTGTCCGAGATACAGCGCCATAGCCAGCACCACGCTGATAACGCCGGGGTTCAGCAGCAGGGGCTTCAGCCGCAGCTGGCTGCGGTCGCCTGTGATGACATAGACGCCCCATGTCCAGCTGAGTATAGTAAATACGATGACGTAGGCCGAACCATAGAACACGCCGATGCTGCCCAGTAGCGCGGCCATCAGGGGATAGCCCATAAAGCCGCAGTTGGAGAACACTGCGGCGAAGCGCAGGCAGTTCTGCCGTTCACGGTCTCTATCGCGGATCAGCAGCATGGCCGCCGCAATAAACACCACATGGAGTACGGCCGAGACACCCGTCACTACGCCGAAGTTGTGCAGTGCCGTATGCTCCAGCGGCCGCTGGAACGCCACCACCATCATACAGGGGGACACCACGTACATGACCAGGCTGCTCAGGGCCACCGAGGCACGGTCATCCAGCAGCTTGACCTTTCCCAGTACAAAGCCCACCACCAGCAGCAGGTACAGTGTGAGGATCTGCTGCCCAACAGTGAGGAATGATTGCAGCACAGCTATCCCTCCTAAGCAAAAAATGCGCACCGCCTCAGTGTATCACAAAAAATCCCGGTGTCAAGTCCCCGTGAAGAAGAAAAGCGGAAGCCGCCGCTTCCGCTTTTCTTACAGATCGTTCTTATCCCGGCCCACGGACTTTTCCGTGGAAAAGCCGTCCGGATACCGGCGCTCCAGCTTCTCCAGGTTGGCCCGGAGGATGTCCTCCAGATCAAGGTCCAGCGCCGTGGCCGCCTCGGCCAGATACCAAGCCACGTCCCCCAACTCCTTGGCCAGATGCTCCCGGTCCAGCGGATGGCCCTGGGCCAGCCACTTCTTCACGATGTCGATAGCCTCGCCGGACTCGCCGCACAGGCCCATGACGCTGTTGATAAGCACATCCCGGCCCTTCAATTCGGGATTTAGCGAAGCCATGGCCCGCTGCTGGTATTCATTGATGGTCATCATGCCGTACCCTCCAGCAACGCCGGTATCTGCCGCAGGTCCGTCACCTGCCAGGTCACATCCGTACCCTCTGCCGCGCCGGGGCGGCGGTAGTAACAGGTCTTCATGCCATACTGCCGGCCGCCGGCCATATCGGAGGTCAGGGAGTCCCCAATGATCACACAGTCTTTCGGCACGATGGCTGCTTCACATCCATCGTTCAGTGCCGCAAACGCCCCGTCAAAAAAGGCCCGGGCCGGCTTGGACGCACCCAGTCTCTCCGACACGAAGAACCAATCGAAATACCGCTTCATGCCCGCCAGTTCCAGCCGGTGGAGCTGCTGGTCGTATGGTCCGTTGCTGGCCACCGCCAGCGGATACTTGCCGTGGAGCGCCTCCAGCAGTTCCATGGCCCCGTCCACGGGGATAGCGCTGTCGTACAGGGCCGCGCGGAAATACTTTTCGAATACCTGTCCGTCAAAATCGATATTCAGTGCTCGGAACACGTTGTTCCAGCGGATCTCTTCCAGCTCACGGAACGTCAGCGTACCCTGCTCGATCTGCCGCCAGAGTTTTCCGTTCTCCCGGTGGAACACGGCCTCCATGTACGGCTCGTAGGGCTTCAGTCCAAAGTGCGCGAAGCCCTCCCGCATGGTCTGCCGGATGTAGGCGTCAAAATCCAGCAGGGTGTTGTCGATGTCGATAAAAATCATCTGCATGGGGTACCTCTCAGATAAAGAACTTACGGTGCAGGCTGCGCCGCAGGGGCTTGCACATGGCGATGACCAGCAGCATGGCCCCCAGCACCACCCCCGCCGCCAGCGGGTAAAAGGACCAGAGGAACGTCTCGTGCAGGCCGAAGGTCAGGTTCAGCAGAAACTCCACCAACACCGCCATGCCGCCGGACAGGATCAGCGCCCCGCCGCAGATGTACAGCGCCGCGCCGGGCAGATACCGCAGCAGCGTCACCATGGCGCACACCAGCAGCCCTGCCGCGCCTGTGACCGGCAGTGCAAAGGTCAAAAACCAGTGGCCTCCGGTGGCGTAGTTCACATACAGCAGGAACACGCCGATGGCCGCGAAGTCAATGGGCACGAAGATCACCGGGTTGGGCCGCTTAAACCACAGAGGCAGCACCGCCAGGATATACAGCAGCAGCAATCCGCCCACGGCAAAGCCGGACCAGACGATGGTCCCGTTGATGCGCCAGTCGCACAGCACGGTGATGACCGCCGGCAGCAGCATACACACAGAGATGACGAACAGCACGCCGATGCGGCTGACCTCCTCATGACGGGGGTGGTCAGCCGGCGGGTAGGGCGGCTCACCCTGTCCGCAGGGCAGATCGGGATGAAATACCCGGGTGCCGCACAGGGGACAAACGCGCTCGCTGTCCGCCAGCTCCACGCCACATTTGATGCAATACATAAGAAAGGCTCCTTTCTCCCGTTGTGTCAGCGCATATTGCTCTCGACCTTAACGGGCAGTCCCAGCCGATGCAGCACGCGGTAGAAGTGATACTCCAGCTCCGGCTCCCGAATGCTGCGAATACAGTTGATGTAGGCCGTGTTCCCCCAGGTGACCACACCGCAGTTGTGGGGTGCCTTGGCCTGCACACCGATGATAAAATCCATACGGCGCACATAGGGCACCATCACGTCCGGCAGCTCCACGCGGCCCAGGTTGGACAGGCACAAGCAGGACTTACACTCGCCCACCGTGTCAAACACGGCCTTCATGGCGATATTCTTGATGAACAGCGGCATGATCCGCAACACGGGCGAACGTTCGCTGGCCACATTGGCGGCAAACTTGGCCCGCATGGTCCAGCGGTTGTTCTCCAGCCCCATCTTGTGGTGGACCAGCGCACACAGCTCCTGAAAGCTGCACGCTCCCAACCGCGGATCGATCTCCGGAGTGATATAGGACGCAAAGTTCCGCAGCGTTTTGCTGGGAAACAGCTTTCGCAGATTTACCGGCAGCAGCACCTTCACCGGTTTGCGGTGGCGGGGGTTGGGCACCTTCTCCGTCTGCAGCTCCAGAATAGCCTGCATCATGGCGGCACACAGCAGCTCCGTCACAGACACGCCGTGGTCTTTGGCGCAGGAACGCAGCTTATCCGCCGGCACCATCAGTGTCACCAGGTCCTTATAGCCATCTGTCTCCGGTGTGCCGGTCAGGTGCCAGGCCGTGGCCTCGGCGCGGCTGGCGGTCACATCCCCAGCATACCGGGCAAAGCTGTCCTCCAGCTCATCCGGCGACGGCTCCTCTAACCGTCCCAGTACGCCCTTTTCCGCAGGGACGGAGATACCGTACTTCTCACTGAGATACTCCGCCAGCAGCGATTTGACGAACACCAGCGCGCCGGTGCCGTCGGTCAACGCATGGAAAAACTCCACCGCAAAGCGGTCCTTATACACCAGCACCCGGAAGGCGCACTGCCGCACCTGGCGGAACGGCGCATGGGCCAGCGGGCAGCTCTTTTCGTCCTGTATGGGCGGCGTGTGGGGTATCTCCTCCAGATAGTACCAGAACACACCCCGCCGCAGCCGTACGGCAATGGACGGGAAACGCCGCACCGTTACATCCAGCGCCGCTGCCAGCACCGCGCGGTCTACCGGCTCCGCCAGCGTGGCGGAGATGCGGAAAAAATTGTTCCAGTTGCGCCGCTTGGCAGCGGGATATATCTTGGCCGCGTTGTCCAGACGCATCCACCGCAGGCTCCGGGCCGGGGACAGGTTCTGCGTCATAAAGCGGTTGATCTCATAGATATCCTGCTCCATGTTCTCCTGTAGGCAATAGAGCACATAGGCGTGCCAGCGCCCCGGCGCGATGATCAGCCTGCTTTTGCTCCCGGCCTTTTTCAATCGTTCATGCAGTCCCTTGGCATCATCCAGCAATATCTCATCGCCGCCGGCGAAGATCAGCGTCGGCGGAAAGCCCGTCAGGTCGCCCAGCAGGGGCGAACACAGCGGGTCCGTGGGGTCCTGCGTATAGCACCTGGCGTAGAATTGCAGCAGCTCCTCCGTCAGGGACGGATCGTTGTCCCGGTTGAATTCGTAGGACTTCCCGGAACCGGTCAGGTCCACCCAGGGCGAGATGGCGATGAGCCCGCAGGGCAGCTCCCGGCCCAGCTGCTTCAGCTTCAGGCACAGAGCGCAGATCAGCCCACCGCCGGCGCTCTCGCCGCACAGCAAAATCTGCTGCGGCGCGTAGCCCTTTTTCAGCAAATAGTCGTAGGCAGTCAGTGCATCCTCCAACGCGGCGGGATAGGGGTTCTCCGGCGCCAGGCGGTACGCCCCGCAGAACACGCGCACACCGCACTCGCTGGCCAGCGTAGCCGCAAAGCCCTTGGCATAGTCCAGACTGCCGCAGGTATAGCCGCCGCCGTGGAGATACAGCACCACGCCGCTGCGGCGCTCGTCCTTAGGCATGACCCACGCGCCCTTGAACTGCTCGAAGTCGTGGTCGCGGAAGATCACCTCCCGCTTGTGCAGGGCGCTCATCAGCTCGCCCAGCTTATCCTGTCCCTTGCGGGTGGTCTCCAGTGAGCAACCCGCCACAAAGGGCTTAAAAAAATTCAATTGTGAACGCACCAGCTTTGCCGATAATTCCATTGTGGTCGTTCCTTTCCTCGTTGCTGATAGATGATTATACCATATTATGCAAGTCTTGTAAACCAAGCCAAACCGGACGAACGAGCCGCTTTTGTACCGCGTCTCAAACACGAGTCTTTTCTTTACAGCCGCAGTACAGCCATGGTATACTGAGGCAAAAGGATCCGGACAGGGGTGATGACACATGGCCTCAGGAAAAAAATCGGCGTGGAAACGACGGGTACGGGAATTCCGCAATTACCTGCTGTGTCTGGTATTGGGCGGTATATTTCTCTTCATGGGTCTGACCCAGCCGATATATACGGAAGAAAACACCATGGAAATTTACGCCGCCTCCGAAGAGGCACTGATGTCCAGCCAAGGCCGCAGATTATATCCTATTCCGTTGTTGATATGCACGGACGGAACGGAATACACCTTTGGCTTTTCGTGCTACAAGAAGCTTCCTTCCGATTTCAACAGCACTCCTCATTCGATTCGTATCCGTGTCTATACCGGCTATAATTGGCGGCCTTGGGATGCGACTCCTGAAATCGCAGAGCTGGAAGCTGATGGTACGCTGTGTTTTTCACTGCGTGATTCTAACAGAGAGCGGAAAACCAGCCGGGTAATTCTCATTTCGATCGGCGCAGCATTTACCGGCATCTTTGCGCTTAGCGCATACGACATTTTCCTGTCACCGACTGTGCAGAGGAAACGTCAAGCGAAGGAACGAGCGAAACGGAAAGCACAAAAACGGGATAGAAGCAACCGTGAGTCAGCTCCCAAAAGTTAGACAACTCCGGCCTGCTTCGACTCAGCAAAAAAGGCGGCTGACGCCGCCTTTTTTGTGTTTTACAGATCCAGCTTCAGATCGCCGTCCTTGATCCACCCCCACTTCCGTATGGGGATGGCGATGAGCCACGTCAGCACGGCGGGGAGCACGAAAGAGATCAGTACCAGTCCCAGCCAGTCCATGCCGGTAATGGCGGCCTTGGTGCCGGCGGCCACGTCGCTGACCCAGCCGGTGTACACACCGATCTGCCCCACCAGGCCGCAGGTACCCATGCCGGAGGACACCGGCGCACCGTTCATCTCCAAGCGGAACAGGCAGGTGGCGACAGGGCCGGTGATGGCGGCAGCCAGCGTAGGCGGTATCCATATCCGGGGATTGCGGACGATATTGCCCATCTGCAGCATACTGGTGCCCAGGCCCTGGGCGGCCAGGCCACCCCAGCGGTTTTCACGGAAGCTCATAATGGCGAAGCCCACCATCTGGGCGCAGCAGCCCGCCACGGCAGCGCCGCCGGCCAGGCCTGTCAGCCCCAGAGCCGCACAGATGGCGGCGGAGGAGATGGGCAGCGTCAGCGCCACGCCGATGACCACGGAGACAATGATGCCCATGAAGAAGGGCTGCAGCTCCGTTGCCCACATGATGGCCTGTCCCACGGCAGAGGCCGCCCTGCCCACCGGCGCGGCGATCAGCGCGGCAAATCCCACGCCCACCAGCACGGTGACGATGGGCGTCACCAGAATGTCGATCTTCGTCTCCTTGCTGACGGCCTTGCCCAGCTCCGCGGCAACGATGGCCACGAACAGCACCGCCAGAGGGCCGCCCGCGCCGCCCATGTAGTTGGTGGCAAAACCCACGGGGATCAGGGAGAACAGCACCAGCGGCGGCGCGTTCAGCGCCCGGGCGATAGCCACCGCCATGCCGGGGCCTACCATAGCCGAGCACAGCCCGCCGATGGTGTAATGCACCGCGCCGTCACCCGTGCCGATGGTGACGATGGCGGCGTTCAGGAACCCGATGTGGAACTGCTGGCCGATGGTGTTGAGGATGGTGCCCACCAGCAGTGTGCAGAACAGGCCCTGCGCCATGGCGCCCATGGCGTCGATGAAATAGCGCTTTGCGGAGAAAACAATGTCCTTTCGTTTCAGAAAGGCGCGGAGCTTTTCCATAGCGGTATACCTCGCTTGTCGATTTTCTCCATTATAGGCGCTTTTGGTACCGGTTGTCAACCGCCGCAGCCCTTTTCCACGCGGCGGCGCAGCCAGCGGAATACCGCCGCGCCGTCCGCGCCGGTGCGCAGGCGCTCCGGATGCCACTGCACCGCCAGTATGGGCAGCGCGGTGTGGCATATACCCTCGATAACGCCGTCCCCCGCCCATTGCCGCACCGACAGCCCCGCGCCCAGCCGGTGGACCGCCTGATGGTGATTGCTGTTGACCAGCGGCTCCGTGCCCACCAGCTCCGCCAGCTCGCCCACGGCGCGGGTGGCGTGGACAATGTCACCCTCCGGCGACTGGTGGCCGGGTATGTAGGCGTACAGCGTACCGCCGAAAAACACGTTCAGCGCCTGCAAGCCCCGGCATATACCCAGAATCGGCTTCTCCGCCGCGGTGAATGCCGCGATGACCCGCTCCTCCTCCGGCGGCAGACGGTCGGCGATATCCCCGCCGCCGGGCAGCAGCAGCGCGGCGCAGCGCGCCGCCTCTTCCCCGTCGGCGCTGACGACAGCCTCCAGCCCCACCGCCGAAAGCGCCGCTTTGTAGTTTACATAATCATGTCCTCCGTCCCAGACCAGCACACGTCTGTCCATACTACCGCCCCCTCTCCCCTATTACATGCCGCCGGCGGCAGAATTATGCTTTCAGGTGTTGCGCATCGGAAAAATTTGTGGTATGATACGCTGGTATGCGGCGGTATCGAAGTGGTCATAATGTGGCTGACTCGAAATCCTCCGCGGCTTAGGCTTTTTCGTCCACCCGTTTCCCTTTGTTTTCAAGAGTTTTCGCGGGTTCTAAAAACTAAATATTTCGTTGTTCTAACACGCCGTTCTAACATTTTGGCTTTCCCTCTTTTTTGAGGTTCAAGGTGTTCTGACCGTGTTTGACATACACGGAGAGGTATCGAAGTGGTCATAACGGGGCTGACTCGAAATCAGTTTGCGAGCAATCGCACATGGGTTCGAATCCCATCCTCTCCGCCACAAAAGTCCAGTAAACTCAAGGGTTTGCTGGACTTTCCTTTTTTGTCCGACTCCTTGAATTTTCCGATTTTCGCGTTGGAACGGCGTTAGAATTGGCCGTTTTTTCTGGATGAATGGATCATCCGGCATCTAACAACTACTTGACTTTCCTCCAAAAACGTCTATAATATGACTAACGAACATTAGTTAGCGATGCGTGATGATGAAGCGGCGCGGGCAGGAGCGCATCATCCACGCGCGGCATTTTCAAATCGAGGTCATTTATCAGCCAGACGCAAAGACGCAGTGCTGACCGCAATTTCTGTGGTCATGTACTGCATCTTTTTTAGGAGGAGAATCATGAAAAAATCATTGCTGCAAAGGTTGGGGCTGCTGGGTGTTGTCAGCTTTCTTTCGTACACGGCGGCGGTGGTGTTCGCTTCGCTGGCCTATCCCTGATACAACTGGATGGCGCAGGCGGTCAGCGACCTGAGCGCCGCCAATGCGCCGTCGCTGGCGCTGTGGAATCAACTCAGCGCCCTTTATAATGTGTGCGAGGTCGTCTGCGTGACCGTTGTCTGCATCGGCATCCAAGGGCGGAAAACCAAGCTGCTCCGTTCAGGCATTTATCTGTTCGCCGTCATGGAGTGGATATTGGCGGTCGGGTATCGGATGTTCCCGCTGAGCGACAGCGGCTACGCGGGCGCCTTTCAGGACGTGATGCACATGGCCGTCACTGCTCTTGTCGTGCTGCTGTCCATCGTATCGCTGGTGATCATCATCGTCGCAGGAGTCAAGAGCAAAAGCTGCCGTTCCTACGGTGTGTGCGCCGCTGTCGCATTGGCCATGATGCTTGTGGGTGCAATGGGGATGAAAATCGTCCCTGCCGCATATTTCGGCGTGGTCGAGCGCTTCAGCGTGTTTGCGGCTACGGGCTTCAACGCGGCGCTGGGTATCCGCCTGTTTTGTATGAAGAGCGAAATATAAACGCAGCCGGCTATGTGCGCAAAAAAAGAACCGCCCGCGGGCGGTTCTTTTTTCTCTCATATCTGCGGGTCGGGCTTCTTCAGCTCGTCCTCCAGACGCTGCAGCTCCCCGATCATGTCGTCAAAGGCGGTGAAATCCGCGTTGTCCACTTCCTCCTGGGCGGCGCGCAGCTGCTGGGACAGGGCGGCATTCATCGTCAGGTAGGTGCTGCGCCGCTGGCTGCACCACAGGCGCTGCTGGGCGATGCACTGTCCCAGCCGCTCCATGGCGCGGGCGCGGAACTCCTCCGTGCGGCGGTGGGCGCTGATCTCGATGTCGGCAATATGCTCCTTCAGAGACTGGTACTCCCCTGCCGGGCCGCGCAAAGCGTTGTTCTCCGCCTGTACCTCCGCCAGCTTCGCCTGCAGCTCCTCCACCCGGCGCTGAAGCCGGTTGTTGTCCTCCTGCAGACGGGCGTCCTCCTCTGTCAGGCAGCGCAGCGCCTCATTCTCGGCGACAGCGGCGTCCCGGTCGCGGCGCAGCTGGTCGTTCTCCGCGCGCAGCGTCTCCGTCTCCACGCGGTGCTCCTCCGCCGTTTTCTCGATAAACGCCACCACATCCTGACGGTCGAACCCGCCGAACATGCATGTTTTGAAGCTGGCATCCATGGCATGTACCTTCCCTCTCGTGTTATTAGATACAGCATACCACAATCGGCGGCAATTGACAAGGGACAGCGGGGAAAAAGGCGCTCATCTGTCAAATTAAAGCAAAAAAGTTTGGAATGGCGATTTACAAACGGTGAGGATTGTTGTATACTGCAAGTTAGTGTGTTTTTGAATCGACAGACTGAACTTAGACAAAGGACGGAGAAATCATGAATTGGGAAATCATCGTATTTTTGGGCTACTTCATTATTCTCTTGGGAGTAGCGCTGATCTTCTACTTTAACGGCTCCAACAAGAACTCCGAGGACTTCTTCCTCGGCGGACGCTCCATGGGCCCCTGGGTCACGGCGCTGTCCGCTCAGGCCTCCGACATGTCCGCATGGCTGCTGATGGGTCTGCCCGGCTCCATTCTGGCCTTCGGCTTCGGCCAGATGTGGATCGGCATCGGTCTGGCGCTGGGCACCGCCGCCAACTGGATCCTGTGCGCCAAGCGTCTGCGCACCTTCTCCAAGGCTGCTGACGATGCCATCACCGTGCCCCAGTACCTGACCAACCGCTTCGCGGTGGACTCCCGCTCCCTGCAGCTGGTGTGCGCGCTGATCTTCCTGTTTGCCTACACCATTTATGTGGCCTCCGCTCTGGTGGCCGGCACCTCCGTGTTCACCACCCTGTTCCCGGACGTGTCCCCCAAGCTGGCCATGTTCGTGTTCCTGCTGATCATCGTGGCCTACACCTTCTTCGGCGGCTTCACCGCCGTGTGCTGGACGGACTTCTTCCAGGGCATGCTGATGATGCTGGCTTTGATGCTGGTTCCCATCGTGGTCTACTTCGGCCACCGCGAGCTGCTTGACCCCACCGCGCTGACCACCGTATACGAGTACACCGACGCCGCGTCCGGCGCTGTCACCCAGTGCAGCTTCGGCGGAGGCCTGTTCAGCGCCAGCTGGCAGGATATCCTCAGCGGTCTGGGCTGGGGTCTGGGCTACTTCGGCATGCCCCACATTCTGGTGCGCTTCATGTCCATCAAGAAGCCCTCCATGATCCGCAAGTCCTCCACCGTGGCCATTGTCTGGGTTATCATCTCCCTGCTCTCCGCCGTGCTGATCGCCTACCTGGGCCGTATGGTCATGGGCGAGGAACTGCTGACAGTGGGCAACCAGAAGCTGGTGTTCATCGCCATGGCACGTAAATTCTTCCCCGCCGGTATCTGCGGCCTGCTGCTGGCGGCCATCATCGCCGCCTCCATTTCCACGGCCGACTCCCAGCTGCTGGTGGCGTCCAGCTCCTTCACCGCCGACCTGTACAAGCCCTTCTTCCGCAAGAACGCCACGGAGAAGGAGACGCTGATGGTGGGTCGTGTTCTGGTGCTGGTGCTGTCCGCGATCGCCTTCTTCATTGCCAACTCCAAGGGCAGCGGTGCGCAGGCCATCATGGACATGGTGGAAAACGCCTGGGGTGCCTTCGGTGCCTCCTTCGGCCCCACCATCCTGCTGTCCCTGTTCTGGCGGCGGTTCAACTACAAGGGCGCCGTAGCCGGTGTTGTCTCCGGCTTTGTGGTAGATCTGGGCTGGCTGCTGACCGGTCTGACCGCCTCCACCGGCGTGTTTGAGATCGTGCCCGGCTTCATCGCCAGCCTGATCGTCGCCGTTGTGGTGACCAAGCTGACGCCGGCTCCCAACGCCGAGGCCGTGGAGATCTTCGACAAGGCCACCAGCAAGGACGCCGACTGAGTCTGAATATGCAACAAACAACGCGGGCATGGCCCGCGTTGTTTTATTGTATTCTGTCCCTGTTCGCCCTCAGTCCAGGCGTTCGTAGTAGTCATAATCGCCGGTGACGCCCCAGTACATGCCGTTGTCCCCGGCCGTGGCGATGATGTAGGAGACGCCGTCAAACTGCTCGGAATCGGCGGCATAGTGCCCCTGCGTCTCGTCCACCACGCGGAGCAGCCCGCTGTCGATGGCGGTGCGGGTGTCTCCCTGCTGGTCATACAGCACCCAGTCGCCCACAACGCCGATGATAATGACGCTTTCCTCCGTTTCGTCGCCATCCAGATACCACGTGCCCTCAAAGCCCACGTGGGACACGCTCTCCCCACCGAAGTCCTCCACGGAGGACTCCTCCGGCTGGAAGACAAAGCTCTCGGTGTCCGCATCCCAGAACCACACCATCAGCACCTGCTGACCATCCAGCTCAAACAGCATGGCCACGTCGCTGTCGCCGTCACCGTTCCGGTCGGCGAAGTCGATGCTCCGGAACTCCTCCCACGGGTCGCCCTGCAGTGTGATGGGATAGTCCACGTAGTCGTATATGGCATACGTCTCGTCGTCGTAGCAGAAGTCGGCACCGTCCGCGTTGACGCACACCAGCACGTCGATATCCCCGCCGTCACGGGTGATGCTGCCGCTGTCCCGGACAACGCCGGTCACGCGCCAGTCGTCGCCCACCACATCATTGGGGTCGTCATTCTGATCGCCGCAGGCGGCAAGCGTCAGCGCCATCAGCAGCGCCAATACAATTGCAAATCGCTTTTTCATACCTCTCTCCTCTCCCTCTGCGCTCACGCCATCTTCTGATAATAGTCGTACTCTCCGCCCCAGTAGATCACATCGTCGCCCACCAGCGTCATGTCGTAGACCACGTCCTCATACATGTCGGAAACGGCGAAATACGTTCCCGCACCGTCGGGATCCACCTCAAGGGTGCCGCTGTCCACCACGGCGGGGTCGCCGTCGCCGCCGGGACGCTCCGAAAGCGTCCAGCTGCCGGACGCGTCGAACTCAATGATGCTGGCTGCGCCCGGCTCCGCGTCCAAATACCACACACCGGCCAGGAATCCGTAATCGCCGTCGCCGATGTTCTCGCCCGGCGCGTCGCCCGTCAGCTTCGTAAATGTGCCGATGGCCGCCACATACATCGCGCCCACCTCGTCAAACCAGCTGCGGTAGGCCACGCCGTCGTGCTCGTTGTAGAAGTAGTCGTAGTCGTACTCCGGCACGAACTGGATAAAGCCGCTGGCCGTCACCTCCTCGTCGGCGTTATACAGGGCGAAGCGCACCTCGTCGCCGCTTTCGCTGGTGGCCACGATCATGGTGCTGCCGTCCTCGCCCCTCCATGCGCCGCCGTAGACGTAGAGGTTGGCCATCTGCTCACTGTCCTTGACCAGCCCCTCAAAGGAATCCGGGACATCGTACAAATTATCCTCGTCTGCGCCGTCGCTGCCGCAGGCGGTCATGCTCAGGCACAGCACCAGCGCCAGCAGCAGGGTCAGATACTTTTTCATTCTTTTCATCGTCTTTCTCCTTTTTCCTGATAATTCAATGCTCCTGCTCCGCCATGGACAATATCTCGTTGTGGCTGAGCTCCACGTTGCCGAAGCGAACGAAGATGCCGTTGGTCACGGCGCTGTTCCACACCTGCGGATCGGAAAGCGTGCAGAAGCGCATTTTGTCCAGATATGGCTTCATATCCAGAAGCAGACGGCTGCCGGACACAAAATCGACCTGCAGAATGTAGTCAGCCAACGGTGCAACGGCTGTGAGATACCTTCGGTTCAAAGGCGCGTCCTCCCTTCCTCTTATCTCATAGCGGCAAAAAATCCACCGTACAGACATTGTACGGTGGATTTGTATGGATGACCATTCCCCAATGGTTAGGCTTTTGCTTCCAGCAGCTCGTTCAGCCGCCTGCGCTTGGTGCGGGTGTCCCCGTCGATATGCAGCTTGGAGTAGATCTGCTTGACGTACTGCTTCACGCTGCCCTCGGTGAGAAACAGCCGTTCCGCGATCTCGCGGTTGCTCAGCCGCTGCGCCATCAGACGCACGATCTCGAACTCCCTCTCCGTCAGCGCGGACAGCGCACGGGGTCTGACGTTCCTCTCTTTCCGCTGCCGGGATGCTTCGCCCAGCTCCACGATCCTGTCGATCAGATCGCTTCGTATCTCCTGCGCCAGCAAGGGCGCCAGCCCGTCGTAGTTCTCCACGAAGGGCATCACAAGTCCGTCCGGCTCCCCATCGGACAGCGCCTGCCGCAGCAGCGCCCGCGCCTCCGTGTGCTTGCCCAGCCGCTCGTAGGCGACAGCGGCCTGGATACGGACATGCAGCGCCACCAGCGCGTAGTGCATCCCCTCGCACATCGCCAGCAGCCCCTCGCTGCGGCCGATGACCTTGGCACAGGCGCCCTGCGCCAGATACACCTGGTTCTCGATCATCTCCATCATGGGCTTGCCCGGCGCAAGGATATTGACCGCGGAAAGCCTGTGCTGCGCAAACAGCTCCGGTATCCTCTCCGGCTCGCCCCGCAGCGCATGATAATACGCGGCTGTGGCGTTCCAGATGTTGAGCCACGAGGCGTTGTGCAGCCGCAGCAGCGCCTCGCGGCGCTCCTCAAGGGTCAGCTCCGGCTCCACCTCCGCGCAGAGAGAAAGCCGCCACGCCAGAAAATCGCAACAGAGCGCCATATTCTCCTGCCCGTTGTCCCTGATCTGGGCATAGGCGCGCTCCAATTCGATATGGGCATCGGTGAAGCGCCCCCGGCAGAACAGCGCCTCCGCCCGCATGATCGTCTCCGCGCCCTGTCCGTGACCGTCGGTGATCCTGTAATAGTGCGGCATGCACTCGTCCATCTCAGCCAGCTCGCTTACCAGCTCCCCCGGCGCACGGTAGAACATCATCAGCACGGACGGCGAGCCGAAGGTCCAGCCGCCGCTGTTCCGGATGCTGATGGCCTGGCGGGACATCTGCGCGCTGGCGCTGCGGTGCAGGCGGCTCATGGCGCTGATGTCGTTGTAGCACAGAAAGCTCATGATGAGGTCGCACTCGCCCAGCAGATCGCCTCGTTCCTCCTCCGGCATCTCCGGATGCTCCCCAATGGCGGCAAGCAGAATGCCCTTCAGCTCCATCATTTTGGGGATATTCCGCCAGTTGAACATGCTGCGCATGAGCACCAGCAGCGCCGCCGGGTGCCGCTTCAGCGTGGAAACCGGGCACTGCGCCAGCGTTTTCAGCACAGCGGCGGGGGCAACAGAGGCCAGCAGAATGCCCGCGTCCTCCTGCACCACCCGCAGCAGCGCATCGTAGTCGCCGCTGCGCCGGTAGAACGTCATGGCGTGGAGATACCGGCGGCGGGCTTCATACCACTCTCCGAACCGCGTGTGATATACGGTCTGCTTCTCCCCGTCCAGCGCGGCAAAGGCGCGCTCCGCGCATTCCTTCATCATGTGGTGAAACCGGTATGTAACGCCGTCCTCCAGACACTTGATAAAGGCGTTCTGTTCTGTGAGAGCGGACAGGATCTGCTTTGCGTCCGCGTCACCGGTGACGAAGCACGCCATCTCCACGGTAAACTCATCGGCAAGACCCATGACCGCCAGAAACTCCCGCCGCTTTTCCGGAAGCGGGTCGATCATAGCCGCCGTAAAGGTCGAGTAGATGTCAGAATGACGGCTCGGCAGCACACCATGCTCGGAAAATGTGCGCAAATTCAGGTAAACGGCGGAAAACCAGCCCTCGCTGGAATAGAGGATCTCGTCGATCTGCGCGTCGGACAGCTCCGTGCCGCACCGGTGGGCGTAGACGGACAGCTCCGTGTGGTTGAGCCGCAGCTGCTCCGTGCCCAGCGGATAGACCTTCGCTCCCAGCCGCACTGTCTCCGCGTCAGGCAGGAAGCGATCCCGGCTGGCCACGATCAGGTGCACATTGTCGGGCAGGCGGTTGGCCAGCATACACAGAAAGGCCGACGCCCGCTGATCCAGCAGCAGGTGAAAATCATCTATGAAGATGTAGCAGGGCACCTCCCCCGCCAGCCCGTGGCAGAGATCATCCGCCAGCAGCCCGCCGCCGGCGGCATCCACAGGGCATGGATAGTCCC
>OGPL01001551.1_pt1 | contig 20461 bp, 10 predicted proteins | sample 1552901 | NCBI WGS metagenome assembly OGPL01 (sample SAMEA2580244, study PRJEB22360) | human gut metagenome | biome: human gut; feature: human-associated habitat; material: faeces | place: Denmark | collected 2008/2010 | reverse complement strand
TGCTGCATCTGGTGGACGAAGACACTGCGGCGTTCAACCGCATCATGGACGTTTTCGCCATGCCCAAATCGACCGACGAGGAGAAGGCGGCCCGCAGTGCGGCTTTGCAGGCGGCGACGCTCTACGCCACGCAGGTTCCGCTGCGGACGATGAAAACGGCGTTCGAGGTCTTCGCGATCGTGCGCGCCATGGCCGCCGAGGGCAATCCCAATTCGGTCTCCGATGCGGGCGTCGGTGCGCTTGCGGCCCGCAGCGCGGTGCTGGGGGCGTGTCTCAACGTCAAGATCAACGCCGCCGGACTGAAAGACCGGGCCGCGGCCGACGCGCTCGTCGCCGAGGCGAACTCCGTCGCCGCCGCCGCTGAACGGGCCGAGCGCGAAGTGCTGGAAATCGTAGAACGTAAAATTTGAACCATATGACACTGCAAGAGTTTCAAAACGATATTCGTGCGGGTATTCCTGACCGGCTGCCCGCCGCGAAACCTTATGACAAACAGATCAACCACGCTCCCAAGCGCAAGGAGATCCTGACGCCTGAGGAGCAGGTGCTGGCGATCAAAAACGCCCTGCGTTACTTCCCCGCCAAACACCACGCCCTGCTGGCCAAGGAGTTTGCAGAGGAGCTGCGCAAATACGGACGTATTTATATGTACCGCCTGCGCCCCGATTACGAGATGTACGCCCGGCCGATCGACCAATACCCCTGCAAGTGCCGTCAGGCCGCGGCGATCATGCTGATGATTCAGAACAACCTCGACAAGGCCGTGGCCCAGCATCCGCACGAGCTGATCACCTACGGCGGCAACGGCGCGGTATTCCAGAACTGGGCGCAGTACCGCCTGACGATGAAGTACCTGTCGGAGATGACCGACAGCCAGACGCTGGTGATGTACTCGGGGCACCCGCTGGGGTTGTTTCCGTCGCATCCCGATGCCCCGCGCGTCGTGGTGACCAACGGCATGGTGATTCCCAACTATTCGAAGCCCGACGACTGGGAGCGCATGAACGCCCTCGGGGTGTCGCAGTACGGCCAGATGACGGCCGGCTCCTATATGTATATCGGCCCGCAGGGGATCGTCCACGGCACCACCATCACGGTGATGAACGCCGCGCGCAAGCGTTTCTCCGGCGGCCGCAATGATGCCCGGGGGATGCTTTTCGTCTCCTCGGGGCTGGGCGGCATGTCCGGGGCGCAGCCCAAGGCGGGCAATATCTCGGGCGTGGTGAGCGTCATCGCCGAAATCAACCCCAAGGCGGCGCAGAAACGCTACGAGCAGGGATGGGTCGACGAGATGTACGATTCGCTCGACGCCCTGGTTCCCCGTATCCGCGAGGCCTGCCGTGCCCGCGAAGTGGTCTCGATGGCCTATGTGGGCAACGTCGTCGACCTTTGGGAGCGTCTGGCGGCCGAAGAGATCCCCGTAGACCTGGGTTCCGACCAGACCTCGCTCCACAACCCCTGGGCGGGCGGCTACTACCCCGTGGACGTAAGCTACGAGGCTTCGAACAAGATGATGGCCGAGGAGCCCGCCCGCTTCCGCGAGTGCGTGCAGGAGTCGCTGCGCCGCCAGGTCGACGCCATCAACAAACTCACCGCGCGGGGGATGTATTTCTTCGACTATGGCAACGCCTTCCTGCTGGAAGCCTCGCGCGCCGGGGCTGCCGTGATGGGCGAGGGCGGCCGTTTCCGTTATCCCTCCTATGTGCAGGACATCATGGGGCCGATGTTCTTCGACTACGGCTTCGGCCCGTTCCGCTGGGTCTGCACTTCGGGCAGCCCCGAAGACCTCGAGCTTACCGACCGCCTCGCCGCCGAAGTATTGGAGGAGATCCGCGCCACGGCGCCTGCCGAGATCGCCGGGCAGCTCGACGACAACATCCACTGGATCCGCGAGGCAGGTCCCAACCACCTCGTCGTCGGTTCACAGGCCCGCATCCTCTATGCCGACTGTGAGGGCCGTACCCGCATCGCGCTGGCCTTCAACGAGGCCGTCAAGGATGGCCGCCTCAAGGCACCCGTCGTCCTGGGTCGTGACCACCACGATGTATCCGGTACCGACTCTCCCTTCCGCGAGACCTCCAATATCTATGATGGTTCTCAGTTCTGCGCCGACATGGCCGTACAGAACGTCATCGGCGACTCCTTCCGTGGCGCCACGTGGGTGAGCATCCACAACGGTGGCGGTGTAGGCTGGGGCGAGGTCATCAACGGTGGCTTCGGTATGGTAGTCGATGGCTCCGAGGAGAGCAGCCGCAACATCCGCGAGATGCTCTTCTGGGATGTCAACAACGGTATCTCCCGCCGTGCATGGGCCCGCAACAAGGGCTCCATGGATGCTATCCAGCGTGAGATGGACCGCACGCCCGACTTCCGTATGACCATGCCGAACCTCGTCGACGACAACATCATCGACGCTGCGTTCTAACATATTGTCTGGGGGCCGCAACAGGCTCCCAGTCAACCTGTTGCGCGATATGTTTTCATGCAACGATAAAATCAAAATATCAACCCATCGGGCCTTCACGGGCCTGACAACACTTTAAGAAAGAAAAAAAGCAATGGAACGTAAAATCCATTATATCAGCGCAGAACATCTGACGCTCGATACCGTCCGCGCCATCATCCGCGAGGGCTATGAGCTGCGTCTCTCCGACGACGCCAAGGCACGCATCATCCGCTGCCGTGAGTATTTGGACAAGAAGATTGCCACCGCCGAGGCACCCATCTACGGTGTGACGACAGGTTTCGGCTCCCTCTGCAAGGTGAGCATCGACGAGGACAAGCTGTCCCAGTTGCAGATCAACCTCATGATGAGTCACGCCTGTGGCGAGGGCGACCGCGTGCCGACGGATGTGGTCCGTCTGATGATCTTCTTCAAGATCCAGTCGCTCTCCTACGGCTACAGCGGCATCAAGCTCGACACCGTGGAGCGTCTCATCGAGTTCTTCAACCACGGCGTGTGCCCCGTTGTCTATCAGCAGGGTAGCGTGGGCGCCTCTGGCGACCTCGTGCCGCTGGCTCACCTCTGCCTGCCGCTCGTTGGCCTCGGCCATGTAGAGTATGAGGGCAAGATCATCACGGGTGAGGAGCTCAACGAGAAGATGGGATGGAAGCCCATCCACCTCGCCTCCAAGGAGGGTCTCGCCCTGCTCAACGGTACGCAGAACATGCTCGCCTTCTTCGTCTGGAGCGTCCTGAAGGCACAGGATCTGTCGAAGTGGGCCGACCTCATCGCCACGATGTCTCTCGATGCCTTCGACGGCAGAATCGAGCCGTTCCTGCATCCTGTCCATGCCGTTCGCCCCCATCGCGGCCAGATGGAGACGGCAGACCATATCTACGAGCTCCTCCAGGGTTCTGAGCTGATCAAACAGCACAAGACCCATGTGCAGGATCCCTACTCCTTCCGCTGCATCCCGCAGGTGCATGGTGCGTTCAAGGATACACTCCACTATGTGGAGGAGGTCTGCACGACCGAGATGAACTCCGCCACCGACAACCCCACCGTGGTGCCCGAGGAGGATATGATCATCTCTGCCGGCAACTTCCACGGCGAGCCCATCGCCCTTCCGATGGATTTCCTGGCCATCGCCCTCAACGAGTTGGGCAGCATCTCCGAGCGCCGTATCTACAAGTTGGGCGACGAGCAGCGCGGTCTTCCCTCCATGCTCGTTGCCAAGCCGGGTGTGAACAGCGGATTCATGATCACCCAGTATGCTGCCGCCTCGATCGTCAGCCAGAGCAAGATGCTCTGCATGCCAAACTCTGCCGATAGCATCCCCACCTGCCAGGGTCAGGAGGACCACGTCTCCATGGGTGCCAACGCCGCCACGAAACTCTATCGTGTGGCCGAGAATACGGAGCGCGTCCTTGCCTTGGAGCTCTTCAACGCCGCACAGGCCCTCGACTTCCGCCGTCCGCTGAAGTCCTCGCCCGCGGTAGAGAAGTTGCACGCAGAGTACCGCAAGATCGTCCCGTTCATCGAGATCGACCGCGTGATGTATCCGCTCATCGCCAAGAGCATCGAATTCATCGCCAAGAATCAATTCTAAACGTTTTATCCCCATCGATCGTTAGGCGCAGCCTCATGATCGATAGGGAAACTAAAACGATAAAAAAGTAAGATCCGTGCGGGGGACGGCAAGGGTGTCCATGACGGGCGCGCTTGCTCTCCCCCGCACTTTTTTTATTGGTATCATCATTATTTATATTATACGAAGACAATGAGAACGATATACACCAACATCGCCCAACTCTGTGGCATCACCCACGGAGAGCTGCGCAAGGCGGGACAGGAGATGGCCCGCGTAGAGATGATGGCAGACGCATGGCTCGCCGTCGAGGATGACAAAATCTTGGATTTTGGCACGGGAAGCGTGCCTGCGGAACTGACGCAGGGCGCAAAGCTCATCGATACCAAGGGCGCCTTCGTCATGCCGCGCTTCTGCGACAGCCACACCCACCTGGTCTGGGCAGGCAGCCGTGAGCAGGAGTTTGAGGACAAACTCCAGGGATTGTCCTACGCTGAGATTGCCGCCCGCGGCGGTGGCATCCTCAATTCTGCCGACCGTCTCCACGAGACGAGCGAGGAGGACCTTTTCGAGCAGACCATGCGCCGTGCCGAGGAAATCTGGCAGAAAGGCACAGGATGTGTGGAAATCAAGTCTGGCTACGGACTGACGACCGAGGATGAGTTGAAAATTCTGCGTGTCGCCCAGCGTGTAAAGGCCCATTCGCCACTCCGCATCGTGACCACCTTCCTCGGTGCCCATGCCGTCGGCCGAGCCTACAAGGGACGCCAGTCAGAATATGTCGATCTCGTCATCAACGAGATGATGCCCCGTGTGGCTGCCGAGGGACTGGCCGACTTTGTGGACGTGTTCTGCGACGAGGGTTTCTTCACGCCAGAGGAGACCGACCGCATCCTCGAAGCTGGCGAGAAATATGGCATGAAGGGCAAGATTCATGCCGACGAGCTGGCCTTCTCGGGTGGATCCCGTGTTGCCATCGCTCATGGTGCACTCTCTGCCGACCACTTGGAGGCACTCCCCGAGGAAGGCATAGAGCAGTTCCGTGGTGCCGTCACCATGCCCACTGGTCTGCCGGGTACGTCCTTCTTCCTTAATATGCGGTTTGCCCCGGCCCGTGGCTTCATCGACGCTGGCCTGCCCATCGCCCTCGCCTCCGACTACAACCCAGGCTCCACGCCGTCGGGCGACATGAAGTTTGTCTGGTCCCTGGCCTGCACGAAGATGCGCCTCACCCCCGAAGAGGCTTTCAACGCCATCACCCTCAACTCCGCCGCCGCCATGGGCCTGTCCGCTGAGTATGGCAGTGTGGAGCGTGGCAAGCACGCCTCCCTCCTCTTCCTGCGCGACGTTCCCTCGTTGGCATGGCTTCCGTACCAATACACGACACCGCTGCGCCACGCTACATTTTAAGACCAAGCGCTTCAACGTTCGCAAAGAAGCCACACACCGTTGCACATAGCAGGGTAGTGGAGACTTTATACGATAGACAAAGCCACATTCGCAAGGGAGAAACCCGTTGGAATGTGGCTTTTTGCATCCCCATCGGGATGCTGCAAAACACTAATCAAACACAAAAAAGCTTGTGTGAGGAATGGCTGGCGACCGTGAAGGCAGAAGCTATGGACAGCATCTCCATCTTCTGCGGTAGCCTACCTCAGTATATCTTTGAAGGCGAGGTTGGCCAGCAGGGCTGTCGATTGACTGAGCATGCGGATAAACTCCTGGGCCGACGACTTCATATAGGAGTCGCGCAGCAAGTGCACACAACCGTCCATCTCGTTGCCCTCCGCATCGATAGGGATAGCCTTCATACCTGGCTGGGTGAGCGTGGTGGATTCCGATAAGATGGAGACAAGCGAACTGCGGCTCAGCAAGTCAAAGATGATATTGACATTGTTGACCTCCACCATGATTTTGAAGTTGTTGTCGCGCCCCTCCAGCAGATGTTCAAATGCGTTGCGTGCCTGCAAGCCCTTGTAGGGCAGAATGAGATCATAGCGTTCAAGGTCAGCGAGGGTGACGCTCTGTTGCCTTGCCAGCGGGTGGTGCTCATTGACGATGGCTGCCAGACGATTGCTGAAGATCGCCCTGCTGTCTATCACCTTGTCCCGTTTCAGCGGCTTGAAGGCCAGCACAAGGTCCAGTTCACGCTTCTTCAGTCCGTCCATCAGTTCCTGCATGGAACGATAGACGATGTTGAGCCTGACGTGGGGATAGGCGTGGATAAACGCGATGAGCGTCTCGGCCATAATGTTACTGAAGGAGAATGTCACTCCGATGTTGAGCTCTCCAGCCAGCATCTCGCGCAGGTCGTTCATGTGGTCCGCACAAGCCCCGGCCGCATTGACCGTCTTTTGGGCGTAGGGCAACAGTTCTTTTCCCGCCTCCGTGAGATACACCTCGTGGGAATTGCGCTCAAAGAGCGGCATTCCTATCTCCTGCTCCAGATGGGAAATCTGCTGCGATAGGGTACTCTGCGTGACGTAGAGCTTCCGCGACGCCTTGGAGAAATTGAGCGTTTCGGCCACCTGGAGGAAATATTTCAATTGTCTGATTTCCATTCTTATCGGTCTAAATCCGTTTGCAAAGATACTACAAGAGTTTCTATTCGTGCGTATCGCGGGCATGATTTTTTTCCTTTCTTGTCCTTCTGTGTCCACCCACTCTCGCTCCTACGGCATGGGGCGTGACAAACTCTCCGTTGCGCTTTTTCCGTTCCACGAGCATGGCGAGCAACTTCCGCTTGCGTGTATCCTCGATGAAACGGCGGAAAAAGAGATTGGGCACAGCCACGCCGAGGGCGATGCAGATGATAGCCAGCGAAGCTTTGATGGCATTGTTCATGCCCACCGTGACTTCACCGACGACACCGTGCATCTCGATGAAAGCGAAGAGGGCGCGATACATCAGCACACCCGGAATCATCGGGATGACACTCGGGATGGTGATACACTGATGGGGCACATGAAACCAGTGGCGCGCCTTGATGACAACGATACTCACCGTCGTGGCTCCCGCCAGCGACCCGATGGTCAGTCCCATGTCCAGGCCGAGGTTGCCATTACTCGGACCGAGGTTGATAAAGTTGCGCACACACACGGCGATGATACCACCCACGGCCACGACGGGCAGCAATCGCCGCGGGATGTTGAAGATGGTGGAGAATCCCATGGCCGACACGGCGGCGGCAATGGCATACTCCCAATACTCATGATGGGGCGTCATGGTGAGCGTCTTGGCAAAATTGTCGATGCCGCAGACCTTGATGGCAAAGGCGATGCCGAAAGCCATGGCCAGCACCATGAGCAGCGTATTAACGGCACGGATGAATCCGGTCTCGATATAGCCGTCGAGCATGTCGCTCACAAAGTTGATGAGTGGCACGCCAGGTACGATGAATAGCGCGCACGCCATCAGTGGGTGCCATGGCGTAGTGGAGATCATCCACGACGGCATGCCCGCCATCATCGCTGGATCAGTAGAAAGGAGTGCTGTCGCCCAAGCCAGCAGCGTGGCCACGAAGGCCGAGATGCCGATGGCGACGTAGTTGTTGCAACCCATGGTGGGGAGAAACATCCGCAGGCGGAAACCCAGGATGGCCGCCAGGGAGCAATAAAAGAATGCGGTCCAGTCGCAGCCAAACTGGATGCAGAAGCCACCGCAGGCAAAGCCGCCACCTATCGCCACCTGCCAGGGGGTGAAGCCACGTGGCGCATCGTGGATGTCGTCGAGGGCCTTCTCATACTGCACGAGCGAGAAGTCCTCGCGGATGGCCGTCCAGGTGAGGCGGCTCACCTTGGCGATGGTGGCCAGGCTGATGCCGTGACGCTCGCAGCGCTGAAACTTCGTAAACGAGTGGAGCTCATCGCTGTAGTTGACCATGAGCACGTTCCAGTTGACATAGAGGTGTATGTAGCGCTCGTCCAGTCCCAGGAAGGCCATCGCGCGCTTCATCGTCCGCAGGATGCGCGAGGTGTCGGCCGCACTCTCCATGAGCAGGCTCCCTGTGCGTAGCAGCAGGTCGAGCTTGTGACAGAGTTCCGTTTCGGCCACTCCGCGCCGCCGCCTCGGCTCTTCTACTGCCGAGGGACGCACAGAAGGATTTTCTGTTTTGACGTTTCTCATTCGCTTATCCGAATACAAAGATCAGTATCTGAATCGTGACGATGCGCAGGAACATAGCGAAAGGATAGACCGTGGCGTAGCCCACGGCGGGCGCGTCAGCAGAAGTCTGTTCGCGGACGTAGGCCAAGGCTGCCGGATTGGTATGGGCACCAGCGAGCACACCGAGCATCGTGTAGTAGTTGATGTGGAAGACGTAGCGGCCTATCAAGCCACCAACCAGAATAGGCACCATTGTGATGGCGGCACCATAGGCAATCCACTGCGCGCCCTCACCCGTGGCAAGGGTTTGTACAAAGGGCGATCCCGTGCCCAGTCCGACACAGGCCAGGAAGATGCAGATACCCACCTCGCGCAACATCAGGTTGGCCGAGATCGTATTATAGGTCACGAGGTTATATTTCGGGCCGAAGAAACCGATGAGGATGGCCACCACCAGCGGACCGCCGGTGAGTCCCAGTCGCAGGCTCTCATTGATACCCGGAAGGAAGAAGGGGATGTTGGCCACGATACAACCGAGCATGATGCCAAGGAAAATAGGAATGAGGTTGGGCGCATTGAGGCGCTTCATCTGGTTGCCAAGGAGTTTCTCCGTATGAGCAATAGCGAGCTCCGTACCCACCACCGTCACACGATCACCAAGCTGCAGTTTCAGATGCGGGGTAGCGATGAGGTCCACACCGTTGCGGTTCACTCGCGTGATATTCGTGCCAAGGCTCGTGCGGATACCCATCTGGCCGATGCTCTTGCCGTTGACACCCGGCTTCGTCACAAGGATGCGACGCGTGATCAGATCCTTGCCAAAGGTCTCGGGCGCCACCTCTACCTTTTCGCCGACAAGGGCCACGATGGCCTCCACGGCCGTAGGATGGGCCACCACCTGGAGCAGGTCGCCCTCGTTGACTACCGTCGACCCGTTGACCACTTCACTCTTGCCACTGCCGTCGCTATGGATGATACGCGAGATCATGAAATCGCGTTTCAGCACTTCGTGGATCTGGCGCACCGTGTCGCCAGCCACCATTTTGTTGGTCAGGCGCACAGAGAACGTGTGGAGCGTCATCTCCTTCAAGTGGCCTGCGCCCATCTTGGCTGCGTCCTCCTCATGGTGTCTGTCGATGCGCAGGGCATAGCGGAGGATGACAAATGAGAGGATCACACCCAGCACACCCACAGGGTAGGCGATGGCATAGCCTGTGGCAATGGATGGGGCATCGATGTGGCGCAGGTCGCTGAACGCCTGCTGTGCCGCACCCAGTCCCGGGGTATTGGTCACGGCACCCGAGAGGATGCCGACGAGGGTCGTAGCGGATGTGCCAGAGAAGGAATAGACCACAAGGGTTGTCACAATACTCAATGCCACAACCACAATACTGAGGAGATTGAGACTCTTGCCACCTCCACGGAAGGAGGAGAAGAAGCCCGGGCCCACCTCAAGGCCGATGGAATAGACGAAGAGTATCAAGCCAAACTCCTTGAGGAAGTGGAGCAGATGCTCGTCGATGGTGATGGGAAGGTTGCCCATCAGCAGACCGATAAACAACACCCAAGCCAGTCCGAGCGAAACTCCGCGCACCCGAACCTTGCCCAAGCACAGGCCGAGCGTGATCACCAGGGCCAGAATCATCACTGAGTGGGCCACGCCTCCTCCCCACAACTCGGGGAATCCGTAAAATAACTTTTCAAGTATTTCCATTTGTACTTTATTATTTTGACTAATTTCCTCTGCCTTACCGCAGCGCCACACCTGCCTGAAGTGGCATCCGCGATTTTCGATTGCAAAGGTATAGACAATAGCGAAAGCCGCAGATCATCGGCGTTTAAAAAGCGCAAATGCAGCTATAAGCATTTTCGATAAAGCGATTTCGGCTTGTTTCCTTTCCATTTTACCATTATATATCAATAGGTTACACGCTGATTATAGGCCGTCTCACTCTAATTTTTACCACCCCATATTCCTACTGACTTTCATCCATACATCAGCCATCGCATTCTAAAAAACTGATAGCCGCATACAGATTTACTTTCTTTACTTGCAAATTCTTGATTCAAAAATCGAATGGAAACGGGTTAATTAGATGGTAAAAACGCAAAGCGGGGCACCACGATGGGTGCCCCGATAAATTTGATACATATATATTGTGTCCAGTAAGTAGAGCCCGCAGTCGCTGCGGGTGTGCCGTTCCGCTACGGCAACTAATCGTGTTTCATATATTAATGAGGAGAAAAGGGGAAAAGTAACCCCTGTTTTGAGAAAAAAAATCAAAAAAAAGTTTGTTGAGATTTGGTTATGCAATTTTGTTTTCTACGGTTTTATCCTGAATACCAGCAGTTTAACAGGTCTTTTTCGTAAGTTCTCTTTTTTATTTCGTAGATGCTTTTTTCTGCGTTTTTTGTTCGTGAAGCTATCAGTTTGGGTCGTGAGCAAGGGGGTGGGGGATAGATGCAAAACGGTGGGAGACGATCCCGGCTTCACAGCCGACATTCGTCATCCCACCGATAGAATGAAATTCATAAAGGGAAACAACTTACGAGATTTTCACAAACCCCAGTAAGCGTAAAAACCCCAAACGAAGTTATACTTCCAAGGTTGTTTCCTTGAAGTCAGAATGATGAGAAACCGATCGTAGCCCCGTTGGGAACAGGGCAAGTCTTTTGATAATACTGGAATCCAAACAACAGGCAACGACGCATGCGCTGTCCATTTCACCTACTTCGCCGACTGCGCTTTGACTTCCAAAGACCTTCCAAAACATCGAGAACTGACTTCTCCGGTTCAACTGGAATTGATAGTATGGTAAACTCTTTTACCATAAGGCTGGCTCTAAAATCAGACCGATAGACCTTTCACCCTCAAAGGCTTCGAAAGTCCCCGAACTAATTGTTAGAACCAGCCTTAACAAGCATTGGTTACTTGATATATACTTTCTCGACACTTCCGTCAGCATGACGGAACATATATATGTTGCCCTTGCAAGGAGCCTCGACCTTCTGGCCGCCGAGCGTATAGAACGTTGCGCCCTCGCTCATCAGCCTCTGGATGGAACCGATGCTGTTAGCCTCTGCCGCAGCCTTGGCATCAGCGAGCAGCTGCTCGATAGCAGTTTTGATAGTCTCCAGGTCGATAGTGCTATTCTCGTCGAGTTCCACGGCCTCATACAGAGCCTTCAGCTCATCCTTCTTCTTGTTGATGTCATACTGGATACTGGACTCCACACCGACAAACTGTGCGGCTACGATGGCGTAATCCTTCTCGATAGTGGCCTTCACCTCGTCGAGGCGAGCCTGCACGGCGGCAATATCGCCGCTCAGACGCACATAAGCAAGCTCATTGGCTACGAGCTTCGCATTGCCGAGCTTCGCATTGGCGAGAAGCTGCTCGACAGCAGCCTTGATGGCCTCCAAGTCGATGGTGCTATTCTCGTCGAGCGACACGGCCTCATACTGAGCCTGCAGCTCTGCCTTCTTCTGGTCGATATCGCCCTGGATAGCGGCCTCAGTATCAACAAACTGTGCGGCTACATTGGCATAGTCCTTCTCAATGGTGGCCTTCACCTCGTCAAAGCGAGCCTGCACAGCAGCGACCTCCTCGGTCAAACGCACATAAGCAGCCTCGTTGGCCAGTTTCTTCAGATGCTCTGCCTGGGCGGCAGCAGCATCCTCCAGATATTTGGCGATGGCCTCATTGACACCCTTCACGGCCTCGGCGTCCAGCGTAGAAGTCTCCGTGAGTGCACAGTCGGCGTTCTTGGCGTCAAGGTCTGACTGGATGGCATTGATCAAGCTCTGAATGGTCTCCACAGTCTCAGCGTAGTTCTCGGCCACATCCGGGCACTCCTCGGCCACCTTCGCCTTGGCGTCGTCGAGGGCCTTCTGCAGGGCAGCCACTTCCTCGGTAAGGCGCGCATAAGCAGCCTCGTTGATGGGCTTAAGACTCGTCACAGAGACATGGGCGTCCGTGATGTCGAGTGAGTACTCCGTCGTCTCATTGGCAGCAAGTACATTGGAGAACACGATGGCAGAGTTCTCGTCCGTCGCAAAGTCCGGGTCGGCCACGACATTGAACGAGAAGATCACGCCGTAGCCATCCTTGTAAGGCTGGATCTTGTCGATAGGCAAAGAAGAGAGTGCGACGCGCACGATGCCATTCTTCTCTCCGGAAGAGATGGCGAAATTGCTTGACAAGCGCTCACTATACTGGAAATTCATTTTCCCGTTGCTCTTCTTCTCGATATGCAATCCCTCAGGCAGTGTGATGTCGGCCTGAAGGCCACAGAAATAAATATCGTTCTTCAGCACAACGTCCACCTTGTGGGTACCGCCAGGCTTGATAGAGAACGCCTGCTCGCCCGTGCAAAGACTTCCCACCATCGGCGTGATAGCCTGATAGTTGGGGCAGTCGATAAGCACCTTCTTGCCCTGGCGGTCGCCTCCACTGCAAGTGGAGAACAAAATCTGTGCATCATCAGCAGAAGAGAAGTTGGACGTAGCACGAATTTTGAACGTACCCAGTGCGCCCTCAGTGCCCGCGATGGGGGTGAAGTCCTTGGTAAGGAGGGCGATGCGCCACTTCATATCAGGCTGCTGGATCATCGTGGCGATAAAGCACTCACGGTCTATGCGCTCCTCGTTGATTTTGAAGCTACCCGGCACAATCTCGACATTCGGGGAAGTGAAGTCCATATCAAACTGCATCGCATAGATCACCTCGTCATTGACGAGGTTCACAGTGATCTCTTTCGTCTCGCCCGGCTTGATGGCAATGGGACCACCGTCGTTGAGCACAAGTCGGTTGCCAGCAAGGACAGAGAGCGTCCCGCTTATGGCCAAGACCATCATCAAGGCCATTCTTTTGAAACTTGTTGTAATCTTAAACATAACTATTTACGTTTAGAAGATGTATGTTGTCGTTGTTGTTATCAAAAATAGGCGCGGCTGTCACATACGTGGCAACCACGCCCTCGTAATTGAGAAAAAATTACCGATGTATATGATTATTTACCAGTAACCTTCTGGGTCTTGCCGTTGGCGTTGCGGACAATGTTGATGCCCTGCTTCACCTTATCCAGCAACTGACCGCCCACGGTATAGATCTTCTGCTTCAGGCTGCCCTCGGCCTCCATGCCGCTGATGCCAGTCGCATCGCTACCCGTGATGTACGTCTCACGGCCATTGGCCTCGGCAAAGATAACCTTGTCGAGCGCCACCTTGTCGATGCTGCCGCCCTGCACGTCGAGGTAGAGGATGGCGGAACCATTGGTGAAGCTGTTGTTCTCTATCGTGGAGATGACCACGCGGTGTACGCCGTCGATGTCCTTGGAGTAGAGTGCGTGACCGTTGGCACGGTTGCCCACGCTCTCACCCACCACCGTCATGCCTGCGGGCAGGATGATGTCCATCTGGCAAGCCACATAGTCCTTGCGGTTTTCGAGATTGATAGCGATGCGCTGTACGCCGTTGTTGTCTTCTGCCGAGACGGTGAGGTTTTCGGATCCCACCATCGGAGCGTTCAGAGTGCCACCCAGCGACGGCCAGAGACCATTGGTCACCTTGGCTGCAATGAGGGTCACATCAGCGATGGAGATCTTGCCGTCGCGGTTGACGTCGGCAGCGGCAAATACCTTGCCACCCTCCAGGGTCTCCGGATCGAGCAAAGCGTTGAGCACGGCGAGGTAGTCGTCGGTCAGGACAACGCCGTCCTCGGTGACGTCGCCGAGCACATACGTGTTCTCCTCGATGGAAGTTCGGAGAGCATTCATCGACTCGACCAAAGACTCAGACGTAGCAGCGACCAACTTCACGCCATACTCCTCGTCCTTCGGATAGTTGATCGGCTTTACCACAGCTACGCTACCATCAGGATTCAGCCATGCATTTCCGTTGATGTCCTTCGTGGGAAGGATAAGGTCAATTTGGCCCATCTCGCCGAACGCGAGATAATTGTCGAAGTTTTGCTTAGCGAGCTTCAAGTTATCAAACTGTTCGCGCAGCGCACCGTCCTCGTCAAAGATGTTCGTTCCTGACTTATGGAACGACTTCTCCATGTCGTAGAGAGCGCTGAGAACATTGAACTGATACACTTGCTTTGTCTCATACCAAGCTCCTAACACCTCTACCGTTTCAAGCTTTGCATAGGCATCTTTAAGGCTACCGTCCTTGTAAGACTCCACCTGACTATCGGTCAGAATGGCCGACACAGGGCCTTCCTCCAGCGTCTTGGCAGCCTGCTCAAGGACGTCGCTGACCTCCTCGGCCTTCTCACTGGCCACATTGAAGAATAGCTTCTCGTAGTTCTCCATGTAGGACTTGCCGCGCTCAAACTCGAACACCTCATTCCCTACCTGTTGCCAAGATGACATTTCAAGCACTGTGGAGGCATGCTGGTAAGACGCTATCAGCTCCTTCACCCTGGTCTGCTCAGCCACCAGAGCGTCATAGGCATTCTGAAGGTCCTTCATTGCCTTGGCGTGGGCAACATAGGGCTTGTTGGCCTCGATGATATCCATGCGGGTAGCACCCATGCGGTCTATCAACCCGTTGAGGAGGTGGATGACCTTCGTCTTGTAGGTCACAATCTCGTCGCCATAAGAGGTGATGAGGTTCTTCACGCCATCGAGTTCGTTGCGGCAAGCGTCCAATGCAGACTTGTACTCTACCTTCACGGGCGTATATACTCCGTCGTAGGTAATGTTGACATCACTGTAGGACAACTCGGCCTGCGATACCAGCATCTCCAAACTGCTGGCTACGCCCTCGATCAACTCGGCATTCACGAGCTTGATGAGACCCATGCGAGCCTGCGCCACCTTCTTCTCCAGTGCCAGCAAGCCAGCGTCTTTCTTCGCCTCTGCCGGGGTTGCGTTTTCGTCAAACTCCTTGAGCAGATCGTCAAGTTCCTTGGCGAGGTTCTTGCAATGCTCGTCATAGTATGCCTTGACCTCGTCAGCCGCCGTTCCCGTGAGATTGTCCAAAGCCTCGCGCTTTTGGGTCTCGATAGCAACAATGTCGGCCTTGATCGCATCAACCTCGGCCTGGTTGGCCGCGTTGTAGATACCATCGATGCTGAGAATCTTGATGCTGTGGCAGTCGTACCACTGCTTGTCCTCGCCGATAGTCAGGCCATAGATGCGCTTGCTCATCTCCTGCGAAGCGTTCTGGCGTGTGAGGTCAGCCTGCCAACGCTTGACCTGGTCAAACGTCGAGGCGATATTGGCCTCTATGCGGCTGCTTGCCACATTGAATGCACCATAATAGTCCTGCGCAGCCTTGATGCGCTCCGTGACGGTATTGTAGTCGATGGTCAGCTGGTCGAAGTTCTTGATATTGGCATCGTATGCGTCGGCCTTGGCCTTGGCGCTGGTATAGACAGCACCAGCCTCTGCGTAGAACGCATTGATATAGCGCTGCAGATCAGCGATCTTGCCCGTGAACGTGCCATCGGCAGCCTTGGCAGCCAATTCCGTGGCCGGAGTGAGGTATTTGGCGACGCAGTCCTTGTAAGACTTGAAATCGTCATCCTTGCCCTCATATGCGAAGCCTTCCAGGGCGGCAAGCCACTTCTCGTTGTCGGCCTTGGCACCAGCGTAGCGGTCGTCGCCCTCTGTCAGCGTACCGTCCACACCTACATAGACACCCTCGTAGAGGGCCTTCCACTCGCTCTGTGCAGCCTGCTCCAGGTCGGCGACGAGCAGGTTGGACACCATGCCAAAGAAGCTCCAGTCGGCATCGAGGTTGCTCACGAGCAACTGCGACTTCTTGTAGTCGTCGACACTGACTCTGTCGTAGAACTCCTGCACGTTCGCAAAGGCGTTGTCGCGTACGTTCTTGTCGAAGCCAGCCACCTTTTCCTTGGCGGGAGCGAGCTGGTTGTCGTTGAGGTTGGCAAGCATCTCCTCCAACTTGGCTCTCACAGCCGTATTGACTGCCAAGTCGAGCTCCTTCTTGTAAGCCTCGATCTGATCCGTGTACTCCTGAGCCTTCTTGGCGTTGGCCTCGGCGATATCCCAAAGAGCGGGCGACGTGGTCTCCGCGTAGGTGGAAGCAGCATCGTCCTTCAAGTTCTTGATGAGGGCGGCATACTTATAGATGTTCTCCTGGGCAGCGATGATGCTCTCCACATTGACCAGCTCCTTGAGCTCCTCCGTAGAAATATTCTGGTAGCCAGCAATCTGGGCCGTACCCTCACCATACTTGTTCTCCGTCTCCTGCACCTTGGCACAGAAGGTATTGTAACGGGTGAGGTTGTCTCCAGCAATGACAGCGTTGTAGTCGCTATTGCCCTCGATGAAGGCCTTCAAGCCGTCGAGTTCGAGCTTGATGGAACGGTAAGCCTCGCTGACCATCGAGTTGTTGGTGGTCGTCAGACCCTCGGCATAGTACTTCTCCACCAGCGCCTTCTGCTCCTTGATGCGCTTCAGGAGATCGCCGAGCTGACTGAGATAGGGCTTCAGCGTCTCAGGACGGAGATCGGAAGCGTTGAACAAACCGTTCACCTCATCCCAAAGTTCCTGTTTCAGGTTGAGTTCGTACACCTGGGTTTTATAGTTGGTGCAGTCGTCATAAGCCTGCTTGGGAATCATCTTGAGCACGTTGGAAAGATCCGTCATACGTCTGACTATCTCCTTATTGAGCACCGGCTCATACTTATAGCTATTGTAACTGTACTCCAAAGAACCCGTCCAGGCTTTACCTGCCTTGTAGGCATCCTCGATGGCCTGCTTTATAGCCTCGCGCTCCTTGAAGTGCACGCCGTCGGGATAGGCGAGCAGTCCGAGGTAATAGGCTGCGTTCGTACCATCCGTCTTTTGGTTGATACGCGTCCTCACCGCATCGAAAGCACTGACGAAGCCATAGTGCGGGGAATAGTAATTTTTCGCGTAATAGCCAGAGCCATAGGTATAGTTCCAAATATCTATCTTCTGTCCGTCAAAGTTTTCCTTCAGCTTCTGGTAGGCATTATAGTTGGCCGTGGAGTCGGTGGCCATCGCCTTGAGCGCATTGGCCTCCAGCTGCAAGTCGTTGAGACGACTGGTGATGCCCTTGACGACATGGCCCTCGGCATCATAGCTATCCTTGCATGATTCCTGGAGGATCTCCTTGGCGCGCGCCGTAGCAGCCTCCGCCTTCAGTGCTTCGAGCTTGGTGGTCGTAGCCTGAATCTGTGGGTCGATGCTCTCGCCGGGGATAACAAATGCGTTCTTTGCCTCCGTCAGCGTACGGCTGACCAGCTCAGCACCCTTCGGGTAATAATAATACTGATTTCCGATGAAGTCGGTATATGCTTGCTTCTCCGCATTGACATGTGCTTTTTGGGCGTTCACGCGCGTCAGCAACTCGCTCAGTGCGTCGTTGATAGCGTCAACGTCACCCTTGATGACGCTCAACAAGGACATAGCCTCTACTGCATTGGCCTCGGTGATGTCATCCTCGGTGGCTGCAACAGCCTGGATCTTGGCCTTCTGCGTGTTGGCGTTGGCTTCGATCTCGTTGAGATCCTGGAGCAACTCGTCATACTTCAGTCCGAGGTTGTCCTCCGTCCACGTCACATTGTAATACTCATAGGGCACGCCCTTATACTCATCGATATCAGCCTTGATGGCATCGACGACTTTGCTGGCGGCATCATACATCGCCTTGGCAGCCTCTATCTTGGCAGTCTTGTCGGAATTGACCTTATCATTGGCGAAGGCATCATTGAGGGCTTGGGCGTCGGTGAGGATGGTCTCCTTGAGTTGCACGGCCAGCAAAGCGGCAAGAAGGTCGGCATCGAGCTTCTCCTTGGCGGCACTGAAGTTGCCTGCCACACGGTCGATCTCTGTCTGGAGCTTGGTGATGCGCTCTCCGTAGGTCTTGCCCGTGACCTCCGTGGCCGGAGTGGCAACGACGAGCGTCTTCGTACCGACGGTCGCACGCAGCGTGGCCAGTGCGTCCTTGTAGTCCTTGATGGCGGTGTTCACCACATCGTAACGGGCCATAGCAGCCGTGGCGTCATCCTGATACTTGACGACGGCCATAGCAGCAGCGTCTATCTGACTCTGGAAGTCCCCGCGCACCGTCTCGGTCAGCGTCTTCTCCTGATAGCCCTTCTCGACGGCGGCCTTAATCTCGTCGATGGTCTTCTGCAGGCCGGCAGCCGTCTTCTGGAAGTGGGCAGCCATATCATACGTATCGCCCTCGGCGGCTGGCTTCATCTTGGCCACAGCAGCCTTGGCGTCGTCGAGCTTCTTCTGCAAGCCCGTCTCAGTGCCCAGCGCCTTGAGCAACTTCTGATAGTTCTCGTAGTTCTGAATGATGGCACCAGCATCGCTACGCAAGCTGCTGATCTTGGCCTGGATGGCATCGCGGTCGGCATCATAGCTGGCCGTGCGGATATTGTGGGGTGCCTTGTAGTCCTTGGCCACCTTGTCCTTGAGGGCATTGATAGCGGTACGGATCTCCTTGACGCGGTTGGCATACTTCTGGTTCACATCGTCGCTCTTCTCCAGATACTGGAAGTCGTCCTCCAGAGCGGAAAGGAGCTGGTCGGCGGCAGCCTTCTTGGCTTCGGCATCGACATGCTTGGCGAGATACTCGTCCTTCGTGGCATTGATGACCACCACCTGTGCTTCCTTCAGCGTGCGGAAGTTCTCCTCCAGCTCAGAAGCCTTCGTCTTGTCGGCATCGATGGTCTTGTACAGGTCGCTCACCTTCTTCCACGCTGAGCGCATGGCGTTGAGAGCCTCTTCGTTCCAATCGGCATAGTTGCCGTCGTCCGGCATCTGGGTGTGTATCTCCTCCTGAGCGGCGTTGAAGACACGCAGACCGTCCTGATAGACGGCATAGATATTGATCCAAGCGGCATCAGAAACACCAATGTTGGCCTCCAACTCATTCAACATGCGGTTGAAGTTTTCCGTAAACTCAGCCGTTTTCAGTTCCTTGGCCTCACCAGCGTCGTACTTCTCCCGTGCCAGCGCTTTAAAGTCGTTGATGCTTTGCTGTATCTTGTTGTAGTCTGCCTGATAGGTAGCTCGGATTTCTTCGGCTACAGTATACCACGTCGAAGAGAAACTTCTAAACTGATATTCAGCAGCCTCGTAGGCGTTCTGTGCACTAAAGTAGGCATTCTCGTTGTCGTTGGCTTTTTCTACGACCTTGGCCAGGGCAGCAATACCATCGGTCAGTGCACGAAGCTCGGGGCTTTTCTTTCCCTGCCAAAGGTGGTTCTTCACATAGACTTCATAATCACCCTTCTCAATGATGTCAAGCTGGCTGGCATAGTCGGCCACCTGCATCTCCAGGCTGGGCTTTCCGTCCTTGCCCTTCGTCCAAGCATCGGTTCTACGGAAGTAGTCGCTGGTACCGCTGACGATTTCGCCGAGCTACGCACCGAGTTCCTTCACCGGAGCAGCGAAGTCGAAGATCAAGGTAAACTTGACACCAGAGAACTTGAATTCGCCCGGAGTCACGGCACGAACCTTGACCCTCACTTTCGCCGGCGCGTCACCCTCGATGGTGAAGGCGACTTCGGGGGCATACTCCTTGCCCTTATAGACAGCGACAATTTTGGCATTGTCGGTAAACGTGGCACGCTGCAGCATGTACTTGCCAGGAGCCAGTTCTTTCTCGATGGAAACTTCCTTTCCTGTGGAGACGGTCACGGAACCGTCTTCCGATACGGTCAAATCATCTCCTGTCCATGCGGTCTTGTCGATCACAACATCGGCGTCGGCCAATGCTGCAACGGGGGCGCCTGTGATGGCAAGGAGAGAAATCAGTACATCTTTTCTCATAATCTTATTTAATTGTACAAATTAATTATTTTCTTTTCAGCTGCTCTTCCCGTATATATAATTAAGGTAGAGAGACTTTGATAGACCACTTTTTGTCAGTGCAATCGTGTACAAAATTATACATAATCCATGGAGTCATGCGAAACCGCAATGGCCCTTTTCGTGAACCATCGTGTTTTTTTCGTGAATGAAAATACGCCACAAAGGGTGTCCCACATCTCACACTATGGGAAATGTCCATTCAATCCACGGATGGGGGGGGGTAAATCCACACCCCTTTCCTTCGTCAGGATCGAGGTCAGGGTCGTCAGACTCATCCGATGGCAGCGTCGCATAAGAGCTACGCGCGTCCTGCATCAAGCTTTTGAGCGCTGGTTTCGATACATTGAGTACGACCACCTGCCCATTGGAGCCGTAGAGCGACACCGTCTGCTTGAGGGCATTCATGTGGAAGACCCGGTTCTTATTGATGATGTATTTCCGGCCCATCCTGACCAAATTGTTGTGGTCTGGAAACCTCGTCCGAATCTCCCGCTC
>OGPL01001525.1_pt1 | contig 20739 bp, 17 predicted proteins | sample 1552901 | NCBI WGS metagenome assembly OGPL01 (sample SAMEA2580244, study PRJEB22360) | human gut metagenome | biome: human gut; feature: human-associated habitat; material: faeces | place: Denmark | collected 2008/2010 | reverse complement strand
GCCGATTCTGACCGACAGCGGCGGATTCCAAGTGTTTTCGCTCGCCGGCATCCGCACGATTAAGGAGGAGGGCGTGACGTTCCAGAGCCATCTGGACGGTTCGCGCCACTTCATCGGGCCGGAAGAGTCGATGGATATCCAGCAGAAGTTAGGGTCGGATATCTGCATGGCGTTCGACGTGTGCAGCCCGTATCCCTGCGATTACAACACCGCGAAAATCAACATGGAGCGCACCCACCGCTGGGCGGAGCGCTGCAAGAAGCACCACACGAAGGAAGATCAGGCGCTGTTTGGCATCGTGCAGGGCGCGTTCTACAAGGATTTGCGCATTGAGAGCGCCAAGACGCTGGCGGATATGGACTTCATCGGCTACGGCATCGGCGGATTGTCTGTCGGTGAGCCGAAGCCCGTGATGTATGAGATGCTGGATGAAATCGCGCCGTACATGCCGGTCAACAAGCCGCGCTACTTGATGGGCGTCGGTACGCCGGACTGCCTGCTGGAGGGCGTGCTGCGCGGCGTGGATATGTTCGACTGCGTGCTGGCGACGCGAATCGCCCGCAACGGCACGGTGCTGACGAGCAAGGGGCGCGTCGTCGTCAAGAACGCGCAGTACGCGCACGATTTCGGTCCCATTGACGCCGAATGCGACTGCTACGCCTGCCAGCACTTCTCCCGCGCGTATGTGCGCCACCTGCTCAAGGCGGGCGAAATCACCGGCGGACGGCTTGCGTCGATTCACAACCTGCGCTTCCTGATTCACCTGATGGAGCAGATTCGCGAAGCCATTGCCAACGACTGCTTCCTTGATTTCCGCAAAGAGTTCTATTCTAAGTACGATATGTCCCGCAATTTCTGATGTTTCCTTGCACTCCCGCGCCGAACGTGGTGCGGGGGTGTTTGTCGTTTTTGGAAAAGTGGCAGAAAATCGCGAAAAAGTGGACTACCATGCAACCGCACTTCGTGGTATGCTAAAAATGCCGAAGAAATTCGGGACAGGCATCGAATACACCGGTTACGCGACGCCTGCCGCGGAAAGCCCGCCCCCTTCCACTTATTGCGGTTTGCTTTCCGCCCCACAAAAGACACGCTCCGGACGCAGCCTGCACCGCTATGCGTCCGGAGCAGGTTGTTTCAAGGATGAACAATGGGCAAGGGGAGGAAATAGAGGATGTACATTCTGATTGAACTGGTGTCGGAAGCTGATGGAAGCGGACTGGTGTTTATATGCATCCTGCTGATTGTTTTGGCATTAGTATTCGGAGCATATATTTCCATGACGTGGATGCTTGCACCGCTTGCTCTCACAATGGCATTGCTGAAAACTGCATATTGGTGGATTTTGCTGCTCCTTGCGGGCATCGGAATTATTGCGAACTGGGTGAGCGCAAAACGCGCAAGAAAGATATGGAATCCCGAACTCGCGTTGTGTATGGCATGTGCAAGCGCAATGATTTTGGTGGCAATTGCAATGATTGATGCAGTCGTTCATGCAATCAATAATCAGCCCCAAATGAGTGTCTTGGAAGGGATACTGATGGTTGTGTTGGGTATTCCCATACTTGCATTTTTCTTGTATCCAATCTTCAGCACACTGATGGCGCTTACTGCCGTGACAACCATTGCATGCGGCTATAAGCCGTTTGTTGGGGCAATTTGCTCTGCGGGAAGTGTTGCTGCGTCCGCCATTGCACTGCAAGGGCTGGTGGAAGGTGTAGCAAAACTGTTTGGCGGAACAGCGGATGATGTCTTACTCAATTTAGATGCCCTTGAAACCTTCTTTAGCGGAATGCCTGATATGTCAAGCGTGACGGAGCAATTGCAGTCTATTGTGGATGTAATTGCAAGTGTCCCGGTGTGGATTCGCTTTTTCGCCGGATTAGCCGTCGCAGTGGGGTGCATCTTTGGCGAAAAACACTGCGCTGACGGCAAGCGATTATTCAACTAAAAAATGCATGTGCCCCCTTGCCAATCCCTCGAAAATGCGCTACAATAAGTTTGACGTGACAAACTCATTCGCGAAAGCAAGGGGAGGCAAGCTCATGAAGTATGCAGGAATGCCGCTGGGCATGTGGATGCTGTTCCACCGCTCGTTCACGCGGCAGCTGACGGCGGTGCTGGGGCAGTCGGCGGAATCCGCCAAGGCAACGGAGAAGGCAGCGAAGCAGGAGTATCGGCGGATTATCGCGCGCGTGCCGGATTTTGAGCCGGGCGACCGCTTCCAGATGAACCTCGTCAACTGCGCGATGCTCTGCGCGTATGTGCTGCATATGCCCAAGCGCCCGACCGTGCAGACGCTGACGGATTACTACGCGAAGTCCATGATGACGCCCGCGATGCGCTGGTTCTGCCGCAAGAGCGGGAAGAACAAGTTCTCTGACAAGGACATTGCGGGGATGAAACAGGCGGAGAAGCTACGCGCCGCCGACCGCAACCCCTACTCGTGGAACATGGACTATCTGCCCTATGCGGATGGCAGCGGCTACGAGGCGCGGTTCTATAAGTGCGGCATCTGCGTGCTGACGAAGGAGCTGGGGCTGTATGACCTCACGCCCGCCATGTGCCGACTGGATTACACGATGGCGGAAGCAGGTGAAACGTCGGACTTTGTGCGCGAATACACGCTGGCGTCCGGCGGACCGTACTGCGACTGCGGGTATCATAAGAAGCAGAAATAACAAAAGCGTCCCTTTCCAATGGCGGAAGGGGACGCTTTTTTCGCCGTTTTCAGCTTTCTGGAAGTAGTATTATCGGCATGGTTGACAGTGAAGAAACGTTGATGGTAGAATATCGGTAGTACGCATACTTTTCATATTTGGTATGGTGGTACAATTACTTATTGAAATTGGAGGTAAAAACAATGGTTAGCATAAAGGAAATTGCGCACTATGGACGATGGTTTCCATATTGCAAAACAGACTATGATCTGTGGTGGTTTGACAAAAAGAAGTGTCAAATGATTGATGCTGAAAAGTTGGGAACTGTATTTGACTGCGATGTTCATTCGCTGCGGAGCGTCATTGCTCAATGCTACGGACACTATGTTCCTTGCTTTCGTGTAGATATTCCGGCATTGGAGATGCAATATGCGCAGGTTTATTTATCTCGAAAGACAGTTAAATTTTTATCTCAATTATCTTCGGAGGATATGGATCGCGAGTTCTTAATTGCGATTGAAAAAGAATTCCTTGATACAGATTGGTATAGATATGAGTTGGCACATTTAAGTTCAGCAGCTGAAGAGTGGTGCAAAGAAAACCATATCCGTTATACGGATTGAGAAAATACAACTTTTTATGTTTGGTAAACTGTGTGTGAAAAATGTTCGTATCGTATCAGGCTTCGTCAAGTATTTCGGGGATGATATGATACGATTTCCAAATTCACCGGCACCCTTTTGATTCGGAAATAGTATCAGGGCTTTTTCCCTTAATCGGTTGACGTTTCCCTTATTTTATGGCATAATTTAAGGGAAAAGAGTGGGAGGTAAGGCAATGCGAGAATTGTTGCCCGCTGCATTCCACTTACGTTAGCCAGCACGAAAAGTTTGCGGCACATATCCCCAAATAGTAAAACCGTCCCGTTCCATTGTCGGAAGGGGACGGTTTCGTTTGCTTATCCGCGCACAAGCGCCTTATCAATGAATTTGGGGAACAACATATGCACCCCCGCGAACACCCCGCCGCCAATCATCCCGCCCGCGAAATTCAGCAGCACGTCATCCACATCCGTCATGCGCTGGATGAACAGCTGGCACATTTCAATGCTGATGGGCAGCAGCAGGCACATCAGCGAAAGCCGCAGCGGATGGCGGTAGCGCTTCCAGAGCAGCGGCAGAAAGAAGCCGTAGGGGATGAAAAGCAGGATGTTCCCCCAGATGTTGATGAGCATTTCCTCCCGCCGGGCGTACCGCAGCTGCCGCGTAATGGTGCGGAACAGCCGCAGCTGAATGCCCTCGCCCGTCCGCAGCCGATGCAGCGCCGATGCCAGCATATCCCCCGGCGCAGCCCATGTGCCGCGCAGCACCAGGCACAGCAGCGAAAACAACAGCGCCGCGAACGCCATCAGGCAGCCTTCGTGCAGGCTCCAGCGCTTCCATGGGCGGCGAATGATGCACCATAGGGGCAAAAACACCGCCATCAGCAGGAAATATCGGTTGATGTACGCGCTCATGCTTCGATGCCGGACAACGCCTGCGCAAGGTCGGCAATCAGGTCGTCCTTGCTCTCCAGTCCGACGCTGATGCGTACCATGCCCGCCGGAATGCCCGCAACTGCCAGCTGCTCCTCGGTCATCTGCCGATGGGTGGAGGTCGCCGGATTCAGGCAGCACGTCCGCGCGTCAGCGACGTGCGTCTCAATCGCCGCCAAAGTCAGCCGCTTCATGAACGCCTCCGCCGCGGGACGTCCGCCCTTCAAGACGAACGACACCACCCCGCAGCCGCCGTTCGTCATGTACTTCATCGCGCGGGCGTAGTACGGGCTGGACGGCAGGTGCGGATAGCTGACAGACGCCACCTGCGGCTGTTTTTCGAGGAACTGCGCGACTGCCATCGCGTTCTCGCAGTGGCGCGGCATCCGCACATGCAGGCTCTCCAACCCCAGATTGAGGATGAACGCATTCTGCGGGGACTGCACGCAGCCCAAATCGCGCATCAGCTGGCTGGTGCATTTGGTGATGTATGCCCCCGCATTGCCGAATTTCTCGGCGTAGGTGATGCCGTGGTAGCTTTCGTCGGGCGTGCAGAGCCCCGGATACTTCTCCGCGTGTGCCATCCAGTCGAAATTGCCGCTGTCCACGATGACGCCGCCGAGCGCAGCGCCGTGACCATCCATGTACTTTGTCGTCGAGTGGGTCACAATGTCCGCGCCCCAGCGAATCGGCTGGCAGTTGACGGGCGTGGGGAAGGTGTTGTCCACAATCAGCGGAACGCCGTGCCGATGCGCCGCCTGAGCGAATTTCTCAATGTCCAGCACGGTCAGCGCGGGATTGGCAATCGTTTCGCCGAACATGGCGCGCGTGTTCGGGCGGAAGGCGCGGTCAAGCTCGTCGTCCGTCGCATTGGGGGAGACGAAGGTGGACTCAATCCCCATCTTCTTCAGCGTCACGGCAATCAGGTTGAACGTGCCGCCGTAGATGGAGGACGACGCGACGATGTGGCTGCCTGCCTCGCAGATATTGAACAGCGCCATAAAGTTCGCCGCCTGACCGGAGCCGGTCAGCATGGCTGCGCTGCCGCCCTCCAGCGCCGCGATTTTCGCCGCAACGTGGTCGCACGTCGGGTTTTGCAGGCGGGAATAGAAATACCCGGACGCTTCGAGGTCAAAGAGCTTGCCCATGTCCTCGCTCGTGGCGTATTTGAAGGTGGTGGACTGGATAATCGGAATTTGGCGCGGCTCGCCGTTGCCGGGCGTGTAGCCTGCCTGAACACACTTGGTTTCAATGCGGTAATCGGACATGGGAAAAGCCTCTTTTCTTATGATTGTGGGTTATCGCAGTTCAATGTCTTCCACCGGGTAGATCTTCTCGTTCGGCTGCACCGTCCCTGCCGTCAGCAGGGGCAGGTGATGGCGCGTGTCGCCGCCCGGACGCGGGTCACGCCGCGTAATCGGCAGATGCTTGCGCCGGTCGGTTTTTTGCAGGCGGCGGTTGTACAGCCCCGGCATGTCCTGTGTCACCATGTCATGCGGCAGCCGCTCCACGGTCATCCGGCGCGGCGGATCGCCCGAACGCCAGATGAACGGCACAAAATCCTGAATTCCGTTCATGACGATATAGAAATATGTGCCGATGTACCCCTCTTCAGGGTGCGCCATCATGTAGTGTGGGCAGGTCATCAGCGCTTTTGCCGCGTCGATGAACGAAAGCAGCCCGAAGTGGTCGATGATGCGCTGCATGGCGTTCGCCTCGTCCGACACTTGCCCCATGTCAATCGGATGCCCGGTCACGGACTCGTATGCCGCCGCTGCCTTCTGGTTCAGCCCGCGGACAAAATCCTCCGCATCCGCCTTTTCCAGCGCGCGGTCAAGCGGCAGGAAGCCGCCCAGTCCCAGCATTTTGAGGAAGTCCGCCCCGCTGACGCGCCCCAGCGCCATCAGCAGCGCCATGCCGCCGATGATGCACGTCGGCGTATCGACCATCTTCCAGAGAATGGGGCGGATTGCCAGCCGTGCCTGCACGGATTTCTCGTCGCGCTTCCAGTTGTAGCAGCTTTTGCGCAGATTCTCCGTCGCCTGATATTTCAGGCACATGCCGAGGTGCACCGCCGCGCCGCAGTGGGGGACAAGGTCGTCGCTGTTGAGGATGTTATACAGCGGATAGGCGGATGGGTCGCGAACCGCTTTGCCTGCCATCACCGTGGGGGAAGCGAAGCCGTAGCCGATAAGGTTGCGCGCGGAGATGCCCGTCTCGTTCATCTTCAGGTGCGCGTACACCTGCATCATCGCCGCGCCCTGGCTGTGCCCACAGACCCAGAGGACGAAGCGGCTGTTCGGGCTGCGCATGTTCTGCAGAATGTCGCGCAGGGTGAGCTTTTCCAGCCCCAGCTCTTCCGCTGTTTCCGGAAAGGAAATTTTCTCCTCATTCGCCTCGAACTGCCGCGCGAGCTCCAGAAAGCCGCGGTGCATCCCGTCCTGGGTTGTCATGCGGAAATTGCTGAACCAGTCGTAGAAGCGCGAACCCGTGCCCATGAACCCAACCGCGACGACGTAGCGCCCGTCCAGCGCGGGATGGAGCATCACGACCGCCTTGCCGGTGGTGTTATTGCTGCTGCTCAATCGCAGCGCGCCCAGCATCTGTCCCAGCGCGCTGACGGGTTTCAGGCGCGCGCGCACCCAGTATTTCCGCCACTCGGCGCTCAAGGGGTTGTTCGGCGGCAGGGCAGTCAGTTCGCCATCCACCTGAATGGTCACGTCGCGCCAGCCGGCTTCGACCCACGGCTCAATCGCCATGCCATACGCGGCGCTGGCGAGTTCGGCGCTCATGCACAGCGCTTCCTCGGACAGAGGCGGGCGCAGCTTGCCCCACGGGTCATGCGTCCACGGCAGCAGCAGCGATGCTGTCTGGGACAAATCGACGCCGGTTAGTGTCGTGGGTTTCTTTTCCTCTTGCTCCATCCTTCGCTCCTTTCCTTGCCGCTGTGCGGCGTACGTTTTGTTTGTTGGCAAGCAGGCAGGGATTACACCACCTGCCCATCATCCCCGCGGCGGAAATCCACTGCAAGCAGCTCCTCACGGCTGATGACCTGCGTCCGCGGCGAACGGGTCGTCACGAACGACACCTGCTTGTCGTCGTAGCTCACAATGTGCGCATTGACCTGAAACAGCCGCCCATCCCGCATGAACATCAGGCGTATCACCCGGTCATGCTCCACCGCGAAGCGCAGCAGACGCTCCATTGCCCATGTCCTCCGTTTCCGATGATGGATGCACGGCGTAAATCGTCGCTTCCCAGTTGCTGAATACGCGCGTGAACAGGCGGTCGAGCGTATCCGTATCCACCGCATAGCTGCTCCGCTCGTAGCTGCTGACGTAGATGTAGTCCACGTCGTACTTCTCCAGCAGGTCAAGGTTTTCCTCCGGGTCGGTGTAGAAGCTCGCAATGTCCATCTTGCGCTCACTCGTGTCCAGCCCGTGGTAGTACAGCCACAAATCCGGCCCGCAGACGATGTTCTGCCCGGCGATGGACGCAATCGGGTTCAGGTGCTGCGTCCCGGTCATGTAGGTGGAATGCTCCGGCGTGTTGTCGCGGGCAAATTCCCCCGCTTCCAGCGCCGACGCGGAAAACGCCTGATAGTTGCTGACGCACTCGCGCCAGAGCGTCAGCCCCGCGGACAGGAACACCGCAATCGCCGTCACAACCGCCAGCGCCCCGCGCCCGCGCATCCCTTTCAGCCGATGCCAGACCTCACGGCACCAGTCCGCCACAATCATGCAGCAAAGCAGCCACGCCAGATACATCAGCTTGTTGTTGTCGTAGATGTTTGGCTGAAAGCGCACCAGCTCCACCGCAAGGATAATCGGCAGCGCGCCCGCGAACAGCCGTCGATGCTTCGGATTCCGCTCGAACAGCGCCAGAATCAGCATCAGGAAAGGCAGACCGATGTTCTTCAGGTAGAACCAGAAGTACAGGTCACGGAAGACAAATTCACCGTTTGATTCATAGCTGTTGACCCAGTTCGGCCAGAATTGCAGGAAGCTGTTCCCACTGCCCGTGCCTTGGAACACCTGCTCGAACGTGAAGCAAATCAGCTGCGGCGCGCTCAGCACCACGGCGATTACGCCATACGCCAGATACCACTGCAATTGCGTCCAGCGCTCTTTGTCGTGAATCAGGTCGTACACCATCATGCCCAGCGAGCAAAGCCCCAGCGCGAGGAACGAATGCGTGTGAATCAGCGGCAGCGCGCCTGCCCAGACCGCCAGCAGTCCTGTTTGCCGAATGCGCTGCGCAAACGCCGGGCGCTTTTCCGGCGCAAAGGACGTAAACAGCAGATAAAAGCACGGCAGCACCATGCACCACCCGCCAAGGAGCGTCCGCTGCGGAACCATCAGGTCGGCAATCACGTTTGACCAGCGCAGGTTGTACGGCGTGGGCTGATTCGTCGGCGTGGCGTAGTAGCCGTCAAGAATTTCGCGGATTCGCTCGATGACCGTGCCGAACGGATTGTTCAGTGTGCCACCTGCAAGGTCAAAGTTGTATAGGAAGCCCAGACCGCCGTTCAAGAAAAACAGCAGCGTCGCGAGGATAATCGTCTTTTTTCCCGCGGTCATCTCCCGCGCCAGCACCATCACGCCCATGAAGCACAGTGCCATCATCAATGTACCCGGCACGACAATCCCCCATTCCAGCGAGAAGCCCATCAGGTACAGAGACGTAGACAGGCTGTCCGTCAGGAAGGGATACGACAGCCGCTGACCGGGGAAAAGCGCATAATCCGGCGGAAAAGCCGCGTTTTTCAGTGACGTGATGAACGACATGTGCATCGGCAAATCGCCGTAAGTGCTCTGCCCGACCCCCCAGCCGCCGTCATTTCCGACGCGCAGGCAGTGCGTGTATTGCAGATAGGCGGAAAGGAGCGTCAGCGGCAGCACAACCATCAGCATCTGTCCGGCCAGCTGCTTTTCCCGCGCATCCCACTTTTTCACCGGCGAAGGATCACGCAAAAAGAAGCACCCCGCCGTCAGCCCTGCCAGCGGAATCAGCGCCAGCAAATGCGCCGTCCATGTGAAATCCACCGCGAACGCAATCAGCGCCGGCAGCCACATCATCAGCAGCAGACCCAAGCTGACGCCGAGCCACACGCGCGTGAGCAGCGACTTCCGCGGCAGCAGGAATCGCACGCATGTGCACCCCGCCGCGAGAAACACAAGCAGATACAAAACGCCAAGGAATGCGGTCATGAAGGAACTCCCTTCCAACGTGATACGGCAAATAGTCCACTAACTAAAAAAGCCGCTTTAACGCCCAAGAAACATGGGGGCGACCGCCGAAGGAGTCCAGAGGGCGATCGGAAAGCCCTCTGGTCGCGTCCGCAGACGCGATTCCTCCTGCGGCAAAAAAACACTTTATGCTGAATGATTACGCTTGAAAATACTGATTCAGCAGCTTGACGCCACCTTCGATGTCCCGAAGGTCAACCACCTCGCACGCCGAATGCACATACCGGCACGGAATCGACAGCGTGCACACCGGAATCCCGCCGCGGCTGGTCTGCATCGCGGACGCATCCGTCCCGCCGAACGGCAGCACCTCGCGCTGGGTCTTCACACCCGCCTGCGCACCTGCCGCCAGCAGCGCTTCCCGCAAATCCGGATTCGAGATGCTCCCGTGATCCATCACCTTCACGGCAATGCCCTCGCCGAGCTTAATGTCCGGCTGCTTCGTGCCGGGCGTGTCGCCCCACGCGGTCACGTCAATGGCAATGCCCTTGTCCGGCGCTTTCGCGAACGACGCCACCTTCGCGCCGCGGCAGCCGACTTCCTCCTGCACGGAGAAAACGGCAATGATGGTTTGCTTCGTCGCGCCGACGGTTTGCAGGAAGCGAATCAGCAGCGCGCACGCCGCGCGGTCGTCCATTGCGGGGCTTGCGACGCGGTTCGCGCCCAGCTGGAAGCAGTCGTTCGCGTACACGCACACGTCGCCAATCTGCACCATCGTCTCGGCGTCCGCCTTGTCCTGCGCGCCGATGTCCACAAACAAGTCCTTCATCGCCGTGTCCTTGCTCACTTCGGACACCACAACACCCTGCACGCCATTCGGGAACGACACATGCCGCGTCAGGCTCATGGTCGGGCTGATGCCGCCGACGTTCGTCATGCGCAGGAAGCCCTCTTTCTCAATGCCCGTGACGATGTAGCCGATATGATCCATGTGCGCGGACAGCATGATTTTCTCCGGATTCGCCTCCGTGCCGTTCTTCACGCAAATCAGATTGCCCAGCGCATCCGTCTCGATGCTGTCCACATACGGCGCAACCTCTTCCCGGATGACCGCCGCTACCGGCTCTTCCAGTCCCGACGGCGCGACCGGTTTGAGCACCTTCTTCAACAATTCCAACATAATTCTTCTCCTTTACTTGAGGGAGGCGCAAGGGGCGTTGCCCCTTGACCCCACAAGGGACGCTGCCCCTTGACCCTGCAAGGGTCTTCGACCCTTGACCCATTTTCGCGATTGAGTTGCTGACACTTTCAAACAGTTTGCGCGTGCTGCTCCAACCTCATCCGTCGCTGCGGCGACACCTTCCCCAAGGGGGAAGGCAAGGAAGATTGCGCACATCCAAAACCTTCCCCTCTGGGGAAGGTGGCTGAGCGAAGCGAAGTCGGATGAGGTCGCCTGCGCTTACAGTGCCTTCACCAGCGCCTTCACCAGCGCAAACTGGCTCTCCACATCCGACAGCTTCACCACCGACGACGGCGAGTGAATATACCGGCACGGTACGCTCAGCACCACCACCGGCACACCCTCCCGCGCGCGCTGAATCGCGCCGCCGTCGTTGCCGCCGGATACGCTGTGCTTCACCTGATGCGGAATGTTCTCCTGCTTCGCCACGTCCAGCGCCTTGCGGAACAACGTACGGTTCGCAATTGACGCGCCATCCATGAACGACACCGTGACGCCCTGCCCGGCTTCGCAGACGTGCGCAGTCTCCGGTACGTCGCCGAGGTCGTTGCACGTTGTGCCTTCCAGCACAATGCCGACGTCGGGTTCCTGCTGGAACGCTGCCCCCTTCGCGCCGCGGCAGCCGACTTCCTCTTCGGACACAAAGCAAGCCACGAGGTCAACCGGCAGTTCTTCTTGCAGCAAACGCAGCAGCGACAGACAGCCGACGCGGTCGTCGAATGCCTTGCCGCACGCGAAGCCGTCGCCGTATTCCACATAGGGCGTATCGAAGGAGATGTACGTCCCCATCGGGGCTTTGCACTCGGCTTCGTCCTTGTTCTTCGCGCCAATGTCCACCAGCAGCTCGTCCATCGAAAGCACATGCTTGCGCTCGGCGGCGGATTGCAGGTGAATCGGCACAGCGCCGATGACGCCGGGCAGCTTGTCCTCCCCGACGGTGACGCGCTTGGAAACCAGCACGCGCGGGTCGATGCCGCCTGCCGCGGCAATGCGCAGGTAGCCATCCTCCGTGGCGGAGGTGACAATCAGCCCCACTTCGTCCATGTGCGCGCTGACCATCACGCGCTTGCGGGGCGCGTCGCCCGTGCCTTCCTTCACGACAACGACGTTGCCCATGCGGTCGAGGACGGGCGCAAAGCCCAGCTTTTTCAGCTCATCCAGCAGAAAGCGGCGAATCGCCTGCTCATGCCCGGAGGGAGCGTTGATTTCCGTCAGTGTCTTCAAATCCATAGGTCATCCTCCCAGCTTTCGTCGAGTTCCGCGACGAAATTCGCCAGCAGACGCGCGCCCTCTTCCAGCGTGTTCAGGTCAATCGTTTCCACCGACGTGTGCATGTACTTCTCCGGCAGGCTGAGCAGCACGCTCGGCACACCCGCGCGGGACAAGCCGATTTCGTCCGCGTCCGTGCCGGTGGAGCGGCGTGCGACGTTCGCGTTCAGCTTCACATGGTGCTTTTTTGCGCAGTCGATGAGCCGCTGATTGAGCTTCGGCTGCACAAACGGCCCATGCGTGACAATCATGGCGTCAATCGGCAGGGCAGAGCGCGGCGGACAAGTCGGCGTTTCAGCAAAATCGACGTCCAGCACGACAGACAAATCCGGGTCAATCGCGAAAGCGGAGGTCATTGCGCCGCGTCCGCCGACTTCCTCCTGCGACGAGCAGACGAAATACACATCCGCGTCGCAGACCAGCTTTTGCAGCATTTCCGCCGCGCGCAGCAGAATCGCCACGCAGGAGCGGTCATCCAGCGTTTTCGATGCGAACTGACCGTTGAGCAATTCGCGGGCAGGCCCGTCGAAGGTCACCAAATCGCCGATGCGAACGAGTTCCTTCGCGCGTTCGGCGCTCATGCCAATGTCCACATGCAGGTTGTCCAGCGTGTAGTTGTTCGCGCGGTCGGCGGCGCTCATCAGGTGCGGCGGCAGCGCGCCGATGGTGCCGAACAGCTTCTCGCGCCCATGCACCCACACGCGGCTCGCGGGGAGGATGCGCGGGTCAACCCCGCCGACATTGCCCAAGCGCAGGCTGCCGTCATCCTCAATATGCGTTACCATCAGGGCGATTTCGTCCAGATGGGCGCACAACATAATTCTCGGACCGTTGCCCTTTTTGTGCGCAATCACGCTGTACATCGCGTCCACCGTCACCTCGTCCACCAGCGGACGGAATTGTTCGGCAAAGTACGCGCTGACCTGCGCCTCATGCCCGCTGACACCCGGCAGCGCCGTTACGTCGGCAAGCAGCTTCTTGACATCCATCGTATGCCTCCTTCGATTGTGAAGAATCTACCGATTATATTATAGCATATTTCCTTTCTGATGTGAAGAGGAAGATGATTAGCCGCGACAAACAGCGATTTCTTGCCCGTTTGTCTTGCATGACGCGGCAGGGTGTGCTATACTGAAAGTGATTATTTTCCTGCTGCGAGCAAAGGAGTTTGCCATGCCAACGATGGATATGCAGGACACGAATCGCCGCGCGATGACGGCGCTGAACTATGCGAGCTTTCTGGACGACCGCCATTATTTGTCGCATCAGGGAATTACGGCGGAGCTTGTGCAGCGCCAGCGGTTGGCGAAAAGCCGCGAAGCTGCTGGATGAACTCGGCGAAATGCTGGAATTGACGGATGATTTCCTTGGTGCCTTTGCGCGTCTGGAAGATTTCAGCCCCCTTGTCGCCTCCCCAGAGGCGAAACCCAAATGGAATTGATTGATTGCAAATGGCATAGGAAACAAAACAAGAGAGGGGTGCCCACAACGATGTACGAAGAATTGCAGCAGTGGATTGACGAGAGCCGCCGCATCGTGTTTTTCGGCGGCGCGGGTGTTTCGACGGAGAGCGGCATTCCCGATTTCCGCTCGCAGGACGGATTGTATCATCAGCAGTTCGCCTATCCGCCAGAGGAAATTCTGTCCCACACCTTTTTTGCGCGCCATCCGGAGGAGTTTTACCGCTTCTACCGCGCGAAAATGCTCCCCTTGGACGCGCAGCCGAACGACGCGCACCGCTTTCTGGCGCAGCTGGAAGCCGGCGGGCGTTTGACGGCGGTCATCACGCAGAATATCGACGGCTTGCACCAGAAGGCAGGCAGCAAAACGGTGCTGGAACTGCACGGCAGCATCCACCGGAATTATTGCCTGAAGTGTGCGCGCTTTTTTCCGCCGGAGTACATCCGGGACAGTGAAGGCGTGCCGAAATGCCCCTGCGGCGGAATCATCAAGCCGGACGTTGTGCTGTACGAGGAAGGGCTTGATGATGCGACGGTTCGCGCGGCGGTGCGCCAATTGCAGCAGGCGGAACTGCTTATCGTCGCAGGAACGAGCCTGACGGTGTATCCGGCGGCGTCGCTGCTGCGGTTCTTCCGCGGGCGGCACATCGTTCTTATCAACCGCGACGCAACCCCGCTGGACAATCAGGCGGATTTGGTGCTGCATGAGCGCGTGGGCGAGGTCTGCCGCCATCTGCGCCCGACACCATTGGAGGTGGGGGAATGACGACGCTGGAAACGCTCTTTTCGCCCATGCAGAAGGAGAAACTGCGTCAAGCGGCATTGGTGCGCACATCCTGCCGGAGCTTTGCGGGTGCGCCCGACACGGCGGCGTTCGCGGCGCTGTCCTACGTCGTCGGTCGGTGCGCACTGCCCGGTGCGCGCTTGGTGCTGACACCGGTGGACGAATCGCTGTTTACCGGCACGATTTTGGGCATGGGGCGCATCACAGGCTGCAAAATGGCGGCGGTGGTCATCGCCTGCGGGACGGAAGCGCTCTGCCGCGTGAATGCCGGGATTCTGGGCGAAGCGTTCGTGCTGGAAGCGACGGCGCTGGGACTGGGGACGTGCTGGGTGAGCGGCACATACCGCCGCAAGCAGATTCGCCTGCCGATGCAGGAGAATGAGACGGTACTCGCGGTGATTGCGGTCGGTGTGCCGGAGAAGCCGCTTCAAGCGCCGGAGAATCGCCGCCGGAAGCCGCTCGACAAGCTGATGAACGCCGTTCCCGCGGATGGCATGATGCTGGATGTGGCGAAGCTGGTGCAAATTGCGCCGTCGGCAATGAACATGCAGCCGTGGCGGATGGAAGCGCTGCCCGATGCGTTTGCGCTGACCATCAGCGACCGTGCCCTGCTGGACGGCGGCATTGCGCTATGCCACGCGGAACTGGCGCTGCGCGGGGCACATCGGTGGGTGTACAGCGCGGCACACGGGGGAATCACGGCGGTGGCGCAGGGGAAGTTTGTCCCCTGACGGAATCCCTCGGTGTGCGTGTTCTGGCTTGATTTTTCTATTGAAATTGATTGCTTTCACGCAGGGGGAATCGCGTCTGCGGACGCGAAACCCCTGCGCGACACGCGGAAGAAGTATGGAGAAGTCACCAACCCAATCGCGCGAAAGGGTCAAGGGAGGAACTCCCTTGCGGAGTCCAGAGGCAGAGCCTCTGGGGAGGTTGTAATTATGGAGAATTGGTTGTTGAATCTGATTTGGGTGTACCTGCTGGCGGTCAATACCCTCGCGTTTTCGCTTATGGGGCTAGATAAGCGGCGCGCCAAACGCGGGGCGTGGCGGATTGCGGAAAGAACGCTGTTTCTGCCGGTGGTGCTGTTCGGCAGCCTCGGAGGAACACTGGGGATGTTCTGCTTCCATCATAAAACGAGGCATTGGTATTTTCGCTATGGCTTCCCGATTCTGCTGGTGGTGCAGTTGCTGCTGCTGGGAGCGGGAGCGTATTTGCTGTTGAGGTGAAACAATGACGGATCTTTTTTCCGGACAGGAGGCGCCGCTGGCGGATCGGATGCGCCCGCGGACGCTCGCGGAGTTTATCGGGCAGCGTCATCTGCTGGGGGAGGGGCGGCTGCTGCGCCGCGCGATTGAGGCGGATCGGCTGACTTCCTCCATCTTTTTCGGGCCGCCCGGCTGCGGCAAAACGACCCTTGCGTCGATTATCGCCAATAGCACCAAGTCCGCGTTTGTGCAGCTCAACGCTGTCACCAGCGGCGTGGCGGACGTGCGCAAGGTCATTGCCGACGCGCAGGAGCGCCGCGCTTACGGGCAGTCCACTTATCTGCTGCTGGATGAATGCCACCGCTGGTCAAAGGCGCAGAGTGACAGCATCCTGCCCGCCATTGAGCGGGGGATCATCCGCTTTATCGGCTCGACGACGGAAAACCCGATGGTGTCCATGACGCCCGCTATTGTCAGCCGCTGCCGCGTATTCCAGTTCGAGCCGCTGACGGAACGGGACGTGCTGACCGCCATGCGCCGCGCCATCGACGACCCGGAGCGAGGCTATGGGCAGATGAACATCATCGCCGATGACGATGCGCTGCGCCATATCGCGCGAATCGCGGGCGGCGATACCCGCGCGGCGCTTGGTGCGGTAGAGCTTGCTGTGCTTACGACACCCGCCGACGCACAGGGCAGCATCCACATCACCCTTGCCGTTGCGGAGGAATCCATCCAGAAGCCCATGATTCGCTGTGACGAAAGTTTGTATTATGACATGCTCAGCGCGTTCTGCAAGTCCCTGCGCGGCTCGGACAGTGACGCGGCGCTGGCGTGGTTCGCACGGCTGATTTATGCCGGCGTTGACCCGAAACTCATTGCGCGGCGGATTATTGCCCATGCCAGCGAGGATGTTGGGCTGGCGAATCCGATTGCGATGCTGCAAGCGGAAGCCGCGGCGCGCGCGGTGGAATTCGTTGGGATGCCGGAAGCACGCCTGCCGCTCGCACAGGCGATTATCGCCATCTGCGAAAGCCCGAAGAGCAACAGCGTGTGCGTTGCGATCGATGCGGCGATGGCGGACGCGGAAAAGGGCGGTTACGGCGCTGTGCCCGTCCACCTGCGCGACACGCACTACGCCGGGCACGACCGAATCGGCAGCGGCGACGGCTACAAGTATCCGCACGACTATCCCGGACACTACGTCCGCCAGAATTATATGCCCGTGGAATTGCAGGGGAAAAAGTACTATTTCCCATCGGACATGGGGCATGAGGCGACAATTCGGAAGAATCAGGAAATCCGGGAGGGACGCAAATGAAGCGTTTGACGCGGTTTCAGGAGAATATTTCCGTCAAGAAGGCGACGAACTACGCCATCATCATCAACAGTCTGGAGATTTTGCTGATTCTGGGCGTGATGGCGCTGGTGGTAATCTCGCCGCAGTACGACTTCAGCCCGCGCATGATGCGGCTGCTTGTCGGCGTTGCGGCGGCGGTGATTATCTGGGGCGCGGTGATGGACATCCGCGAGGCCATGTCCACCCGGCGGCTGCTGAGCCAGCTGGACGCGATGGACGACACCATCGACGCCATGGAAAAACTGAACAACACCCTCCGCGCCCAGCGACATGACTTCCTCAACCACCTGCAGGTGGTGTACAGCTTGATGGAAATGGAAGAGTATGGCGAGGCAAACAGCTACATCGAGAAGGTGTACGGGCGCATCACCGCTGTCAGCCGCGTGCTGAAAACCGCCAGCGCGCCGATTAACGCGCTCTTGCAGGTGAAACTTGCCGCGTGCGAAAAGGCGGGCGTGCAGGTGACGCTGAACATCACGTCCACATGGAAGGAACTGCCCATTTCTGGCTGGGAGATGTGCAAGGTGCTGTCAAACCTGATTGACAACGCCATTGATGCCATGGCGGATTTGCCCAATGGGAAAAAGCACCTGACCATTACCTTGACCGAGAACCTCAAGGAGTACGTCTTTTCCGTTGCGAACACGGGCACGTCGATTCCGCCCGACGACCAGCAGCGCATTTTCGAGCCGGGCGTGACGACGAAGTCCGACGGCCATGGCATGGGGCTGTTCATCGTCCGGGAAACGCTGCGGCACTACGGCGGCGACATTCAGGTCACAAGCGACGCGCAGGAAACGGTGTTTTCCGGCACTGTGCCGAAGGACACGACAATTCCGGAAGCAAAAGCGGCACAAGAGAACAGCACAAACGCATAATCATCCCCCTCTCATCAACAGGATTGGTGAGGGGGCTTCTTTGGCACGCGCGTCGAGAAATGTCGAACATTGTGCACAACCTTGTGCATAACAAAAGAAAACGGACAATATCAGCAGACTTATCCACAGAATCGGGCAAAAAATGCTGACCTTGTGAATTCTGTGTGCACAACGGACGAGAAACTCCCAAAGGACACAGGATGATGCAGGAAAAATTCAGCTGAATTGCATGGCTGCCGCAGGAAATCCACGACTTATCCACATCAATCCACAAGGTTATCCACATAAATCACAGGCGGTTTGGAAAAAATCAGTGGTAAACATTCGCCTTTTCCGGCGAAAAGCGCAAAAAAACGGACGATTCATTGCTGAATCGTCCGCGTTGGTCGGTCGGGTTTGTCAGCCAAAGAACGAGATTCCGCGTAGTCGGTCGGGGAAATTCCGAAAGTGCGTCGGTCGGATTCAGTTCCAAACGTCGAACAAGTTCTGCTCTATGAAACGAATGATCGGTCGAGTTAGTTCCGAAATGTTCATCGAGTCCAGCACCGAAGAAACGAAATGTCGGTCGCTCTGTATGGAGGGAAGCGGGAGAGGAGAGGAAGAAATCAGTCCTCGTCATCCGCCTGTTCGTCATCATTGAGCTTCAATGTGGCAATTTCCATCAGTTTGGCTTCCAGCTTCTGATCCTCCATGGGAACGAACTCTTCCAGCTCTTCGCCGGATTCGTCCGTCGTGGGCACGATCTTCATCACGTAGCAGTCCACGCGGTCTGCGCCGGTCGTGCCCTCGTCGATGGAGTCGGTCAGAATGGCGTACTCGTCGCCGTTATAGAAGAAATAGTCCAGAATCTTGAAGAGGGTCGTGTTGCCTTCCTCATCGGTCATTTCGATCATGTCATCCGCCATGTCGTCGATGCTGTCCGCATCCGCTGCCGGAGAAAAATCCTTCTGCATGTCGTCCATATCCGTGTACCCATCCTTACGGCGCTCTCACTCAGGGGCGCATCAGTCAAAGAGGACTGTCACTCATGATGCGGTGCGGAAACAGGAAGACACTTCTATGACCGTCTGACGCAACACGCCCGACAGCTGCTGTTCATCCTGGTTCATTGGAAACGCCTCCTTTCCTGTTCCGGCGGTCGCGCTCACCGCGATGCCTTGTGCTGCCGCCTGCCAGCGGCTCTTCTCTCTCTTTGCACCTTCATTATACACGAAAAGTGCCGGAAATACAAGGGGTCGGCGAAAAGTTTTGTTGTTGACTTTCGCCGACCGAGTGTGATATAATTATTTTGTTGGGGTCTTTTTCTGTAATTTCGTTTTCGTACCGTCCGGGCGCTGGACGTATGTGTTTTCCAGCACCTGACGCATATTTTCGCGGAATCCGGCGATGTATTCCTGACGCAGGGCGGCGTGTTCAGCCGCTTCCTCGTCGGTCAGACCGTCGGACTTTTTTTTGCGCGCCAATTCGTTGATTCGGTCAATCTTGTGCTTTTCCATTGCAGAATCCTTCCTTTCAGACCTTGTTTGCCATCCGGCGGAAGCGCAGCCCGCACCACGCGATGAGCACCAGCGCCAGCGCCATCATCCCATAGGAGAGCAGCGGCTCACCCAGACGGTCTACGGCGAACTCCATGCCGATGCCCTGACCGATGCCGATGACAATCAGCGTCCAGAGCCATCCGGCTTTCATTCCCGTACAGGTTTTCCCGTGCACTGCCGTCACCGACCAGCGGATGATAACCGCGACCGCCAGCACCAGTGCCCCCACCTGATTGACGCGGACGAAGTGAATCAGCAGCATGTGCGAATCGTTGCGGAGCGATTCCAGCACGACCTGCACGCAGCCGTAGAGCAGCAGGAACAGTGCCATCGTGTCGCCGTCGGGGTGCTTTTTCCGCTGGGCAAGCAGCACAACCACGAACAGCACGACCATCGCGACCGCCTCATAGAGGAACACCGGGTGATTGCCGCCAGTCAGGTTGCCGAGGAAAGCCAGCCATTCCGTCTCAATGCCTTTGCCCATGCCTATGATTTCGTCGAAGTACCCTTCGCCGATGCGCTCCACCGCAATTGCCAGCGGCGCGCCGAACGCAATCGCGTCCATCAGCCGCCCGACGGATTCGCGGCGGATTCGCCCCGTCACCCAGCCCGCCAGCAGCACGCCGAGCAATGCGCCCAGCAGCGACGCGCCGCCGTCCCAGAAGTGCAGCATTAGCAGGGGATTGCTGAGCGTGTTGACATAGAGCGGGATGTTCGACAGCGCGAACGTCAGCCGCGAAAGCAGGAATGCCAGCATATCCATAATTATTCGGATAATGTGCAAAATACCCACCAAAACGCTGTAACGAAATCATAGGATTTTGAATCATTCGGATTGCTTCATCATGCAAATATAACAAATCATTCACTGGCTGTATCTTAAATACATAGATTGTCATCAATTGCAATGCAAAAATCATCACAAAGATGATAAAAAATAACGATTTTTTTGCAAAAACAGCTTCTAATTTCTTTCTGTATCTTACGATAAAACAAGCTATGATAAAAAATAACAACGTCCCCAGCCACCTAACCGGCTGAGAAACGTCATTCATCTTTTCTTGTGTATATTGAAATGGAAAACTTACGATCAAATATGCTACGATCAAAACAAACAATCTGATCGAATATTTGTATATAAAATCTTTTATCTTCATCTCCATTCTCCTAGTCATTTAATACCTGTTCAATAATAAATTTAGGTCTGGCCTTTGTCTCCAAATATATTTTTCCAATATATTGTCCAACCATCCCAATCGCGATCAGCTGTAAACCACCTAAAAACCATATCGACATAACAAGGCTAGTCCAGCCACTTACCGTGTTGTTTGTAAAATGCCGTACTAGACAATAAATGATTGCCAAAACACTAATTACACAAATTAAAATTCCAACATTAAAAATCATTTTGATTGGTTTTACACTCAACGATGGAATTCCTTCAAATGCAAAAGAAAGCATTTTCTTCAATGGGTATTTGCTTTCTCCTGCAAATCTCTCAGCTCTCTCATACGTAACAATATCACTCTGATAACCAACCATCGGCACCATCCCTCTAAGAAAGATATTAACTTCGTCAAATTCTAATAATCCTTTTAATGCCCGCTTACTCATCAGTCTGTAAT
>OGPL01001518.1_pt1 | contig 20756 bp, 13 predicted proteins | sample 1552901 | NCBI WGS metagenome assembly OGPL01 (sample SAMEA2580244, study PRJEB22360) | human gut metagenome | biome: human gut; feature: human-associated habitat; material: faeces | place: Denmark | collected 2008/2010 | reverse complement strand
CGGATCAGTTCGATGACTGTGTGGGAGCCGATGTATCCGGCTCCCCCGGTGACAAGAATGTGCACTTTGAATCCTCCTCCCCATGTTCGGCATTCTCCATAACGCCGTCACTATCCGCGTGTCGCTCCGGCATCATGCTCCCCATCGCCGCGTATGCCGTAAGCAGGAATGCTTCATCAAAGAACAAGATGTCAAGTGCCATCCACGGCATAACAACTCCAATTCCCAACAGCACCGCGTACTCACAATGCACTTTATCCTTTCCCATTGCTTGGTGCATGCGCCGTAGAACCAAAACAAGCCATAATACATAGAGCATGGTTCCAACCACCCCGAATTGATAAATACACTGAATAATCGTGTTATGCGATGCACGTCCGTTCAGCGTCACAGAAGTATAACCATTTCCGAATAGCGCAAGCGGTATATTCTGCGAGAATTCTCTCAAATACTCCTTCCAAATCTCTGTGCGGCCTGTGGTCAACTGTGAAATGTTTGCAGAATACGAAAATCGTTCCCTAACGACTTCCAGTAACGAGTCAAACATCGTCGATGACAGTATGATGCACGCTGCGCATACAAGCCAGAGGGTCAATCTAAATTTACTACTCACGGCGGTCTTTTGCCCCAACATAGTTGGTATCCATGCTAAAGCAAGGCAAATTGTAACAAGAATAAATGACTTCGATGCTGAAAGCAGTCCACAGTACACTAACACGACAGCAACAATAACCAGCACCATCTGTTGCAGCCGTCTTGTTTCTTTGGTCAGCAGGATCAATACACCCGCCAGGCAAGCCGTAATATGTGCCGAGTAAAAGTTTGGATCACCATAGAAGCCTGCAGATCTGGTTATACTTAAGTAGGAGTCCACGCGGATGTATCTCGAAATATTCGGAAAATTCGCAGCCTGTTTTGCCACGAGCGCGGCAGAAATAATACCAACTGCAAAAAACAGTGTCATCTCTCGGAAAGATGCATGCTCCTTTTTCTCCATAACACAAGGAAAGAATAAGAGCATGATCAAGAATGCCAAATAATCCGACTGAATTGGATTTCCTTGGTATATCTTCTCTGCCATCGTCAAAATTGCGAGAAATATCGCCGCAATCGTCTGATATGTATTGATAATTCGCCAGTTTTGCACAAATGATATAATACACGCAGCAAGAAGCGCGACTGTAAAAAAAGAAATTCCGTCGTAGCTTGCTTTCATCAACGGGCTCCATGGCAGGAAAAAGAGCAAAACCACCAACACGGCTCCGCTATAGCATGACCATAATGCTAAAAGGAAGAATAGCGCGAAGCACCCCCATAGAAGTATTCCGCTGTCCCGTATTTGTCCATAGCAAAGAAGCGCTGATAATACGACGCATCCTGTCAGTATGACCCCCGCATTATATCTTCTTTCCTTATTCATCGCTCTGTTCTCCACCACGGTCGCCATCACTATCTATCATCTTTCTGAATTGCTCCACTGCATCCGCATTGTCAAACGCCAATGTGCGCAAAAATGCGCTTTTTTCTTTAACAGCGTCCGGGTGAGCCACCAGATATTTAATTCCGTCTCGGATGCCATCCACAGAGTTTTCGCACACCCAGCCGACTCCGCGCTGCGTTATCATCTCATGACTTGACAAAGTCTGTGTGCTCAAAACCGGTGTACCCAGAACAGCCGCTTCATCGATCACCATAGGCGCCGCCTCTGAAAGTGATGGTATCAGGAGCACATCCGCCGCCTTTAAGTATCCATATGGATTTGTCATTTCCCCCAGTAAGAAGACCTTTCGAGTCAGCCCATACTCTGAAATCTTATCTGCTGCCGCACTATGCTCCGCCCCATTCCCGATCAGGTAATAGTTGACGCTCTTCGCATCTTCACCCAACTGCGAAAAGGCTTGAATTGCCCTAAGTATTCCTTTCTCTCTCCCAAATCTCGCCACCGTAGCAACATTCAGTTTGCTCTGCGGAAGACTCACTGTTTGCGTCTGTGCCATACGGCATATCTCCGTGTAGTTCTGACAATTCTTTACAACATGCACCCTATCCCGAAACTGCGGCATGCAGGTAAGAAACGAATCTCTGCATCCGGCGGAGCACGCCGCTATCCGGTCAAATTGTCCGTATATTCTTGAATTGCACTTCGTTGCCGCGCCAATTTTCCCAAAGTCGCAATGTAAAAAACTGATTTTCCTTTTTGCTTCAACGCAATTCAGCACAAACTCATTGCATCCCCCATAAAATATATGTGGATCTCCACTATGCAAATATGAAATGGCAACATCATACCCACATAGCCTTACCTGAAGTGGAAATACAAACCGCAGCGTACTTCCCCTTCCAAAAAGGCGAGTCCATCCCGCCAGCACCGTCCTGATGACATACTCCTTTTTATTGCTCACATCGCCTTTTGTCATTCCAAAATAACGGAACGCCGAATGCGCCATAATGATTCTGACGTCTTTTGGAATATCAGGCAGCAGTTCCCCTCCTGCATAAAATAGCAATAATGTGATTTCATACTGATCGTGTATTTCATTGAGCAAATTCAAGAGCGCCCTCTGTACCCCTCCAATGTGCATATTGTTATTGACGATAAGCACACGTTTCATTTACAAAACCACCTTTTGTCTATCAGCCCAAACAGTCGGCCAACTTGTTAAATACGGCGCTTTATGCAGAAATAGGACACTATCCCGACGGGCACACAAATGATTCCGAAGGTAACCGCTCCGCATATGACCCACCGGAAATAGCTGTCAATCTCCAAACGGCCGACAAAGTAGCAGCCCACATATATTCCCGCACACATCGTTGCCAATATTCCCGCAAGCGCGAAAATATTCCCGCGCGGAGAAATATGCAGTATTGTCCGGGAGGAATATACCATGTAGTACAGTCCCCGGAACACTGTTGCCGCCAATGTTCCAAACGCTACCCCCAGCATCGGCTGCCATCGCATCAGAGCGCAGGATACCGTAATATTGATCAGCGCTTCGCCATAAGCTCCCCACCGTGTCTGCCTCATCTGATCTGCCGCGATCGGCAGGCTTGCACAGGGCAGCACAAGACAATTGATTGCCTCTGCAGCGATCAGGACGATTGCGAATAAGGGTTGAATATAGTCTGCATCTGTTACACCCTGCGTGTAAAGCCGCACGAACGGCACGATCAGTATCCCTGTGCAGCAAAACAGCGATACAGATGCCGCCGAAAGCAGCACCTTATATTGCTTATAAGCGCAGATAAGCTTATCATGTTTTCCGCTCGCAAGTAACTCGCCAAAGGTTGCCTCCATGCCTCCTGAAACCGCTTCAGCTATGGCGCGGATACTACTGATAATCAAGTTGTACACAGAATACACGGCAACCAGACGCACATCAGAAAACAACGTCAGCAAAACAACGTCTGTGTTTCTATGCAAGAAATAAGCAATGTGCTGTCCTATCCCCGTCCACTTCTGATCAAGCACAGCCTTATCCCGCCCGGTCTTCGGCAGCCAATAATGTTTTCTTACATAAACTGCATACAATGCAGGTCGTATCAGAAAAACCAAACTGCTTCCCAATTTGACCCACAGCAGGCCATATCCCGACCGCGCCAAAGCGATAATGAACGCGGTGTTGACGACCGTTGTCCCTATCGAAATGTAATTGTTTACGTACTGCTTTTGATCTGCTGTAAGCAGTGTCAGGTTCGCAAGCCCCCCCACATATTTAGCCAATGTAGTCAAGCTGATAACCAAAACCAGGCAAAAGGTATACGCCCTTGACAATACCGTAACATGCGCCAAATCGTGATAAAGCAAGCCAAGGGCGACACTGTAAAGCAAGAAAGCAGCTGCGACGTAATAGAAAAAGTGCTTGACGGAATGGTATACGACACTAATTGCATGCCTATCCCCTTGCGCCAACGGCCCATACAGCTTAGCGCGCGCCACTCCCCCTATACCGCCCTCAAGCAGCGTAATGTATGACAAAAACTGAGCGATCGAAACCGAGATTCCGTATGCGGCAGAGCCAAATGAGCTTATCAGTATTTTGGGAACAACAATGCCGCAGGCCGTTGCAACAAGCTGATTGATCAGCGTTGTAATAATATTACGTCTTGACTTTTTTTCCTGCTCATTCATGTACCCGACCGCGTCTCCTAGTTCTTTTAAATACGTAATGCTGCCACCAGCAGTTTAAGCTTCTCCATTGTAGTAAGTTTATCGCTAAAACGGTAGCGAATGGCTTCCCTGCTAATACTCGTTCTCCACGGATAATGGCGAAACCTCCACCGTTCCCGCAGCGTAGTGCAGCGTTTACGTAATCCAAAATAAACCGACAAATAGTTCCTTAAATAGTACACTGCAACCAATTCCTGATATTCAGGGCCATCCAGCCCCCATTCCTGCATGTATCTGTAGAGCATCGAATACATCTCATCTGCAATCATTCTCGGAATTGTACTAATCGCAAATTTACGCATAGTGCTATTTTCGCGGTAGTAGTATCGGTAGAGACACTCCGGGATATATATCACACTTTCGGCGCGCGTCAACGGATAAAGCAATTGTACTTTGTCTTCGCCACAGCACGTACCTTTAAACGCGCTATAATCACTGTAGTCGCCCTTAAACATGTTCCGTCGAAATGCTTTCAAACACAGAGAATTCAAATCATGTGAGGAAATCAGCTTTTCTTTGAGCCAATTAATGCTTATACGGTCGCTGTTATCAGCCGAAGCAATCTTGCCGATACACCTTCCGGTATCCTGCCCGTTCTCCATAACGCTGCCCGCAAACACGACGATATCTGCCGGCTGTCTCCGCAGAGCCATATTCACTTTCTCCAGGCAATCATTCGTAAAGGCATCATCGCTGTCCAAAAAGAGAAGATATTCTCCCTCAGCATTGTCAATTCCCCTTCGCCGTGCAAAGAACTGCCCTCTGTTCTCTTGGTGAAACCATCTGATTCGTGGCTCCTGCTCCGCAAGCCGCCTGATCACTTCACCGCTGCCGTCCGTTGATCCATCATCTACTAAAATCAACTCCCAGTCCGTGAAAGTCTGCTTCACAACAGATTCTACACTCCGCATCAAAAAGGGTACCGAGTTGTAGACAGGAACAATTACGCTGAACCGCATTGATTCATTTCTCTCTTTCCGCAAGGAACCCTTCCCCGCCATTCATCATCCTTCTAAAAGCCATGTCAAAGCCTAGACCCTCTCTATATGTGCGCCCGTGCAAAAGCAAAAAGCGTAGAGCCATTACCCGCCATGATAGTGGGTACAGGCGCGCATATAGCGCACCTTTGTCGTAAAAATACTTTTCATTATACCCATCAAACCAACTGGATGCGGCGCTCTGATCGATTTCAGCAATTGCATACGGAACTGCATACAGCTTCAGCCCCCTATCCAAGCATTCCTTCAGGAAAATCGAATCTTCGCCAGATCCGTGCTGGGTTCCACCGCCGAATACAGTACTGAATCTGATACCGGCATTTACAACACTTTTACGCCTCACCACAAACCGTGCCGCTCCGAATTTTCCGTAATTATAGCAGCGAATCCGCTTAATAGCTCTGGTCGCATACCGTCTCGGCTGTTTTTCAATCAAATTGAAAATCAAAACATCTGCTGTAGGGCATTCTTTAAATGCCCGTTCAACGATCATGGGATATCCGTCCACGAAAGTCATATCATCATCGGCAAACACACATACATCCGCCGACGCGCGTGCCAGAACAATATTCCGGTTCTCACCTACACCGCGTCCATTTGTGTTCAAATATGTGATTTCCCTGTCTCCCAGGACAAACTTCTCAGTCGACACACGTTGACACTGGTTCCCGATGATCGCATCGGTCTGGAGATTCATCTTTTCGGCTAACGAGTGATCGTTCTGGTCAACCGCAACAACTAACGTCTCAATTGTCATTTCTCGTTTTTTGTGCGGGGCTTCATGGCTTCATGAAGCCCCGCACCTTTCCAAAAGTTTATTTCATTATGCGTTTGCCAGCCTGCCCTCGGCATCGAAGTAGTGCATGCCGCCTTCAATGCCATAGCCGTTTGCGCCCACCCACATGGTGGCATCCTTGTACATCTTGCCGCTGGCCGCGTTGAAGAAGTAGTAGTCCTCGCCGATTTTTGTAAAGCCCTTGGCACGAACACCGTCAGCATAATAGTAGTCAAAGCCGTCTCCGCCGCTTATGAAGCCCGTCCGGATCAGCTTGCCTTCTGCGTCAAAGCCGTACCAGCCCTTTCCATCCAGCTCCTCCGTCTCTACATAGGCGGACTTACTGACCGTCAGCTCTCCGCTGTATTGCGCAAAGTAGTACTCTCCATCCAGTTCACACAGCCTGTTGACCATCTTTACTCCGTCAACTGTAAAGTACAGCTTGCCGCCTTCGTTGATGATCTTCTTAACTCCGTGCTCTGCGTCAGGTGCAAACATTTTGCCCTCGGCATCGAAGTAGTGCATGCCGCCTTCAATGCCATAGCCGTTTGCGCCCACCCACATGGTGGCATCCTTGTACATCTTGCCGCTGGCCGCGTTGAAGAAGTAGTAGTCCTCGCCGATCTTTGTAAAGCCCTTGGCACAAACGTAATCAGTAAAGTAGTAAGTACTTCCATCAATATCCGCAACCCCATCTTTCAGGATATAGCCATTTTCGTCGCACCAGTACTTGCCCTTTTCCAGACTACATCCACGAGCATTTGTTGTCGCATCCACATAACAGCTTCTGGAGGTGTATACCCGCCCACGCGTAGCCGTAAAGATAATGCCGTCAGCCAATTTGGTCAGGCCGTAAAACACCTTTCCGTTCTCGTCGCAGTAATACAATTCCCCACGGTAGTCCAAAAAGCCATTGCACAGTCCCGTCAGAAGGCCGGTTTCTTCATCGAAGTGATACCATGTGATGTCCTTTACATTGTCCGTCACCGTATGCGCATTACCATACGCCACATGGCCATCAACGTCCAACCAGTAGGTGCCCTCCTCCAAGGTAACAAAACGGCGGAACCACGCCTCGCCCGCGACGAAGTATTTGGTTCCTTCCTCGGTGGTGCGGAACGCGCCTCTTACCAGCTGTCCCTGCTCGTTGAAGGTATACGTCAGGCCCTTGATCGTCTGGACGCCCGTATACATGACAAAGGTGGTGGAGTCAAAATAGTAGAAGTACGACTCGCCATCCTCGGCCACGATCGACTGCCAGCCGGAAGCCAGCGTTCCGAAGCGTGCAAAGTAATGCTTGCCGTCCTTTTCAAACAGGCCCGTCAGCTTCTCGTCGGCGATCCCGTCTGTGCCGAGGTCATACCAGAATTCACCGGCTTCACCGGCGGTGTAGCTGGGCAGCTTCTGCACACCGGTCAGCGCAGCACCGTTCCGGTAGTAGCGCCAGCGTCCGTCCTCCTTGATCCAGCCGTCCTTGCTGTTCTGCTTCAGGGAGAAGGTATCCGTGAAATCAGTGATCGTGCTGAAGAAATGGGCGCCGTAGTCCCCGCTCAGGTGTTCACTGTTGTCGTAGGGATACAGACCGTATTGCTGCTGGAAATCCTCTCTCTGCGCCATCGACTTGAGCACATGGAAGTGTGCATAGATGTCATACGCCAGATCGCCGCTGACCGAGCAGGTGAGCTTGCCGTCTTCATCCCAAGCCGCCGTGTCCGTCGGGATCAGCTTCAAGCCGCTGAGCACGCAGAGGGGGTTGGCCGTCGCCGGGTTGATCGCCTCATTCTGGCGGATGAAGTTGCAGACCACTGTCAGTTTGTTGTTCTCAACCTCTGCGGAGGTCAATCTGAAGTACTCGTTTGCCAAACGCAGACCGGTTTTGTCGATCGTGACGCCCTCCGGCGCAGTCAGCGTGATGGTAACTGTGGTCAGCGGGCTGATACGCTCTGCAAGCTGGAGCAGGAAGTCCCACGCAGTCCGACCCTCCTGATCGCCGCCGGGCAGCATATACAGCAGCGCCGTCAGCTTTTCAGGGATGGCCACCTTGGACATATCCACGGCAAAGGTGTAGGAGATCTCCGTTCCTGCATTGGAATCGATCAGATAATACGTGGTATCCTCCGCCTTATAGTTTGCGTTGGATGCACTGCGGTTCCATGCCAGCAGGCCGCTGCCGCCGGTGGCATGGTTGAAATCAAAGTCCGCCTCGTCATTGCGGTAGAAATACGCTGTGGTCTTCGCCGCCACCTCCAGCGCCTTGTTGATGGCGATGGTCTGGGCTTGGATCGCAGCTTCCTCCTCGCTGTAGCCGTTTGCCTTGGCCGCCTGATATGCCTTTCCAAACTCCTCATTGATCGTTTGCTGGAATTCAGGAATCTTGTTCGTAAGCACCGCGCCGATCGTCAGTGTACGCAGCTTGCCTTCCGCATTCGGCGTAAAGGCAAGGCCGGAAACAGCGCCAGCCTCGGGATACTCAAACACAAGCTCCGTCTTGGTGGTGTTGACCTGACCACCCTCCAGCTCACCGATGGAGGTCAGCGTGATCTTCAGATAGCCAAACGTCACATCCGCGGGGTTGATCTTGACCAGATTCCCGTTGTAGGAGGCCTCCAGAGGCAGCTCCGTCGGTTCACCGTAGATCATGTTCACCGTGTCTCTGGTGAATCTCAGCTCCGTTGCCTCCACAACGTGCAGGGTCTTGGTACCCAGCACGCCGCCGTCCGCAGCCTCCAGCTTGATCTGCACGTCGCCCAGCCCCTCTGCGGTAAACACGTTGTCCTGCAGCGTGCCAATGCTTTCATCGGATACTGTCAGCTTGGTGCCCTCCGGCAGGGCGATGGCGCCGCCGGTCGCCGTAACGCCGGAAACCCGCATCTCCAGCTCCGTCCCGACGGTCAGATAATCGTAGTCCGCAGCGATGACAGCATGGTCAAACACGTTGGAGGGCTTGGCAGTAGACACAACCATCAGAGACGAGCTGACAGAGCGCTCGTAGCCGTCAGACGGGCGGTTGGTCACGGTGATCTCATCAGAGCCCTCCGCCTTTGTTGCAAAGGTCGTAGAGCCGCCGCCGTCCAGATTGACCGCCGAGACACAGCCAGCATCCAGCATGATCTGTGCAATCTCAATGTTGCTGCCGCCTGCGGAGAAGGGATCCTGCCGGCCATCCAGCGCCATCAGGACAACACGTCCGTCATAGGTGATGCCCACGCAGCTGCGAGGTGCACGCTGGGTATAGTAGTTCGAGGTGTTGGTAATGGCGATCTTACCGTCCTTGACCAGCCAAATATTGGTGCCAATTGCCTCCTTGATCTCGCCCTTGTGGGCATTCCACTCCTCTTTGCCGCCGATGATCGGCGTTCCATTCTTGAGGATGCCGAAGAAGTTCTCGCTGCCCACGCCGTTATACTCGACACCCTCCATCACAAGGGCGCCGGAGGGCCAGCCGTTGCTCATATTGTAGAAGTCGCCGTTGATACCCACCACGGCGCTGTAATTGGGGATGTAGCGGTCGCTGTTGGGATCGGAGTGGTTCTTCTCCGCCGCCTTCATCTGATCCGTCACGCGGACCATCTTGATCTGCGAGCCGTCGTTGTCGCCGTAGTTCGCATAGACATCCACATCATCGCGGGAGACGTCCGCTGTGGCGATATAGTACACGATCTGCCGATCGTCCTGCGTCTGCGCCATCTTGATCTCCTGCGTGACGCCGGGCACCAGCATGGAGGTCTTGCTGGAGAAGACCTGGTAGTAGGGGTTCGTCATCTGGGCGCCTGCCGTAAGGAACAGATAATCCGCAAACGCGTAGCAGCAGGCCTGCCGCAGATTGGGATCTACGCCATCCGGGACATAGCTGCGCTCCAGTGTGCGAATACCCTCATTGCCAAGGTAGGTGTCATAGATTGCCGCACGGATGTCCTCCTTTGTGGACACGCCATTAAAGCGATTCTCCAGGAAGAACTTGACCCGGATCTCATCTGTCAGGTACTGGGTATAGTAGCTCTTCATGATGGCGCTGATGGTCGTGCTGCCATCCAGCTTCTTCAGGATATAGAACGCATCCAGGTCGCCGTACAGGTCCAGAATGCCGAAGGAATGTACGTCCGGCACGTCATGGAGGAAGTACTCGTCATTTTTGGTGCGGATCTCCTCCGCCATCTCCTCCACCGTGCCGGTAACGCCGCCATTGGTGGTCAGCTGCACCAGATCGCAAATGTCGCCGGCCCAGCTTCCCAGATCCGCCGTGCTCTGGATCTTGGTGTGATACGACATATCCATAGCGCCGAACATATGGGCAAATTCCACGGTATTGCCGTTAGGCAGTGTAAACTCGCCCAAACTGCGGAGGCGGCCGGCGCTGGTGTTGTTCTCTGCGTCCTTTTCCGCCACATAGCTGGTAAACGCCGTTTTCTCCGGGCCGCAGAACGTCGTCCATGTACCGGAGGTATACTTCTCAACGCCGCAGCGGATATAATTGATCACAAGCGCCACGGCTTCCTCTTCGGGATGTTCCCGCACAAAGGCGCTTGCGTATGCTTCAAGTGTTGTCAGTGAATCGATAAAATCCTTGTATGCCGTAATCGGTTCCGGAGCAGGCTCCGTGGTTTCCCCGTCCGTCTCCGTCGTCTCGTCTGCCAAAGGCAGCGCTTCTTCATTCTGCAGCTCGTCCTCGTCCTGCGGTTTTTCCGCCTGCAGCGCCGCGGGATCTTCCCCGTTCTCTCCGACAACTATATTTTCCGCCGCGTTTGCCGTGTTGTCCTCCGGCAGTTCCGCCGCGAAAACGGAAACCGGAAGTAGGCTGAAAAGCATGATCGCCGCCATGACCAGTGCCAGCAGCTTCGATCCTCTCGCTCTTTTCATAGGGCAGTTCCTTTCTGTGAATTATTTTGCGTTTTGCCAGTTTTGGCTTTTGCCGCACATGCAGTCCCTCTTGAGGGACTGCATGTGCGGTTTGTGTTTCTTTACCGGGCTGTAAAGCTCTGGATCAGCTCAACTGTTGGTCATCTTACCGTCAGTGCCGAAGTAGTGCATACCAACCTCGATACCCAAATCGTTTGTACCGACCCACAGGGTAGCGTCCTTATACAGCTTGCCGCTGCCCGCGTTGAAGAAGTAATAGTCCTCGCCGATCTTCGTAAAGCCTTTAGCGCGTTCGCCGTTATTGTAGTAATAGGTGTAGCCGTCACCGCCGATGACAAAACCAGTCTTGATCAGCTTGCCGTCTGCGTCAAAGCCGTACCAGCCTTCGCCGCTCAACAAATCGGTACCCAAATAATAACTGTTGCCTACCACCAGTTCACCGCTGCTCCGTGCGTAGTAGTATGCATCGTCCAACGTATACAGACCATTCGTCATTTTCACACCGTCGATGGTAAAATACAGCTTGCCGTTTTCGTTGACGATCTTCTTGGCTCCATGCTCCACATTGGGAATGAACATTTTGCCATCAGCGTCGAAATAGTGCATGCCGCCTTCAACGCCATAGTCGTTTGCACCTACCCACATGTTGGCATCCTTATACATCTTGCCGCTGCCCGCGTTGAAGAAGTAATAGTCCTCGCCGATCTTCGTAAAGCCTTTAGCGCGTTCGCCGTTATTGTAGTAATAGGTGTAGCCGTCACCGCCGATGACAAAACCAGTCTTGATCAGCTTGCCGTCTGCGTCAAAGCCGTACCAACCTTCGCCGCTCAGCAATTCGGTGCCGATATAGGCCGAACCGCTGGTCACCAATTTGCCTGTGGAATCAGCATAGTAATACTCTCCATTCAGCTCATACAGGCCGCTCATACGGACACCGTCAATCGTGAAGTACTGATCACCGTCTTCCGTGACGATTGTCTTTTTGCCATTCACCAGATCAGGGACGACCATCTTGCCGTCAGTACCGAAGTGGTATATGCCGCCCTTGATACCATCGCCATTCTCGTCAACCCACATGTTGGCATCCTTGTACATCTTGCCGGTTTCCTTGTTGAAGAAGTAATAGTCATCATCGATCTTCGCAAAGCCCTTGACCAGGGTTCCCTTCTCGTGGTAATACGTACCACCGTTCACGGTAACGAAGCCGTTGATCTGCATTATGCCATCGGCATCGAAATGGTATATACCAGCAGCAACAGGGAGATCATTGGTCTTGGTGATCCAATAGCCCTGATTCATGACGATCTCACCGCTAGAGGTCTTGGCATAGTAATACTTTCCATCGACACAGATCAGGCCTTCACCAACCTTGACGCCGTCGATGTAATTGAACTTGGAGCCGTCGTCCTCACAGATGCCATTCTTGCTGGTATCCTCATCGTGAATGATGATGCCCTCCGCATCGAAAGCGTACTTATAGCACGGCAAGGGCAGTCCATTGTTCTTGTCCACCTTGTAGTTGCCATCCTTGACAGCCTTGCCATCCTCACCGAAGTAATAGTAATGGTAGCGCGGCTGCTCCTCAGTGCCTATATTGATACGGATCAGGCCGGGGAATTCAGCGTGTTCACCGTTTTCCAGCCAATAGATGCCATCGTCCTCAGTGCACAGGCCGTTCTTACCGGTCGCGGTAAACTGCGCGGTGTAGGTCGCGTCCTCAGTAACAGCTACCAGCGCCTTATCCCAACCGGCAAAGGTGTAGGTACAGTGCTTATCTTCCGTCTTTGTAGTCTCGCCCTTATAGGAAGGCATTGCACCCTTCTCATAGACTTCTGTGGTAGTCTTACCGTCCACGATCCAGGTAATGGTCACGCCGGTCTTGGGGATCACTGTACCCGCTTCCAGCAGCTCATTACAAACGGAGCAGTACTTATCGCCGGTGTAGCCGTTCTCGGTAAGTGTAGCTTCCTTGGCGTCACGAATCTCTTCCGTGTGGCCCTTGGCGGAAATTTCTTCCTGTGTCACCAAAATCTCGTTGCAGACGGAGCAGTGCTTGCCCTCGGTCTTGCCGGGTTTGGTGCAGGTAGGCTCGACGGCCGGGTCGATAACCTCGGTGTGACCCTTGGCGGGAATCTCTGTCTGTGCAACGATGACCTTGTTGCAGGCAGAGCAGTGCTTGCCTTCGGTCAGGCCAGTCTTGGTGCAGGTTGCCTCAACAGCCGCGTCAACGACTTCGGTATGGCCCGTCGCAGGGATCTCTTCCATACCGGATATCGTAGCGCCGCAGACAGAGCACTTAGTTCCTGCCTTGTGACCGGGTTCCTCGCAGGTAGCGGGCTGTTCCGCAACTTCAACCGGAGTATGTCCAGTCGCGTCGATTGCTTCGGTCTTGGTTGCATTGCAAACTGTGCAGGTGTAGGTCTTGACACCGGCGTTCAAACAGGTAGGAGAGGTCGTAATCACGCCTTCGTTCCAGCTATGGCCCTTGGCAGGAATGGATTCACCCGTCTTTCGTACTTCACCACAAACCTTGCAATAGGTATCGCCGGTGTAGCCTTCCTCGGTGCAGGTAGGCTCACGGCTACCACGAACCTCGGTCAGCGAGTGGTTATCCTTCCAGCTGGCTTTGAGGGTCAGGTCGGAGAAGGCGAGGAACATATCCTCGTCCCATTTCTCGTCATGAAGCTCAAACTTATTGAAATTATTGTAGCCAACAGTTCCGGTGATGAGCCAACCGTCGAAGTCATAGCCTTCACGGGTGGAGGTGCATTTGGGAAGCGTGTAATACTCGCCGGACGCGCCGTTGACGATCTTTACCGGATCCATCGTACCGATGCCGCCGTTGGCGTCAAAGGTGACGGTCAGCTTCTTAAATTCGTTGAATACTGCCTTGAAGTTAACGTCCTCATGCGGGTTGAAGCCCCAGCCGTCGATCTTCTTCGTCTCATCATAGGGATTCCAGCGCATCGCAAAGACGTAGGTATAGTTCTCGTCCTCGGGTCTGCTAGGGTTTTCGTAACGATCATATCCAGCCGTATCCTCGCAGGTGTAGTCGCCCTCCTGCAAGACTGTATCGTCCCAGTTCAGCCAGCGGACATGGTACTTGTGCAGCGTCCACTGGGCGTAGAGGGTGACATTTTCGTTGGTGGTGATGTTTGCCTTGTCGGCATAGGCCGTGCCGGTGCCGTCCTTCGCCGTGTTCCAACCGGCGAAGTCATAGTCCGCGCGGGTGAAGGTGTTGGCGGTCAGGGCGATCGCCTCGTTGGGCTTCACGGTCTGCGTGCCCATGGTTCCCTTGCCGTCGTTGGCGTCAAAGGTGATGACCGGGTTCTGGGTCCACTGGGCATAAAGGGTGGTATTCTCGCTGAAATTCACGGTCGCCTTGTCGGCATAGGACGTGCCGGTACCGTCTGCCTTGGTGTTCCAGCCGGTGAAGGTGTAGTTCTCACGGGTAAAGGTGTTCTTTGGCAGATCAAAACTCGTATTGGGCTTACCTGTCCAGGTAGTCATCGTTCCTTCGCCGTCGTTGGCGTCAAAGTCAACAGTGATGTTCGCAGCACCGCCCCATACGCCATCCAGATAGGGAATGGTCGTACCCACGCTGGCATTTGCCGTCTCGGTGTAAGAGCCGTCGGCGTTGTGCAGCTTGGCGGCGGTGATGGGGATAGTCACCGCATTATTGCCATTTGCATTATACTGATAGGTTGCGGTCTCCTTGCCGGGTGCGCCCTGCTGAATGTACTTGCCGGTGCCGTTGCTGGAGCAGATGTCCGCACCGCCCTTGGTGGTGTAGATGGCGCCAATAGCCGTTACGCTGCCGTTTACATCAATCTTAGTGTCTTTAAGGTCTGCATTTGTGCGGTTGTATGCCTTACCCGGCGCATAGGCCACGGACTTAAACTTGCAGGGGCCCCAGACAAAGTTGTCGGAGTTCCACTCATCGCTGTCGTAAATATATACATTTTTGCCGTTTGCAACCGTCAGGCCAGCGCCTTCGGCAATATTGACCTCAACGCCCGCCAGCAGTGCCGCGTCCTGATTGATGGTCACATTGCCGGACTGAATATTGATGGTGATGTTGTTGGTGATGGGCAATTCGTAGCTTGCAGAGTTGACACTCATGCTCGCAAGCTTTAGCGACAACGTGTTCAATGCCGCCTTGCCGTTTACTGTGAATACAAGACGATCCGTCTTTTCATCGTAATCCTTAGTAAAGCTACCGGATTCCACTTTGAACATACCATTGTTACCAATGAAATTGATGGAGGTGGTATATGTGGTGCTCATTGCATAAACGCCGCTGTAAACTTTCTCGTTAGCGCCGGCATTCAACGTCAAGGGAACTTCGATGTTTTGTACGAAGTACTGCGAAAATGGGAACACACTGTTGCCCATATTGGAAGATGCGCTGCCGCCGCGGAAGTCTGCAATCTGATAGAATTCGTACACCGTAGCGCCAGATTCCGCCAGAACAGAGCCGCTGCCGGAGATAAAGCCCCATGCATAGAGATTACCACCGTTCTTGACTGTAATGGAGCTGTTATCCGCCATTTTGATGTATCCATAATCACCAACAGGACGTCCCTGCTGGCCACCGCCAGCGGCAAAATACCTGCCGCCCAAGCTGATGGCACCATTGACGGTAATGGACGTGCCTTCGCTCATCGTCAGCGTCCGGAAAGACTTAGACGCGGGAGTCGTCCGAATCGCCGCAGGAGCATCCGTATACAGTGTCCCTGCCGCGTCGAAGGGGATCAACAGCGTGATTCCCGCCGGAATGGTATAAGTACCGCTGATGGAGCCATCAGTAGCCAGGGTAATCTTGGACTGGCGGTTTGTCTGCGCATAAGCAACCGCTTCTTTCAGGTCTGCAAACCGCTGACCGCCAGTCTCAAAAAGCGCCAGAGACTTGCTCACAAACTTCGCCGTAACGGTGCAGCTACTTTCGATATTCAGGGCGGTGGTTGCCGCAGTCGCGATGCATTTGCCTGTGGTCAGGTTATACCAGCCCAAGAACTGATAACCATCCGCCGGAGTCGCCACTACCTTATAAGCGGTCATGGAGCTTTGCGTGTTGCTATATTCCTCGGTAACTGCCTTGCCGTCCACGGTGTAGGTACCATTTTCGGCAGGCACAAAGGTAGCAGTCGCCGTTACGTCAGAGACCAGCGCTACATTGGTCATGGTAATTTTTGTAGCTGTCGTGCTGCCAGACTTGATATAAACCTCGATGGTACCACCCGCGGCAAGCTCCCTGCTGAAGCTGCCGTTTGCGGTAACGGATGTTCCACCGACCTTAATGGTGCCGCTGTTCTGCTCGATGGCATAAGCAAAGGACAGTGTAGCCTTTGTAGCCTTGTTGTTTTTGATGGTCAGTTTGGAGTCGTAGTCGGTGTCGCTGCAGGTTCCACCAACAGATACGACTGAGCCTGTAATCGTTGTGCCTGTTGCACTCCACGCGTTGTCCGCGCCGCCCGCAAAACTCAGTCCAATGTTCTCGTCAGCCAGACCGGTCACGGTGCCGCTGGTCCCCGCCCACGCCGTGGTAGTCATGGCGGGCAGCAGTGTCAGCACCATCAGCATGGCAAGTGCCAATGACAGAAAACGTTTGAAAACTTGCTTCATCTTCTTTGTTTTCCTCCTCTTTTTTGGATTTTCTCTCGTTGTGTATAGTAAATACTCAAGCCCAGTGCCAGAGTAATAAGCGCCCAGACATGGCCGCGGTGCAGCAGCGCCGTTGTCTCGTAGGTTCGCAGCCCCTCGGTCAGGAAGCGGAACGCGCCATACGCGATCATGTACAGGGGGTAGATCATCCCCACGCGCTTGCTCTGGCGGACGGGTCTGCCCAGCCAGAACAGCAGGATGATATAAAACAGGATCTCCAGCTCACGGGTGGGCCAGCGGATGGACATACCCGGTATGACCTTGCCCGCGCAGCAGCCGCTGAGAATGCAGTTGAAGCGGGCGCACATCAGTGTGAAGATCATGCAGATGGTGAATACGTCGAATACCTCCGCCGGTTTTCGCCTGGTCAGCTTCGCGCCCAGGTAGTAGAACAGGGGGAGGATAAATATGCCGCCGAACAGGCTCATATTGCCCGCCTTGCTCATGTCGAACCCCACCTCGACAACGGCAAAGACCTTCACGCACAGCACGCCGCAAACCGTATGCAGCACCGCCAGCAGCAGTGCGGCGGGCCATTTGATACGCAGCCGCTCCTTGCAGAGCAGTAGCCAGACGAAGGAAAAGGCTGAACCCCCAGCAAGCAGAAGCAGCAGCGTTATTTTGTCATTCAGATACATCACCAGCCCTTCATGAGTCTTGCCGAATATTCTCACCGCTTCCGCAGCACGCGTGCGGATACGCCAGCAGCAATCGTGTATGGCGGGATATCCTTCGTCACAATGGCTCCCGCCCCGATAATACAGCCGTCCCCGATATGTACGCCGGGCATGATCATCACACGATCCCCGATCCACACATCGTTGCCGATGAAGACCGGCTCCTCGGGACGGAAGCCCTGTTCCATCATGGGGATATCCGTTCTGGCGAACTCGTGATTCCGTGTGATGATCGTTACATCCGCGCCCATCATAACGTGATCCCCGATGTGGCAGGTGCCGTATATCTTGGCATTGATCCCGATGTCGGAACGGTCGCCCAGTGTGACCTTCTCGCTGAAAATGGCATTCTTCTCGATATTGACCTCTTTACCGCACTCCGCCAGCATCAGCCTGCCGCAAAAGCGTCTCAATGCCGTTTGCCCCAGCTTCAGGCTGCTATACGAAACCGGAAGCCTCTTTGCGACCAGATGATAGATAAGCGCGCCGGCTTTTCGTTTAAGTCCCATATTCCGTGTCAGCTGGCCGCCCGGAAGCCATCCATCTGATTAAGCTGGTCGATCAAATCGTTCACGCATTCCTGCATGGTATTGATCTGGGTCGTTTCCTCGGCGGACCACTCCGGCTTTGCTTCGATCTCCTTGATGTTCAACCAGACCGACTGCATATTGCCGTCCGCGTCCGGGGCACTGCCCAGCTGATAGCCGCCTTCCGCCGCGCCGATGGCGATCTCGAACAGCAGCACATCCGCTCCGTTGACCGTGCCATAGAAGCTCATGGCATAGGTGCCGTCCGCGGAGGTGTCCTTCGCCTGCACGTCGCCCGCCCATTCCTCCGGGAAGGTCAGCGTACCGACCGGCGTCTCGAGCTCCAGCTTTTTCGCGGAATCAGCCGGTGTATTCTGCTGGCCGGAGGGATCCTCCGTACCCTGCGTCGTACCCGGCTTGTTGGGCTGGTCGTTCTGCTTTGTGTCGTCGCCGCAGCCGACCAGCAGCGCGCCGACCAGCAGTACGCACAGAACAAAGCTCGTCCATTTTCTCAACTTGCTCATTTTTCCCCTTCTCCTTTTTTGCAAAGCATTGACAATTTTGCCGGTTTTTTATCCGTCAACGGATGCTGCGCGTGTATTCCTTGAAGTGCATTTGCTTCTGCACGCCTGCATACTCCGTGTAGGAACGTTCCAGATCCACGAGCTCCGCGTGAACCTTCTGCCTGCGCTCCTCCACCGGCGTCGGCGTCATGTAGTCGCCGTACAGCGTGGTGAGCAGCGCATCGTAGTGGGCGGATACGGGAAATTCCCCGTCCTCAAACGGCAGCAACACCGTCTCCGTAAACCACTCACGGGGGTAGATGCTTCTTTCGTAGCGGGATGAAGCGCCGAAGAAGGAGTGTACCATCTGCGAGTCGGTGTCCTCCCGGTTCACGGCGTAGGCCCACAGCGCTTCCTCCGGCAGGCAGCGGCTCAGCTGCATCGCCAGCTTTTTGCCCGGATTGTCCGTCAGGTAGCCGCGCTGGTAAAGCGCTCGTGCAATCACCGCTTTGGATGCCAGAAACTGGCGTCCCCGTTTCGCCGGGACATCGGAAAGGTTGTCGCAAGGGAATATGTCAATGTATATCCCCTGATGCGTTAGTGGATCCCGCGGAATATAACGCTCGATGCAGGCGGTACCGTTTTTCCGGAGCTTGGTAAAGAACATCGGCCAATGCTCCGAAAATTCCCGCTGCAAATAGTACGCGGTACTATCCAGTTCATTAGGCACCAGCGCGAGGAATCGATCATATTCCGGCCGCAGCATGATGATATCCAGATCATCATCCCACGGAATGAACCCGCCATGCCGCACAGCGCCCAGCGCAGTTCCGGCAAAAAGCGTATATGTAATGTTATGCTTCCTGCACACGCGGTCGATCTCATGCAGCATTTGCAGCAGCGCCCGTTGGTGTGCGCAAAGGTTCCGATCCCGCTTCACCATGACCCGTTTACCTGTACTTGATGATCCCATTCACTGCATACCCCACCATGGCAACGGCACTGCGTCCCAAAGGCAAATGCAGGAAATCTCGGTAAACGCGCCAGCGATTCTTCGCGCTCGCAAACTTATCGAAAGATCGCGAGCCAGCACGAATCCGATAATCCGCCAGCACTTCCGCTATCCCCACTGCTTTGCAACCATCTCGCAGCAGCGCAAGCCAAAGCGCGTAATCCTCCTGATAGATGTCTTCGGAAAATCGATACTGCTGTGCAAGTTCACGGCGCATAAGCGCTGTCAGGCAGCCAATCTCATTTCGACGCAGCATATCGTCAAAAGACGTAGATTCTTTCACGATAAAGTCATTATAGTGCCGCTTACCTCGTTCATCGAACATCGCATAAGATGAATAGACAATGTCGGCACCGGTAGCCTGCACCAGGCGCAGCTGTACATCCAGCTTACTAGGACGCCATAGATCATCCGAATCCAAAAAGGCTATGTATTCACCCGCGCAGATCTCCAGCGCTACATTTCGGCTGCCCGCTGCACCCCGATTCATGCGATTGAATACGGGCACGATTCGCTCATCCTGATGTGACAGTTCCCGCAGCAGCTCAGGGGTCGTATCCGTTGAACAATCATCGACAACTACCAATTCCCAGTCTGGCATAGTCTGCACCCGGACGGACTGGATTGCTTCCTCTATATAGCGCTCAGCGTTGTACGCAGGCATGACAACTGAAACGCGTGGGGCTCGATTGCGCCTATTCATTTGACTCCCTTCTGCGAAACAACGGTTCCGATCGTCTTATAGATACACCACAAATCCAACCGCACTGACTGCTTTTCAACATACTCCACATCGAAGTCCACTTTCTTCTCTGCGCCAATCCCATCTCTTCCTGAAACCTGAGCCAACCCCGTCATCCCCGGTCGCACGGAAAACACTCCCCGTTCCATCCTATAGTCATTCAGTTTTTTTTCCGAGAGACATACGGGTCTAAATCCGACAATAGACATCTCTCCGCGAAGAACATTGATCATCTGCGGCAATTCGTCAATACTCGTTCTTCTGAGAAAATTGCCCAATCTTGTAACATATCTGAACGCATCCTGCAAATCATTTGTTGCCACATTGTCTGGCGCGTCAAGCCTCATCGTTCTGAATTTATATATGACAAAGGGAACGCCGTCTTTTCCCAGCCTTTCCTGCTTAAACAGAGCGGGTCCAGGCGAATCGAGACGTATAATCAATGCAACCAGCAGCATGGGAACCCCCAAAACGGCCAGCCCGATCACGGATACTGTTATATCGAAGATTCGTTTGACAAAACGATATGCAGCTTTTTCCTTTTTTGCTTCCGCTTTCTTGGGTTCTTTCCTCTCAACAACTCCACAAGTCTTTTGCTCAATTGTTTTAAAATCAAGTGTAGCAGATTCCACTTCTGAAAAACCTCTCTTTATCTATTCTCCGCCGTATGAAAATCCACTTCTTGCGTCTGCGCAGATGTCATCCTTCCGTATAGAACATATCCAGCACCAGCTGTCGGAGCGCCTCCTCGTCCGGCAGGAAGGTCACGAATGTGCCGTCCGTTCCGATGGTACCCTCCGGCGTGGTGATCCCCTGATAGGAATAATACT
>OGPL01001486.1_pt1 | contig 21040 bp, 17 predicted proteins | sample 1552901 | NCBI WGS metagenome assembly OGPL01 (sample SAMEA2580244, study PRJEB22360) | human gut metagenome | biome: human gut; feature: human-associated habitat; material: faeces | place: Denmark | collected 2008/2010 | reverse complement strand
TATGCGATCATCTATCGCTCTTACTATGCCCTTCTGCGCACACCGCGCATCAATAGTAAGGGGCTCAACACGTCGGCCATTATGGGTTTTTGCAATACACTACATGAGGTATTGACCAAAGAGCAACCCGACTACATAGGCGTGGCCTTCGACCACGGCAAGACCTTCCGTCACGAAAAGTTTCCCGCCTATAAGGCACAGAGACAAGAAACTCCCGAGGACATCAAGCGCTCTGTACCTATCATTCAAGATATCCTCGGCGCTCTACGTATTCCTGTACTACAGAAGGATGGCTTCGAAGCCGATGACGTGATAGGAACGCTTGCGCACCAAGCCGATGAAATGGAGATTTTAACCTATATGCTCACCCCCGACAAGGACTATGGTCAATTGATAGCCGACAACGTGAAGATGTACAAGCCTCGCCATGGCGGAGGCTATGATATCATCGGCAAAGAGGAAGTACAACAGAAATATGGTATAGCTACCCCCGCGCAGGTAATCGACCTGTTGGCACTAATGGGTGATAGCGCAGACAACTTTCCCGGATGTCCTGGTGTGGGCGAAAAGACGGCTGTCAAACTTATCAACCAGTTTGGCTCCGTTGCCAACCTCCTTGAGAGCACAGACCAACTGAAAGGGAAAATGAAGGAGAAGGTAATGAATGCTACCGAAGACATCAAGCTATCCTATTTCTTGGCAACCATTCGACAAGACGTTCCTATCAGTCTCGATCTCGAAGCGATGAAGTGTAAGGAGCCGGATGCGGAGACATTGGCAAAACTCTTCGACGAACTGGAGTTTAAGACTCTTACGAACAAGTTTTTGGGAAAGGCCGAAAAAACCAAGAAAAAGAGTCAAAAACAGCTTGATCTCTTTGCTGAAATAACGCCCGACGGCCAAGAAGAAACAAAAAACGAGCAGTATGAAAGCATTAAAACAATGCAGCACGAATACCATCTCATTGATAATGTGAACAATGCGCTTGATTTATATGATTTTTTACGGACAAAAGAAATTCTTTGTTTAGACACAGAGACAACCTCCGTACACCCGATGGAAGCCGAATTGGTGGGATTCAGTTTCGCCGTGAAGGAAAAAGAGGCTTGGTACATAGCCGTAAAAGACAACCGTGAAGAGGCGTTAAAAATGCTTTCGATATTCAAACCGCTATTTGAAGACGAGAAGATACTCAAGGTGGGACAAAATATCAAGTACGACATGGAGGTGCTCCACAACTATGGTATCACGGTGAAGGGTCGTATCTTTGACACGATGCTCGCCCACTATATCATCCAGCCAGAACTCCACCACGGCATGGACTACCTTGCAGAGGTTTATCTCCACTACAAGACCGTGCACATAGAAGAACTCATCGGACCGAAGGGAAAAGGGCAGAAAAACATGCGTGACTTACCACCAGAGGCGGTCTATGCTTACGCTTGCGAGGATGCCGATATTACCTTGCGCCTCTACCATATCCTGGAACCAAAACTTAAAGAGGTTGGCGGAGAAGATTTGTTTTGGCAGATCGAGATGCCCCTCGTTCCAGTCCTGGCCGATATGGAACAAACGGGCGTCTGTCTCGACACTGAAGCCTTAAAAGAGACCTCCCGTATCTTCAACGAACGGCTTCACCTCTATGAGACACGCATCTACGAAGAGGCCGGTGAAACATTCAACATCGCAAGTCCCAAGCAAGTCGGTGAGATTCTTTTCGGAAAAATGCATTTGGTCGACAATCCCAAGCGGACAAAGACAGGACAGTACGTCACCTCCGAAGAAGTACTGCAATCCCTCAGTGGCAAGCATCCCATAGTGGACAACATTCTTGCCCACCGAGGTCTAAAAAAACTATTGGGCACCTATGTCGATGCGCTTCCGAAACTCATCAACCCTCGCACGGGCCGCATCCACACTTCTTTCAACCAAGCAGTGACAGCCACTGGTCGCCTCTCGTCAAGCGACCCTAACTTGCAGAACATCCCCGTCAGAGACGATGACGGCAAGGAAATTCGCAAGTGCTTTATCCCTGAAGAGGGGTGTCTGTTCTTCTCTGCCGACTACTCGCAAATAGAGCTGCGCATTATGGCCCACCTTAGTGGCGATGAAAACATGATCGAAGCGTTTCGGAGCGGACAGGATATCCACCGAGCTACAGCCGCCAAAATATGGCACGAACCGATAGAGCGTGTCGAGGACGCACAACGAAAGAAAGCCAAGCAAGCCAACTTTGGCATTATCTACGGCATCACGGCCTTCGGGCTGGCTCAACGGATGGGAATAGCCAACGGGGAGGCGCGCGACCTCATCGCCGACTATTTCAGGACCTTCCCCCGTGTCCACGCCTACATGGAACAAGCCAAGCAATTGGCACGCGAGAAGGGTTATGCTGAGACCATCTTCCATCGTCGCCGCTACCTACCTGATATCACCTCTCGCAACAACACCGTTAGGGGATTTGCCGAGCGCAACGCTATCAACGCACCGATACAAGGAAGCGAAGCCGACATCATCAAAGTGGCAATGATCCGCATCCACCGCCGCTTCGCCGAAGAAGGCATCCGGTCGAAAATGATCCTGCAAGTACATGATGAGCTCAATTTCTCTGTCTATCCCGAAGAGAAAGCGCTTGTCGAACGCATTGTCGTGGAAGAGATGGAACATGCCTATACGCTCTCCGTACCCCTCGTGGCCGACGCAGGCTGGGGACGAAACTGGCTGGAAGCACACTAACCCCTGTTCAAGCCAGCCTACATCCTAAGATCAAAGGAGCAAAAACACCCAAACAACGGGTGCTACATGAATAGAAATTGACATCGCGAAATGTCAACAATGGTTCATGTTGCACCCGTTGTTTAAACTATGAATTAAGAAGGTCGACACTACTGAGAAGCCTCAGACCCACGAAACAGAAAAAGGCTATCGGGTTCTCCAGCCAAAGACTAAGCAGCAAGGCCCAAAAACTGACGAACACGCCTCTTCATTTTCAATTACTAAAACAGGATTTCCATGTGGCTTTTCAGATAATAGTAAACTATTAACTACAAGTTGATGAAAGCATAAACGCTTGGTGTTAAAGCATTTATACAAGAAAAAGAAATGCAACGGAGTTTTGAAAAAGTGATGAGACGGCTTGCGCACTCAGGGGTTTTATTGTAACTTTGCAACATAAATAATTCAACAACAAGTTATATCATTCGTCTATTATGAAAAAGAAGAACCTATTACTTTTCGCTGCATTGGCACTCAGTGCCTCCGCCGGCGCACAGGAAGTAGTCACGGTAACATCCACGGACGGCAAGAAGGAGTTTGACAAAGGTCAGATTACCACCTTCACCTTCGACGGCCCCGCCGTCATCTTGCACCGTAGCGGTAATCAAGAGCCCGAGGAATACATGATGAGCGACATCGTGGAGATCACCTTCAGCCTGGCCACCGGTTTCGACAATGTAAAGATAGGAGAAACCAATATCACCGTGAGTGCGGAGGGCGGAACCGGCATTCTCCGTATCAATGGAACGGAACCTGGCAAGATCTACAACGTAGCCGTCTATGACGCAGCAGGCCGTATTGTCTGGAACGACAAGCAGTGGCAGGGCCAGACCATCGATCTTTCGGGCAAGCCCGTTGGCGTCTATATTCTGAACATCAACAATACAACTCTTAAATTCAGAAAGTAACCTATGAAGAAATCCATACTCCTCATGTCCGCCCTTTTCTTCTGCGGCATGACTGCGCTGGCCCAGGAGCCACTTTACAAGATGAAGTTGACGCTGCAAGACGGAAGCAAGCTCGCAGCCCTTACCGACGAGATCGACTCCATGCAGCTCACGACAGTGAAAGCAGCCGAGGTACACGTCACGGAGCGCTACAAGACCTCCTCCTCCATCGGCATCAACATCGAGGCCGAAGCAAGTGTGACACGCGTCCAAGCGGCCATCGTCGCTGGCAGCGAGAAGGACCCCAACATCAACTACACCGAGTATGTGCAGAAGCATAGCGTCTGTGACGCCAAGGGATCCTATACGCTGGCCTTCGACTTCCTCAAGCCGGAGAGTATCTACACCATCTATGTGCTCGCATACGACGAGAACGGCCTGCCCACGGGTCTGAAGAGCCTTACCTGCTCCACGGGTGCCGTGGCCGACGATCCCTTCACGGTCACGACGACACACGTCGGAACAACAACACTCAAGTACAACGTCACGGCCAAGGACGCTTCCGTGAAGTACTGCACCTTCGCCACAGGCTATGACTACTACCAGCGCTGGCAGCTGGAGGAAGGCACCAACGGCGACGTCATCAAGCACTTCATCAGCATGTGGTCCACCTTCGCCTCCTGGTATGGCGAGAACTGGCAGACCATGATGAAGTACGACCGCCGAGAGGGCACCTACGAGGGCGATGGCTACCACCTGATGTGGGACGCTCGCCAGGTCGTCATCACCTTCGGAATGGACGACGACGGCAACCTCGTCACGCCAATTCAGGTTGACAGCATCCACACCAACGCCCCGACACCGGTGGACATGGACATCCCCGCGACCGTCCTCTCCAACGAGTGGGGAGACCAGCAGATCAAGGCTGCCCCGACTACCAACACCCCCTATTTCATCACCATGCAGCCCGCCGCCTACGTTGACCTGTACAAGACCGACGCAGCGCTGCTCCGCGCCCTTTGCTACGAGGCCGACAACATCAACCCGACCGACCTGGCCCGTACTCGCGACGAGGACCTCAGAGATGGTCTGTGGGAGTTCCGCGTGCGCAAGGATGTCGATACCGACTACTACATCATCGCTGTCGGACTGGACGAGGGCGCACCCGCTACCCGCGCCTTCAAGACCAAGATCACGGTGCCTGGAGGAAGTTTCTAAGCCTATTGTATGTACAACAACGAAAGAAGAAAAACAATGAAAAAGATCATAGCAACAATCGCCGCCTCCGTGCTCTCTGTGGCGGCCATGGCCCAGAAACCGGGCGACGGTGTGTTGAGAATCCATACCACCGACGGCGAGGTGACGCCCATCTTCACCAAAAACATCAAGAGCATGACCTTTGAAGAGGTGACACCGCTGACCATGAACATCGATGTCGAGGAGACTGGCACAGACTACATCCTCGTCGATTTCCCCATGCCCGAGGGCTGCTCCCACTGGCTGATGTACGTAGGCGACGAGGAACTGGTTGGCGACGACCGCGACGTCCGCATCGAGATGAAGAAGCGCTACATGGAGGACTGGCGCGAGTCGAAGTACCTGCAGATCCCTGGTCTGAAGGATAACACCACCTACTACATCTACGCCCTTCTCTACGACAATGACGGAGTGCCCGCAGGTCTCAGCCGCGCCACGGCAACGACCAAGGCTAAGGCAAATGACGAGTTCTCTGTCAACGTCACGGACATCAAGTCCAATACGGCTACCGTCACCTTCACCCCGAAGGACCAGACGCAGCAGTACTACTGCTTCATCGTGTCGGACGAGACCCGCGACTTGATGATAGAGAAATATGGAAGCATCGAAGCTGCCGACCAGGCCTACTGGGACTACATAGCTGGGCAGTACGACATGGACCTCGATTTTTATTTGAACCAGACTCTGTTCCGCGGTACGAAGACCGTTGACGCCAAGGAGTTCACTGGTCAGGCCCTGCAGTCCGAGACCCTCCACTGGGCCTATTGCTATGCTGTCAACTCCTCTACGGGCGAGATTACATCTCCCGTCTATGAGCAGCGCTTCACCACGCTGGCCACGGAAGCATCAAGCAATCAGCTCACCGTCACCGTTATACAGCCGTACAAAGATGGTTGTGACGTAGAAGTCAAGACCACCAACAACGACAAGTATATCCTCGACGTGCAGAGCAAAGAGGTCTGGGAGAGAAAGCTAAGCGCCCACAACGGCGACGCCAAGAAGGCCGCTGCCGACCTGCTGAAGATTGTCTATGGCGGCGAGGCTGACGACTTCACAAGACAAGGCGACTTCACTGGCAAGCTCAACTACGGCCAGCCTGACACCGACTGCGTGGTCATCGCCTGTGGCTATGACGGCGGCGTGACGACCGACGTGCAGGCCATCCCCTTCCATACCTTGGCAGAATAAAGGACAGCGGACGTAAGACCGCAGTCTAACAGAGATAGCCCAGCCCTTTGCGCATCACAAGCGCCAAAGAGCTGGGCTTTTTTGAAGCCAAAATTCTTTTATCACCCGAAAACTTGCCTATTTCATGAAAAGGCAGTACTTTTACACCATCATTCGACAAAGGAATCATGAGAATCATCATCATCAACGGCCCCAACCTCAACCTCTTGGGCACACGCGAACCCGACCTCTATGGGCAGGAGACGATGGACCACTGCCTCGCGTCGCTCCGAAAACGGTTTCCACAGGTGGAGATAGAATACTATCAGAGCAACCATGAGGGCGCATTGGTAGACCGACTTCAGGAGACCGGATTCACCCACGACGGCATCATCCTCAACGCGGCAGCCTATACCCATACCAGCATTGCCCTGCTCGACGCGATCCGCGCCATCAGCGCCCCTGTCGTGGAGGTGCACCTTAGCAATGTCGCCGCCCGCGAGGACTTCCGCCGCCACTCCATGATCGCCCCCGCTTGTGTCGGAACAATCGCGGGGTTCGGCATGGACGTCTATCGACTGGGCGTAGAAGCGCTGCTCTGTTTCACCCACCACCCCCAATCGAGTCGGTCATGACTGAACAACTGCAACGATATATAGAACAGCACAGCGACCCCGAGGGCGACTATCTGCACCGCCTTTGGCGGGCCACCCACTTGCACACACTCCACGGACGCATGGTGAGCGGCCATGTCGAGGGGCGCCTGCTCAAGATGTTGGTCACCATGATACGCCCCAAGCACATTCTGGAGATAGGCACCTTCACGGGATATAGCGCTCTCTGCATGGCCGAGGGACTGCGTTCGATAGGCGATGGGGGTATCATCCACACCTTCGATGTCAATGACGAACTGGAGCCCTTCACGCGCCAGTGGATCGATGGATCAGGACTGAGCAACTACATCGACTTCCGCATCGGCGACGCCATCGAGCAAGCGCCCCAACTGGGCGTGACCTTCGACCTTGCATTCATCGATGGCGACAAGCGCACCTACCTCCAGACCTACGAGATGGTGCTGCCGCTGCTGCGACAAGGTGGCTTCATCCTCGCCGACAATACACTATGGGACGGCCATGTCGTCGATTCGGCCTACGCCAAAGACCAGCAGACCTTGGGCATTTGCCGCTTCAACGACGCCACAGCACAGGACCAGCGTATCGAAAAAGTCATCCTTCCCATGCGCGATGGCCTCACGCTGATGCGCAAATTGTAATTTTATGGAGACAACATGGCTATTTCTCAACAAGATTGAGTAACTTTGCAATCAAATAACAAAGAAGAATATGGAAGAAACAAGACAAAACCGCATAGCCCGCCTCCTGCAAAAGGAGCTGGCGACCATCTTTCAAGGACAGACACGCATGATGCACGGCGTGCTGGTCAGCGTCACCCGGGTGCGCGTAAGCCCCGACTTGAGCATCTGTACCGCCTATCTCAGCATCTTTCCCTCAGAGAAATCGGAAGAACTGATCGAGAACATCAACACCAACGAGAAGCAAATCCGCTTCGAACTGGGACGACGCGTGCGCAACCAGCTCCGCATCATCCCCGAGCTACGCTTCTATCTCGACGACTCCCTCGACTACATCGACCACATTGACGAACTGCTGAAGAAGTGAACTTCCCGCTATTTGTCTCCCGCCGCTACCTGTTCTCCAAGAAGAGCACGCACGCCATCAATCTCATCAGCGTCATTGCCGTGCTCGGCGTGGCCGTGGCCACGATGGCCATGGTGGTCGTCATGAGCAGTTTCAACGGTTTTGCCGACCTGATAGCGTCCCTCTTCACAGAGTTTGACCCGCAATTGAAGGTGCAGCCAGTGAGTGGCAAAGCTGCTCCTGCCGACGATGCTGCCTTGGTGAAGGTAAAGCAGTTACCCTTTGTCGCCGTGGCAACAGAATGCGTAGAGGACCAGGCGCTGGCCGTATATCGGGATCGTCAGATGATGGTGACTGTGAAGGGTGTGGAGGCCAACTTCGACTCGCTCACCAACATTCGCAACATCCTCTACGGTGACGGCGAGTTTCGTCTCTCCCAGGCCAACCTCGACTACGCCGTGCCTGGCATCTGGATTGCCAAAGACCTCGGCACAGGCACCGATTGGCCCGACTATCTCCACATCTATGCGCCACAACGGCAGGGACAGTACGACATGAGCAACCCCACAGAGGCTTTCACGGAAGACTCCGTACTCTCCCCCGGCGTGGTCTTCCAAGTGAAACAGAGCCGCTACGACCGCAAATACATCCTCACAAGCATCGCCCTTGCCCGAAGGCTTTTCGATCGGCAGGGAGAACTCACGTCGCTGGAGTTGCGGATGAAGCCGGGCGTGGATATCGACGAGGCCAAGAAGGAAATCAAAGCCATCCTGGGCAACCGCTTCACGGTTAAGGACCGTTATGAGCAACAAGCCGACAACTTCAAGGTCATGCAGGTGGAGAAACTCTTTGCCTACGCCTTTCTGACCTTCATTCTCCTCGTGGCTTGCTTCAACATTGTCGGATCGCTCTCGATGCTCATCATCGACAAGCGCGACGATATAGCCACCCTGCGCTTCCTCGGAGCCAGCGACCGCACCATCACGCGCATTTTCCTGCTCGAAGGCCGCCTAATAGCCCTCGCTGGGGCCGTCATCGGCATAGGAGTCGGGCTTCTGCTCTGCCTCCTCCAGCAACAATACGGTCTTGTGAAGCTTGGCAACAGCAGCGGCAACTACATCGTCGATGCCTATCCTGTGAGTGTACACCCATGGGACGTGGTCATGGTCTTCCTCACCGTGACGGTCGTGGGATGGCTGGCCGTCTATTTCCCCGTACGCTACATGAGCCGCAGAAGTAAAGTGTAGGGAGAGAAATGTATATCCAAAAACCAAGTATATGATTCGCCTCAATTGTTTCTTCATGCTCGCCGACGAAGAGAAGAAAAAAGCGTTTGTCTCCTTGGCCCAAGAATTGGTCGAGAAGTCGCGAACGGATGCTGGCTGCATTGCCTACGACATCCTTTTCAGTTGCACCAACCCGCTCACAGGCATGATTTGCGAAACATGGCAGGACCAGGCCTCGCTCGATCTCCACGCCCATGCCGAACACTTCACACGCCTAGTACCACAGATCAAAGCCCTGACGGTGGAGGGTATGAAACGCGACGACTTTCTCTTCTGATTCCCCTTCAATCACCATTAGGGTATAAGGGAAACTATTATCTTTCCAACGCCTTTAAGGCTTGGAAAGGTTGAGGAGAGAATGCAAAAGCGTTTTAGACACTTTGGAGGGCTACTGTTTCCATAGCTCTTAAAAAGTCTTTTTTGTGTCAACTGAAAGCCTTTTGTTCATGAGAAAAATCCTCGTAAGCATATTGCTACTCTTGTCTTCCATCACCTTGCCGGCACAATCGCCACAGGTGGGTTGGGAGACGCTCTATGCGCAGCTCTTAGAGCAGGACGACGAGGCTGGTCAGTCCGACGAGGAAACCTACGAACTACTCTCAGAGCTTGCCGAGCACCCGATCGTCCTCAACCAAGCCACACGGGAGGATTTGGAACGCATTCCCTTCCTCTCCGAGACACAAATCGAGGAACTAATAGCCTATATCACGCAGTATCATGGGATGCGGACGATGGGTGAACTGTCGCTCATCGAGTCGCTGGACGGCCTGCGCCGTGCGCTCCTCCCCTACTTCCTCCTACTCACCGACGACGAGACCACCCATTTTCCCTCCCTCCACACCATCCTTCAACGAGGCCGTCACACGGTAGTGGGACAAGTGGGCGTGCCCTTCTACGATCGTCAAGGAGACCACAAAGGTTTTTTGGGGCCGAAATACCGCCACTCGATCCGTTACACTTTCCAGTACGGCCCATACATCACGGCTGGTCTGACGGCGGCACAAGACGCAGGCGAGCCTTTCTTCGCTGGTGGCAACCGATGGGGCTACGACCACTATAGCTACTATGCAGTGGCACGAAAAATGACTCGCCACCTCAAGACCATTGCCGTCGGACGTTACCGTGTACGAATGGGCTTAGGACTGGTAGCCAACAACGATGTGGCCTTTGGCAAGATGATGACGCTGCCAAGCCTCTTCCGCACAGGCAGCACCATCCGGGGCCACGCAAGTCGATCTTCCTACAACTACCTGCAGGGTGCGGCTGCCGAGATCGCTTTGTCGAAGCATTTTGTACTAAGTGCTTTTCTCTCGTGGCGCACCATCGACGCCACGCTGACCAAGGACGGCAAGGGCATTGCCACATTGCTCCAGACGGGCTACCATCGCACCACGTCGGAGATGGACCGCAAGGACAACGCCTCACAGACGGCCTCGGGAGGCCATATCGCCTGGCGACACGGAGGCTTCCACCTCGGTGCGACGGGCGTATGGACACGCTTCGACAAACCGCTGCAGCCCAACACGTCACAGGCTTTCCGCAGGTTCTACCCTGCTGGTGAAGCATTTTGGAATGCGAGCATCGACTACGGCTACACCAGCCACCGACTCTCCTTGAGCGGTGAGACCGCCACGGGCGGCTGCCGAGCGCTCGCCACGCTCCATGCGCTGTCCTTCCGTCTCTACCCCACCCTCACGCTGACAGCTGTCCAACGCTATTATAGCTATAAATTCCAAGCCGTTATGGGACAGTCGTTCGCCGACGGAGGACGCGTGCAGAACGAGAGTGGTGTGATGGCAAAGGTGGATTGGGCCTTAGGCAGCTTTTGGACTCTGACAGCCTACACCGACTTTGCCTATTTTCCGTGGGCAAAGTATCAAGTCTATGCCTCGTCCCACAGCTGGGACCACTTTCTGCAGACCACCTACCACCGCGACCACTGGATCCTCACGGCACGCTACCGTCTCCGATCCCGTATGAAAGGCGGTGCCACGAAAGCTGGGCTCATCGACGAGACCTCACAACGGGCACGACTCACCGTGGCCTACACCGTGGCTCAATGGGCCTTCCGTACCCAGGCAGATGCCACACGCAGCGCCTCCCAACAGACCAGCAATGGCTATATGCTCTCGCAGTCGGCGACATGGAGCGGCTTCAGAGGGCTGCAGGCCACGGTCCAGGGCGGCTATTTTCATACCGACGACTACGCTTCGCGTATCTACACCTACGAGCGTGGACTGCTCTACACCTTCTCCTTTCCCGCCTATTTTGGCGAGGGGCTCCACTATGCGCTCTTCCTGCGTGCAGATATGGGGCAAAGATGGATGCTCATCGCCAAACTAAGCGTGACAGACTACTTCGACCGCGATCACATCTCGTCAGGACTCCAGCAGATAGACCGTTCGTCGAAAGCCGACCTGGAACTTCAATTACGACTCAAATTGTGAACCAGTCCCACCCCTGTTGTGCGTCAACTGTATATATGCCATCGTTTCAACCAGACTTTGTCCCCAGAATAAAGAACGGGCTATTTCAATTAACACTCATACGAACTGGTGTGGCTTCTAAAATTAGTCTTTGAGCGCATAGGTGACAGTAGTGACGACCCGCACCCGCTTGATATAGGGCGTATTGGCATCACGGTCATCAATGGAGAACTGTCCCTGATCGGCAGAGATGATCTTGCTGATGGTCGAATGGCTGTTGTTGGCAAACTGCTTAGCGGTCTGCTCAGCATTCTCAATGGCTTCGGTCATCATCTTCGGCTTCATCTTCTTGAAGGAGACATACTCATAGACGACAGGGTTCTGATACTCGTCGGCTACGATCGCCACGCCTTGCTTGAGCAATTCGCCTTGGCGGGCAATGATACTACGCACCTTGTCAACCTGGGTGGAGGTGACGGTGATGACCAGCGTAACATTGTAGCGGTAGGGCTGGTTCTGCTGTGAGTACTGCTCTGCCGTGAGGTCTATCACCTTGGGTGCATTGATACTGATCTCACCCTCCCGAATGCCGTTCTTCAGCAGAAACGCCTTGATGGTCTGCTGCTTGGCGGCTATACGCTCATAGAGCATCGGCAGGTCGTCGCCCAGTTCCTTGGAGACGATAGGCCATGTCACCTTGTCGGCCTTCACCTCCTCTTCCGCCAGTCCTTTGACGGTCACTTTCCGGTCGCGACTGGTAAAATTGTCCATTCCTCCTTTCAAGCAAAGTCCCATGATGACAATGCCTAAAGCAATGATCGTAGCAGAGATAATTTGTTCCTTTTTCATCATGTTATTTTTTTTAGACAGATATATGTGCTGGCAAAGTTAAAGAAAATAGCATTACCGTCATGAGGAAAACACTTAAAAGAAGTTAGGGAAATGTATTAACAGGTGCTAATAACAGGGCAAAGGGGCCGTCAAGTCAATTTATTTGCGTACTTTTGCATAAGAAAAGCGACACCTCAGCAATTAAAGTCCACTTGGTTGCTTTCGGTTTGCACATTCTTAGAAGATAAAAAATAAAACGTAAAAGATACTCATGGCATTAAAATGTGGTATTGTTGGTCTTCCCAACGTGGGAAAATCAACCCTCTTCAACTGCTTGTCAAGTGCGAAAGCACAAGCAGCCAACTATCCTTTCTGTACGATTGAGCCAAACCTCGGCGTCATCTCCGTGCCCGACGAGCGGCTCAACAAACTGGCCGAGATCGTGCACCCAGGACGCATCGTTCCCGCCACCTGCGACATTGTCGATATAGCAGGCCTCGTCAAGGGTGCGTCCAAGGGCGAGGGTCTGGGCAACAAGTTTCTCGGAAACATCCGTGAGTGCGACGCCATCATCCACGTCATCCGTTGCTTTGACGACCCCAACGTTGTGCGCGAGGGCGGCGCTCCCGTCGATCCCGTAGAGGACAAAGAGGTGATTGATACTGAGCTGCAACTGAAGGACCTGGAGACTGTCGAAGGACAGTTGGCCAAACAGCAGAAGATGGCCGCTGCGGGCAACAAAGACGCCAAGACGATGGTGAGCGTGCTGGAGGCCTATAAAGAGGTGCTGGAACAAGGTAAGAACGCCCGCTCGGTGGTCTTCGAGACCAAAGACGAGATACAAGCTGCCCACGATCTGTTTCTCCTGACGACAAAGCCCGTGCTCTATGTCTGCAACGTCGATGAGGAGAGTGCCAAGACGGGCAACGAATACAGTCGCAAGATAGAGGAGATAGCCCGCGAGGAGGGGGCCGAAGCCATGGTCATCGCCGCCAAGACGGAGGAAGACATTGCCCAGCTCGACTCCTACGAGGACAAGAAACTCTTCCTCGACGAACTGGGACTGGAGGAGAGTGGCGTAAACCGCCTTATCGAGAAGGCATACCACCTGCTCAACCTGCAGACCTTCATCACTGCGGGCGAGATGGAGGTGAAGGCATGGACATACCGCAAAGGCTGGAAGGCGCCACAATGTGCGGGCGTGATCCATACCGACTTCGAAAAGGGCTTCATCCGTGCCGAGGTCATCAAGTACGAGGACTACATCCAGTATGGCTCCGAGGCCGCCGTGCGCGAGGCCGGAAAACTCGGCATAGAAGGCAAAGAGTATGAGGTGCAAGACGGCGACATCATGCACTTCCGCTTCAACGTCTAATTCCCCACCCCATGATGAATCCGCTCTACATCTATTGGCAGCCCTCGGAGGTAGCCATCCACCTTGGCTCGCTCTCCGTGCGCTGGTACGCCTTGTGCTGGCTGACGGGCCTTGTACTGGCCTACCTGCTCATGAAGTGGCTCTACAAGGAGCACAAATATAGCGACGAGAAGTTTGACCCTCTCTTTCTCTATGTCTTCTTGGGCATATTGGTGGGTGCGCGCCTCGGCCATTGCCTCTTCTACGAGCCCGACTACTTCCTCTCCTCGGGCACACATATCGTGGAAATGTTCCTGCCTATCCACTTCCTTGAGGGTGGCGGATGGAAGTTTACGGGATTTGCCGGACTGGCCAGCCACGGTGGCGTGGCAGGCCTCTTGGTGGGCCTTTGGCTCTACATCAAGCGCTACAAGATGCCGACCTGGGTGGTACTGGACCTGATGGGAGTGGTCTCCTGCATCACGGCATGCTTCATCCGGCTGGGAAACCTCATGAACTCGGAGATTGTCGGCAACGTGACGGACGTTCCCTGGGCCTTCATCTTCGCCCATGTTGACAAGGCGCCACGCCACCCTGGGCAGCTCTATGAGGCCATCGCCTATGCCTGCTTCTTCGCCATCATCTTCCTCATCTACCGCAAGCACAAGGACCGTGTAGGCACGGGACTCTATTTCGGCCTCTGCCTGACGTTGGTGTTCACCTTCCGCTTCTTCATCGAGTTTACCAAGGAGGTACAGGAGGCTTTCGAGGCCAATCTGCCGCTCGACATGGGCCAGTTGTTGAGCATCCCGCTCATCGCCCTGGGTGTATGGGCGATGGTCCGTAGCCGCCACATGAAGGCTGCAAAGTAGGAGAACGCCCCTACCCCATCTTTTTCCAGGCTTCGCCCAGCATGGCGTAGCCGCCAAAACCCAGCTGCTCCACTTCCGCCAGTCGCTGGTAAGACACTCCGCCGAGGGCAACGACCTGCTGGTCGATAATGCCTTCGGCGCTGGCTTTTAATAAGGTCTGCTTGGAAAAGGCCGACCGGTATCCCTGCTTGGAAATACTGTCGTAGATAGGACTTAGAAAGACGTAGGCGCAACGTGGCTTCCACGTCCTCACCTCGTCCAGGCTGTGGCAAGATCGGCTCACAGTGCCTTGGAAACCAGCGGGAGCGACGGGGTTACGGTGGTTCAGATGGATGCCACCCAGCCCATAGGGTTCCGCAAGCACATGGTGGTCGTGCAAGACGAGGCAACTACGATACGCCTCTGGTACACCCTCTATGAGTTGGGCAACAGCCCGTGCGTCGGCATCGGGCTTACGGATATGTACGCGATCGAAAGACTCGTCCAGCAACCGGACGATAAAAGAAGCCTCGCCCGGCACGAAGCCGGGCAAGGTGATGGCTATGCGAAGCATGATTAGCCTTAGAGTTTCTTGATGATCAGGTCAGCAACCTTCTTACCCGACATCAGCATACCGCCGAAGATCGGCCCCATGCGCGGCGTACCTGCCACAGCAGAGGAAGCCATGCCACAGACGTAGAGACCGGGATAGATCTCGCGTGTGCCTTCCACAACGAGACGCTCTCCCTCGGCCACGTCCAGCGAGCGCTCACCCATCACGCCACCCGTCTCCGTCTGGAGCTGGATGCCATTCTTGCGGGCCACCACACAGGCTATCTCGCTATCGTGGCCCGTGCCGTCGATGACGCATTTGGCCATGATATTGATGGGATCGACATGCATACCCTCGCGCAGAACGGGCGTCCAGTTGACCACCACGCCACTTACGACGTTGCTCTTGAACACCACGTCCTCCACGCTATAGCAGTTGAAGATGGTGGCTCCTGCATGCACGGCATGGTAGAGGAGCGCAGAAGTGCCCTCCACGGAGTCGAGGGTATAGAGTCCATCCTCAAACGGCGTATAGTTGATGCCAAAGTCGCGAACGATGTCCAGCGCCTCCTCCTGGATTACAATCTGGTTGAACATCATCGCGCCACCCCACATTCCGCCGCCGGGAGAAAGCTTTCTGTCAAACTGAGCTACCTTCAGTCCTGCCTTGGCAAGGTAGTATGCCGCCACGATACCCGAGGGACCACCACCAACGATGGCCACGTCAATATCGAGATTGCGCTGTAATTTGTCAAAATAAGTACTGACAATTCCTTTTGAAACCTGTGTCTCTATCATCTTGTTTCTTGTTTATAAGGTTATGATTCATTGTTGTTATTCCGCATCGGAAGCGTCCGTGCAATCCTTCAGACTGTGGCTGATACGGGCTGCACAGAAGTTGGGACCACACATGGAGCAGTAGTTGCCCTTCATGTCATTGGAAGTCTTGTAGTATTCCAACGCCCGCTCAGGGTCGAGCGAAAGATTGAACTGATCCTTCCATCTGAAGTCGTAGCGCGCCTTGGACAGGGCGTCGTCGCGAACCGAAGCACCGGGATGACCCTTGGCCAGGTCGGCCGCATGGGCAGCAATCTTATAGGCGATAATACCCTCGCGCACATCCTCCTTCGTAGGCAGCGCGAGATGCTCCTTCGGTGTGACGTAGCAGAGCATGGCCGTACCAAACCATCCGATCATGGCTGCGCCGATGGCGCTGGTGATATGATCGAAACCAGGCGCGATGTCTGTGACGAGCGGGCCGAGGGTATAGAAGGGTGCGCCGTGGCACTTCTCGATTTGGCGGTCCATGTTCTCCCGAATCTTGTTCATGGGCACATGGCCGGGACCTTCGATAAATGCCTGCACGCCATGATCCCACGCACGCGTCACCAGCTCACCCATGGTATCGAGCTCGGCAAACTGGGCGGCATCATTGGCATCGTGGGTCGAACCGGGACGGAGGCCGTCACCCAAGGAGATAGCCACGTCGTAGCGATGGCAGATCTCGCAAATATCGTCGAAATGGGTATAGAGGAAACTCTCCTCGTTGTGGGTCTGACACCACTTGGAGATGATGCTGCCACCACGGCTCACCATACCCGTAAGGCGACCGATCGCCAAAGGTACGTTCTTCAGGCGGATGCCACAATGGATGGTGAAGTAGTCCACACCCTGCTCACATTGCTCGATGAGCGTGTCGCGGAACACCTCCCAGTTGAGATCCTCCGGTTTGCCACCTACTTTCTCAAACGCCTGGTACATGGGGACGGTACCCACGGGCACAGGGCTGTTGCGGAGAATCCATTCACGCGTCTCGTGGATATCATCGCCTGTGGACAGATCCATCAGCGTGTCACCTCCCCACTTGCAGCTCCACACGGCCTTGTCAACTTCTTCCTCAATGCCCGACGACATGGAGGAGTTGCCAATATTGGTGTTGATCTTCACCAGGAAGTCCGTACCGATGATCATCGGCTCGGCCTCGGGATGGTTGATATTGGCCGGAATGACGGCACGGCCCTCGGCGATCTTTTGGCGGACAAACTCTGGGGTGATAAACGTCTTGATACCACGCTCCTCGCAGTCCATGTTCTCGCGGATGGCGACATACTCCATCTCCTCGGTAATGATGCCTTCGCGGGCGCAGTCCATGATCGTCTTTCCCTTTCTTCGCTCTGTCCACGCCTTGCGGAGTTTCGGAAGACCTTTGCGCAGGTCGATCTCCACCTCTGGATCGCTATAAGGACCGCTGGTGTCGTAGATCGTCACGGGCGGATTCTCGATGCACTGCTTCTCGCCATCGACCATCTTGACAGTCGACGTGAGTGTTACCTCGCGCATACCGACGCGCAACTCAGGGAAGAGCACGCCTTTGCGATAGACCTTCTGGGAGGAAGGATAGGTGAAATGAGGATTGAATTGTTCGGTTTTCATATTTATTGTTGTTTTGATTGTTCTAATATACGGAGGATGGTCTTCGTCACCTCGGCTGGCTGCTCTGCATCGAGGATGCCACCACTGATAGCCACCCCGCTCACTCCCGTCTGCAGCACAGGCAACAGGTCTGCCCGCGTGATACCGCCTATGGCGACAACGGGCAGCAGGATATTCTCCCGCCTCATGGCCTCGACGATGGCGCGGTAGCCCTCCAGTCCGAGAACAGGGGCGAGACGCTGCTTGGTGGTGGTGAAGCGATAGGGACCACAACCGATGTAGTCCACACCCTGGCGATGTAGGCGGCGCACGTCGTCGATGGTGTTGGCCGTGCCACCGATGATCAAGTCGGGACCCAAAAGTGTACGGGCCTCGTCGGCAGGCATATCCTTGCGCCCCAGATGCACACCATCAGCTCCCACTCGCTTCACCATCTCGACACGGTCGTCGAGGATGAGGCGGGCGTGATAGCTGCGACAGAGCGCCACGGCCTCTTGGGCAGTGGACAAGAATGTGGCCTCATCGGCTTCCTTCATGCGGAGCTGCACCCAGCGGCAGCCTCCTTCGAGGGCCATGCGGATGCCTTCTATGTAGCCATAGCGGCTGTTGTGATGGGAGATAAATTGCAACATAGCTTATTGTTCGGTCAATATCAAAGGTTGAGGATCATAAAAATGATTCACCGGGCCGTGTCCCTCCCCGACCGAGACATCAGCTCCAGCTCGCAAAGCCTCATAGAGATAGGCTTTGGCAGAGGCTACGGCCTCGCAGATCCCCTGCCCTCTCGCCACAAAAGAGGCGATAGCCGAGGAGAGCGTGCAGCCCGTGCCATGGGTGTTGCGGGTGGAAATCGTGGCGGAAGAGAAGGTGTGGAACGAGCCGTCGATCAGCAGCAGATCCGTCTTCTCCCTACCCTGCCCGTGACCTCCCTTGACCAACACCGCCTTTGGCCCCATCCGCTGAATCTGGCGTGCTGCGGCCTTCATGTCCTCCAAGCCGTGGATGGGCCTGCCGGCAAGTAGTTCTGCCTCAGGGATGTTGGGTGTAAGGAGGGTGGAAAGAGGCAAGAGTGTGGCCTGGAAGAGGGACAACGCGTCCGGCTCCATCAGTCGGCTGCCCGAGGTGGAGACCATCACGGGGTCGATAATCATCGGGGGCAACGGATAGCGACAGAGCGTGGTGGCGATGGCACGAATCGTCTCGGCGTCATTGACCATCCCAACCTTGATGGCTTGCGGGTGGAGGTCGTCCATCACGGCAGCTATCTGGTCGGCAACGACGCCGGGCGTGACTTTGCAGATAGACCGCACGCCCAGGGTGTTCTGTGCCGTCACGGCCGTGATGGCAACGGATGCATAACATCCCAGGGCCGAGATCGTCTTGATATCGGCCTCTATGCCCGCGCCTCCGCAACTATCGGATCCGGCAATCGTGAGTATATGATGATATGTTTTCATTTTCCTACGGCAGCATTACCTGCATCAGGTGCAAAGGGTATAATCTCAGACTGGCCAAGCGGCCAACCACCCCGAGTCGGTTTTACGACTTGATGGCAAAGTTATATCGTTTCTGCCACAACACAAAAGAAACGGGAGAAGTTTAACAATCTTTCATACAGAAAACCCATGGGGCGGGGAAACGACTTGCTTCCCTACCCCATGGGCATGAAAACTCTAAGGACCTTTCGGTCCAAGAAGCAGCTTATTGGCCGGCCTCGTTGATCAACACGGACGTGACGCTCTCCTTGCCATCCTTGTAGAGGCGCGCCTTGAACACACGGCCACTGAAAGCGACGGGCGAGGTATAGACAGGCGAGGAGGCCGTGGGAGTCGATCCGTCGGTAGTATAGCGAATGGTGCCACCTACCGGACTATTGGCAGCCACCTTGCCATCCACAAGGCGCAAACCCGGGTTGGGGATGCGGAAGTTGATCGCACGCTTTGCCCAGGCTGGCATCTCGCAGTCGGCTATCTTCTTATAATAGGTGGAGAGGGAACGGAAATAGGTCGTTTCAGCAGCCTCACCCTGCTGTGTCTCCCATTCGGGCTTGGCATTCCATCCGCGCTCCAGAAGACCGAGAATCTTGGGGAAGAGCTGGTATTCCACCCATTGCGGACCACGAAGACACTCAGCCCACAACTGGCCTTGTACGCCCACGATATTTTTACGCGCGTCCTGCTGGAGCGGGAGCAGTCCCGAGGGCGTGGTGGTCCATTGGCGCGGGCGTCCGTTGATGCTATCGTGCATGGAGCGATAGAAGTCGTAGGGCATCAGGGCAAACGTCACAGCCTCATCGACCGTGCCACCCCATTGCAAGCCACGCTCTTCGGGGTGGCGGCTGTAGGCGAGGTCGAGATAGCAGTTGGTCACGTCGCTCATAACGACGGGCCACCCGTTGTTGGCCATTTCGTGGTAGCAGTCGCCACTACCCCACTCCGGCACGGCAGCCCAGAGGTTGAGGCCACCAGCCCATTGCTTCATGAAGGGCGTGTCGAGCGGACGATGGCGCGTGACGATCTCCTGCCATCCGCCAAACTTCACGCCCCGATCGGCCATATAGTGGATGATCTGCTCGTAGAACCAGGAACTGACGGCCTCCTTGCCTTTCAGTCCCTCGCGCTCGGAGAGGCGCAGGGCTGCTGGCGAATTGGTCCATACCTGGTCGGGCACCTCGTCGCCGCCAAGATGGAGGAACGGGAGTGGCGCGCCGGCCTCTTGATACATCAACAGCACCTCGTCGATCACCTTCTTCATGAAGGTCAGCGAGGAGGGCAGTCCGGGGTCCATCACGTTGTCGTGGTAGCCCTGGGCAGAGGTGTACTGGGAGGCGTCGTCGGGATCGGCCAGACGATATTCCATGGCCTTGGCAGGGTCGGTCTGCTTGTATTTCTGGGCCAGCGTGGACTCGATAAAAGAGGTGGAAGCGCCCAGCAGGGCAGTGACCCACATCCAGAACACCGCGCCTGCACCGCCGGCCGAAACCGCCGCCACTACGCCCACCAGGTTGCCCATGCCCACCCGTGTGGCGGTGGACACCACCAGCGTCTGGAAGGAGGAAAGCCCCTCCTTGTTCTGGTTCTTTTCGCACACGGCGGCGATCATATCCCGGAACAGCCGCACCGGCAGAAGCCTCGTGCGCAGGGTGAAGAACACCCCCGCCGTCAGCAGCAGGATGACCATAAACGAAAGACTGAGGGTCACGTTTCCCAGATGCAGGGTGAGCAGGTCGCCCCACAACAGGCGGTAGACGCCCTCGATGAGTTGAATGAGCACAGCATTTCCTCCCAGTGCTTGGATTTGGCCGTTTTTGCACAAAAACAGGCCGCCGTCCTTTATTATAGACGATTCGGCCTGTTTTGTAAATCAGGAAAGTGAAGTTCAGGAGAAAAAAGCAACGGTGCGTTTCCGATTGAAAGCGAAACCCTGCGGAATGCCAAAGCCTCCCCTCGGTAGGGGAGGTGGCACGCCGTAGGCGTGACGGAGAGGTTTAGTCCAGCAGCGGCTCACGGTAAGGCTGTTCTTCGTTCAACCTCTCAGTCTGCTTCGCAGACAAGGCCAGGTTG
>OGPL01001481.1_pt1 | contig 21098 bp, 19 predicted proteins | sample 1552901 | NCBI WGS metagenome assembly OGPL01 (sample SAMEA2580244, study PRJEB22360) | human gut metagenome | biome: human gut; feature: human-associated habitat; material: faeces | place: Denmark | collected 2008/2010 | reverse complement strand
GGTTTCCAAAGGGCGAGCGGAAAGCCCTTTGGTCGCTCCCGCAGGAGCGAAATCCATGCGCTTATTTGAAAGAATCCGCCGCAGGGTTCTTTGCCCCTTCATCCGTCGCGCGGAGGAACACCGTTTCCAGCGAATCGTGTTCCTCCACCAGCATCCGAATCGGGGCATCCAGCCCGCAGAGCAGGCGGAATAGCTGCGTCTGCGCATCCGGCACGGCGGAGGCGTCGCATTCCAGCAATACCTCGCTAATCTCAATTGTCCGCGTTGGCAGCGCCTTCACCCGCCGCACGCACGGCAGTGACCGCAAAGCCGGAATCAGCTGCTTCTCCCGCATGGCGATGCTTGCCCGAAGCCGCAGCGTTTCGCCCGTTTCGGCTAATTCCTGCATGTCTGCTTCGTATTCCAAATGCCCGCGGTTCAGGATGAGTACCCGCTGGCAGAGCTGTTGAATCTCCGACAGGAGGTGCGAGGAAAAAATGACCGTGTGCGTTTTGCCGAGGTCGGCAATCAGCGCACGAATCTCCACCACCTGACGCGGGTCAAGCCCGACGGTCGGTTCATCCAGCACCAGCACCTTCGGATTGCCGCATAGCGACTGCGCTACGCCGACACGCTGGCGGTAGCCCTTCGACAAGTGCCCAATCAGGCGGTGCGCCACTTCGGACAGCCCGCAGGTGCGGATAATGTCCTCCACATGCGCCGCGATCGCCGATTTCTGTACTTCCTTGAGTTCGCACACGAAGCGCAGATACGACCGAACGGTCATTTCGTCATACAGCGGCGGTTTTTCCGGCAGATAGCCAATCAGCCGCTTGCACTCGCGCGCGTTTTGGAGGAGATCCATGCCGTCCACCAGCACCTGCCCCGACGTCGGCGGCAGATAGCCCGTGAGGATATTGAGCGTGGTGCTCTTGCCCGCGCCGTTTTGCCCGAGCAGACCGACAATCTGCCCTTCCGGGGCGCGGAAAGAAACATCGTGCAGGGCTTCAACCGCACCGTAGCGCTTCGTGACATGCCTGAGTTCAATCATGGCGCATACCTCCCTTGGAATAGCATAAGTATTATAGCAGAATTCGTATGAAAAAGCATGAACGAACTGTAAAGGATAAAAGAACGAGTAGACAAAAAGCCCCGCCTGCATGGAATTTCTCCCATGCAGACGGGGAAAAACGGACTATACACTTATGGAATCACCCAAAAGTGGCGGTGCCGAAGGTTTCCGAAGGGCAATCGCAGACTTCGTCTGTTTCCATTGCCCTTTGGTCGCGCCCGCAGGCGCGAAATCCTGTTACACCCGGTCGGCGATTTCCTTAGAAATCTTTGCGATGAATTCATCCAGCGTGCAGGTAACCGTCTGGTCGGTCGCACGGTCGCGGACGGAGACGGTGTTGTTCTCCACTTCCTGACCGCCGAGAATCAGCATGTACGGCACGCGGTCTACCTGACGCGCTTCGCGAATCTTGTAGCCAATCTTCTCGTTGCGGTCGTCCAGCTCGCAGCGAATCTTCTTCGCACGCAGGGCGGCGTACACCGTCTTGGCGTAGTCCATCGACTTGTCGGACACAGGCAGCACCTTCACCTGAACCGGCGCCATCCACGTCGGGAACTTGCCCGCGAAATGCTCGGTCAGGATGCCGATGAAGCGCTCGATGGAGCCATAGCAGACGCGGTGAATCATAATCGGGCGCTTGCGGCTGCCGTCCACATCCACATACTCCAGGTTGAAGTTCAGCGGCATCTGGAAGTCCAGCTGAATCGTGCCGCACTGCCAGGTACGGCCGAGGCAGTCGCGCAGGTGGAAGTCAATCTTCGGGCCGTAGAACGCACCGTCGCCCTCGTTGACGATGTAGGGCATACCGAGCTTTTCCAGCGCAGTTTTGAGGCCGTTGGTCGCATCCTCCCAGTCCTCGTCCGAACCCATCGAATCCGCCGGACGGGTGGACAGTTCGACGAAATAATCGAAGCCGAACTTGGAGTACACCTGATTGATGAGGTGCACGACGCCGGCGATTTCGTCCGGAATCTGCTCGCGGGTCATGAAGATATGGGCATCGTCCTGCGTGAAGCAGCGGACGCGGAACAGGCCATGCAGCGCGCCCTTCAGCTCGTGGCGGTGCACCAGACCGAGTTCACCCACGCGCAGGGGCAGGTCGCGGTAGGAATGGGGCTGGCTGCGGTAGACCATCACGCCGCCGGGGCAGTTCATGGGCTTGATGCAGTAGTCCTCGTCATCAATCTTGGTGGAGTACATGTTGTCCTTGTAGTGATCCCAGTGACCGGACGTCTCCCACAGGTGACGGCTCATAATCATGGGCGTGGACACTTCCACATAATCCGCCGCGTAGTGAATATCGCGCCAGTAGTCAATCAGCGCGTTCTTCAGCTGCAGTCCCTTGGGCAGGAAGAACGGGAAACCGGGGCCTTCATCGCAGAGCATGAACAGACCCATTTCCTTGCCGATTTTGCGGTGGTCGCGCTTTTCGGCTTCTTCCATCATCTTCAGGTACTCATTGAGTTCCTCCTGATTGCGGAAGGCGATGCCGCTGATGCGGGTGAGCATCTTGTTGTTTTTGTCGTTCTTCCAGTACGCGCCGGACAGGGCGGTCAGCTTGAATGCCTTGAGCGCCTTGGTGTAGCACAGATGCGGGCCGACGCACATGTCGATGTAGTCGCCCTGCTGGTAGAAGGTAAGCGTCGCGTCTTCGGGCAGGTCGCCGATGTGTTCGACCTTGTAGATTTCGCCGCGCTCCTGCATGAGCTTGATGGCTTCCTCGCGGCCAAGCGCGAAGGGCTTAATCGGCAGGTTCTGCTTGACGATGGCCTGCATTTCCTTCTCGATGGTCTTGAGGTCCTCGTCGGAGAGCTTCACGTCGCCCAGATCGACGTCGTAGTGGAAGCCCTTTTCAGTTGCCGGGCCATAGGCGAAATGCGCCTGCGGATACAGGTGCTTGACTGCCTGCGCGAGGATGTGCGCCGCCGTGTGGCGGATGACATGCAGCTCGTCGTCAGCGGGGCATTCGTCCACATGACCGTCATTGTAGATGATTTTCATGCTTTTTCCCTCCATGTTGAATGATTGGGACGAAAAAACGCCCGTCCCTCGCGTTGTTTCGAGGGACGAGCGGAAAAATCTGCCCGTGGTTCCACCCTGATTGGTTCTCTTTGCCGCGCTATCGTGCAGCACACGGTACGATCAGGAGGTGGTCTTCCCCTGCCGCCGAATCAGCGCTTTTCACCAAACTGCGCCTCTCTGGACATCCTTCGGCAGGATACTCTTCTCCGTCATCTCGGACGAGTTCAGTATAGCCCAATTTATTGTCTTTGTCAAGGTGGAGAAAAAGACTTTTTCACTTGCAAAGCGCAGAGGCGAAATCCCCTGTATCAGCACGCGGGCATAGCATGAAAATGCGCTCAATTCAATCGCGCGGAAGGGTCAAGGGAGGGGACTTCGTCCCGTTTCATTCTCCCTTGCGGAGTCCAGAGGCAGAGCCTCTGGTGGGGTCAAGGGGCAAAGCCTCTTGGGTCATTCTTTCGCCCGCGGCTGGAAAATCAGCGCCATCAGCACCCCGAAGAACACCGCGGCGCTGATGCCCGCAGCCGTGTTCGTCAGACCGCCTGTGAATGCGCCCAAGAAGCCGATTTCCTGCACTGCGCGCTTCACCCCTGTCACCAGCGCGTGACCGAAGCCCGTCAGGGGAACGCTCGCGCCCGCCCCGGCGAACTGCGCAAGGGGCGCGTATACCCCGATGGCGCTTAAAATCACCCCCGCGACAATGTAGCCCACCAGAATCCGCGCTGGGGTCAGCTTTGTTTTCAGCAGCAGAATTTCGCCAATCATGCACAGCGCGCCGCCCACCAGAAACGCCTTGATGAGATTCCACACAATCGTCACGCCTCGTCCGCCTCCAGTACAATCAGATGGGCAATGCCCGGAATCGCGCCACCTTGCTGGCTGAATGTCGGGGATAACAGTGCCCCGGTTGCCATGAACGCCACGCGGTGAATCGCCTTCTCACGGAAGAGACGCATGATGTACCCGCACAGCACGCTCGCGGAACATCCGCAGCCCGAACCGCCCGCGTGGACATCCTGCTCAGGCGAAAAAATCAGCATTCCGCAGTCCACATAGCGCGCCGCGTCCAGGGGAACGCCCGCATCCATCATCAGCGTCAGCAGCAGGTCATGCCCGATTTTCCCCAAGTCGCCGGAGATGATGAGGTCGTAGTCCGCCACCGTTCGCCCGGTGTCCATGAGGTGCCGCCGGAGCGTGTCTGCCGCGGCGGGCGCCATGGCAGCACCCATGTTGTTCATGTCCTTAATCGCCAAATCGACAATGCGCCCCAAGGTGACGTGTGTCGCGCGGCAAATCGGGCGGCGCGCCGATGTGTCCAGCAGCGCAGCGCCCGCGCCCGTGACCGTCCACTGCGACGTGGGCGGCCGCTGATTGCCGTATTCCAGCGGGAAACGGTACTGCCGCTCTGCCGAACAGAAGTGGCTGCTGGCACAGCACAGCGCGCGCCGCGCATACCCGCCGTCACAGAGCATTGCGCCGATGCACAGCGTTTCCGCCATCGTCGAACACGCGCCGTAGATGCCCAGAAACGGCGTTTGCAGCTTCTGCGCGGCGGTGGAGGCGGCCATAATCTGGTTGAGTAAGTCGCCGCCGAGTGTCACGTCCACACTTTCCGGCGTTGCGCCCGCTTTCTTCAGGCAGGCGTCCGCCGCCGTGTAGTGGAAGCGGCTTTCGGCTTTTTCCCACGTCTCTTCGCCGAACAGATCATCCTCAATCACCGCGTCAAATTCGCTGTGCAGCGGGCCTTCCCCCTCCTTTTTGCCAACGATGGCGGCGGTTTGGACAATACCGGGGCGGTTCGGGAGCAGAATCGTTCCCGTGCCGATGCGTTTCAGGCGTTCAGCCATGTGAATCCTCCTTTACCACGGGAATAATGCGTACACGATGCCGACCAGCACCGACGCGCTTGTGCCCCACACCAGCACCGGCCCGGCAATGGTGAACAGCTTCGCGCCCAGCCCCAGCACCATGCCTTCACGCCGGAACTCCATGGCGGGGGACACCATGGCGTTTGCAAAGCCGCTGATGGGCACGAACGCGCCCGCGCCCGCGTACTGTCCGATTTTGTCGAACACACCCAGCCCGGTCAGCAGCGCCGTCAGGAACACAAGCACCATGCTGGCGAACGTCGATGCGGTGGAGGGGGTCATGTCCAGCCACGCCAGCCCCGCCTCCATGCAGCATTGCCCGATGACGCAGATAGCCCCGCCGACCCAGAATGCGCGAATCAGCCCCTGCCCCATTTTCGATTTGGGCGACAGGCTGTCCACCAGCCGGGCATAGCGGTCAAGCTGCCGCTGGCGGGCGGGGGAGGGCTGCTTGTCCTTTTCAAACATGGCTTTCGTCCTCCTTATACGGACGATGGACACTCTTGTCCGGCGCAGGGCGGAAGCGGACTTCGCGCTCTGCCGGACGCGGGGTTTTCAGAAGGATGAACTGCTGGGAAGAATAACGCTGCATAAAATGACTTCCTTTCTATTGATGATGACTGCTGATTCCTGCGCCCGCAGGCGCGAAAAATTGCAACGATACAAACCAAGAAACATGGTGGTGCGCTGCGAAGGGGTCAAGGGGGCGACCGCAAAGCCCCCTTGTCGCCTCCGCAGAGGCGAAATTCTCTGCAACACGCGAAAAAAAGCAAGAAAAGCAAAACCAACCCCATCGCGCAAAGGGTCAGGGGGCAATCGCCCCTTGGAGAAAGGTGTTATCATGCGTGCCATTTGGAAACGAGAATTGCAGGCGTATTTTCTCACGCCGACGGGCTATGTGTTCATGGGCGTGTTCCTGCTCCTGTCCTCGGTGATGTTCTATTTGCAGATTATGCAGGCGCGGTCGTCGGACTTGCCGACGTTCGTGGGGCAGATGAGTTACCTGTGGATGCTGCTCTCGCCGGTGCTGACGATGCGGCTGCTGGCGGAAGAAAGGCAGCGCCGCACGGATCAGCTGCTGCTCACCAGCCCGGTTTCCCTGTCCGGCATGGTGCTGGGCAAGTATGCCGCGGCGTATACCGTCATGGCGGCAACCGTCGTGCTGACGCTCGGCTTCGTGGCGGTCGTGGCGGTCTATGGGCGTGTGTACCCGGCGGAAATGGCGGTGGCGTACCTCGGCTTCATCTTGCAGGGCGGCGCATTCCTCGCGCTGGACTTGTTCATCTCCGGCTGCGCAAAAAATCAGGTGACGGCGGCGGTTTTTGCGTTCGGCGCGAACTTCGTCCTCTGGATGCTGGACTTGCTGGAAAACGCCGTCAACAGCAGCTTCTTCTCCAGCGTGCTGTCCTTCTTCAGCCTTTATCAGCGGGCTGAACCGTTCCTGATGGGGCAGCTCAGCGCGGCGAGCGTCGTCTACGATATCACCTTCGCCGCGGCGTTCCTCCTGCTGACGATTCATACGCTGGATGCCCGGCGCTATCGGGGAGAGTGACGAAGAATGCGAAACAAAAAACAATCCGCGCACAGGAAGTTCACCATCAGCCCGCGCCTGCGCTACGGTGCCATGTCTACCGCCATTGTCGCGCTGGTGATTGCCGCGCTGATTCTCATCAATCTCGCAGCGACGAACCTCGAAACGCGCTACGGCTGGCGCGGCGACTTTTCCTTCAACGCCGTCACAACGCAGAGCGAAACGACAAAGCAGATTCTGCACGACCTAAAGCGCCCGGTGAAAATCTACGCCCTGTTCGAGCGCGGCGAGGAGGATCAGCCCCTGCTGGAGCTGCTCAACCGTTACAGCGCCGCGTCGGATATGGTGACGTGGGAACAAACCCCGCCAAGCCTGAATCCCCTGCTGCTGACCCGCTTTTCCAGCAGCACCACCAACGTCTCCGCGCAGAACCTCATCGTCTACTGCGAGGAAACCAACCGCTACCGTGTGCTGACCGCGACGGATTTTGTAACACTCTCTGTCGATACCGATTCGGGCAGCTACAACGTCTCCGGCTTGGCGTATGAGCAGCAGATTACCTCCGCCATCGCCTACGTCACGCGCGACACCGTGCCGACGCTGCACATCGCGACGGGGCACGGCGAACTGGGCGAAGACTCCCTGTCCGCCTTTACCACCCTGCTGACGAACAATCACTACGACGTCGCGTTCGAGAAGCTCAGCGACATGACATTCGCATCCGGCGACGTGCTGTGCATCCTTTCGCCCGTCAAGGACTACACCGACGCGGAAATGGATATCATCCGCGCGTATGTGCAGGGCGGCGGCGCAGTGCTGTTCAGCTGCGATTATACCGACCCGATTGAGAATATGCCGAACGTCCTGTCCCTGCTGCGCTCCTACGGCTTCCTGCCGGAAAGCGGGCTTGTGATGGCGTCGCCGGATGAAACCGACACGTTCTACAACAACAACCGTCTGGCGCTGCTGCCAGAAATGCAGGCAACGGACGTGACACTGGAGATGATGCTGAACGGGCGGACGGCGATGCTCATGGTTGCCAGCCGCGGCTTCGACCCTTCGCCGGAATCGGACAATTCCCTGCTAGTGGACGCGGTGCTGACAACATCCGCCAAGAGTTATCTGGTTGATACAACCGCATCGCGCCTGAGCATCACCCAGTCCGACAGCGACAAGACCGGACCGTTCGCGCTCGCGCTGCAAGCCAAGCGTTTCACCGACACGGGCGACGTCAGCCGCGCGTTCATCATCGGCAGTTCCGCCCTGCTGACCGAGGAACAGCTCTTCACCATGACCGACGGCGAGGAATTTCTGGTGCGCGCCGTGTCCTTCCTGACCGGGGATGACAGCATTGACACCAGCATCATGGTCAAAACGGCGCTGCGTCCGGGGCTGTCCGTCAATGCGCTGTCATTGGGCAGCGTCGTACTGGTCGGGCTGCCGATTCTGGTGCTGCTGGCGGCGGTCATCATCCTGCTTCCACGGAGGAATCTGTAAGCCATGCAAAATGTCCCGAAAAAGAAACATGCCGCGCGCAGGCACAGCCGCATCCTCCTGCTGATTTTCGCCGTGGTGCTGGTCGCGGCGGCGGCGTGTCTGCTGATTTTCGCCCGCACGCCCGCCCCCACGCCAGAAGCATCCGCGCATGAGGATGAGGAAATCACCCTCTGGGCGGTGGAATCAGCGGATATCACCCGCATCCGCATTGCCGTGCGCAATCAGGACGCATGGTCGGCAGTGCAGACGGAATCTGGCGCACTGGTGCTGGAGGGCGAAAGCGCCTTCACGGTGGATGCGGACATTGCCGAAACGCTCCTGTCCGGGCTTAAGAGCGTGACCGCAGAGGTACTCAGCGACGATTGGAACGGCACGGACGAGGAGTGGGCAGCGTTCGGGCTGGATGACCCAGAGAGCGTTGTCACCGTGGATTTTGCGGACGGCAGCAGCCACACCCTGCGCATCGGCAGCGCCCCGCAGTACGAAAACAGCTGGCAGTACGCGCAGCTGGACGGCGATACCCGCCTGCTGTCCGTCAGCCGCGGTCTGGCGGAGGAATGCTACGTCACGCGCGGTTCGCTCCACAGCATCGAGCAGCTGACGATTCACGCCGACCGCCTGGATGAAATCACGCTGCTGAACGCGGAGGGCGAAATCACCCAGCAATGGCGCTTGGACGGCGCTATCACGAACGCGGACGCGCAAGACCGCTGGATGCTGACCACCCCGGTCTCCTACCCGGCGGATGGCACTGCCATGAGCACCCTTCGCAAGTCGGCAGCAAACATCCGCCTGGGCGAGTACATTGCCGACGCGACGGCGGAGAGCATCGCCCGCTACGGGCTGGACACGCCCCGCCTCGTCATCCGCCTGCACCAAGCCGCCGGCACAATCGGCGCAGTCGGCACGACCGGCTCATACGCTACGACCGATTACCCGGAAGCCACGATCACCCTCGTCATCGGCGAGCAGGAAAGCGATCTGGTGGATTATGTACTCTACAATGGCGGCATTTACCGCTGCAGCACACTGCTGCTGCGCGGCGTCATGAACGCAGACTGGCAGGAGACCATTACGCGCTATCCGGTGCTGACGGCACTTGGGAATCTTGCGTCCCTTTCGCGTGAAACGGCGGACGGCGTGGACACATGGGTCATCACACGCACCGAGCAGGTTGCCGAGAACAACGAGCTTGTCACGGACGACGAGGGGAATCAGGTCTACGATATTACGCTGACGAAAAACGGCGAATCCGCGGATTACACTGCCTTTTCCGCTGCCTACAATCAGCTGATGATGGTCACAATGTCCGGCCGCCTCCCCGACGGCTGGACTGCTGCCGATGCCCCCCACACCGTGTGGACATTCACAGATGTTGACGGCACAGTGCACACCGTCGCGCTGACCCGCTACGACGCAATGCACGATGCCGTCGCAATAGACGGCGTGGCGCTGTTCTACCTCATACAAGGCGGATTTTCGCTGGGGATATAACCGCAGGGCACACCCGCAGGCGAAATAAGAAAACTGCATTTGAAAGCAGCAGCCACCTCAGCGCAGCATGGAATCTTCCTTCCCATGCTGCGCCTATTTTTTCTGCCGCGCACCCTTGTCCATCCGTTCCAAGTATGGTACAATGCTCCTGACGACAAGCTGGACGGAGGGGGATGCTGTGCGCGAATGGCGGCAGGGCGTGCGAAAGCTGCTTCTGCTGCTGTATACGGCAGCCCTTCTCATAAGCCTCGGCTGCTTCTTATGGAACGCATCCGCCCCTGTCCGTGTCCATTCCGCTCCGAAGTGCTATCCGTCAAAAGGCGACGAATTCTCGCTTGCCCCTGTGCCGACACTTCCGCCGGATTCCATTCTGAACACCGGCGACGCTGCCGCATTGGACGCCCTGCCGGGCATCGGTACTGTGCTGTCGGAGCGGATTGTGGCATACCGGGAGGAACACGGCGCGTTCGTGTATCCGGAGGAGCTGCGGAATGTCAAGGGCATCGGAGAGAAGCGGCTGCAGGCAATTCTCGATGCGCTGGCGGGCGAAAGTGCGGAGGAAAGCGACTGACGGGTACGGGAACAGACCGCACCAACACCAAACTACATCATCAGGGAGATGACTCGCATGTACCGCATCCTATTAGTCGAAGACGACGCTGCCTTGGCTGATGCCATCACGCAGGTGCTGACCGCGTGGGGACACGAGGTGCAGAAAGTCCGCGATTTCCGCCATGTGACGGAGGAGTTCGCCGAGTGGAAGCCGCAAATCGTACTGATGGATTTGATGCTCCCCTTCTTCAACGGTCATCACTGGACGCAGGAGCTGCGCCGCATCACCAGCGTGCCAATTGTCTACCTTTCCAGCGCGTCGGATAACCTCAACATCGTCATGGCGATGAACATGGGCGGCGACGACTTCATTGCCAAACCCGTTGACCCAGCTGTGCTGGCAGCGAAGGTGAATGCCGTCCTGCGCCGCGCGTATGACATGCCGGCTACGGGCAATATCCTCGCCTGCGGGGAGGCCGTGCTGGATTTGGACAGTGCCGCTCTCTCCATCCATGGGCAGAGCATCCCCTTGACACGCAATGAACTGATTATCCTCCGCACACTCATGGAGCAGCGCGGGCGCATCGTCAGCCGCGAAACACTGATGACCCGTCTGTGGCAGATGGACGAGTACGTTGAGGAAAACACCCTGACCGTCAATGTCAACCGCCTGCGGAAGAAACTTAGCGCGGCGGGACTGCCAGGCTTCATCGTCACGAAGGTAGGCAGCGGGTATGCCGTGAATCAGGAGGGCAGCGTATGATTCGGCGCTATCTGCGGGAACATTTGCCGCTGGCGGGGCTGCTGGCGCTGTTCGCAGGCACATTCGCGCTGGTGCTCTCGCTGTATCATCTGCCGACTGAACCGGTCGCGTACGCATCGGCGCTGTGCGCGGTAATGGGGCTGATTGCGCTGATTTGGGGCTTTGTGCGTTATCGCCGGGCGCATCAGGCGCGCGCGCATGTGCTGAATGCGCCGCATCTTCTGCTGGATGAACTGCCATCGCCGCGCACGCTGTCTGAAGCGGATGATCAGGCGATTATGCAGCGGCTGCTGCACGACGTCCGCGCCGCGCAGTCGGACTTGGCGGCCTATCGGCAGGACAGCACGGACTACTTCACCGCGTGGGTACACCAAATCAAAACGCCGCTGTCGGTGATGCGCCTGCAATTGCAGAGCGAGGACACGCCGGAGAACCGCGCCATGCTGGCTGAACTGTTCCAAATGGAGCAGTACGTCACGATGGCGTTAAGCTACGCGCGGTTGGGCAATCCGACGAAAGACCTTGTGCTGACGCGTGTGCCGCTTGACCCGGTCATTCGGCAGGCGATTCGTGACTTTGCGCCCCTGCTCATCCGCAAGAAGCTGCGCCTGCAGTACGAGCCGACCACCGAAAGCGCCTTGACGGACAGCAAATGGCTGCTGTTCATCCTCCACCAGCTGCTGTCCAACGCCGTCAAGTACACCGAGCGCGGCCGCGTCAGCATCCGCGTGACCAGCGCCCCGGCGATTATCGTGGCGGACACGGGCATCGGCATTGCGCCGGAGGATGTGCCGCGCGTGTTCGAGAAGGGATACACCGGCTACAACGGGCGCGGCGGGCAGAAATCCACCGGATTGGGGCTGTATCTCGTCCATCAGACCGCCGAGATGCTCCATTGCCGTGTGTCGCTGTCCTCCCGCATTGGGGAGGGCACGAGCGTCACCATTGATTTGCATCAGGAGGAATTAGGGAAGGAGTGAGGTGCTTTCATGCCGCTTTTGCCCGCTCTTCGCACGTTTTTCACCCGCCTTTTGACCGATGTGGATGATGCGCTGTTTCCGCAGCACGTTTTCTGCCTGACCTGCGGCGCACTGTCCCTGCCGAACGCGATTTGCCCGGCTTGCCTCGCTGTGCTGGATGATTTGCGCCTGCCGGGTGCTGCGCTTGCGCCGAACGCCGCCGCTGTGTGGGGCTACCACGGCATTGCGCGGCAGCTGGTGCTGATGCTCAAATACAGCGGCATCGCCGAATGTGCGCAGATACTGGCGGACGGCATGGCATCCGCGTGTCCCTTTGCCCTGCCGCCGGACACGGTTGTCACCTCCGTCCCGATGACGAAGAAACACCTTGACGCGCGCGGCATTGACCACGGTCGGCTGCTGGCGGAAGCGTTTGCCCAGCGGCGCAACTTGCCCTATCAGCCTCTGCTGATCCGCACGCGCGAAACCGCAACCCAGCAGGGGCTGAATGCCGCCCAGCGCCGGAAGAACCTGCACGGCGCGTTCGCCGCCGCCGCGCGCATTTCGACCCCAGTCCTGCTGATTGACGACGTGTATACTACCGGTTCGACGACCGAAACATGTGCGGGCGCGCTTCGAGCAGCTGGCGCACCGGAGGTGTTTGTGCTGACGGCGCTGGCAGTGGTTCCGGATGAAGATCATTGAAAATACCCCCCTTCAGCGTGTTCTCCCTGCGATTGCGGGCAGATGCGTTGGAGGGGGCTTTGCTTTGCATTCCGCCAATTAATGCACCGTCGTGTCTTCTTTTGGGGATACATCAGCTGTTTACACAGATTGTTTGCAAAAAAAGTTGTTGCGTAATCATCTACAGCTTTTGCCATTTCCTTCATTTTCCTCTCTCCGCTTCCCAATACCGTTTTTTCCGCATATCAGTGCTGAAAAGAACTGCTCGAAAAAAGGAAAATCCGCTATGATAGAGGCAAAAGCGAGCGGACCTCGCGAAAGAAAGGAGACTGTTTTCAATGAAAAGAAAACTGTCCGCGATTTTGGCAGCAGCTTCGGCATGAGTGCGATGGCGGAAGAATCCGTACAGGCACGGTTCACGGATTACGATCAGGTGAATCAAACCATCACGGTCATGCCGGGACGGATACCCAGAAGGAATTGGGGTATCTCGATGGCGTCACCACCATTCTGGAGGTGGATGGACTCAAGTTCAAGGACTTGAACGGCAATGGTCAGCTGGATGTCTACGAGGACTGGCGACAGGATGTAGATGCGCGCGTGAAAGACCTCTATGAGCAGATGACGCTGGAAGAGAGACCGGGGCTTTTCTACCATGTGAACACCTGCGGCAACCCGATGGGCGTTGACTTTGCGGATTCGCGCTACATGTTCGGGACGGAAAGCGTCGTGCCGGATGAAAGCTCGTCGTTCACGTTGCGCTTGATGTGGTACTACATCAACGTGCTGAACATCACCAGCCATCTGGGCAACACCAACGACACGCCCGCACAGCAGATTGTGTACCACAATGCAATGCAGGCGCTGGCGGAGGACAGCCGTCTGGGCATCCCGGTTGTCATTTCCAATGACCGCGAATGAATCCATTGTGGAAACCAAGGCTGGCGTGCCGTTCACGGCGTATGTCCTGCTGTGGAACAACGGCGACGACGGCATTACGACCGTGCAGGCAATCTGCGACGGCGAAGTCATCGCGGAAAAGATCATGGCAGTCAACGGCGGAGACTGGCGCGTGGTTGAAATGGAACTGACCATCGACCAGCCCGGCGAACACACCCTGACGGTTGGCACACTGACGAAGACCATTACCATTGTGGAATAATCGGCAATCGGGTAGGAGGGGGTGACTACCCCCCGTCCTCCCACACCACCGCTCATGCGGTTCCGCAAGCGGCGGTTCAGTTGTTGGTACTTAGCAGCACGTTTAGTTGGATATCAGGACGCTCCGCGATTCTGCCATACCTTCGGTCACTCACCTATCCTCTGGCAGATATCCTCTTTCGAGCAACTGCTTTCAACACGCCCGATTCCTGGCATGCTGTATTACCAGCAACCGCCAGACCCTTCCCTCTGTCGACTTTCACTGACTTCTCTGGTACTATGGTCCAGACTGACTTCTGTGGATTCAGCCATGCCTTGCAGCATGGGTTACATCTTGCGATGCGTTCCCCACAGATCTCCCCGCATAAGGTACAATAGCCTTCATTCCATGTAGCCGCCGCATTTACGTGGCAGAGTCCGGGTAGTATGGGACTTTGACTTGTGTTGCAGTCTCGTCCGCTCTGCCCCGCCTTGTATGCGATTTCTGTTCGTCGGCTCAGAACTTTGCCTGCGGCTTCCTTCAGATTCCGCCTCACGACGGACACCCTTGCCTTCGGCTTTCTCCTTCCCGCTACCGGGCGGATTCGGGTCTTTCACCCTTTAGAAACGTGCGTCGCCGGGCGCACTCAAAACGCCGCCCCCTCCGATGAATTCGGAGGGGGCGGCGCGCAGAACGGGTCGCTGCCCAAGTCGCGCATCAGCAGCGACCGAGGAAAAGGAGTCCGCGAGGGAAGATTGCCCCCCTCGTCAGCATTTGCCTGCGAAATAGCATATCATACAAGTTCGCGATAAGAACGCGCAGGCAGATTGCTTTTGGAAATTTGGGAATTGCGTCAGTAGGTCAGACCGAACCATACCTTGTAGGTATTGCCGTCCTCATCCTGATACGCATAGCTGCCGGAAGGCGACTGCGCCAGCACTTCGGGCGCAATGTACTGATCCTTGTCATAGCCGGGCACGTCGTTGGGAGAAGCGCACAACTCATACACCACGCCGTCGATCTCGGTATCCGTGACCTCGAGAACCGCGGTGCAGGAGGGCAGCGTCACGGGCAGCTTACCGGTCGGCATGATAGCGCCGGAAAGCACCTGAAGCTGCAGATCCGTGATGGTCACAAGCTCGCTCAGCCCCGCCAGCTCGGTCACGGAGGCAAAGTTCACAAGAATCGCGTCGCAGTAGGGTTCCAGCTTGGTCAGAATCCACGGTGCGCTGAGGGTCAGGGAGCAGATGACGACGCCGCCGTTTGCATGAACTGCCTTGGCGTATTTCTTAATCTTCTTCACGTCCATCAGGGTGGTCAGATCCGTCATACCGCCCGTCTTCATGCCGGTCTTGGTGTCATACTCCGCAACCTCTAGATCCTCAACAAGGTCAAGGGTGTTCATGCAGCCATTATTCGCGGGGAAGTCCGGCTTCACGTCCAGCAGAACGATATCCGCCTCGTCCGCCTTCTCAACGATCACATAGCCGGCTTCCGTGAGGGTTCTGTTCCAGTTCGCCAGCTTGTTGTCGTCCTCGCCGCTACGGGTAAAGGAAGCGACGAAAACCTTCTTGCCGGTTTCCTTCAGCGGCAGAACGTTATTGTGGTTCTTCAGCAGAACCAGCGACTTCGTGGACATTTCGAGCGCCAGCGTTTCCACCTTGGGCGCATAAGCCGCTTCGGCAGCCAGACTGGTCTGCAAATCCTTATAGGGATTCTCAAAGCGGTCGGATTCCAGCAAAGAGACCACATTCTTGGTCGTTGCGCGGGTCAGGGCTTCTTCCTGAATCATGCCCTTGCTGTACGCCTCAAGCGCCAGAGAATAATCAATCGGCTTGCCCCACCAGTCGCCGATGATGTCGGAACCAGCGTTATACATCAGAGCGATACGCTCAAGGGGCGTCAGCTCTTCCACACCCCACGGAATATCGAACAGGATGTTGCTGTCCGTGTTGACGAAACCTTCAAAGCCCATCGTATCGCGCAGCAGGGTTTGCAGGAGGGTCGCATTATAGGAGGTCGCGACAGAATCCGAATTGATGTCCACGCCGCGGTAGGTCTGGTTGGCATTGATGGGCATGGGACGGCTGTAGCAGGACATGATGCCCGCCGTCTTGCAGTCAACCGCCGCCTGGAAGCCGGGCAGGAAGTACTTTTCCATGGCGTTTTCCGTGCGGTACATGCGCCACTGACCCGTCTTGTAGTGCGACTTGAAGCCGTTATAGGAAGCGCTGTCGCCGGGGAAGTGCTTGACGATCAGGCCAACGCCGTTCGGCTGCAAGCCGTCGGTGCCGCCCTGATAGCCTTTGACCAGCGCCGCCGTGATGTTTGCCATCACCGCGGGATCCTCGGTGAACGTTGTCACGTTGCGTCCCCAGCGCGGGTCGGTAATCAGGTCGATCTGACGGCCATACATACGATCCAGCCCCTTCGCGTCCCAAATCTGGCGATCCAGATCCGCGAAGCGTTCAATCAGGCTGTAGTCGCCGCCGTTGGCAACGTCGCCCATCACCGCCGCCGCCAGACCCATGGTGCCGGGTTCGCCGGGGAACTTCTGGGGGTTGGAAATGAGGGTGAACGGAATGCAGGGTTCGCCCGTCGCCGCAGCGGCGTATTCGGTCGTCAGGTTCGTGGCGTTGTTGTACAGCACGCCCGCGCCCACGTCCGACATCACGCGGACAACGCCCATGCGATTGTTGAAGGCGATGATTTCCGCCGTTGAGTTGTTGACACGCGTCGGATCGTCCATCGCAACGTCAAACACCTTTTCGCTGACAACCATCAGCTTGCTGAAGTCCACGTTTCCGTCTGCATCCAGCGCCGCTTCGTAGGTGGTCGCGCCGGGCATCAAAACCATCTGCGCCAGCGACAGACCAATCTTCTGCTCTACGCTCATCTTGGCAACCAGATCGGCTGCGCGGGTTTCAGGATCCAGACGCCAGTCCTCAAAGGGATCCAGCTCGTGGTTGTTGTTCGAGTCCTTGAAGTACTTTCCGTCCGCCTTGATTACGCCGACATAGGTGACGCCGATGGTCGGTTCACCCTCGCCGTTGGCATAGAACACAGGCTCGACATACGCCTTCGGTCCCGCCATCTCCGCGTCAAGCGCGTAAGGCGCGGGAATGTACTCCACGCCCTCCGCCATCGTGGCGGGCAGCATCGACAGCAGCAGCATTGCCGTCAGCAGCAGACTGATGACTTTCTTCATGGTAACATCCTCCTTTTGAGGTTCGTTCACCTCGTTATCTGCACTATATCAGGTTCCACACCTTTCGTCAATCGTTTTGGCTATTTATCGACCATTTCGGGCATGTATGTTCGCATCATTTTTTCGTCGTGAATTGATTTTTTCGTTTGTTCACATCATATTTCATATCGCTAATCATGAAATGAAAATGGTTGCGATAATATAATAGTCGTAATTTCATCACTAAAAAGTCAGTTTGCCATGGAGAGCCGTGGGAGAATGACAGCAGGAAGACCATCAGGAACTTACACAAGATTCTGTTTGTTTTCAATCCGCCTATCGCGCAGTGGAATTGGCTGCTAAAGCGGTAATCGAGTAGGAGGGGGTGATTAACCCCCGTCCTCTCACCGCACCGTGCGTACCGTTCGGTACACGGCGCGTCCAATACAAGCAGTCTGAATCGACTCATACGCCGGGGAGAGTTCAAAGAATCCCGCGCGTATGAGTCTTTCATTTGTTATGCCTCTTGTCACGGCTCCCGTGTTCGCCGTAAACCAATATCCTCTGCGGCTGTTGGCGGCCATATGTGCGTAGTATTCCGGCACACCGAGCTTCATGAGGTTCTTGCGTTTGGTCTTCGGTTTCTTCCATTGCTTCCAAATGTATGCACGGATTCGGTGCCGCAGCCATTCGTCCCATTCCCGCATTTTCGTCTTTAGGGACGCTATCCCGTAGTAGTTCAGCCATCCTGTCATGTAGACCTTTATTTCCTGCATGACCTTTCGGACGTTGACTCCGCGTTTTCGCTTCGTGATTGCGCGCAGCCTGTTCTTCGCTTTCAGCAGGGCTTTGGGATGGGCACGAATGAACAGTCCATCCTTTCCTTTGCCGTATGCGAAGCCCAGAAACTTGAAGTTCTTCGTCGCATTCACCCTGGCGATATGGCTTTTGTCCCGGTTCACCCTCAGTTTCAGCTTCCCTTCCAGATAGCGGATGCTGTTTTCCAACAGTCGTTCTGCTGCTCTCTGACTTTTGCACAGTAACACGATGTCGTCCGCATACCGAATCACCGGCACGCCGCGCCTTTCGTATTCACAGTCAAATTCGTTCAGGTACACATTCGCCAATAAAGGTGACAGCGGGCCACCCTCAATGTCATTTAGTTAAAAGTGAACAGTGAAAGTTAGCACAGAATCAGTAAAAAAGACTCTGTGTGCTGATTTTAATGAAAAGAGGGTAAAGGAAATAAAGCGGAAAAAGAAATCCGCGAAAAAAGGACTATGCAAATGCAAGAAATTATGATACTCTATAAGCGAAGCTGACCGAAGATTTCGGGGAAAACTTACGAGAAAGCATTCTGCCGGGGCGAATAGGTGAGATGTACCTCATAAGTAAGGCTTCAACATCGGGTGGACTGATTTTGCCTCGGAAGAAACGCAGACAAACATGTACCGCATCAGAAAAAGAAACTTTGTAAGCGTGTTTCTTTTTCCCTTGCTGAATGACTACGGATTATGTAATCATTTGGTAGAAATTGTACATGATGAGTTTTGCAAAAACTTCTTGGTAAATGAAGTCCACCTTTTTTGAATGAAGATGCAATAAAGTCACGGAATATTTCAGTTCACGAAAGGAAGTTTCAATACCCCAGCGCATCGCGTACAAGTGCTTATAATTTCCTGAATAGGAAACGCATCGTTATCAAGATTTGTAATAATGGTTTCGCAGGCTGTTTCGGAGATGGGGAACCGCACAATGCGGAAATGCAGATCGAAGAATTGCGTGGGGTCAGCCTTTCTGGACTTAGCCGGGAGATAATCAAAGCGGCACTTAGAGGGGATGCGCTTGTAGTGATTTTTGTCTAAAAGCAAGCATTTCACTTCGTTTGTCTGTTTATTGGTAAGTTTCAGGTGAAAGGGAATATCAAACGATTTGGAACGAGGCAGGTTCAAGCCGGAAGCAATACCAGCACTGCCATCTTTGATACGAATCAGAAACGACCAGCCCTTTTCTTGAATATGCGCGAGGTTGTTGTAGGCTTCATAGCCCCTGTCAGCCAGCAGCAGGACGTTTTTCGCCTCAGAACGATCCACCATGGAAGTTAAAGCAGCGGATTCGTCAGTTTTGCGGCTTTTCTGGATGATTGCATCGACGTAGATATGCTGAAGCAAATCGTACATAGCGTTTATGTGCAGCAAATTATAAGATTTCTGCCCGTTCGCTCCCGGATAGAAAGAGTCGGCATCTTGAGGATTAGCGGCGATTTGCAAGTCGGAACCATCGACTGCAAAAAGGCGATAGCCGTTATATGTTTTTTGTTCGCAAATACGGTCAATAAAATGATGAAACAGCGATTCAAAAGCAGCAGGGAGAATTTTAGCCCTTTGCTGAACAAAAGCAGAAGTCGTAGGGCTTGCTGAATTCAAGTCAAAAAAATCCATCAGCTCACGATTGAGCGTTCCGCCCTGAAAGGACAAAATGGCAGCAACTACCTTTTCAAAAGGGAGCGGGGTCAATCCCGAATTCTGTGTAAACTGCAAAATGTAGTGCAAATAGAGCAACATTTATGCAAGACGGGAGCGGCGCAAGCTGCTGCCGCCTTGTCTATAAAATAACAGCGTTTCGAGGGGATGTCAAGGGCGGAAACGTCAACCTCCGTTCATCTCGCACTTGACATCCCGGCATGCAGCCAGTCAGTTCGGCATACGGTCGGCGAAGAACACCGCCAGCTGCGCATGGATCATGCCCCAGTCCTGCCGCCGACCAGTCCATTTCTTCGTAATATCCGTCATGGCCAGATATAGCATTTTCAGCAGACTGTCATCCGTAGGGAACACCGATTTGGCCTTGGTCACTTTCCGGAGCTGCCGGTTAAATTTCTCGATCGCATTGGTCGTATGGATCAGGCGGCGCACCTCCTGGGGGTACTTGAAGTAGGTGCTCAGGTTCGGCCAATTCTCCCGCCATGACTGAGCAATCTTCGGATATTTCTTGTCCCATTTCTCCGCAAAAGCATCCAGAGCGTCCAAGGCAGCAGACTCATCGACTGCGGCGTAGACCGCCTTCAGGTCTGCCATGAGCGCCTTGATGTCCTTGTAGGACACATATTTGCTGGAATTGCGGAGCTGATGGATGATGCAGTTCTGAATTTCCGTCTTGGGAAAAACGGCTTCAATGGCAGCGGAAAAGCCGGTTAAATTGTCCGTGCAGGCGATGAAAATGTCCTCAATTCCCCGGTTTTTCAGGCTATTTAGCACCGTTACCCAATATTTGGCGCTTTCATTTTCACCGACCCACATGCCCAGAACGTCTTTCCTACCATCCAGATCAATGCCAATGGCGATATACACCGCCTTCTTCACGATTTGACCTTCGCTGCGGACATGATAGTGGATGGCATCCATGAAAACTACCGCGTAGATGCTTTCCAGCGGCCGCTGCTGCCATTCTTTTGCGATGGGGAGAATCTTGTCCGTGATACGGCTTACGGTCGTGTCGGACACCTCTACGCCGTAGATATCCCGAATATGGGTCTCAATATCCGACGTGGTCATGCCTTTGGCGTACATGGACAATCTACTTTTTATCAGTGATTCTGCTTAGCAGGTAATTCACCAGATATGCTCCATTGTTCAAGTGCAGTATGTACCATCTCGCTTAAGTGATGAAAGCTATACTTTTCCCAGTTGTCAAGAATATACTGTTTACCTCCATGCAACGCAGGTAACAACCATCTCTCAACGCCTTCTTTTATGCCTTCTTTAATCTCGGTTTCTGTGTTGCGCTCTAAATCAACAGAATATCCGTGTGTAGCAGATGGATCATATTGAAGATGTACTTTTAAAGGAAATTGGAAACGAGTTGATATGTCAACATCATAATACTTGGGAAATGGGAATGTTTCATTATATCCTTGTATCGCAATTCCGCATTCGACATAATAAACTGATCCAAAATTGGACTTGCGGAAAAAGACAGCACCAACCAGATCGGAACCGATATTAAGATAATATGCTCCTCCTTTTTTTGAGAAACCCATCTCTTTCAAGGTCGAATCGCAGATACTTAGAAACTCTTTCTTTTCCATCATTTTCACCTCAACATTGATGACATAGGACGTCAATACACTTCGAGCACCATCTTATATCCGCCACCGAGTTTTTTGTTATATTTCTCAAGTTGACGAATGCCTTGCTTAAGGCTCCCCCTCATAATTGCGCCCAAACCATCCACATCATCCCCGCCGACCCAAAGTTTCGAGAAAAAGCGCAATTCAAGCGCATTGTTTGCACGAGAAATAAACCTCGTTACGCAACCTTCATTCGATTGCGAGCAAGGTATAAATTCGC
>OGPL01001459.1_pt1 | contig 21315 bp, 22 predicted proteins | sample 1552901 | NCBI WGS metagenome assembly OGPL01 (sample SAMEA2580244, study PRJEB22360) | human gut metagenome | biome: human gut; feature: human-associated habitat; material: faeces | place: Denmark | collected 2008/2010 | reverse complement strand
CTTACAACCTAAAACAAGAGCTCAATTTTATGTTGCAATAACAAGAGCAAAATATAGTGTGGGAATTGTATTTGATTATAAGGAAAATACAAAAATTGAGGGGGTAAAAAAGTTCCGGTAATTCAAAGTATAGATAAAGAGAATATAATACATAAATTATTCTATTAATTACAGAAGAGGTACTAGATATGATATGTAGTAAAAAGATAAAATTTAAAAGGTATTTAAAAAAAATATGGAATGGAAATGACCTAAAAATATGTATATTTAAGATGATTATATATTTAATGCTATTTGCGTGTACTTGTTGTATTTTTGATTTAAAAATAGTATTGATAGTATGCGTATGTATGTTGGTTATTTTTTTATCAAGGGCATGGAAAATATATAAGAATAATATTAAAGACGGACATTTTGTAATCCTACAAAATGAAAAAAACTCCTTTAAAATAGATGCGTATGAACGGACTAGATGTATGATGAATTTATATGTTGCATATTTTTCTATATGTGTTGTTCTTATAAGATATAAGAATAATGATCTTGTACTTTTAATTGCGGGTGTAAGTTTAATCTTTTTTTTGTTTGTGATAGTGTCAATAAGATATAATTTGATTTTTTTAAAAGTTGCTACTTTATTTGTTTCTACTATTGTAGGAAGTACATGTATTTCAATAGCAGGAGCACAAATAATAATTTTATTATCAGAAATACTTGAAAAGTATGTGGGCAATGAAGCAGGACCTAGAACAAAGATGGATTTATTTGATCAAACAAGTATAATAAGCTTGTCATATGTATTCGAAAAGTATTATTTAGTTACAATAGTTTTCATTGTGTTAACATGTATTTTATTTTTAATATATATTAAAGCTGTACCAGTATATCAAATTGATAAATTAAAAGTATCATTGCAAATTCTAAATTTAATTATGGTTGTAATAGGAATTGGAGCTTTTTATTATGCAAACGCAATTAGCAAAACAGTGGAATATACATTAAAAAATGGAAATATAAATGTGGTGCCAGAAATTGCTATATATATGCAGTCATACGGACCATCTAATTTTAGAAACCTTATTTATGTATTGGGCTTGCCATACACATTTGGAATTTTATTAGCAAATCTTTCGTTGGAAAGGAAGATTAAATCTTATGAAAAAAAGAAAAGAGAGTTAATTTGTAAAATAATTCTAGAAAAAGAGGATCATATATCAATGAAGAAAAACTTTTATATACTGAGTGGAACGTGCAATGAATATAAATTACTTGAAAATGTTATGAATAAAAAATGTTTATAATATAGTAAATAGGAGCGAAAAGAATGGATAGATTATATATTATTGGAAATGGATTTGATTGCTATTGTCATGGAATGAAAACAAAATATAAGGATTTTAGAGGCTATTTAATTGACTTATATCCCGATTGTGAAGATGTATGCGATGTTCCTTATACAAAGCTTACAGCAGATCATCATGGGTATGACTATGCTGATGAGGATATAGCGTCATATATAATAAATATATTAGATGCATGTCAGGGAGATGATTGGTCTGATTTGGAAACTGCATTAGGATCTGATATTTTTGATATGTTTGAAGACGGATTTGAATGTATAGATTTTGATGATGAAGACAGTGAGATATATAATACACTTAAACAAAATGAGGACAAGGGAATAAGAATAGCAGAGACTTTTGACAAAATAAAAAAGTTATTTTTTGATTGGGTAACAGAGTGTTTGGGGGATATAGATTATAATAAGATAAATAGCAAACAAAACTATAGCATAATACTTAGAAGTAAGATGGAAGATAGCTTTTATATAAATTTTAATTATACATATACATTAGAAAAAGTATATGGTATTAATCCTGATAAAGTATGGCATATTCATGGAAAAGTAGGGGATACATATAAGCAGATATTATTTGGGCATGGAAATGATGGTTTAACATTTGATGGAGAAAGATCTTGGGGGGCGACAGATCATTTTGATGAACTTGCTGAAGAATTAAGAAAAGACACGAAAAATGTAATAGATCACAACAGAAATTTATTTAAACAATTTAAAGATATAAAAGAAATATATTCATCAGGATTTTCATTTTCAGAAGTGGATATGATATATATTCATGAAATATGCAAGTATATAAACCCTAAAAATGTTCAATGGTATTTTAATGAATATGATGCAAATAATAATCCTCAGTATATAGATAAGATAAAGAAACTTGGATTTAAAATAGAATATGAAAAAGATTGGTAATTAAATATAGGACAGATATTTGACTGAGATTATTATGATTAAATATAGATTAAGCTATAATGGAGAGAAGTCTAATTAATGATATTGAATTGGAGTATATCACATTACATTAGAAATTAGCTCAGTTAATATCATAGAAGATTATATATATAGATTTTGGTTTACATGCCCATTTTATTCATACACTTTTCAATGTAGCTGGTTATTATGTTATTAATCAATAATTATAATGATAGCTCAGAATCAATAATATCTGCTAGATTAATAATCATTTTAATTTTAGAACGTGCAATATTTAATTGCTGATCGTTACATTGATACCAGTTAAATGATTTGCATTCATTGATAGTGGTTTTAATTATACTAATTGCATTATTTAATTCTGAAAAGATTTCTTGTTCCTCATTGTTTGCACTTTGTAGACAATATAATCCCCTTTTAACATTAAGAAAATTCGCATTTTCTTTTTTCATTGCAAATAAGATATTTCTAATTCTTGTGGAGTCTTCTGTTAGTTTAATATTATGTTCAACTACATAATTTCTAATTTCTTTTGTTGAATGGGTTTCTCCGTCAGATAATAATTCTAAAATAAGATTTCTAATTTTTTTACCTTGTGTCATTTTTGTTTTTCCTCGCATATTTCATATAAAATTTATTCCGGCAAAGTAGGTATTATTAAAACGTTTAGTAATGCTTATTGTTATTATAAAAATATACTTTTATATACCCTCCTTTTACAAAATTCTAAAATATTCTAAATTGACATTAAAAATATCTGCTAGCCGACAGATAAAAAAGAAGTCTGGCTTGTCAATTTTATTGTTTTCGTAACGAGATAATTTTTCTCGATCACAATTAAGTAATTCAGCAACTTTATCTTGAGACATATTATGTAATCGGCGTAATTCTTTAATTCTTTCACCCATAGTATAAATACCTCCTTTGTTTATGAGAGCATTGTATCATTGCTTTTTATAAAAGTCTGTGATGAAAATAATACATTCAAATTATTGTTTAAAAAAATCAAACAAAGTAATTTAGATTGTTTAATAAAAAGACGTATCGTTTGATGCAATGGGAAATTTTCATTTTTATGTGTTATAAGTTTGTTAGAAATTTGATGTATACATAGAAAAATATATAGTACGTTCTTTTAATGTATATTTAAATAGTTGACAATGCGTGTTATCTGTTCTACTATAAAAAAGTATTTCAATATTGGTGGGGATTCTATTTAGAATATTCGTAATCACGAATCATATATCCATAAATATGTATGAAAAAGACAATAGGCTGTTAGTTCAAAAAATATATTACGGGATATAGGATTTTACCCAATGATATTACTTATAGGTAATATTATATATAGGAAGAAATGCAGAATCTGGCTGAAAAATAATTATAAGTAGAATACGGAGAAATAAGAGTTATGGATATAGAAGAGAAAATAGCAAGGGCAAAACCAAACAGTTGGGTAGTGGATAATATGTCAAAAACAGATATAAAATCGACTGTTGCATTAGCCAGAATTTCAGCAACGATTGAGCGAAAACGACTTGATAAAGAAATGACGCAAAAGGAGTTTGCTGATTTTATGGGAGTAACTCAGGGAATGGTATCAAAGTGGGAGAGCAGAGATTATAATTTTACGATTCGATCCTTAAATGAGATCTGTGAAAAATTGGGACTCAATTTGCTTGTTGAACTGGAAGACAGATAGTCAGTAAATGATTATATATTGATCAAGTAAGATTAGTAGCGTTTTATTCTTCATAATTTAAATGGCGGATAGAAGAATATCGGAATTATGCCATAATAGATATAGCATAATATTTCTGGTACATACGCAAACGGACTGTAATTGTTATATGTTGCAGCAACACAGTTAAAATACAGTCTATAATATAACAGGAATATAACAGGAAAGGGTATCTTATGGCTTTAGAAAATAAACTTAACATTACAGATTCTACAGAACTGGCCAGAGTGGAAGAAAAGATTAGTAAGAAAAAAGCCGTAGAATTATTTGAAAATGGATATCTGGATACTTACGAAGCTGGATCTTTTCAGATGCTGGTGGCAATTCATAGATATTTATTTGATGAAATATATGACTTTGCAGGCAAAATAAGAAATTCAAATATTGCAAAAGGTAATTTTAGATTCGCTCCGGTTATGTATTTGCAGGCAGCAATTGAGAATGTTGAAAAAATGCCTCAGTCGACATTTGATGAGATTATAGAAAAATATGTAGAGATGAATATAGTGCATCCATTTCGAGAGGAAAATGGACGAAGTGCACGAATTTGGCTGGATTTGATTTTAAAGAGAGAACTGAAAAAGGTTATTGATTGGAGTACAGCCGATAAAGAAGATTATTTGCTGGCAATGGAGAGAAGTCCAATTAAAGATATTGAGATAAAGTATATTTTAAAACAGGCTTTGACAGATAGGATTGACGATAGAGAAGTGTATATGAAGGGCATAGACCATAGTTATTATTATGAAGGTTATACCTTATATAAGGCAGAAGATTTATAAAAAATAGAAAAACAAAGGATACCCATGCAACCAAACACCAAAACATTCAACAACATATATCATGCCACATTAGAATTAGCAGACAAATTCCGCACACATACATGGTTGGACAACGACCAGTCAGTAAAGGAATGTGAGGCGGAGCTGAAAAGCCTGGCAGTTTTCATTGACGATGGGAAAGGAAATGAAGAAGATAAGCGGGATGAAGCCAGAGAAAAAACGTACGAAGGAACATGGTTTCAAAGCACTTATTTCCGTCGGCTCATTGTACATTTGCAGCTTGAAGAAGCAATTAATGGCAGGAGTTTTCAACTTGAGGAAGAAATACTTGGACATACGATGGCATATCTTTCAAATGGTACTTATTACGAAGTAAGCAATCTGCCACAGATTATGGAATCAGCCGGACAACTTTATTGGGCATCAAAGAAAGCAAATAAACTATATGCGTCGGTGCTGTCTGAGGATACAAAAGTATTGACCGAATCAATGAAAAACCTGATAAATGCAGGTTTTTCATTTCGGATATTAATTGATGAACCTGAATTTGATGCAGATTCTGAACAGCGTTTGATTGATGATTTAGAGAGCCGGGTAAAAGAACTTGGTGGAATGTATGTGATCAGGCAGTTATTTGCACGGGAGATATATGGCCATTATCATGAGAAGCTGGGCAGGTATCTGATCTATCGGAATAAGATCTCACTTGGGGAAAAAAGAAATATAAAAGTAAGAATCCCATATCAGTATCTGTTGCAGTTATCTTTGAAATACCTTAAAACAGAATCAATTTTTACGGATTCATATAAAGAACGCAGATATCAGGAATTGATCCAGCTTGCACAGGATTATCTGGAAGTGCTACAGATACAGGGATATCGGACTTGGGAGGATGTCTTTACAGAGATAGAGGATTTCCCATATAAGCTGGCAAAGAATCTTTGTTTTGAAAAAATGTGTATTCCAAGGCAATATCATCCGGAGTATGTAAAGCTCCTTTTACAGAACATGCTGGAACCGTATTATGGCATCGGAAAAGAAAAGATGAGAGCATATTCGTTTTATAATTATCAGGAACTTGCCGTGTATGTGATGCAGGAGGCAAGGGGACCGAGGATATTTAAAAGAGAAGAATTTGCCGATCGGTTAGGTATCAGTTCATACAAATTAGATCAGATCTTACAGGATATTGCGTATGATGCAGATTCCATAAATGTTGATTTTTCTTATTATCTCGATGCGACAAATAGCTGGCGCAAGCCGCTTGTCAGACTGGATGCGGACATATATTTCTGTCTGGATGGTAGGATGGAGGGATATGCATTTTATGAGGCGATGTTTCAGATCATATTTGCAAGGTATGGAACAGTATTCAGCAAATATCAGGGCGAACGGCTGGAGGAAATGGTGTATCAGATGTTCCGGGAGAAGCATTTCCCATATATCACAGGACAATATTTGCCGGATGGAGATCTGCCGGAACGTAATTGCGATATGATCTTAGAGGGAAGCGAGCGGGTGATGTTTGTCGAGATAAAGAAATGTCCGCTTCCCGGCAGCTATGAACAGGCTGACGATGTCGATGTTCTTAAGACACTTGGGGAAGGTATGTTGTATGCACAGGAACAGATCTTATGGCATAAACTTCGTTTAAAAGAGAAAGGTGCTCTTGTTTTATATGATAAAGAGAGAAACTATTTACAGGATTATACACCGGGAAAGAAAAAGATAATTGCGATGAGCATCTGTATGCCGGAGTACGATTTCCTGACGGATCGCATGATGACTGAGACATTTTTAGAAAGTACATTACGTGTTACATATCATGCAATTGATCCGTCTCGTGAAAAAGTACTGAATAAGTTGAACAAGCGGGCAGCCAATATCCAGATGGTGACTGCCAGACTGTTTGCCGGAGAGAAATATACAACCAGAGATGTATTTTTCGATTCAATGTTTCGCAGTCTGCAACAGGTGTGGACGATGCTTCGCATGTGTGATTCGCTGGATATGTTTTTAGATATGTGCGATACACAGCTGGTGGTGATCACCGGAGCAGGAGATGTCTATGTGGACATATTAAGTGCACTTCACCTCCATCAATCCCGTTCGAATAAATCTCTGGTGTAGACCTTTGCCCGGACATCGTCAAGATCAGAATTATACCGATTGGCGATGATCGCCTGCGACATGGATTTAAAAGCATTTAAGTCATTTACTACCTTGCTTCCGAAGAAGGTTGTTCCGTTCTCCAGTGTCGGTTCGTAGACGATGACGGTTGCTCCTTTGGCCTTGATTCGTTTCATGACACCCTGTATGCTGCTCTGACGGAAATTATCAGAGTTGCTTTTCATTGTCAGTCGGTATACGCCTATAATACATTCTTTTTCGCGGTTTGCGGAATAATTTCCATTATGGTTATAGTCATAATATCCGGCAAGATTCAGAACGCGGTCTGCAATAAAATCTTTTCTGGTGCGGTTGCTTTCTACGATCGCACTCATCATATTCTGTGGAACATCATTGTAATTTGCAAGAAGCTGTTTTGTATCTTTTGGCAGACAGTAACCACCGTAGCCAAAGGATGGATTGTTGTAATGACTGCCGATTCGGGGATCGAGACAGACGCCATTTATGATGTCCCTGGTGTTTAGCCCTTTGGTCTCTGCATAGGTATCAAGTTCGTTGAAGTAGGATACGCGGAGAGCCAGATAGGTGTTTGCAAATAATTTTACGGCTTCTGCTTCGGTAAATCCCATGAATAGCGTTTCGATATTTTCTTTTATGGCGCCTTCCTGTAAGAGGGCGGCAAATGTATGGGCAGCCTCGACCAGACGGATGTCATTCTTATCCGTAGATACAATGATACGGCTTGGGTACAGATTGTCATATAAAGCCTTTGATTCCCTGAGAAATTCCGGGCTGAACAGGATATTTCTGGTGTGATATTTTTTTCGGACAGATTCTGTGTAGCCTACCGGGATCGTGGATTTGATAACCATGATGGCATCGGGATTGACGTCCAGAACGAGCTCGATCACTGATTCTACAGCAGATGTATCAAAATAATTTCTTGTGCTGTCATAGTTGGTCGGAGCTGCGATCACAACGAAGTCTGCATCTTTATACGCCATAGCTCCATCGGTTGTGGCGGTCAGATCCAAGTCTTTTTCAGCCAGATATTTTTCGATATATTCGTCCTGGATCGGGGATTGGTGTCTGTTTATCATGTCTACTTTTTCAGGGATAATGTCAACAGCGGTCACATGATTGTGCTGTGCAAGCAGCGTGGCAATGGACAATCCGACATAGCCGGTTCCGGCGATTGCAATCTTTAATGGTGATGGAGAAGGATATTTCACAGGTAGGTCGCTGATGAATAATTCTGTGATATCGAAGTGCAACACATCGCCCAGAGCTTCTAATTGCTCGATCGATGGCATAAAATCCTGCTTCTCCATACGTGAAACTAAAGAACGGTTGATTCCGGTTTCGGCAGCAAGCTGTGCCTGAGTCATATGCTGTTGTTTGCGTAGTCTTATAATAGTATCTGCAAGCTGCGCAGTAGATAATTTCTTCATAATGTACTCCTTGACAAAATGTTATTTATAGTAACAAAAGAAAATGACCCGATATAATCGGATTAATGAAAGATATACTGTGCTTTCTATGTATTACATTATCATTCTATTTTAAATAAGACAATAGTAAAAACAAAAAACACGAATAGAATGCTATATAAATTGTTTTTTAAAATAACACGGGTAGAACGAGAATTTTTACGCCGGTGATCATATGAAAAAACAGAGCATACGGATAAATGGAGAAAAATGGGATTGTTTCTATAGACAAAACGACATTTTAAAGATACAGTATAGTTATGAATAATATATGAATATGGGAGGAGAAAAATGAGAAATTACAGATTTAAATTTACAATAGCATTAGGAATCGGAGCCATATGCGGAATGCTTTGGACTCCGGTTAAGCTTGTTCATGCAGAGCAACAGACATCGAATATTATAGCTGAGACAGAGGCGGATCAGGAGCCGGCAGCAGGATATGTAAAAATAGAAGAAAATAGTTCGGGACCGGAGTTGTATTCTGATTATGATATAGCTATGTATAGCACTGACAGTACAACACAGAGCGGAACATGGGGGAATATATCATGGAGCCTTTCCGGTACCACGCTTACGATATCAGGAAGTGGCGATATGCCGGATGCTGATTCATCAAATAAAGCACCATGGATTACATTCAATGTTGAGAAAGTTATAATCCAGAGAGGTATTACAGGTATAGGAAACCGGAATTTTTTACAGATGTCATCGATTACATCGGTAAGTTATCCGGATACATTGACAAAGATCGGAGATGCCGCCTTTTATGAGTGCTATGGACTGACAGAGATTGTATTGCCATCTGGTGTGAATACAGTTGGCAGTGGTGCATATTGTGATTGTTCGGCTGTAACAAAGATTGTAACGCCGGGTGCCACAAGCCTGGAATCTTATGCGTTCCAGGGAACAAGTGCTGTAACATATGAAATACCTGCAGGTATCACATCTATTTCACCATTAGTGTTTTTCGGAAATACCACGATAGAGAGTTATACAGTTGCAGTGGGAAATCCATCCTATATTGCACAGAATGGTATTGTATATTCAAAGGATGGAACAGTGCTTGTTATGTATCCGTTCCAAAGCAGAGTCGGAACCTTTGCGATACCGGCAAATGTAAAGGAGATTGGAGCATATGCATTTTATAATGTAAGAGGTTTAAATTCAGTAGACTTTGCAAATGTAACTACGCTGGGGGAAGGAGCATTCTATCGTTCTCAGTTATCGGGAATATTGACGATTTCAGATAAGATCAGCGAAGTCGGTTATTTTGCATTTGAGCAATGTAATATGCTCACAGCCGTAAAATTTGGCAGTGGATTAAAAGAGAGTTCTTATTCTATGTTTGAAGAGTGTGAAAATATAAGCTCTATTGATTTTGGCGGATTAACAACACTTGGAATGCGGACATTTTTAGGATGTTCGGGATTGACTGAAATAACGCTTCCTGCGACGATGAAGGAATGGGGAGGGTCGGTATTTAACAGCTGCAGTAACCTTAAGACATTCCGTGGATTAGGACTGGAATCAATAGCTTATGCTGATTTTGCACAGTGCTATTCACTGACGGATGTATACCTTCCAAACGTAAAGATTATATATCGTCAAGCATTTGCAAATTGCCCGTCTCTTCAGTCGATAACACTTCCGGCTTCAACGCAATTTGTTGATGAGAATGCATTTTCTTCAACTGTTATCATAAATTGCGAGAATAAGGATCTGGTCAAATTCGGCGCAAATGGACTTCGATATGTGGAGACCATACGGATTACCGGAAAACGTGACTATACAAAAGCATTTGAAGTATTGACGAAGGTGAATGAAGAAAGAGCAAAAAATGGATTACCTGCATTGACTATGGATACGGGTCTTTTGGAAACTGCTATGGTTAGAGCGGGCGATCAGGCTGTATTATTCTCTCATACCAGACCGGATGGAGCATCCTGTTTTTCGGCAGATAAGAATATGATAGCAGAAAATATAGCAATCAATCAGACAACGTCTGAATCTGTAATGGATAGTTGGATGAATTCAACAGGTCATAGAGAAAATATTTTAGATGAAGATTATACTTCCATAGGTGTTGGATGTTTTTATATTAATGGAACTTATACATGGGTACAATGCTTTGGATCAAAGGTGACACAGGAAGCAGTTAAACAGGAAGACCGGATGGTAATACAGAGTGTCAATATCCCCAAAGGCGAATTTACAGAGGCGGTTACCACTGCAGGCATAATGTGGGGAGATGCTGAGACTTATTTATATAAATTTAAAATACAGACAGACGCAGATTCCTATGTAGTTGGGAAGCACATGAATGCGAAAATGATGCTGATAAACCCGGGATTTGAGATCTATTGTCCATTTACAAGCAGCAATATAACATGGACATCGGACAAAAAGAGTGTTGCCACCATAGACTCAAATGGAAAAATTTCATTTGTAGGAAGTGGTAAGGTAAAGATTACAGGTAAGACAGGATATTATCAGGCGTCGATTACTTTAACTGTAAAAGAAAATAAAAAATCGGATCAGTCTGCGAAAACCACACCTGTCCTGAAACTGAAAAATAAAACTGTCACCTATACGGGAAAGAAAAAGAAGATAGATGCTGCTGTTGTAAAAGGAAAAGCAGGAGCAATCGCATATCGGTATTATTCAGATGCTAAGTGTAAAAAGAAACTGGCATCATATCCATATAAAGTTGGAACTTATTATGTAGTGGCAGTTGCAAAGGCAACGAAAAACAGCAACACGGCCAGATCCAATGTCGCAAAACTTGTGATCAAGAAATCAAACACAATGAAATTAAATGTCACCTCTAAAAAATATAAGGTGAAAAAAGCAACCGGAAAACTGGGAAGTAAGCATACCTTTACAGTTGGTGTTAAGAAAGCTAAGGGAAAGGTAACGTATTCCGTTGCTAAAAAAGCAAAAAAATATATTACTGTTACAAAAAAGGGACGCGTAACAGTAAAGAAGGGAACACCACGAGGAACCTATACCGTTACGGTTAAAGCAAAGGGCACCTCTGTATATAGGAGCAAAACGAAAAAGGTAACGATCAAGGTTTCATAAACGTGATAAATGAAATATGAAAAACAAAAAATCCTTTCTGTATGTGATGCTAACGATTGCATTTCCTATCGCATTACAGAATTTATTAACTACAACAGCCAGTATGGTAGATACGATCATGATCGGAAGACTGGGAGAGTCGTGTGTGGCAGCAGTTGGTATCTGTTCGCAGATCAGCTCACTGTTCTTTAGCTGCTACTGGGGCTTCGCCAGTGCGTCGATCCTGTTCTTTTCCCAGTACTGGGGAGCGGATGATGAAAAGGGAATTAACCGTACATTCGGTATCACTTTCATCTGTATGGCAATCGTGGGATTTGCATTTGCATCTCTGTGTATTATCAGACCGGAATTCTTATTGGGGGTATATACAGATAAAGAAGTATTTATCCAGATCGGAAAGCCGTATATGCGGATCGTCGGATGGGCATATCCGCTTCAGGTATTTGCTGTACTTATCAGCTTCCTGCTACGGTCAACAGAGCGGGTGAAAGCGCCGCTTATCTGTTCCATCGTAGGATTGGTAGTGAATTTCTGTTTGAACTTTGTATTGATATACGGTAAATTCGGCGCACCGAAAATGGGTGCAGCCGGTGCAGCAGTCGGAACACTTGCATCTGCAATCATCAATTTATTACTGCTGTTTATCTATCTGATGCGTTCAGAATGCAAGGTGCGGATTCGTCTGAGTCAGATGTTCTTATTCCATGGCGGATTTATCAAAGTATATCTGTCAAATGCATTTCCGATCCTTTGCAATGAACTGTTTTATGGAGTAGGACAAATGCTGATCAATATTGTGATCGGACATCAGAATGAATCCGCGATTGCGGCTATGGCGGCGTTCCGTGTCTGCGAGGGCTTTGTCTATGCATTCTTCGGTGGTTTGTCAAATGCCACCAGTGTTGTGATCGGACAGTCTGTCGGCGCCGGTGACCATAAGGGAGCATACCGGTTTATGAAGCGGTCGGCATTATTCTGTCCGGCAGTTACTTTCGGGATTGTGCTGATCTGTGCGTTATTGCATGAACCGCTGTTTGGCTTATTTGGACTGGGTGATCAGGCACTTCGGTATGGCATGTATATGTTATATATTTACCTGTTTTTCGGTGCCGTTCGAACCTGTAACTATATTATGAATGAGGGATATCGGGCAGCAGGTGAGACGAGAGTCGGAACCTATGTGGAGATTGGCGGTTTATTCCTGGTCAGCGTTCCGGCGACATGGATCGCAGGCATGGTCTTACATCTGCCTTTCCTTGCGGTATTCTCATTTGTATATACGGATGAGCTGGTGCGTCTGGCAATCGAGCTTGTTTATACCAGATCAGGCAAATGGGTGAAGCCGGTTACGGAAGCCGGAAGAAAGACCCTGCCGGAGTTCAAAGATTGGTTAAAGAACCGTAATAATCGTAAACGAAATGCAACATCTATAACGAATAATTAAGCTGACAAAACGGGATGACAAGCATATACTTTTTGTATTCGAAAACAGCCGAGGAAAGGCATTGTGATGAGAGTCGCAATAAGAATTCCGGAAATGTATTTATAAATGAATGCAGGAGGATTTTAAACATGAGAAAGAATATAACGCAATCAGGAAAAATCGTGACAGCAGTACTTGCAGCAACGCTTGCAGCCGGTTTGCTGGCTGGATGTAATGGTGAAAGATCAAAGTCGACAGAAAAGACGAAAGGAACAACGGAGGTATCAACCGAAGTAACGACAGAGAAGACAGAAGCCGAGACTGAGACACAGACAACAGAGGCGGCTTCTTCTGAAGAAGATACCGGTACAACAGAGGCTGAAGCTTCTACAACGGAAGCACAGTCGGAAGATGTGTCATCTCTGCCGGGTACTTATCCGATGGATATGGTATTTAGCAGTGGAGCCGGTGGGTGGAGTACAACGCTCACGTTATCTGAGGATGGATCATTTACGGGAGCATTTTCCGATTCGGAAATGGGAGAAAGAGATGAGAATGATTATCCAAATGGAACGGTGTATTTCTGTAATTTCAGCGGACAGTTTGCAAATATCAAAAAAGTAAATGATTATACATATTCCATGACGCTTGACAGCGTTGTTATTGATAAAGAAGCAGAACGAATAGAAGATGGTATCCGTTATAAAGAAGGAGAGCCATCCGGCATGGACAGCGGAACAGAGATTTATTTCTATACTCCGGATGCACCTGTCTCAGAATTGCCTGACGGATTCTTGTCCTGGTGGCAGACTCGTTCTACTGATGCAACTACGCTTGGATGTTATGGAATCTATAATAAGTCCGCTGATGCCGGATTCTTCCAGTAAACCGGCAGAAAATTCGAAAGAAGCGATCAATAACAAAGAACGCATGAATTAAATAGTAAAAAGGAAAAGGCTTTGCCGGGAACAAGATAATTTCTGAAGAATAGTTTTCAGGATATGAGTTGTTTCGACAAAGTCTTTTTTATTTAAAATAATTGGCTGAGTTTAAAAATTATTGAGAAAATATATTGATAGGAAGATATTGGTAATATATAATCAGCCCATAAAGTTAAAACATATTAAACCTATGAGATAAGTAGAGATTAAAACACAGGAGGTTCGATCATGACATATGAAAACAGTAGGATAAACAGAAAATATGATATGGGAATGTGTTGTTGCTGTTGTCAGACTGTATGGATGAATACGGTTTATTTTTCATATGCATGATAGACGATAGATTGAGATTACGATAAGTGAGCAAGGCAGTTGTCTACCTGCATAAGACAGCTGCCTTTTCTTTATAACAATGAGAAAATGCAGCATTTGACGTGGATTGTTCAGTGGAAGATGCATTAAAGAAGATAATATTTTATTACAACCGGATAGATCGCCATAAAAAATAATTTTGTACTTGATAAATCCTATAGAAATAGTATACTACAATACAAACGACAATTTATCATGTTTGCAGAAAAAATAGATGAGATTCAGATGATGTATAGAAGCATGGAATCATTTTAATCAGATAACAACGACAGGGAGGTCAAGATGAAGATATCAACAAAAGGAAGATATGCGATAAAACTGATGCTGGATCTGGCCACCTATTATAATGGTGAGCCGGTTAAGATAAAGGATATTGCAAGAAGACAGCATATTTCAGACAAATATCTGGAGCAGATCGTTGCAATATTAAATAAGGCATCACTGGTAAAAAGTGTCCGTGGAGCGCGTGGAGGATACATGTTATATGCTTCACCGGAGAATTATACGGTGAGGCAGATATTAGAAACGGTAGAAGGAAGTCTGGCACCTGCTGACTGTGTAGGCGCTAACGCAGCCTACTGCGAAAACAGAAGTATGTGTGTCAGCGTACTGATCTGGGAGAAACTCGATCAGGCAATACAGGATGTATTAGAGGGCATCACATTAGCCGATCTCGTCGATTGGCAAAACAACCTGATGGTAGATCAATACGTTATTTAATATATGATAGACATTTGCGAAATCCATGGAGCAGATAATGATTAAGCATCTTGACTTACCAAAACAGGGGCATTTGAGTCCGCCGGTTCTTAGGTGGTGCGCAAGCAGCATCTTAGTACCGCTGCAGGACTCAACGAGCGGAAGCGTCCCCTGGTTGGTAATGTCAAAGGTGATTAATCATTGTGATATAGATATAGTTACAAATGTCCAATAATTAAAGAGAGGTAGCAAACATGGCAAACGTTCAATATTCCGGTGTGCGTGAGAGCAGACCCGGCAGGGTCAACGACCTTGGCACGACAGGAAAAGAAGTAGAAGAAAATTACAAAAAGGGTGCCTGAAGCGAGCAGATCGAAGCTTTGCACAGGGCTGCGAGGGATGTACGATCATGGTGCCGATCCATTGTGAGGGCTTCATGTCAAAGATCTGCGCATCGGGTTTTGATACCACATTTCACTCTGAAAAATTCAGAAAGGAATGTGGTATTTTTTTGTTCTAAATTTCATTTGTCATGCATACATTATAACTATCAGAAGTGTGTAACATCCTACTTTAGGTATCAGATCATATCAGAAAAGCAGATGCTTTTCGAGTATTGGCAGATGATGGAACTGACAGGTGAAAATGGTTACAGATGACATATGCATGAGGTGAATCGGTTTGGAAAAAAGCAGAGAGAATGAAATATTGAAGATATTATCCGTAGCGTTAAGGAGAATATTTTCGAGTGAGATATATGATTATAACAAGCTTCAGGAGATAAGGCTTAGGATGAATGAACCCTTGATCGTGATCTATGATAATCGGGAATATTTTGTGACGGAGAAGGGAAAGCGAACCACAGAATGTAAGAAAGCATATATGGTAGCACCTGCCGATATAAGGGAAACGCTGGAATATATCAGTAACTATTCACTCTATGCATATGAGGATGAGATCCGGCAGGGATTTATAACGATTCAAGGGGGACATCGTGTAGGGCTTGCAGGAAAAGTCATTCTGGAATCTGGAATGATCAAGAGTGTCAGACATATATCATTTATCAATATCCGTTTGTCACATCAGGTTAAGGGATGCTGTAAGAAGGTTCTTCCGTACATAATAAATGGAAATGAGACATTTCATACACTGATCATTTCCCCACCGCGATGTGGCAAAACCACACTTCTTAGAGATATGATCCGGATGTTGTCGGATGGATTTCCAGGATTCAAAGGAAATACTATCGGTGTCGTAGATGAACGATCTGAGATCGGAGCCTGTTATAAAGGCGTACCACAAAATGATATCGGCATACGGACGGATATTCTTGACTGTTGTCCAAAATCATATGGAATGCTGATGCTGATCCGTTCGATGTCACCGCAGATCATAGCGGTGGATGAGATTGGCAGCCGGGATGATATCGATGCGATCTACAGCGTGATCAACTGCGGCTGTAAGCTGATCGCAACCGTACATGGCAATTCCATTGATGATATCAGGAATCGTCCGGGACTACGGAAGCTGGTCGATGAGAGGGTATTTGAACGATATATCGTGCTGAGCAATCGCAAACGGACAGGAGAGATCCGGACGATATTTGACGATCGGGGAAGTGTTCTCTTTATGGCAGAGGATGAACGCCTGACATCGGCATATGAAAATGAAGCGGCTGTAGCAGAACTGTCATAAGTGCAGGGAGGCGTACATATGTTATATATAAAGATTCTTGGAATGCTTCTGGTGGTCACAGCTTCCTATGGGATAGGAAAGACGATAGGAGTTTATCAGAACCGGCGCGTGGAAGATATCTACGAGCTTCTGATATTTGTCCGGATGGCAAATGGGCATCTGGCATACAGTGCATCGGAGATCACCGAGATCATTCGGGAAGGATCGGATAAAGCAGGGGGAAGGATCGGAGACTGGCTTGCCGGGCTGGCTCTGCAGTTTCGGACGGAAGAATATGCTTCTTCTTTTGAGCAGATCTGGACAGGCAGTATCGGAAGTCTGATGGAATACAGCTATCTGACGGATGCACAGATCGGTGCGGTAAAAGAGCTTGGAAAATGGCTGTGTTATATGGATATCGATATGCAGATCAGGAATCTGAAGCTGTGGGAGCAGAACATGCAGACAGAGTATGAAGAACAAAAGGACAGAGCACACAGGATAAATAAAGTATCCAGGTCACTTGGATTACTCGGAGGGATCTTTTTGATAATACTGATAGGGTAAGGGTGGCAGGAGCTTATGACGATACAGTTATTATTGAAGATAGGTGCGGTAGGAATCCTTGTAGCACTGTTGAATCAGATATTAAAGCATTCGGGGAAGGACGAGCTGGCATTCCTGCTGAATCTGGCGGGACTTATCCTTGTACTTTCGTGGATCATTCCATATATCGTAGAATTCTTTAATGACATTATGAAGCTTGTAAATATCGGTGGATAGGGGAGAAAAGGCATGAGTCTTGTTACGGTATGTATGGCATCGGTTCTGGTCGTTTTAGTAGCGATAAAACTAAAGAAAATGAATGCAGAATACAGCACGCTCTTAAGTATTGGAGCGTGTTTATTTATTGTCAGCTTTATCATAGGAAGACTTGGAAATGTACTGGATTCCATCGACCGCATCACCGGGTACATCAATATCAATATGGAGTATATATCAATCCTGCTTAAGATGCTTGGCATTTCCTATATCTGTGAATTTGCGACAAATATCTGTAAGGACGCAGGCTATGGAGCGATCGCTTCGCATATTGAGCTTGCCGGACGGGTGACAATGGTGGTGATGAGTTTGCCGATTCTGTTCCATGTGATCGATATGGTTGTTCGTCTGATGGGGTAGAACTATGAGAGGACAAAAAGCGAAAATGATTATAGCAGGCATTGTGGCAGGACTGATCTTAATCGCAGTGGTGTTATTTGCCGGGAAGAAGCAGAAAACGTTTGCTATGCAGGAATCGGGTAATGGAAGACCACCCGGGTTTGTCCCAGAACTTATAAATACCGAACCGGGAGAGTTTGCTGGATATCGAAGATCGGATATGAAAATGGCAGATGTGGATACAGATATATCGGATGTTGATGAGACGGATCTGGGACTTGATGAAAACGCTTTTGACGAAATGGACATGTTGACAGAAGAACAGGCAGGACTCTCTTTTCGGGAGGTCGTATCCTATATCCGAAACGGAGACCTTCAGGGGCTTCTTGACTACAGTCTGGGAACAATACAGCAGACACTTACAGGGGAGATAAAAAGCAATAACCGCCTGCTCCTTCAGCTTCTTGCCGTTGTCATTCTTGGTTCGGTGTTCACGAACCTGTCCGGAAAGTTTGGAAAGATGGTAGGTGGAAACGGCTTCTTCGTCACCTATCTGATGGTGGTATCCATCCTGCTCGGAATGTTTGCGGTCGTTTCCGATATAGCGGTGTCGGCAGTCTCGGATCTTACGGATCTGATGATCACCTTTATACCTGCTTATACGTTGGCTGTCTCCTATACAAATGGTGCAGGCACGGCGGAATTTACCTATCAGATCACGGTGCTGATCATTTTTCTGTGCGAGAAGGTGATCGTTCAGATTGTATTTCCGCTTACCAAATGCAGTGGCGTGGTCGGACTTGTGAATAAGTTAAATGCCGAGGATCATTTTTCAAGGACGGTTACGTTATTAAGGAATATTGCAGGATGGATCCTGAAAACCATGTTTGCAGTCGTAACCGGAATGAATGTGATAAAGGGAGTGATGGTTCCATCAGTGGATAAGCTGGAGAGAAATGCCGTCTTAAAAGCTTTCGGTATGCTGCCGGGTGGAAATACAGTTAAGAATGTTTCGGATATCCTGCTCGGTTCGGGGATGGTTTTAAAAAATGCGATCGGGATTGCGGGTGCAGTCGTCGTATTGCTGGCGGTGCTTCTGCCGGTTACCAAGATCGCAGTGATCTATCTGACTCTTCGTATCGTATCTGCATTTGTGCAGCCTTTGGGAGATAAACGGTTTTCCGACGGCATTAACATTATGGCACAGACCATCGGACTGATGCTGCGTGGCATCTGGTGTGCTTCCTTTTTATTTATCATCTCCCTCACACTCATGACGTTGCTTGCGAGGTGAAAAGTTGGTTGTCCATCCGGGTACATGCATAACCGTTTTTCAGAAATTGGTGGAAAGGAGTGCTGGATGTTGTTAGCCTGGATAAAAAATATCGTGCTTTTTATATTGTTTTCTTCTCTGGTGTTTTTCCTTTTGCCCGATGAGAAATACAGAAAATACATGCAGACGGCGGTTGGTTTTGTACTGGCGATCATTGTCCTGACACCTGTATTAAGTGCGGGTGGCTTAAATGATATTCTAAGCTTTGATTATTACTATGAATCAGTTGCAGGCGCACCGGGAAACGGTGATGTTACATATTATACAGATGTCATGGAGACGATGATCAAAGATCATTTGCGCGATACATTCCAACTGGACAGTAAGGTGGCGATCACCTTTGATGAGAATTACACGATCACAGCGGTTGATGTTACGGTCGGAGAATTAGATACAAAGAATGACGTTGAAGACAATGTTGTAAGTGAAAAAACAGCAGAGAAAGAGGAATCATTCGATCGTGCAGCAGACACAACAGAAAAAGAGAGCGTATCAGGAATTGCGGCAGATACAATCGTGGATGCAGCAAAACTCCGTCAGGAGATCGCAAAAGAGTATAAGATCAGTGAGGACAGGATCAAAGTATTTATAAATGGATATCAGACAAAATAACATGTACTAAAAGCGGACATGTTACATATAATGGAGTGAGAGAGCATGGAAGGAATATGGAATAACATCAAACAAAAGCTGCAGGAACTGAAAAAAGATAAAAATGCGGCACTTCGAAAGTGCATGGGAATTTTGATTGCAGGTATTTGTCTGCTGGTCATTCTCTGGCCGTCTGATAAGAAAAACGGATTTTCCGGACTTGATGCTTTAACCGGAACGAAACAGGACAAAACGTCCGGTGGAGTGACCGGAAAGCAACAGAACGGGGAGTCTGCTTCGGACAATGGACAGGAAACTTCCGGAGAAATATTATCGGCAAACAGCGGCTATGAAGATTATATAGCATTTCAGGAGGAGAAGCTGCGAGGGATACTGTCTCAGGTGAAAGGCGTCGGAACGGTAAGTGTCATGATCACATCAAAAGATGGAGGCGAGAAGATCATAGAGAAGGATGTGACGAAGTCCGATAGTGAGTCAGATGGCAGCAGTCAGAAGAGCAGGAGTGAGACTTCTGTTATGACAAATGCAGACAGCGGCGAATATCCCTATGTGAGCAAAACACTGGAACCGGAGATTGAGGGAGTTCTGGTCAGTTGTACGGGGGCTTCCGATCCGACGATTGCGATAAAAATAACCGAAGCGGTTCAGGCATTATTTGATGTTCCGGCGCATAAGATAGTTGTATTAGAACAAGAATAAAGCATGGAGGATATGGATGAAGAAAAAGATCTTTAAGAAAAACCGTCTGGTAATACTTGCCTTGTCGGTTATGATCGGAGTTGCAGGTTATCTGAATTTCAATGCAGGGAAAAGAGACGACCTGTTGCGCCAAAAGGCAAAGGAGACAAATGCGGATGCCGAAGTTATCAGCTATGACAGCGATAAAGCGGATGCTACGGAAGATGGACTTACAGATCAGGCAGACAAAGAAACGATGGGCATTTCTGACAATACAGAAGTGGGAGAAGCTGCATCGGAGAATACCGATACTACATATCTGGAACAGGCAGCTCTTGAAGAAAATGTAGAATTGAACAGTGATGAGGAGGATATCGGAGAAGCTGTTCTTACAAGTGCTCAGACCATGAAAAGTAATCTTGCGACTGCAAAACTGAACCGGGAGCAGAGCCGCGCAAGAAGCAAAGAAGCTTTGCTTGCGATCATCAACGATGAAACGATGGACAGTGCAGCAAAAGATGAAGCAGTAAACAGTTATGTAAAACTTACCGATACGATCGAGAAAGAAACAGATGCAGAAACCGTCCTGACAGCCAAAGGCTACACTGACTGCATCGTAACCGTAAATGATGATACTGTCGATGTTACACTTCCTGTTGCAAACCTGTCCGATACCGAACGGGCACAGGTAGAAGACATCGTAACCAGAAAAACCGGCTATGACGTATCCCAGTTGGTGATTACCATAGCCGAGGATAAGTAGGAATACACCTGCTGGGTTTATGACATAAATATGATGCCCTCTATAAATGACTTGCTGCGCTTTCGAATCAAAGCACATGTCTTATTCGTAAATACTCCTGTGCCAACTCGCCTTCGGCTCAAACAGGCACCCGTATTTA
>OGPL01001456.1_pt1 | contig 21332 bp, 17 predicted proteins | sample 1552901 | NCBI WGS metagenome assembly OGPL01 (sample SAMEA2580244, study PRJEB22360) | human gut metagenome | biome: human gut; feature: human-associated habitat; material: faeces | place: Denmark | collected 2008/2010 | reverse complement strand
GATTTGCCGCGCCAGACGCCGGCGGATGGACACGCGGCTGCCGCGCACGAGCAGAATCAGCGGATCGCCAAGGAGCGCCGTGCCAATCAGCCGCACCCGCACGCCCGGCGTCAGCCCCATGTCCAGCAGATGCCGCTCTTCCGCGTCCGCCCCGCGATACGCCGCAATCACACCCGACTGCCCCGGCGCAAGTTCCGCAATCGTCATGCGTCCACCTCCTCCGCCAATGTCCGCTGCGGCGCGCTCAGGTAGGCGGCAATCAGCTGCTGCTCCGTCAGTATGCCAAGAAGCCGCATTGTCCCCGGCTCGATGATGTACAATTGCGTCATGCGCGTTGGGTGCAGGGCGCGCACGGCGTGGTGCAGCGTCCGCGTGGAGAGCATCGCCATAGGCTGAATCGGCAGTTTTCCGCGCGTTTCCATGCGGATTTTCCTGTCCATCAGCGCGCGAAGCTCCATCAGCGCTGTGCTCGTCGTCGCGCTGACCGCGCTATATAGTAGGAAGCAACCCGCTGCCGCCAGCGACCAGCTGCCCTGCCACCTGCGCACCGCGCCGACCACGCCGCCGAGGACAAGCAGCGCCCCTGCCGCCGTGCCGATGATGCGCATCACCCGCCAGCACGTTTCCCGCCGCAGGAGGCGCAACAAGACCGCTGACAGCAGCCGTCCGCCGTCCAGCGGCAACGCGGGCAGCAGGTTCACCAGCAAAATCCCCGCGTTACCGAGGAAGATCAGCCGCCCCGTTTCCCGCGGAATCACGCCGTTTTGCGTCAGCCACAGCGACAGGGCGCACAAAATCAGCGTCATCAGCGGCCCGGCGAGTATCACGCTGATTCGCGCCGTCAGCGGCAGACGTTCCTCGTCCTCCAAGCGCATCATTGCGCCCAGCGGCGTAATTTCTACCTCCTGCGGCGGATGATGCCACAGCGCGCTGACCGCCGCGTGCGCCGTTTCGTGCAGGATGATGCTCGCGTAAGTGCAAATCAGCAGCGCCCGCCAGCGCGTCAGGAGTCCAAGGAGCAGGAGAATACCCGCCGCCGGATGCACCGTGATGTCCGTTTCTCCCAGCGTCGCGATTTTTCGCTTCATTGCCGCATCATCACCGCCGGGTCAACGCTCAAGCCGTCCTGCCGTACCTCCATCACGCACGGCTGACCGTCCAGCAGCGTCCCCAGCGGGTCGCCCGTCTGCACCATGTCGCCCGTGCTGACCGTCACACTCGCCAGATTCCCGTACAAGCAGCTCAGCCCGTCCGCACCTAACACCTGCACCAGCCGTTCGTCCTCATTGCCGTGGTACACGCCGATGACCTCGCCCGCCATTGCGGACGTGACAATTTTCGTCTGCGCGTCCCATGAGATGAACGGCTCACTCTGCGACCACGCGTGCACGACACTTTCCGCTTCCACCGGCATGGTCAGCTTGCCGCCCGATTCACCGAAAACGAGCGATGCTTCCGGGAAAATGCTGCTGACGAAGGACAGCTTGCCCAAATCGCCGTTCAGGAGCGAATCATCCGTCGCGGCGCTCATGACTGACTGCACAGCGTCCGTCAGCGGCGGAATCGCCCCGGTTTTCAGCGCAACCGCGCAGAGCATCAGCGCCGACGCAATGGCGAGATTGGGCAGCAGCCTCTCCTGCCAATGCTTTTTCGGTGTTTTCACCCACTCGATGTCCGGCTTGCTGGCTGCGAGTTCTGTACGCCTTGGGCGCACGCGGAGTTCCGTCTGTTTCGTTTCGTTCATAGCAAAAAGCCCTGCCTTTCCAGCACATCGTATGCCGGGAAAAGCAGGGGTATGATCTGAATTTATCGTGCTAAATTCATAATTATTTCAGTGTCAGCGCGCCCTGTTCCACCATGCGGTTCAGCGCCATTTGCAGCGCAATTCGCCCGTGCGTGTAGGTCAAGCCGCCCTGCATGTAGGCGGTGTACGGCTCGCGCATGGGGGCATCCGCCGACAGCTCAATCGACGCGCCCGCGACAAACGTGCCCGCCGCCATGACGACTTGGTCATTGTAGCCGGGCATATCCCACGGTTCAGGCAGCGCCATCGAGTCAATCGGGGAAGCCATCTGAATCCCCTGGCAGAACGCGACGAGGCGCTCCGGTGTGCGCATTTGAATCGCCTGAATGATGTCGGCGCGGGGCTCATCCGCCGCGGGCGTCGTCGTCATGCCAAGGATTTCAAACACGCGCGCTGCCAGACACGCCGTCTTAATCGCCTGCGCAACGGTGTGCGGCGCCATGAACAAGCCCTGATAGAACGGCTGGTAGCTTGCGGCATACGACCCAACTTCCAGCCCGATGCCCGGCGCGGTCAGGCGGTAGGCGATGCGCTCGACGGCCTCCTTCGTGCCGACGATGTAGCCGCCCGTGGGGGCAAGTCCGCCGCCCGGATTCTTGATGAGGCTGCCAACGCACACGTCCGCCCCGTAGTGGCTCGGCTCCTTCTCGCACACAAACTCGCCGTAGCAGTTGTCCACCATCAGGCGAACGCCGGGGTGCTTCTCGTGCAGCATCTTCGCCAAAGGCGCGAACTCCTCCGGCATCAGCGACGGCCGCCAGTCATAACCGCGGCTGCGCTGGGCGATGACGAGCTTCGTCTTCGGGGTGATGGCGTTCTCCACCGCGTCAAGGTCGATTTTGCCGCCACGCAGCGCCACGGGATGGAAGCTCACACCCATCTCCCGCAGTGAGGCGACCGGCGCGTCGCCCTCGCCCCAGCCGATGATGTCCTGCAAGGTGTCGTAGGGCATCCCCGTCGCAGACACGATGTCGTCCCCCGGCAGCACCAGACCGAACAGACACAGGCTGATGGCGTGCGTGCCGCTGGCAATCTGCGGGCGGACAATCGCCGCCTGCGTGCCGAACAGCTCCGCAAAAATCTTTTCGAGCGTATCACGCCCCACGTCGTCATAGCCGTAGCCCGTCGTCGGCGCGAAATGCCGGTACGCCACCTGATGCTCCCGGAAGGCGTCCAGCACGCGGCGCGTCCCAATTTCCTCCATGCGGTCAATGCGGGCAAACTGCGCCGTCAAGCCGCTTTCCGCCTGTGCAATCAATTCTTCAATGGTCATTTTGCTTCTCCTTGCGTGTAATACGCTTCCAATTTGTCATACGCATCCGGTTCGAGCGCGTCCACCCACAGGACGTCCTCCTCCCGGCGCATCCACGTCAGCTGGCGCTTCGCGTAGTGCCGCGTATTCAGCTTCAGCGCGTAAACCGCCTCATCCAGCGTCGTTTCTCCCAAGGCATACGGTATCATTTCCTTGTAGCCGATGGCTTTCATCGCCTTCGCGTCGCGCGGAACGCCGCTTTTCAGCAGTCTGCTGACTTCCTCCGCCAGCCCGTCCGCCAGCATCTGGTCGATTCGCTGCTCAATCCGCGCATAGAGGATGTCGCGCGGCATCGTCAGCGATGCAACGCGGTAAGAAAACCGACTGTCGGTTTTTATTTGCGGCTGCTGCGAGAACGGACGGCCTGTCAGGCGGTAGACCTCCAAGGCGCGAATTACGCGGCGGACGTCGTTCAAGTGCAGGCGCTGCGCCGTGTCCGGGTCAACCGCCGCCAATTGCTGATGAAGCCGCTCTTTGCCGCCGGGCGCGTCCGCGATCTGCTGCAATTCCTGCCGGATGCTTTCATCCGCCGCCGCTTCGCCCATCGCCATCGGCTGCCGGAGCGCCCGGAGGTACAGCCCCGTGCCGCCGACAAGCAGCGCCCGGTGCCCGCGCGCTTGAATGTCCGCGATGCAGCTTTCCGCCATCTCCTGATAGCGCGCGACGGAAAAATCCTCCGTCGGTTCGGCGACATCTACCATGTGATGCACCGCCTGCGCGCGTTCATCCGCCGTCGGTTTCGCCGTGCCGATGTCCATGCCGCGATAAATCTGCATCGAATCCATGCAGACAATCTCGCAGTCATGCGTCCGCGCCAGACGGAGCGACAGCGCGGTTTTGCCGCTCGCGGTCGGGCCTGTCAGCACCCAGCACGTTTCCTTCATGATATTGTCACCTCACTGCATCCGCCGGAATCGCCGGTCGATGTCCGTTTTGTTCAGCGCAACGACCAGCGGCGTACCGCGCGGGCTCGCCGGGATGACGCGCTTATCCGCCACGCGGCTGACCAGTTCGCGGATGTCGGCGTCGTTCAGGCGCTCGCCGGAGCGGACGCTGCGCTTGCACGCCAGCGCCAGAATCGCCGCGCGCCGCTTTTCCAGCGACACCACGCCGCGCTCATTCTCCAGCTGGTCGATGATGTCGCGCAGCAGCCCCGCCGCCTGCGGCTGACCGAGGATCATCGGAATCGACCGAATCGACACCTCATTCTCCCCGAACGGCTCGACCACCAGCCCGATATCCGCCAATTCCCGCGCGTGCTCGTCGAGCAGCTGCTGCTCCCGGCGCGTCAGGCTGACAATCATCGGCACGAGCATTTCCTGCCCGCAGCGGTGCTGGTCGAGCGCCTTCATCATGCGGTCAAACATCACGCGTTCATGCACCGCCTGCTGGTCAATCAGCATCAAATTGTCCGCATACTCCACCAGAATGTAGCTGTCAAACAGCGTGCCGATAATGCGCATGTTCGTCTGTTCATTCGGCAGAATCGTCTGCTGCACCGGTATCGGCGAAACCAGACTTGCGGTCGGTTTTAGCGGATTCGCAGGCGGCGGTACGGCGGGTTCGGCGTTGTAATGCTGTGCCAGTGCCGACGGGCTGCGCATCACCAGCGGCTGCTTCCACGCGGGAATGGCATCGTTCGGCGCGGGTTTCGGCGGCGCGGACGGCTTTTCCGCTGGGGCGCTTGGTGTCGGAATCGGCGGGTTTTTCGCGGGGATTGCCGCCTTTTGCGGAATTTCCATACCGACGGTCGGTTTTTTCTCTGCCTTCGGCGGAACAGCCGAGCGAACAGCAGCTTCCGGCTGCGCAGTCTCACTCGCTGTCACGGGCTGCCGAACGACCGTCACGGGCACCGTCGGCGGCGGTTCAGGCGTCAGGCGCAGCACTTCTGGCTGCTCAACGGGCGCTTTGTCCGCCAGCGCATCCGCCACAATCGCCTCGACCGCCTCCGCGACCGCCGCTTCGTTCTGGAAGCGGACTTCGAGCTTGTTCGGATGCACGTTGACATCCACCGTGTCATACGGCATGGTCAGGTGCAGCACGCACGTCGGGTATTTGCCGGACAATACGCGCTCCCGGCACGCTGCTTCCACCGCCGCGGACAAAATCGACGACTTCATATATCGCCCATTGATGAAGAACGACTGGTGGTTTCGGCTGCCGCGCCCGCTTTCGCCCACGCCGACGAAGCCCTTGAGTATCAGTCCCGCCTGATGCCCATCCACCTCGTGCATGGAGCGGAGCATTTCGCGCCCGTAAATGCTGAACACGGCGGAGGACAGCTTGCCGTCGCCCGCGGAGTGGTAGAGCGTCTTGCCCTGACTGATGTAGCGGAAGGACACGTCCGGGCGGGACAAAATCAGCCGCATCATCAGGTCGGACACATAGCCTGCCTCCGTGACCGGCTTTTTGAGGAATTTCAGGCGCACTGGGGTGTTAAAAAAGAGGTCGCGGACGACAAACGTCGTGCCTTCGGGGCAGGCGGCTTCTTCGATGGACTCAATCGTTCCGCCGTTGTTCTGCACCTTGATGCCGCTTGGGTCTGCCTTCGTGCGTGTTGTGCAGGTGACATGCGCCACCGCCGCGATGGACGCCAGCGCTTCGCCGCGGAAACCCAGCGTCTGGATGCTGAACAAATCATCCGTGCGGCGGATTTTGCTCGTCGCGTGGCGCTCAAACGCCATGCGGATGTCCTCGCCGCGGATGCCGCTGCCGTTGTCCGTCACGCGGAAATAGCTGATGCCGCCGTCGCGGATTTCCACCGTAACCGCGCTGGCCCCCGCGTCCAGCGAGTTCTCCACCAATTCCTTGATGGCGGCGGCAGGACGCTCCACCACTTCGCCTGCCGCGATTTTGCCAATGACCTCATCGGACAGGAGCTGAATCTTTCCTGCCATTTGCTTCCCTTTCTGTCTGTCTTTCCGACTTTGGGTCGGTTTTTATGAGATTTCGGTCGGTTTTTGCCGACTCTCGGTCTGTTTTTATACTATTTCCAAATGAGAATGCGCCAAGATGCGAAGTGAATTTTTCATTCTGGCTAACGGGAGTGAAACGCAGCGTAGCAGCGCTACGCTAAGTGGAACGACCGGACGCCAGAAGGGAAAAGGCACGAGCAGATGGTGCAGGTGAATGCAGGAAATAGTATTATTTTATCACGCATTTTCGCGCCGCGCAAGGGGGATTGTGATTCGATTGACAAGCGGCGGGGGCGGTGGTACAATGAGGGAGACGGGGGCGATCGCCCCAAACGATGCAGAGAAGGAGAAAACGATGCGAAAATACAAAGTGGTCGTGCCGGAAAACGTCGAAATGGCGGACATTCACGCCATCCAGATGCGCGTCAAAAAGCATAACCTTCTGACGGTGGTGCTGCTGATTCCACTGTTTGCCGGCTGTGCGCTGCGGGAATCCCACGAAACGCTGGGCGGCATTGTCTTTGTGCTTTCGATTGCGCTGATGGTGCTGAGTTTCATTTCCGGCCGGGACGACGAGAAGCGGCTGCTCGCGTACTGGGCGAAGTACCAGCAAATCCACCGGATGGACAACCTCCTGCGCGCGAACCTCGTTGGCGTGTGGCTCTGCGCCGAGGCGCGCGTGGCGGTGTACCGCGAGGGCAGCGGCTACCGCGTGCAGCTGGGCGTTCTCGACGAAAAGACGGGCGCGTGGGAAAACGACGAGCAGGACGAGGTTTTCCCGACGCTGGCGGACGTGCGCGAGTATGCGACGCAGGAAGGGTACGAGCCGATGGACGTGGACTTCGGGACGATGACGGACGAGGAGTTTCAGCAATTTCTGGATGCGCATCGAATCTGATACTATTTCCAGATTCAACTGCGCCATCTGCTTGCGCCTTTTCCCTTCTGGCGTCCGCTCATTCCACTTAGCGTAGCGCTGCTACGCTGCGTTTCATTCACGTTAGCCAGAATGAAAAATTCGCGGCGCATCTTGGCGCATTCTTATCTGGAAATAGTATGACAAAACGCGTGCCCCGCAAAAGCACATAAAAATCCCCCTCCGATGCCATTCATCCGAGGGGGATTCCTTTGCGCACAATTACCACCCGCGCCCGAAGCAGCTGCGCCGTGCCGCTCCCTGCTCGCCGGAAACGTACCGTGCGTTAAACGCCGCGTTTACTTCGCGCAGTTCCATCTCGCCGTCAATATACGCTTGGTACATCTCGATGATGCCCTCCGCGCAGCCGTCGCAGGACGCGGAAATGTTGCCAATCGCGTCGTCGACAATCTGCTGGCGTTCCTCGCGGGTCGTGTCCTTAATCAGAATGCTGGTCATCGGGAAAAATCGCTCCTTTCAGGCGGTCGCTTTCACGCCGTCAATGTCCGGCGGCAGCTTCTGCATCTGCTCACGGTAGACGCGGCGCAGGCAAATCATCTCCGCCGTCGCCGTAATCGCCCACGAAACGATGTAGAGCAGGTACAAGCTCTCAATGGTGTGGAAGTACGCGAACACCGTGTACACCCAGATAATGCGGAACACGCACGAACCCATAATCACGATAACCGTCGGCACAAAGCTCTTGCCCAGCCCGCGGTTCGCGGCAATGGTGCAGTCCATGAAGGCGGAGAAGGCGTAGGAGCAGCCCATGATGCGCAGGCGAATCATCCCGGCTTGCGCGACTTCCTCGACATTTGTGAAAATGCCGAGGAACTGCCGCCCGAAGATGACCAGCAGCGCACTCATGACAAGGGCAATGCCGAAGGAGAACACCATCGAGATGAAGTAGCTGTGGATGATGCGCTTGCGCTTGCCCGCACCGTAATTCTGGCTCATAAAGGACGAGCAGGCGGTGTAAATGGCAGCCATCACGTCGTAGACGAGCGCGTCGGCGTTCGCGGCGGCGGCGTTGCCTTCCACCATCAGCTCATCAAAGGAGTTCACGCCCGCCTGAATGAACAGGTTCGCTATTGCGAAAATCGCGTTCTGCAAACCGGCGGGAATGCTCAGCGACAGCACCTGCTTTGCCTTGTGCGGCTCAATCCGCAGCATTGACCGTTCCAGCCGCACCACGCTCCCCGAACGGCGCAGGGACAAAATCACCAGCGCCGCCGAAATATACTGGGAGATGATGCTTGCCAGCGCCACACCCGCCGCCGCCAAATGGCAGACGATGACGAAGAACAGGTTCAGCAGGATGTTGATGACGCCCGCCATCGAGAGGAAGTAGAGCGGCTTTTTCGTGTCGCCGGCGGCGGAAAGCACCGCGTTGCCGAAGTTGAACACCGCCATAGCGGGCATACCGAGGCAGTAGATGCGCAGGTAGCTGACCGCGCCCGCCATCAGCACCGGCTTCGTGCCGAGCATGGAGAGCATTGCGGGCGTGAAAAGGAAACCCAGCGCCATGATGATGACGCCGACAATCAGCGAGAGAATCAGCGAGGTATGCACCGCCTCGTGCACGTCCTGGTCGTGCCGCGCGCCGATATACCGGGCGACGACGACGTTGACCCCGCTGCCCATACCAATCAGGAAGCCGGTGAACAGCGAGACAAGAATCGAGGTAGACCCGACTGAGCCCAGCGCTTCCGGGCCTGCAAACTGCCCAACCACCGCCACGTCGGACATGTTGAACAGCACTTGCAGCACGTTCGTTGCCATCAGCGGCAGGGAAAACAGGATAATCTGCTGGACGAGCGGCCCGTGCGTAGGTCGTGCGATTTGGATGCCATGATTTTGCTCCTTTGCGAAATCTTCCGCCGCTGATTATACACCGGAAAAACGAAACTGGCAAGAGGAAAAACAGCGTTTTGGGCGAATAATATCATATTGTAATGTCAGGGATTCCGGCAGCCACATCGGTTCTGTTTCCATTGCCCCTCGTCGCTCCCGCAGGAGCGCCCCCCTGCGACAAAACAGCCTATATAATAAGGAAAGAACTGCACCCCAAAGGAGCGAAAAATCCACCATGCACGATTACCGCGCCATCTTCCTCGATATCGACGGCACGCTCACCCAGCCGGGGCATTCCGCGCCGCCCGTATCCGCCGTCGCTGCCATCGAATCCGCCCGCCGCTTGGGACGCCGCGTTTTCCTCTGCACCGGCCGCTGCGAAGCGATGCTCAAGCCGCTTCTTCATTGCGCTGATTTTGACGGCTACGTTGCGTCCTCCGGCGGGTTGGTGGTCGTCGGCAGCCGCGACGTCTTTGACTGCCCCATGACCCCGCAGGAACAGGCGCATGTGCTGACGGCGCTTTCGGATAACGGCGTGTTCCGCACCGTGCAGACCCGCATGGGCGCGTACTGCGACGAGGGCTTCCGTGATTTTCTCTGCGCCCGTGACGTGCAAAACGGCAGCAGCGAGCTGCTCCGCTGGCGCGAGGCCATCGAGCGGCGATTGCAGATGCAGCCCATGCGCGATTACGGCGGCGAACCCGTTTATTCCGTCGTGTGCATGTCCCCGACGCGGGCGCAGTTGGACAAAGCCATGGCGGAATGCAGCGAGTTCGACTTTGTACTGATGGACGACCGCCAGCACGACCTTGTGAACGCGGAAACCGCCAACCGCCGCTACGACAAGGGCAGCGGCGTCAAGCAGGTGTGCGCGGCAATCGGCGTTGACCCGGCGGACAGCATCTGCTTCGGCGACAGCCTGAACGATCTGCCGATGTTTGCCGCGGCGGGCTTTTCCGTCTGCATGGGCAATGGCGGGGAGGCGGCGAAGCAATCCGCGGACGCGGTCTGCGATTCGGTGGAGGCGGGCGGGCTGGCGAAGGCGTTCGCAGATTTCGGCTTGCTGGCATAAGCGGCGCATCCCCCGCATACCCTCAACCGAATCAACCGAGCGGGGAGGGAGACGAATGCGCAAACGCTCCTGCGGCGAGCGGCAATGGGTCATCTGCACGGGTCAGCGCGCGCTGATGATTGCGGGCGTCGTGCTGGTGGCGGCGGGGCTGATTGTGCTGCTGCTGTGCATCCCGGCGTGGGCGTGGGCGGCGCTGCTTGGCGTGGCGCTGGCAATCGCCGGGCTGGTGCTGATCTGTGTGGGGAGGAGGTGACAGAAATGCGGGTGCGGATGGTGTGCGTGAAGGTGCCGAAGCCCCTGCGCGGGGTTGTGCGGTTTCTGGTGAAGAAACGGCGGAAATCTTCATAAGTGATTGACAGATAAGCAAAAGCGTGCTATGATAGCATTGGTATCCGATAATTGCATAGGAACGGAATCAGAGGTGCGCACGCATCGTGTACCGCGGCGGAGGATGGCTTCCGAAGAGGCCGCGGGAAGGGGTGGTGCGCCGAAAGGCAGGGCAAACGAAGCCGCAGACCCTGTGCTTGGGCGCGGGCCGGACAGGTTCGTGACTGTCATCGGGGCAAAAAAACCCCGGCGGAGCGCTGATTCACTGAGACACCGCCTGTTCCTTATGGGCAGGGCATCATGCGGGCGACTGCATGGAAAATCGGGTCTTTGGCGCACCGCGAGCAGGATGGCTTGTGGTGGCTTTTTTTGAATCCGAATGGACAGGATACCGCAAAAAAATCAGCAGAAACACATGGATGGAGGATACAGCCAATGGAGAAGTATCGTGTAGGCATTGTTGGCGCAACGGGCATGGTCGGTCAGCGCTTTATTTCGCTGCTGAAGGATCATCCGTGGTTTGAGGTGAACTGTGTGGCGGCGTCGGCGCGCAGTGCCGGAAAGACGTACCGCGAGGCGGTCGGGGAGCGCTGGGCGTTCGCGTGGGAGATTCCGGAAAAGGTGGCGGGCATGACCGTCGTCGATGCGGCGGATATTGACGAAGTGAGCAAGCATGTGGACTTCGTTTTCTGTGCCGTGGACATGAAGAAGGACGAAATCCGCGCGCTGGAGGAAGCCTACGCGAAGCACGAAATTCCGGTGGTGAGCAACAACAGCGCCTGCCGCGGCATCGAGGATGTGCCAATGGTCGTGCCGGAAATCAACGCCGATCACCTTGCCGTCATCGAAGCGCAGAAAAAGCGCCTCGGCACGAAGAACGGCTTCATCGCCGTCAAGCCGAACTGCTCCATCCAGAGCTATGTGCCCGCCCTGACCCCCCTGCTTGATTTTGAGCCGGAGAAGGTCAGCGTGTGCACCTATCAGGCGATTTCCGGCGCGGGCAAGACGTTCAAGACGTGGCCCGAAATGGTGGATAACGTGATCCCCTACATCGGCGGCGAGGACGAGAAGAGCGAAAACGAGCCGCTGAAGCTGTGGGGGCATGTGGAGGATGGCAAGATTGTCAACGCGACGCTGCCCGTCATCTCCGCGCAGTGCCTGCGTGTCGCCTGCTCCGACGGCCATATGGCGGCGGTGTCCGTCAGCTTCAAGAAAAAGCCGACCATCGAGCAGATTAAGGAACGCTGGGCGAACTATGAGACGGAAGCGCAGCGCCTTGAGCTGCCGAGCGCGCCCAAGCCTTTCCTGCAGTATTTTGAAGACCCCTCCCGCCCGCAGACCCGCCTTGACCGCGATTTCCAGAACGGCTTCGGCGTGTCCATCGGCCGTCTGCGCGAGGATAAGCTGTTCGACTACCGCTTTGTCTGCCTGAGCCACAACACGGTGCGCGGCGCGGCGGGCGGCGGCATCCTGACGGCGGAGCTGCTCTGCCGCAAGGGGTACATTCCGCACCGGGTGTAATGCAAAAATCGTATAAATATCTGGAAGGAAGTTATCACAATGAAACCTTTGTTCACAGGCACTGGTACGGCGCTGATTACGCCTTTCAAGAACGGCGAAATCGACTGGGATGCGCTGGACAACCTCGTAGAAAGCCAGATTGCGGGCGGCGTGAGCGCGCTGATTGCCGCGGGCACGACGGGCAAACCATCGACGATGACGTGGGATGAGCACATTGAGGTCATTCGCTTCGTCGCCGAGCGCGCGAAAGACCGCGCCTGCGTCATTGCCGGCACGGGCAGCAACTGCACGCGTGAGGTCATCCACGCGGCGAATGTCGTCAAGGACTTCGGCGTGGCGGCGCAGCTGGTCGTCACCCCCTACTACAACAAGTCCACGCAGGAGGGACTGGTGGCGCACTACACGGAGATTGCCGAAAAGACCAGCCTGCCGATTGTCGTCTACAACGTGCCCTCCCGTACGGGCGTGAACATCCAGCCCGCAACGCTGCAGAAAATCTGCCGCCTGCCGCAGGTCGTCGCTGTGAAGGAAGCGAACCCCGACGTGGCGCAGGCGATGGAGAAAATCAACCTCGTCGGCGACGACGCAACCTTCTACTGCGGCAACGACGACCTGACGATTCCGCTGATGGTGCTGGGCTTCCAGGGCGTCATTTCCGTGCTGAGCAACGTCATGCCCGCCGAAACGAGCAAGATGACGTCCCTCGCGCTCTCTGGCAACTGGGCGGAAGCGTCCAAGATGCAGCGCGACCTGCTGCCGATGGTGAAGACGCTGTTCTGCGAAACCAGCCCGATTCCCTGCAAGGCAGCCATGAGCATGATGGGCATGTGCCGCAACGAACTGCGTCTGCCGCTGATTCCCATGCAGGAAGCCAACCAGCAGAAGCTCGCCGACATTATGCGCGGCTGGAAGCTGATTTAATAGCGGATTTGCACCTGCAAATGCGCCTAAAAGCAGCAATAAAAACCAACTAACTTAGAAAACGGTTCCCCATGCAACGGTAAAGCTCAATAAACATGGGTGCGAACCGAAGGTTTCCAAAGGGCGATCGCAGACGTTCGTCTGTTTTCATTGCCCTTTGGTCGCTCCCGCAGGAGCGAAACCCCTGCGCAGCAAGAACGCACAATGATGCAGGAGAAGCCCGCATCGGCTTCCCCTGCTTAGGGTCAGGGGGACACACAAATCCCCCTTTTATTTCGCGTCATACCCCAGCGTGCGCAAATCCGACGCGCGGTTGCGCCAGTCGGGACGCACCTTCACCCATAACTTCAGGTTTACATGCAGCCCCAGCAGCTTCTCGATGTCCTCGCGCGCCTCCGAGCCGATGGTTTGCAGCATTGCGCCGTGCTTGCCGATGATGATGCCCTTGTGCGCGTCGCGTTCGCAGTAAATCGTCGCGTTGATTTCCATGAAGTTGTCGTTCATCTTCTCCATGCCCATCATTTCCACGCCGATGCCGTGCGGCACTTCGTCGCGCAAATGCTGGAGCGCCTTCTCGCGAATCAGCTCCGCACAAATCAGCCGCTCCGGCTGATCGGTCATCATGTCGTCCGGGAAATACTTCGGGCCTTCCGGCAGGTGCGTGGCAAGCTGCTTCGTCAGGTCATCCAGCCCGTCGCCGGTTTTGGCGCTGATGGGGATAATCGCGTCATAGCCAAGGTCAGCGAAAGATGCAATCAGCCCCAGCAGCTTCTCCGGCGGCAGCAGGTCAATCTTGTTGATTGCCAGCACCTTCGGCACTTTCTTGCCCGCCATATCGCGGACGATGGCGCGGTCGTGTTCGCCCACCTGCGTCGCGTCCACCAGCACCAGCACGCCGTCCATGCCGTCCATCGCGTCCTTGACGGACTGCATCATGCTTTCGCCCAGCTTCGTGCGGGGCGTGTGGATGCCGGGGGTGTCGAGAAACACAATCTGCCAATCAGGGCGCGTCATCACGCCCATAATGCGGTTGCGCGTCGTCTGCGGGCGGCTGGAGACAATCGCAATTTTCTCGCCGACCATCGCGTTCATCAAGGTGGATTTGCCCACATTCGGGCGGCCCACAATGGTTATAAATCCAGAATGGAATTTCGTATTTTCGCTCATGATTTTTCTCCTGATTTTACTCCTTCGTCGTCAGCTGCTGCGGGCCGAAGCCGTGCGGCAGCAGTTCCGGCAGGGTCGCGCTTTCCGTGCCGCCCTGCCACGTCACCAGCACGCGGATATTCGGTGCGAATTCGTTGAGCACCTGCCGGCACGCGCCGCAGGGCCAAGGGGCGGCGTCGCGCGAGGCAATCGCAATCGCGGTGAATTCCCGCGCGCCCTCGCTGACCGCCTTGAACATCGCCGTGCGCTCGGCGCAGTTCGTCAAGCCGAACGACGCGTTCTCGATGTTGCAGCCCTGAAACACGCGGCCATCCGCGCACAGCAGCGCCGCGCCGACCGGATAGCCGGAATAGGGCGAATAGCTCCGCAGCATCGCCTGCCGCGCCATTTCCAGCAGCGTCTCATCGGAAACGTCGGTCTGCATTTCGCCGTCGCGCGTCATGCCGATGGCGGACAGAATCTTTTCTTCCATCGCCCGCATCTTCTTTTTGTCTTCATCCTCAATGTGGTCATAGCCCATCAGGTGGCACAGACCGTGGACGGTCAAATACGCTGCCTCCCGCTCCGGGGAATGCCCATACTCCGCCGCCTGCGCCAGTACATGCGGCATGGAGATGATGAGATCGCCGAGCATACAGGCATCCACCTCGTCATCCAGCTCGCGCGCAAGCAGCTTGTCGCACTGCCCCGCCGTTTTACCCGCCGGGTAATTCACCGTCGGGAAGGACAGCACGTCCGTCGCGCGGTCAACGCCGCGGTACTCGCGGTTGATTTCGTGAATCGCGTCGTCGCCGCAAATGCGGATGTTCACCGCGCAGGGACGAGAAACGCCTTCCATCCACAGGGCGCAGTCCGCCGCCGTCTGCATCAGGGACAAATAGCGCGGGTCAACCTGCGTGTCAATCTGCCAAAGCAGTTTCATGTGTTCTCCTCGCTTTCCTCCACCGGCGCGGCGGACTTTTCCGGCACATCCGGCTTTTCCGCCTTCGCTTCTGCCTTCACTTCGGGTGTTTTTTCCGCTTCCGCCTGTTTCTCCGCCTTCGCTTCTGGCTTCACTTCGGGTGTTTTTTCCGCTTCCGCCTGCTTTTCCGCCTTCACTTCGGGTGTTTTTTCCGCTTCCGCCTGTTTCTCCGCCTGCATCTGCTTCGTTTCCTTCTCCGCTTCCTTTTCCGCCTTGACGAGCGGGCGCGCGGGGACGTTCACCGTCGGGTACTCAATGCGCTCGTGGAACACGCCATTCAAGACCTTGCAGAAGGCTTCGCAAATCGCGTCAATATCGCGCAAGGTCAGCGGCGAATTGCTGAGCTGCCCGTCCTCCAGCTTGCCGCGGACAAGGCGCTCAATGAACTGCTCAATCGTCTTGGGCGTGGGGTCAGGGATGGAGCGCACCGCCGCCTCGATGGTGTCCGCCAGCATGACGATGGCGCTCTCCTTCGTCGTCGGGCGCTGACCGTCATAGCGGAAATCGGCAATATCAACCGGCTTGCCGTCCGCCATCTGCAAGGCTTTGTGGTAGAAGTACATCACGGGGGTGTCGCCGTGATGCTCCATGATAATCGTCTGGATTTCGGGCGGCAGGTGGTATTTCTGCGCCAGCGCCAGACCATCGCGGGTATGCGCCGTAACAATCGCGGCGGATACATACGGGTCGGTGCGGTCGTGCGGGTTATCGCCCATCTGGTTTTCCTTGAAGTACAGCGGGCGCTTGAGTTTCCCGATGTCATGGAAATACGCGCCCGTGCGCGCCAGCAGCGGGTTCGCGCCGATTTTCTCCGCCGCCGCTTCCGCCAGATTCGCCACCACAATCGCGTGGTGATACGTTCCGGGCGCTTCCAGCAGCAGACGGCGCAGCAGCGGCTGATTCGGGTTCGCCAGTTCCAGCAGCTTCGCGGGCGTGGCGAGGTTGAACGCCGCCTCGAACACAGGCTGGAAGCCGACGGAAATCAGGCCGCTCAAAATGCCGCCCGCCATCGACCACATGGCGTTGTTCATCATGCCGGATATATTGTTGGAGGTCATCAGGCTCATGGCGAGGATAACGACCATATTCACCACCGCGACAATCACGCCCGCAATCACCATGCGGACACGCTGCGGCTTATCCTTCAAGTACTGCACGGCGACGATGCCGGAGACGACGCCCGTGAGTATCAAATGCACCATTTCCGCCGAGTAGGCGTTGGAACTGCCCGCGCTAAGCCCCGCCGCAATCAGCGCCATGGTGAACGTGGCGGAAATGCCGACGCGCGCACTCAGCAGCGTGGTCAGCAGCATCGCCGCCATCACGACCGGGGCAAGGTAGACGTCCATCAGCTTGACGGCAATCACGCACAGCCCTTCGCACAGCACCAGCACCACCATGATGACGCTGGAGCGGCGCACGTCCCTCAAAACCTCCGGCGCAAGGATAACGAGCATCAAAATCAGCACCGACATGGAAATAGCGATGAGCAGCAGCGCGCCGAGGTAGATGTCATAATCATACGACGCGGTATCCAGCAGCCCCAGCGCCTCCAGCATGGCGAGCTGATTCGCCTGCACGCGCTCGCCCTCGCGGATGATGTTCTGCCCTTGCAGGTACACCACCGGCTCCACCTGCGCGGCGGCGTTCTCCTGCGCCTGCGCGGTCAATTCCTGGTCAATGACCATGTTCGGGCGGATGCAGTGGTTGAGCACGACGGGCACGATGTTCTGCATCAGCGACGTTTCGACGCGGTAGCCCGCAATCTGTTTAATCGTCGCAATGGACTGGCTGACCTGCCCTTCGCGGATGGTGGTGTTCAGCGCACTTTCCACCGCGAGGCGCACCGTCGCCGCCATGGTGTCGAAATTCTCCGTGCTGGCGCGCATGAGGACAGTCGCCTGATAGCGCGTGAGCGACACGGCTTCCACCTGCTGGAGGGCGTAGTCGATTTCCTCCGCGCTGAAGGTCGCCGCGAGGTTTGTTTCCGTCGCGGTTTCGCCGTCCTGCACGCGCAGGGTCAGCCCGTACTGCTGCACAATGCGCAGCTGGCGGAACGTCTCGTCGAGGTCGCTCAGTACGCTTTCGGTCACGCCCTCCTGAAAGTGGTAGGTCGCTTCCACACGGACGGAGGCTTCGCGGCGGCGGCTTTCGGTCGTCACCGTGTCCTCCACGTCCTTCGTGGCGGTAATCGTCTGGTGCGAAATCGCGCCGACGCTCAGGCTGTAGCGCTGCGGTGCGCACGCCGCGGCAAACAAGACCAGCAGCACCAGCGTGCCGACGGCGTAAATGAGCGCGCATTTCGCGCCCGCGCCGTGCAGCCAAGTGGTGAAGCGGCGCAAAATCGGGCGGTGGTTCTGCTTGTTTTCGCGTTTACGCATGTAGTTATCACTCCTTCTGCACCGGAGGGGGCGGATTTACGGGCGCTGCCCTTCCGCTTCCCGATGGTAGTAGGCGTCATACGCCTTGACAATCGTCTGCACCAGCTCGTGGCGGACGACGTCCTTGTGCGTCAGGTGCACCATGCCGATTTCCGGAATGTCCTTCAAAATTTCGATTGCTTCCGCCAAGCCGGATTTCTTCCCGTAAGGCAAGTCCGTCTGGGTGATGTCGCCGGTAACGACGACTTTGCTGTGGAAGCCCAGACGCGTCAGGAACATCTTCATCTGTTCAGAAGTCGTGTTCTGCGCCTCGTCCAGAATGATGAAGGAATCCGACAGCGTGCGGCCGCGCATGTACGCCAGCGGGGCAACCTCCACCACGCCGCGCTCCAGCAGCTTCTGGTAGCTGTCCACGCCCATGAAGTCGTACAGCGCGTCGTAGAGCGGACGCAGATACGGGTCAACCTTCTGCGTCAGGTCGCCGGGCAGGAAGCCCAGCTTCTCCCCCGCCTCCACCGCCGGGCGTGTGAGCACAATGCGCTCAATCTCCTTGTTTTTCAGCGCCACGACAGCCAGCGCCATTGCCAGATACGTCTTGCCCGTACCTGCCGGGCCGACGGCGAACGTGAGGTCATGGTCGCGGATGGCCTGCACATACTCCTGCTGCCCCAGCGTCTTGCAGCGAATCTGCTTGCCGCGGTGGGTGATGGCGACGACAGAGCGCAGAATCTCGTCGATGCGGTCCACGTCGCCCTCGCGCGCCAGGGCGATGGCGTAGCGGATGCGCGTGCGGTCAACCAGATCGCCGCGGCGGATCATTTCCAGCAGCTTCAGGATGACGCTTTCCGCCAGCCCCGCATCCTCCGCTTCGCCCGTGAGGAACAGCTCCGAGCCGCGCAGGGAGACAGCGACTCCGCACTCCTGCTCCACCAGCGCAACATTCTGGTCGTTCAGCCCGAACAGAGCCATATAGGCATCCATCGAATCCAGCGTCAGGGGAATCTTTCTCGTTTCAGTCAAAAACGATGTCCTTCTTTCCATTTGAAACGGCGACAATCAAGTTCATACTAATTCGATTCCAAAACATGGCATCGAGCATAGTAGATTTTTCGTTCCGGCAAAGCTGAGTGAAGCGAGGCGTACTGGAGGTACGCGCGAGCGGAACGAAGCAAAGCCGGGGCGAAAAAGATGCTGGGCGAATGCCATGTTTTAGATGAGAATTAGTATCACTTATCTGGCGCGCCGCTGGGTATCTGCTCGGCAATATCCACAAGCCTTTCGCCCGTTGCCACTGCCAACAGTACCTCATGATCTATCATACTACAATTTACCCACTTGTCAACCAAAGATTCGTTCGTACCGATGATTTCGCGCAGTTTTCGCAAAGCAGCCATGCTTGCTTCGGCAGTTATTTCCTCATTTGCCCGATTTTGTTTCGTAATTTCACATTCATACCGCTTTTCCCACACGCAGGTGAGCGGCAGGAAGAAGCCGCCCAGCGGGAGCGTGCGCCGGGACACATCCGCCTGATGGAACGCGCTCTCCGGCTCATGCCACAGGGCGAACCACGGGCTGACGACCGACACGCTTTCCTCCGTGCGCCCGGAATAGGACGTGTGCAGCTCTGTCAAGTCCATGCGGATGGCAGCCGCGTCCCACACGCGCGCCATCACCACCCCGCGCGCTGATACCGCCCGCACGCCGCTGCCCGTGCGTTCCTCGCCGCGGATGAGGATTTGCCCCTTGCGCACCACGTCGCCGGGCTGAACAAGCGCCGTGCCCGCCTTCGTGCGGATGCTATCGACGATGCCGTCCCGCGCGGCGACCACGTCCCCCGCGCCCGTCTCGGACAAGGGCGTTCCCGCCGGCACGCCGTCCACCACGCGAATCAGCAGCGTCATCCCCCGCCAGCCGCACTCCACCCACGCCGTTTCCGGGTAGCGCCATTCCAGCAGGTCACGCAGCTGACCCGGATGAACGTCGCTTTTTCGCATCGGCGGGGTGATGCCCAGCGCCTGCAGGTATTCGGGCAAATCTGCGGCGTAAATCCCGGCGTTTTCAATCTCCACGCGCCACATCACCTGCGACGCGCCGATGAGCGCGCCAATGCCCAGCATCAGCGCGGAAAGCAGCGCCAGCCGATGGCGAATCCACGTCATCAGCCGTCCCGTGCCCTGCCGATTGCCCACCGAGAAGCGCCAGCCGCCGTTTTCCGCCATCATCCGCAGCGTCATCACATCATCCTCGCGGGCAAAGGCACTGAGATGTTTGCCGCGGATGCGCACGCCCGTCAGCAGCAGCCCCATTTCCCCCGCGCGGCGCAAAAACCGCGGCAGATTGACCCCATCCACCGTGACGGCGATAAGCCACGGCCGCCCGCTCATGTTCCGCCTCCCAGCACGCTGATAGTGTCAATTTGCCCGGTCACAATCGCGTCTGATGATGAATAGCGCAGGAAGCGCAGGTTCGCCCCGCTAATGCGCAGCGTACCCTCCTTCGTGCGGAAGAGCGCCTCCTCCGCCGTGTACCCCAGCAGACCCTGATGCTGCTCCACCCACGCGCGGCCGCGCCCCGTCAGCGTCACCTTGAACGCGCCGCCCGTCACCTCCGACGGGAAAAACGGCTCCTTCTCCATGATGCACAGCCCCCTTTCTCATCGAATTTTTATGTTCCAGCGCCCGAAAATAGCCATCCACCCGAAAAAACCTGTTTACGTTTTCCGTTTTTGATGGTATAATGGTATGCACGGCGCGAAAAGCGTGCCGGGAAATGGAGAGTATGCGATGGCGCAGCTGAACGATTTGGGCATTGACCTTGGAACCTCCAATGTATTGATTTACCAGCAGGGCAAGGGGCTTGTGCTCCGCAGACCGGCGGTAGTCGCCATTGAGCGCTCCACCAAGAAAGTGCTGGCCATCGGGGACGATGCCCAGCGCATGGTCGGCCGCACGCCCAGCAACATCATGGCGATTCGCCCGCTGAAGCAGGGCACCGTCGCGGATTTTGAGCTGACGAACACCATGCTCCGCTTCTTCTTGAACGGTGTGCTGTCCAAGCGCCTGTTCTCCGGGCCGCGCGTCGTCATGAGCGTCCCTTCCGGCGTGACCGAGACGGAAAAGCACTCCCTCATCAACATCCTGCTGGATGCGGGCGTGAAGCGTACCTATCTGCTTGATCGTCCGCTCGCGGCGGCGCTTGGCGTCGGCATGGATTTGCGCCAGCGCTACGGCCGCATGATTGTGGACATGGGCGCGGGCATCACTGATATTGCCGTTATTTCCGAGGGCGAAATCGTCCAGTCCTCCAGCGTCTATTACGCCGGCGACTATTTCGACGACGCGATTGTCCGCTACATCCGCAAGAAGTACTCTCTGCTGATTGGCGAGCGAACCGCCGAGCAGATTAAAATCAACATCGGCACAGCGATGAAGCCCGAAACCGACGAGGCGAACCTTGCCATGCCCGTCGTCGGCCGCAACCAGCTCTCCGGCCTGCCCCGCACGCAGGAGATTCACGCCGCTGAAATCTACGAGGCGCTGAAAGACCCCGTCGCCGCCCTCATCGGCAGCATTCAGGACGTGCTGGTGCGCACACCCCCGCAGCTGGCGTCCGACATTTTTGATGACGGCATCGTCTTAAGCGGCGGCGCAGCGGGACTGGCGCGCCTGCCCGAAGCGATTTACACCGCCCTGCACATCCCCTGCGGCGTCGCCGACGACCCGCAGACCAGCGTCGTTCTCGGCTGCGGCATTGCCGTGGAAGACCCCGGCGCCTACGCCTCCCTGCTCGACGACGGCCGCAAGGGCTTCAAGCGCCTGTAAGCAATTGTATATAGAAGCACCCCGTGTTTTTTCCGGAATCGGAAACGCACGGGGCTTTTTGTTTTGGGGAAGTTTCATCATTCTCTGTAACGATAAAAACCAAGTAACGGGAGTGTGCACAGCGAAGGGGTCGAGGGGGCGACCGCAAAGCCCCCTCGTCGCTCCCGCAGGAGCGAAATCCTCTGCGCAACAAAAAAGTGCAGTTGGTTTTGACCCCAAAATCAAATGAATTCAAATGAAATCAAATTTCCTTGACGAACATCCATTCCCCGTACTACAATATCACTGTCGCAATAGCGACCCACAAAATCCGAAAGGAATGACCCAAATGTGCAATGTAAACTACTTGATTGAAATCCG
>OGPL01001448.1_pt1 | contig 21388 bp, 13 predicted proteins | sample 1552901 | NCBI WGS metagenome assembly OGPL01 (sample SAMEA2580244, study PRJEB22360) | human gut metagenome | biome: human gut; feature: human-associated habitat; material: faeces | place: Denmark | collected 2008/2010 | reverse complement strand
GCAGGTTCACCGGTATTTTCCGGTTCTCTTTTCCGTTTTCGTATGTCTCGCGGGCCGCGGCGAACAGCGCCTTCGGCTCCGGTACGTTCTCCGGCCGGGTGCCGAACATGGCCTTGCCCTTTTTACCAAGCCAGTAGCCGTCGGTGAAGCCGCTGCGGGAGAAGGCTTGCTCCAGCGCCCGGGACTCCTCCGCCGTGGGCAGCCGCCTTTCGTCCAGCAGGCGGCGGTAGATGCCCGTTACCACGGCCACGTATTCCGGCCGCTTCAGCCGTCCCTCCAGCTTCAGGCAGTCCACGCCCATGTCCTCCATGTCCCGCAAATAGGCCGATAGGTTGGCGTCCTTCAGGCTCAGGGGATGCGCGCCCCGGCAGGGGCCGTTCACGCCGTAGGGCAGACGGCAGGGCTGGGCGCAGGCGCCCCGGTTGCCGCTGCGCTGTCCCAGCACGGCGCTCATCTCGCACTGGCCGGAGTAGCACATACACAGCGCCCCGTGGCCGAACACCTCGATCTCCGCGCCGCAGCCGGCGCAGATCTCCCGTACCTCGTCCCGGTCCAGCTCCCGGGCCAGCACCACGCGCTCCATGCCCAACGCCGCGGCCGCATTGGCGCCGCCCAGCGTGAACAGGCTCATCTGCGTGCTGGCGTGAAGAGGCAGGTCCGGCACGATCTCCTTTGCCAGGGTCAGCAGGCCCCAGTCCTGCACCAGCACCGCGTCCACGCCCATGGCGCTGGCCTTCCGCAGCGCCGCGGCCGCCCCGGGCAGCTCCCGGTCGGTCAGCAGGGTGTTCAGGGTCAAAAAGACCCGCACGCCCCGCAGATGGCAATACCGCACCGCCGACGCGAATTCCTCGTCGGTAAAGTTTTTCGCGCTCCGCCGCGCGTTGAACGCACCGAAGCCCATATACACCGCGTCCGCGCCGTTCTGCACCGCGGCGGTCAGCGCCTCATATCCCCCCGCGGGGGCCAAAAGCTCCATCATCACCGGCGGTTGTTCTGGTTCTGGGCGTTCTGCAGCTTCCGGCGCAGCTCAGCGGCCTCGTTCTTGGCGCGGCTGGCCTCGTCCAGATATGTCTTCAACTGCCGGCGCAGATTTTCCGCGCCCTCCTGCGCCTTGGTGAGCTGGTCCGCCAGATTGACCGCCGCCAGTACCGCCGCCGCGTCACGGCTCATGTGGGCGCTGTCCATCAGCTTCTGCATCTCCGCATCCACCATGTTGCCGATCTTCTCCATGTAGGCGGCGTCCTCCTCCGCTACGAGGATGTACTCCGTGCCGCAGATAGACATCGTTACCCGGTTCGCCATGCCAAAACCCTCCTTAATTCATTTCGTTGGGTATATATACTTATACAAATAGCATTATACCACAAAACCCGCCGGAGAAAAGTCTATTTTGGCGAAAAGCGGAAATTTGTAAAAAGTTGTCCCGCCCCGCTTTACGCCGCCCCCTTTTTCGTGTAGAATGGAGAGCACGAATGAGAGGGGAGGTCATCGCCATGGACGGCTATATACTTCGGAACAGGCAGGAGCAGCTGACGCTGCCCGCCGATGCGGCCGACAAGCTGCTGCAAAGCGGGCAGGGCGACGCCGCCCTGCTGTATCTGGCCCTGCGCCGCTTCGGCCGGGGCGTCACGCCGGAGGAGCTGGAAAAGGTCCTGCCCATCAGCCGCCTGCGGATCGACGCGGCGGAGAAGGTCCTTCAGGACCTGGACCTGCTGCCTCGGCCGGCCCGCCAGACACCGCCCGATCCGGCGGACGAACGCCCGGTCTACACCGCCCAGGACATCGCCGGACTGCTGACGGACAACGAGGGCTTCCGCCTGCTGGTGCCACAGACGGAGCAGCAGCTGGGCAAGAAGCTCCGCACCGCCGACTTGCAGATATTGGCCGGTCTTTACGATGACCTGGGTATGCCCGCCGACGTGATCTATCTCCTGGTGTGCCACTGTGTCGAACGGGCCCGCAGCCAGTGGGGCGAGGGCAGACGACCAACCATGCGCCAGGTGGAAAAAGAGGGCTATCGCTGGGTACAGCTTGGCATATTTGACCAGAATTCTGCCGCGGTATACCTGAAAAAATGGGCAGAGCGCAACAGGAAGTACACTTCCTATTTGTCGAATTTACGAATTCTTAACAGGCCGCCGGTGGAGGCCGAACGCCGCTACATCGACCAGTGGATGGACATGGGCTTCCCGCCGGAGACGGTGGCTCTGGCCTATGAGCGCACGGTGTTCTACAAGAAGGACCTGAACTGGCGCTATCTTAACGGCATCCTGCGCCGCTGGCACGACGCCGGCTGGCACACGCCCCACCAGGTGGAGCAGGGCGAGGCCGCCGCCCAGCGGCCCGCTGCCGCCGGTAAGTCCGCCGCCCCCGCCGGGGACAAGGACGCCTGGATGCGCCGCTATATCAAGAGGTGAGAGTATGTCATACGACGGTATCATCATGCAGCGGGCCATTGCCCGTTTCGACCAGGCCCGCCAGCGCCGGGAGGCCGAGCTGGACCAGCGCCGCCGGGAGGTCTTTGCCCGCCAGCCCCGCCTGCGGGACATTGACCGAACCCTCCGCACCACCATGAGCCGCATCGTGGCCGCCGCCAAAAAGGGCGAGGACCCGCTGCCCGCCCTGCGGGTCCTGCGGGACGAAAATCTCTCCTTGCAGCGCGAGCGCGCCACCCTGTTGGAGGACATGGGCTATCCCGCCGACTATCTGGAGGACAAGCCCGCCTGTCCCCTCTGCGGCGACACCGGCTACACCCGGTCCGGCGTCTGCGCCTGCCTGAAGCAGTACTATGCCCGCGAGCAGCTGGCGGAGCTCTCCCGGCTCCTGCCGCTGGGCGAGGCCCGGTTCGACACCTTCCGCTTTGACCTGTATGACAGCGCCGTGTGGGACAGCTACGGCGTTTCGCCCCGGGCCAACATGGAGCGCAACTTCGACGTCTGCCGGGACTTTGCCCGCCAGTTCTCCCGGGGCAGCGGCAGCCTGCTGCTCTCCGGCGGCACCGGTCTGGGCAAGACGTTCCTCTCCGCCTGCATTGCCCGGGAGGTCAGCGACGCCGGCTTCTCCGTGGTCTACGACACCGCTATCAGCGTTTTCTCCCGCTATGAGGACGCCAAGTTCCGCCCCGACGAGGTCAGCGATGCCGACGTCCGCCGCTGTGAGAGCTGCGACCTGCTGATCCTGGACGACCTGGGCACCGAGATGACCACCGCCTTTGTCCAGAGCGCCCTCTATCAGATCGTCAACGGCCGTATGCTCTCCGGCAGGTCCACCATCATCAGCACCAACCTGGCCCCGGACGAGCTGGGCCATCGCTACGGCGCGCCCATCCTCTCCCGTATCGAGGGTGCCTACCAGATCCTGCCCTTCTTCGGCGAGGATATCCGCACAAAGCAGTGACCGCCGCACCCGTCCCGACAGGGGCGGGTGCATTTTTTTATTTCCCGACGGTCTTCGCCCGCTTTCGACAGGCCTCCCGCCGTACAATAGGCGAAAAAAGGAGGCGACCGCCATGAAAAAAGACCAGAAGACCGATTTCCTCTCTGCCCGTGTGCGATACATACCCATCAACGATATCCGTCCCAATCCCCAGCAGCCCCGCCGCCGGTTCGACCCGGAGAGTTTGCAGGAGCTGGCGGCCAGCATCGCCGCCTACGGCATTTTGCAGCCCCTGACCGTCCGGCAGCAGGGAGGCGTGTACCAGCTGGTGGCGGGGGAGCGCCGCTGGCGGGCGGCGCGGATCGCCGGGCTGCGGCAGGTGCCCTGTCTGCTGGCCCGGGTGGATGAGGAGGACGCCGCCCTGCTGGCCCTGATCGAGAACCTCCAGCGCCGGGATCTGGATTATATGGAGGAGGCGGCCGCCATCGCCCGCCTGCTCCGCCGCTACGGCCTCAGCCAGCAGCAGGCGGCGGAAAAGCTGGGCCGCAGCCAGTCCGCCGTGGCCAACAAGCTGCGTCTGCTCCGGTTGGAGGAGCCGGTGGCGGACGCCCTGCACCGCTACGGCCTGACCGAGCGCCACGCCCGCGCCCTCCTGCGTCTGGAGGACCCGGAGCAGCGCCTTGCCGCCGTCGAGCATATCGGCAAAAACCAGCTGAACGTCGCCGATGCCGAAGGTTATATAGACCGTCTGGTCGCGCAAAACCAGACGACGCAGCCCCGCCGCAGCAGCACCTATATCCTAAAAGACGTCCGGCTGTTCCTCAACAGCGTGGACCGGGGCGTCCGGCTCATGCAGACCGCCGGCGTCGGCGCCAAAGTCTCCCGCCGGGACACGGAGGACGCCATCTGCCTCACCGTCACCATTCCCCGCGCAAAGCCGCAGAAAGATGTGTCGTAACGCTTTTGTAACCCATTCCTTGACAAACCGTGATACAATGCAGTAACGGCACGGCATTTTGCCGGTATTGCCCAAACCTGATGATACAAAGGAGGGGACACCATGAGCGACGAGTTGAATATGTCCTCTGTTACCGCCGATCCCGCGCCGGAGACGGCCGGCAAGCGCGCGGCCCCGGAAGAAAAGCCTCCCAAGACCCCCGGCAAAAGAGCCGGACTGATCATCGGCATCGCCGCGGCGGTGCTGGTGCTGGCCTACGCGGGCTGCTGTGTGGCCGCCAACGCGCTGTATTCCCACACGGCGTTTCCCAACACCTCGGTGCTGGGCATGGATATGTCCGGCCTGTCGGCGCAGGAGGCCGAGCAGCGCTGGACGGAGCAGGGGAGCGCCCTGCTGGAAGGCATGACCATCCGCCTGACCCGTGACGGACAGGAGATCGGCAGCACCACCCTTTCCGACCTGGGCGTCGCCGTTCTGCCCGTCTATGTCTCCAAGGCTGCCGGCTGCGACGTGCAGGACCGGGGCTGGGGCAGCGATGTGACCGCGTTCCTCCGCGGCGGCTGGCGCTTTATCGAGAGCTGGTTCAGGGCCGTGGATGTCACGCCCCAGCTGGACGTGGACGAGGCGAAGCTTACCGCCGCCTGTGAACAGCTGTCCGACACCGTGGGCTGCACCGTAACGGACGGCGGCTACCGGCTGGCGGAGGGTGAGGGCCTGTACATCACCAAGCCGCAGGACGGCGAGAAGCTGGACGCGGCGGCGCTGCGCGCCGAGTTGGCGCAGCGCTTCGAGAGCCGCGACCTGTCCGCGGCAGCCCGGTCTGTGGAATGTGTGTTCGCGGCCCACACCGCCGCGCCCATGGACGTGCAGGCGCTCCACGACGAGATCGCCGGCACCATGGCCGCCGCCATCTGTGACAAATCCACCGGCAAGCCCACCCAGTCCCGCGTGGGCGTACAGTTCGATGTGGAGACAGTGCAAAAGCAACTGGACGCCGCCCAGCCGGGCGAGGAATTCCTGGCTGACGCCCAGGTGCAGTTCCCGCCCGCCGCCACCGAGGAGTTGGAGCAGGCCATGTTCCGGGACGTGATCGGCACCTGCACCACCACCTGCGCCGGCCCCTGGGGCCGCCGCCAGAACATCAAGCTGGCCTCCGCCGCCATCAACGGCCGTATCTATAACCCCGGCGAGGAGTTCTGGTACAACGCCACTGTGGGCCAGCGCACCGAGGCCCGGGGCTTCCAGCCCGCCGCCGCCTACTCCGGCGGCAAGACCGTCACCTCCATCGGCGGCGGTATCTGCCAGGTATCCTCCACGCTGTACTACTCCGCCCTCATGGCGGACCTGCAGATCGTCCTGCGCTACGCCCATATGTTCGACCCCGGCTATATGCCCGTCACGGGCTGTGACGCCACGGTCAGCTGGGGCGGCCCGGACTTTGCCTTCCGCAACAGCACCAACTACCCCATCAAGATCACCACCAGCTACAACGACGAGACCAACCAGCTGACCATCACCCTGCTGGGCACCAAGACCGACGACCACTATGTGGAGATGACCAACCAGTTCCTCTCCTACTCCGAGCGCAAGACGGTCTATCAGGAGTCCGAGTCCGTGGCCCCCGGCACCACCGAGGTGGAGCAGTACGGCCACAACGGCTACGCCGTCCAGACCTACCGCAACGTCTACGCCGGCGACGGTACGCTCCTCCGCAGCACCAAGGAGGCGTACAGCGACTATGACCGGGCCGACAAGATCATCCTGGTCGCCCCCGGCGAGCTGCCGCAGTAAATAAAGAAACAGCCCCCTGCCGGGGGCTGTTTTCTGCTTTCGCTGTGTCTTCGCCGGGAGCAGACAGAGAAAAAGACCGGCGAAAGCCGGTCTTTTCTTTCTGCGTATCATTCTCTCCGCAGGGCTTCGATGGGGTTCAGCTTCGATGCCTTCATGGCCGGCACCAGGCCGAACACCACGCCGATGACCATGGAGAAGGCCACGGCGATGATGCACGCCGGTACGCTGATGGCCACCGGTGTCCCCATGATGTGGGACATCATCTCCGCCAGGCCGATGCCCGTGGCCACGCCCAGTATGCCGCCCATGCTGGTCAGCACCGCCGCCTCCGTCAGGAACTGCCAGAGGATGCGGCTCTGCTGTGCGCCGATGGCGATCTTCAATCCGATCTCGCGGGTGCGCTCGGTGACGGACACCAGCATGATGTTCATCACGCCGATGCCGCCCACTACCAGAGAGATGGCGGCGATCCAGATCAGCTGCTTGTTGGTGGACTCCGACAGGCTCTGCAGATCGCTGGCCTGCTGCAGAAGGTCCTTGGACTCGTACTTGTACTTCGTGGTGCGGATGGCGTTCTCGTTCAGGTACTTGGCCACATTGTCACCGGCGGCGGTCATGTCGTTGGTGCTGGTGGCCCGCACCGCCGCGTACTGGGGTTCATCATACCGGTACGGCACCGACCAGCACACGTCCGGGATGAAAATGGTCCCCGCTGTGCTGCCGGCGTACATCTGATAATCCTTAAAGTTGTTGATCACCGGTCCGCTGCTGGACCGGGAGGACACCACACCCACCACGGTGAACGGCATCCCGTTGATCTCGATGGTGCCGCCGATGGGGTTCTCGCCCTGGAACAGCGACTTTGCCGACTTCGCGTCGATCAGCGCCACATTCCGCCGGTTCTCATAGTCCCCCGCCGTGAAGGAGCGTCCGTAGTTCACCGCGTAGTCCACGGCCGTCAGATAGTGGTCGTCCACGCCGTACAGCGACCCGCTGAACGCCGTATTGCCCACGTATACGTTGTCGCACCAATCCCGGGAGTAGTACATACTCACCAGCGACACGCTGCCCAGCTTCTCCATCTCATCCCGCATCTCCCGGGTCACTGGGTCGATACCCTCCGGCAGCGCCGAGTAGTTCAGGTCGAAATAGTTTTGGCTGTCCGTGGCGCCGATGGTCACCCGCACCACGTTGTTGCCCGCGCCGATCAGGTTCTGCTTGATCTGCTCGTTGGTGCCCTGAATGGTGGACACGATGGTGATGATCGCGGCGATACCGATAATAATGCCCAGCATGGTCAGAAACGACCGCAGCTTGTGGCTCCACACGCCCTGAAAGGCGAGATTTATATTTTCCAACATATGGTTATCCCGCCTCCTTTATATGCCGTAGTTGTACAGCTGGTCGGTCGTGGCCTCCTGGGTGTGGGCACCCTCCACCACGTCGCGTCCGTAGGGGAACGCCACGTAGTCGTCTACGGTCAGCCCGCCCCGTATCTGGGTGTAGCTGCCCCACAGATCCCGGCCGGTCTGCACCCACCGCTGCTCCAGTCTGCCGTCCTCGCCCCGGGCCATCACATAGCTCTTGCCGTTGTCGGTCCGGATGAACATACTCTGCAGATACAGTGAGCTGCCGCTTTCTTCCGCGCTGGTGTCCTTCTGGTACTGTATATCCACATAGTCATTGGGCTGCAAATTCGCGTCCTCGGTGACAAACACCTTGAAGGGGTAGTAGGACACGTTACTGTTGCCGTCGCCCCAGTTGTTGCCGTTGCTGGTGGGATAGTCGTCGATGGACACGATGGTGCCCTCGCAGGCCGCTCCGGTCATCCAGCTGCTGATGGATACGCTGTCGCCCACCTGCACGCTGCCCAGATCCATCTCGCTGAGGGTGCCGGTGACGTAATATCCGCCGCCGCCGGACAGCTCCACCACGGCCTCGCTGTTGTTATAGGCCGCGTCCGGGTCCCGCACGGCCTTCACCGTGCCGTCGAACTCCGCGTACACGTTGCCGTCGCCCAGCTCCGCCAGCTTCTTGTCCAGCTTCAGCTTCGCCACCTTCAGGTTGACCTCCTGCTCCTTTACCGCCTGAGCCTTCTCCAGAATGGCCTTGTTCAGATCCAGCTGGGTCATGGAGGACTCCAGCAGCTCCTGCACCTGGGCGATCTTCCTGGTCAGCTCCTTGTACTTGTCGCTGCTGTAGGTGCGCTCCGGGTCCACATACCCCGTCAGGTCGCAGAACCGGAAGGACAGCTCCACCGTGCCGGAGCCGCTCTCGCTGCCGCCCTCGCCGGGCGTGGTGGGCGTCTCGCCGCCCTCGCCGGGCGTGGTGGGCGTCTCGCCGCCCTCACCGGGCGTGGTAGGCGTCTCGCCGGTGCTGTCCGGCGTAAAGGCCTCCGTGATCACCAGCCCCCGGCTGATGGGCTCTCCGCCCATCTTGTCGCCCTCGCGGTACACCAGTACCACATAGGTGCTCACCGTGGTGGTCGTGCCCATCGGCGTGGGCCGTTTCAGCGCCCTCAGGATGTCCTTCAGTGTCTGGTCGTTCAGCGGCGTAGTGGACTTGATCTGGTAGTACAGCGGCGCGTTTTCGCTGTAGCCGGTGGCGCCCTTTACTTCGAGCTTGCCATCCTCGATAGGCTTGTCGGGCTTGTATCCGCCCTCCTTATCCAGCTTGGCGATCTCCTCCGCCAGCTCCTTCTGCAGCTTATCATACTCCGCCTGCAGCGTCTCCTTGTTCTTCGCCTTCTTCAGCAGCTCCAGCTCGTTTTTCATGACCTCCAGGTTCTCCGTCTGCCGGTCATAGTCGATCTTGGCGCGCTCCACGGTGGCCTGTGTCAGGGTGGAGTCATAGCTCACCAGCACCGTGCCCTTCTTGACACTGTCGCCCTCCTTGACCCACACCTTCTTCACCGTCTGGCTCTGGGAGATGTAGATCTTCTGCAATTTGTCCGTGGTCACCATGCCGCTGGTGTTGGAGGTGTCCCCCCAGTAGTCGGTCATGGCGCACTCGTTGACGGCGTATACGTTCACGTCGCCCCGCTGGGCGTTCCGGGCGATGGTCAGTCCGCCCCACACCGCGCCGCACACGCCCACCACGCAGGCGGCGGCGATAATGCCCTTTTTCAGCTTCTTGCTCATGCGGGGCTTCTCGCCGTCGGGGCGCTTTTCGCCGATATGCAGCTTTTCCCGCAGCGTCAGCTTCTCACTCATAGTCGTCACCTCCCGACAGTACGCCGTCCCGTATGGTCATGACCTTGGCGGCGTGGTTGGCGATGGAATGGTCGTGGGTGATCATGATGATGGTGGAGCCGCTGTCATGCAGCTGCTGAAACAGCTCCATCACCGCCGCGCCGCTGGCGCTGTCCAGCGCACCGGTGGGCTCGTCGGCCAGCAGCAGCTTCGGATTGCCCACGATGGCCCGTGCGATGGCCACCCGCTGGCACTGTCCGCCGGACAGCTGGTCCGGCCGGTGGTCCACCCGGTCGGAAAGCCCCACTGTCTCCAGCGCGGCCCGGGCCCGTTCCAGGCGTTCCGCCTTCTTCACCCCGCCGTACAGCAGGGGCAGCGCCACGTTTTCCAGCGCCGTCAGCTTCGGCAGCAGATTAAAGCTCTGGAACACGAAGCCCAGCTCCTTGTTCCGCACCTCCGCCAGCTGCTTGTTGTTGCAGGTGGTCACGTCCCGCCCGCCCAGCAGATAGCTGCCGCTGGTGGGCACGTCCAGACACCCGATCAGGTTCATCAGCGTGGTCTTGCCGCTGCCGGAGGGACCCATGATAGCCAGGTATTCCCCCTCCTCCACGTCAAGGTTCACGTTTTTCAGGATATGTGCCACGGACTTTCCCATGGGGTAGTCCTTGCATATATCGCGCATTTCCAAAATCATGCTCAGCCCTCCATCGGCGGAATGACCGCCGGCGCGGAGGCGGCCGCGCCGCCGGGAATCACGGCTGCGGTGCTGCCGTCGTCCGTGACGGTGTCGTTCTCAGCGGGCATATCGCCGCCGTCCATGCCGTCCATGGGCACGTTTTCGTCGATTTTTTCACCGCCGCCCTCGGGGTATACCTCGCCGCCGCTGGCGCCGGGGTCAAAGGTGGCGTCGTCATAGGTGATGCACGCCATGCCCGCCTTCAGGCTGTCGTCGGGATAGGCGATGTAGTCCTCCGCCGTCAGGCCGTCCGTCACGGGATAGGTGTCCGTCTCCGTGTTGTACTCGCCCAGGGTGATGCTCCGCTTCTCCAGCTTGCCCTTGCTGTTCTGAGCCCACACCCAGGGCTTGCCCTCGGCGTCGTTGATGAAGTAGCTGGGCAGGTTGATCAGGCTTTCGTCCTGGGTGTCCTCCTGACCGTAGTCCGGCTCTATGTACACGTGCTGGCCCATCAGCAGGCCCTCGCCGTCGCCCTCCAGCGTCACATAGAAGGGGTACTTGCTGGACATGGCCGTGTCGCTGTCGCCGTAGTCGCTGCGGCTCTGCTGGGCGTTGTTCCAGTCGATGGAGCTGATGCTGCCCTTCCACGTCTGGTCGCTGACCCGGGAACGGATGACCACCGCCGTGCCCTCGGTCAGCACGCTGGCGTTGTTTTCATTCACATAGCCCTTGATGCGGAAGCCGCCCGTCTCCACGATGGTCATGAACGGCAGGGCGTTGCCGGAGTTGTCCGTGCCGCCGTCCGGGTTCAGGGACTGCACCTCGCCGTCCACCGGGGACTTGACAGTGCTGTCGGCGGTGTTGGCCTTCAGCTTCTCAATGTCCTTTTTCTTGGTGGCGATGTTGGCCTTCGTCTCCAGCACCTTCACGTTCTGCTCCCGCAGATCCAGGGCGTACTGCCGCTTGGTGGCGTCGTCATAGGTGCTGTCCATCAGCTTCTGTATACGCTCCAGCTCCGCCTGCTGGTCCTCCAGCGTGGCGTTCAGCTGCTCCAGCTCCAGCTGGGCCATCTCCAGGTCGGTGCGGATCTGGCTGAGGTCATAGGTCAGTAGCACGTCGCCCTTTTTCACGCTGTCGCCCACCTTCACCTTGATGGTGTCGATGGTCATGGCGTCGTTTTTCTTGATGGTCGTCTCGCCCAGCGGGCTGACGATGCCTGCGAACCGGTCCGCCAGACCTACGGACCCCAGCCCGCAGATCATAGACACCGACTGCACGGAGGCCTCGCCCTCCGCTGCGCCGCAGCCGGACACACAGCCCAGCAGCATCACCAGCGCCAGTACAAAAGCCGCTTTTTTCATGTCGTGTTCTCCTTTTTCCTTCCCGCGCGCCCGCGGGATGATTTGCCTATTTACTTAGACGGCAGAAATTGTCATTCCGTTCCGCCGCTGCCCCCGACAATATCATATCATGCGCCTGGCCCTCAAAATGTGAACAAATCGTGAACACACGCTTAAGACCTTACTAAGGTTCCGTATCAAAACGGTGGCAAAACGCCCCGCGGAATATTGACAGCGTGCGGGGGAGTGTCCTATTATTATGGTGTGCCGTGTCCATCCCGGACATCTTACCGGTGTACGGGCGCCTTTCGGCGGACACGGCCCGCGTACGATACCACCGGCAGGAGGTTTTGCCATGAACAAAAAACGTATCCGCCAGATGGACCTGGCCCTGCGCCGCCGCCTTTCCGACCGTCCCGCCGCGGACTATTTTGCCCCCGGGAACGCCCTGCTCCGCGCCCTCGAGACCGAGGGCTATATGCAGCGCTTTGCCGGGCTGTTCAGCGGCGCGCGCCTCCGCTGCGCCGACGTGCTGGCCCTCTGCCGCCCGGAGCTGGAGGTGCTATGCCCCGGCGAACCGTCCGAGGGCTGGCTGGCCTATGCCTACGACTATGCCCGCCGCCTGCTCTACCCGGAAAAGACCGGTGCGGAGCCCTTCGCCCCCGGTGCGGTGTTCCTGCTGTCGGTGCTGCAGGTGCTGTTTGCCGCCGAGGCGGAGCTGCTGCCCCACGACCCGGCCTGGACCTTCGATTTCCTGACCGATGATGAGCTGGCCGGCAGTCCCTGTGCCCCGTCCTATCAGCGCTTCCTGCGCCTGTGGAGGCGGGAGTTCGTCTATGAGCTGATGCGTTTGGGCCTGGAGGTCACGCCCTACCGCACCCTTGAGCATATCGCCGGTGTCCACCACCTCGCCGTCACCGCCGCCCGCGCCCTGCGGAAAAGCGGCGTGGCCGTGGACGTGGCCCTGGTCTCCGGCGCCGCCGCCGGCCACGATCTGGGCAAGTTCGGCTGCCGCCCCGGCGAGCGCGTGCCCTACCTGCACTATTTCTACACCGACCAGTGGTTCCGCCGCCGCCGGATGACCGATATCGGCCACGTGGCCGCCAACCACTCCGTCTGGGACCTGGAGCCCGACTACCTCTCCGTGGAGGCGCTGCTGCTGATCTACGCCGACTTCCGCGTCAAGCAGCTCCACGATGCGCAGGGCCGGGAGATCACCCGTATCTCCACCCTGGCTCAGGCCTTTCAGGTGATCCTGGACAAGCTGGATGACGTGGACGGCGAGAAGCAGAAGCGCTATACCCGGGTCTACGCCCGGCTGGAGGACTTTGAGCAGTTCATGGTCAGCTGCGGCGTGGATGTCACCATGTCCGGCGGCGATACACCCCCGCTGCCGGAGAAGCACACCGCCCTTATGACCGATGACGAGGCCCTCCGCGCCCTGACGCTCCGCTGCGTGGGCCACAATATGGAGCTGATGCACCGCCTCACCGATCAGCGCAGCTTCGCCCGTCTGCTGGAGGAGGCCCGCGGCGAGACGGATTGGCGCCGTCTCCGCGCTTATCTGGCGGTGATGGAGTCCTACTCCCTCTATCTGCATATCCCACAGAAGGTCCAGACCCTGACGTTCCTCTACGAGCTGCTGATGCACCGCGAGGGCGATATCCGCCGTCAGGCGGCGGCGCTGCTGGGCGAGATCATCGCCGGCTTCCACGCCGGCTACGCCAAGGAGCGCCCCGCCGACATCCGCCCGGACCCCCGGGCCATCACCGACGTGGACCAGTGGAGGCTCTATCTGGACAAGATACTGTATCCCGACCATAAGCTCATGCCCCAGCACCGCCGCTGGATCGGCTATACCCTGAAATTCGCCGTCGGCTCCCTGCTGAGCCACTGCCCCGGCCGGGAGGAGCGCTTCCTGGCCCCGGTGTTCGCCTACTACCGCAGGCCGGAGGATCTGGACGACTACACCGCCTTCCAGCTGCTGGATACCGCCGCCGCCCTGCCGGATACGGCCTATACGGCCAGCCGCGCCCGGCAGATGACGGACTTTGCCGCCGCCCTGTCCCTGCGTAAGGACCTGACCATCCGCATGGCCGCCGTGCTGCTGCTGGACCGTCTCGCCCGCCTGTACCCGGAGGACGGCCGCGCGCTGGAGGCCGTGACCGCCGTCCCCGACGGCGACAGCGGCACCCTGCGTTATCTCAAGCAGGATGTGCTCTCTCAGGGCGCGCCCCTTCTTCTGCCGGAGGACGTGGTCTCCGAGATATTCCTGGACAACCTGAAGACCGCCACCCCCTGGATCACCAAGCAGGGCAACCTGCGCCTGCTGACGGACTTTGCCCGCAGCGGCAAAAGCCCCGCCCTCCATATCGCCACCCACCTGTCCAATCTCATCAAGGTCAGCGACCGCGTCACCGTCCGCCACAGTGCCGGCAACGCCCTGCTGGCCCTGGCGCCCCGACTGACGGCCGACCAGCGCAACGAGGTGGCGGTGGAGCTGTGCCGCGGCCTGGAGCTGGGCCAGCAGGAGTTCACCAAGTATATCCCCGACTACCTGGGCCGTTTTGCCCTGTGGCTGCCCCCGGCGGAGCTGGATGAGGTGCTGGACGACCTTCGCGTGAACCTCAGCTCCTCCGACAGCCGCGTTACCGCCTCCGTGCTGGATACCGTGGGCGTCATCTATGAGGCGTACGATGCCTATCGCTCCCGCTTCCCGGAGACGGACGACGCCTACCGCCGCCGCCGTGAACGGCTGCTGGGCCTGCTGATGCGGGGCCTCAGCGGCATTGACGGCGCCACCCGGCAGGAGGCCCTGTTCGTGTTGGGCCGCCGGGTCTTCGGCTCCGGAGAGCTGGGCCGCCACGAAAAGCGCCGCGCCTTTATGCTCACCCAGCGCAAGCTGCTCTCCGCCCAGGACGAATTCCCCGGCGAGGGTCTGACGTTCTACTACCGGGCCGCCATGCTGGGCAAGCTCTACCGCTTCATCACCGAGGAGCGCCTGTTCCACAAGGGCTTTGACTTCGGCGCGCCCCGCCCCGTGGCCTTCTTCCCCGGTACCTTCGACCCCTTCACCCTGTCCCACAAGGGCATCGTCCGGGCCATCCGCGACCAGGGCTTCGAGGTCCTGCTGGCCATTGACGAGTTCTCCTGGTCCAAAAAGACCCAGCCCTACCGCCTGCGCCGGCGCATCGCCGCCATGGCCGTGGCCGACGTGTTCCACGTCAGCATTTTCCCGGAGGACTTCCCGGTGAACATCGCCAACCCGGAGAACCTCCACGAGCTGCGCGCCGCCTTCCCGGGCCGCAGCGTGTCCATCGTGGTGGGCAGCGACGTGGTGCTCCACGCCTCGTCCTACAAAAAGTCCGTCACGCCGGACTCCATCCACACCTTCGACCACGTGGTCTTCCGCCGCACCGAGCCGGATGCCGAGCCGGCGGATTACAGCTGCATCACCGGCAAGGTGCTGGAGCTGACGCTCCCGCCCCAGCTGGAGGAGATCAGCTCCACCCGCATCCGCGAGGCGGTGGATGCCAACCGCGACATCTCCAACCTCATCGATCCCACGGTGCAGGAGTTCATCTATCGCCGCGGCCTGTACCTCCGCGAGCCCCAGGACAAGCCCGTTCTCCGCACCGAGGACCTGAGCTTCCTGCCCGCCTCGCCGGAGACGGCGGAGAAATTCCTCCGCACCATGCTCTCCGTGCCCACCGCCGCGGCGCTGCGGACGCAGATCGAGAGCCGCGGCGACGACGTGATGGTCTGCCGGGACACCGACGGCACCATTCTGGGCGCGGCCAGCTACGCCTGCCTGGACTCCGCCCGCCTCTTCGCCCGCCTGGGCGACCCGGCCCTCTCCGGTCTGGTCCGCCAGAACGCCGGCGGCCGCACCCTGCTCATCAGCGGGCTGTTCGTGCCCCGGGGCGAGCGCCAGAGCGACCTCTGCCAGCTGCTCATCACCGAGGTGCTGACCCTGGCCCTCAGCCGTGAGTTCACCTATGCCCTCTACCTTCCCCTGGAGGGCGCCGTCTCCGGCTACGGCCGCCAGCTGCTGACGCTCCAGGGCTTCGTCCCGGCTGGTGACAGCACGGACGCCCTGGCCGTGGATATGCGCTGCCCCATCGTCCTCAGCCGCAACGTGGACACCGCGGTGAAGGCGCCCTTCAGCTCCTCGCCCCGTGTGCTTGCCGCCATCGCCGCCGCCCACCGCCGCCTGCAGGCGGCGCTGACAAAGCTGCAGCCCGGATCTCTGGTGCTCAGCCTGTCCGCCGGCGTCATCTACCACCGGCTGCTCCAGCGTATCACCGGCCGCAACGGCGTCCCCGCGGAGCCCACCACGCCCCGCGTCCTCGGCCCGGATATCTGCGTCCCCTACGGCAAGATCCTCCGCGGCGTGGCCGTGCCCAACACCGTCACCAAGACCCTGCGTACCGACAAGGTCTACGAGCCGGACCTCAGCACCTATTCCATCGAAGCCTACCCGGACTACTCGCCCCTGCCCGACCAGGTCCGCACCATCCACGCCTTTGCCCGCCCCGTCATTCTCGTGGACGATATGCTCCACGACGGCAAGCGTATCCGCCGCCTGGCCCCGCTGCTCGCCGAGACGAACACCCCCGTGGACCAGGTGCTGGTGGGCTACCTCACCGGCATGGGCCGCGATCTGATGGAGCAGCTGGGCTACGACGTAGACGCCATCTACTACCTGCCCAACCTGCGCCTGCGCTTCGTCGAGTCCACGCTCTATCCCTTCATCGGCGGCGACACCGTCCGCCGCAGCGAGGCCCTGCCCGGCGGCCTTCAGCCCGCCGTCAACCGCATCCTGCCCTACGCCGCCCCCGAGTACACCGGCATGGACGACGAGACCGCCTGGGAGCTCTCCCTCTGCTGCCTCGAAAACGCCCGCGACATTCTTCTGGCCCTCGAGACCGAGTTCCGTTCCCTCTACGCCCGCAACCTCACCCTCAGCCGTCTCGGCGAAGCGGTCATCCTGCCCCTCTGTCCCGACAAGGGCGGCTGCATGACCTACGATCTCTCCCGCGCCGCCAGCACGTATCTTGAGGGAGATATAGAGCTTCTCAAACGCATGCGCCCCGCGAGATAATGCACCGTCTTTTCCGCCCTGCCATCGTCAAATCTCCTCGACGTACACACGGTACGCCTTCGTCGGTTTGCCATCGGCAGGACGCAAAATCCGGCACATTCTCTATTCCTCAAGGGGGGGCCTGCGCCTCCGCGCCTCGTCTTGACACAAAATCTGAACCTTTATCAAGACTGTGCGGCGTCGCCTCGTCATCGGCAGGACGCAAAATCCATCGCTTTTACGGGCATGACGTGTGCCGTCCCGCTATCGCAGGACGCAAGATCCGGCACATTCTCTGCTCCTCAGGGGGCCTGCCTTGGCGTGAAATTTGCGCGTCAGCACCCCGCCGGAGGCAAAAAGATAGAAACAGGAGAAGCTACTATGATCGATCTCAACGATACCGCCCTGCCGCGCATCCCGTCTAAGTGCCGCGTCACGCTGCTGGCCCTGGGCGATGTGGGCAGCACGCTGTTGATGGGCCTGCGGCTCATGGGCGGCGACGTGATAGGCTCCATCGGCATCTGCGACGTGCGCCCCGGCGTCTCCGACCGCTGGGAGTTCGAGCTGAACCAGATACAGTCCCCGGACGGTGCGGCGCTGCCCCCGGTGGACATCATCGCGCCGGAGCAGCTGTTCGACGGCGACGTGTTCCTGTTCTGCGCCTCCCGGATGATCCCGGATACCTCCGTTACGGCGGGGGATGTCCGCATGGCCCAGTACGGCCTGAACCGGGAGCTGGTGTCCGTCTACGCCCGTATGGCCCGGGACAGGCGGTACAGGGGCCTGTTCTGCGTGGTCAGCGATCCGGTGGACCCACTCTGCCGTGCCGTCCTGTGTGAAAGCGGCCTGTCCCCGGCCCAGGTCCGGGGCTTCGGCCTGGGCGTTATGCACGCCCGCGCCCTGTACTACGCCCGGAGGGACCCCCGCTTCGCGTCCTACCTTACCGAGGGCCGCGCCTTCGGCCCCCACGGCGAGGACCTGGTGCTGGCCAACTCCATTGCGCACTACGACGACGCCCTCTCCCGTGAGTTGACGGAGAAGGTGGCCCACGCCAATCTGGAGATGCGTAAGCTGGGCTACAAGCCCTATGTGGCCCCGGCCCTGTCCTCCGGCGCGCTGAGCCTGCTGGCCCTGCTGCGGGGGCAGTGGCATTATTCCTCCGTCTACGACGGCCAGGTGTTCATGGGATGCCGCAATCGTCTGACCCCCGCCGGCATCGAGACGGAGGCGCTGACCCTGCCGCCTGCCCTGCAAAAGCGTATCGACGACACCCGCGCCAAGCTGAACGCCATAGAATAACGGAGGTATCCGCCATGCTCACCGTTCTGCTCCCCGAAAACGACCGCAGCCCCGCCCTGCGGGACCTGCTGGTGCCCCTGCTGCCCCCGGGCAGCGATATCCGCGACCCCGATGACGGGCTGGAGGACCTGGCCGGCCGCCGTCTGCTGTTCGCTGTGGCGCTGGACGAGGGCGGCTGCAATATGGCCTATTACCGTATGCTCTCCCGCCTGCGCCGCAGCACGGACCTGCTCTCCGACAGTATCGGCGCGTGCATCGTCACCGGCGTGGGCGAGTTCTACACCAAGGATGTGGCCCGGGACATGGTCTTCGCCGCCAACCAGGCGGGCTGCGGCTTCCTCGGCCGCCCGCTGGTGGAGGCCACCGGTTCCCTGCGGAATTTCCGCACCCAGGCCCAGATCGGCGGTACCGACGAGGTCACGGCCTTCCATGCCGCCGTGGCGGAGCTGCTCTCCCGCCTGGACGGCTGGGAAAAGCCCGCCCCCATCCGCCATGTGCTGGCTCTCCACGCCTCCCAGCGCGCCACGTCCAACACCCTGGCCCTGTGGGAGCTGGTGAAGGCCGGTCTTCCGTCGGACCTCGGCGTGCAGGAGATCTGCCTCCGCAACGGCACCATGGCCGACTGCAACGGGTGCAGCTATACCGCCTGTCTCCACTTCGGCGAGCAGGGCGGCTGCTTCTACGGCGGCCCCATGGTGGACGAGGTCTATCCCGCCGTGCGGAAATGCGACGCTCTGGTCATGCTCTGCGCCAACTACAACGACGCCCTGGCTGCCAATCTGACCGCCTGTGTCAACCGGCTCACGGCCCTGTTCCGCCAGACCCGTATGTACGACAAGCGGATCTTCGGCCTGATCGTCTCCGGCTACTCCGGCGGCGATCTGCTGGCCCGCCAGCTGATCTCCGCCCTGAATATGAACAAGTCCTTCTATCTCCCGCCCCGCTTCTCCCTGCTGGAAACGGCCAATGAGCGCGGCAGCCTTGTGAAGCTGCCGGGCATCGAGGCGCAGGCGGCGGCCTTTGCCCGGCACATCACGGAGAGCTGAATAACCCCGCCGCAAACCGGGGAAAATACTTCCATCAATCAAAAGGAGGTGTGTTCCATGCAGGCAATGGTGTTGGAGAAGGCGTGCATCCAGTGCGGACTGTGCGCGGGACTGTGCCCGGAGGTGTTTGCGCTGAACAGCGGCGAGCCCGCCCGGGTGACGGTGGACCCTATCCCGGACGCGCAGAAGATCGGCGTGCAGGAGGCGGCGGACAGCTGTCCCGTGGCCGCCATTCAGGTAACGGCGTAAAAATCCCCGGAAATGCCGCAAAAACCACTTTACAACGGTGATTTTCTGTGGTATCATCTCAAAGTACGCGCTAAGCGCGTCCGACCCCTGCCTTAGCCCTGCGGAGCGTTCCATCTCTCCCACGGCCCAGGCTGCGGGCGTATTTCAAGAAAGGTGGAAACACAACCATGATGCTGAAAGACCAGAAGACCTCTATCATCGAGGCCAATCGCACCCACGAGACCGACACCGGCTCCCCCGAGGTCCAGGTGGCCATTCTCACCGAGCGTATCAACCAGCTGACCGCGCACCTGAAGGTCCATCCCCATGACTTCCACAGCCGCCGCGGTATGCAGATGATGATCGGTAAGCGCCGTCGTCTGCTGGACTACCTGGCCAAGAAGGACATCGAGCGTTATCGTGCCCTGATCGCCAAGCTGGGTCTGCGTAAGTAAGTTGAAACAGGGTGATGTGCGCTTGCGCATCACCCTTCTTTCACATTCTGCGCCGTGTACAAATTGACCATTAGCAGTTGAAAATGCGCCGAAATTCAGGGTTTCGGAGCGTTTTCAAGTGCTAACGGCGATAGGTCGCGGGCAGAATGCCATTTCACAAAAAAGGAGAAACGATATGTCAACGATCATCACCAAGCGCCAGTTCCCCCACTATCACAAATACACCATGGACCTGGCCGGCCGTCCCCTGACGCTGGAGGTCGGCAAGCTGGCCGAGCTTGCCAACGCCGCCGTCATGGTGGGCTATGGCGACACCCGCGTCCTCTGCTGCGTCACCGCCGCCCCCCGTCCCCGCGACGGCATCGACTTCTTCCCCCTGTCCGTGGACTTCGAGGAGAAGATGTACGCCGTGGGCCGTATTCCCGGCAGCTTCAACCGCCGCGAGGGCCGTCCCGGCGAGAAGGGCATCCTGACCTCCCGCGTCATCGACCGCCCCATCCGCCCCCTGTTCCCCTATGACTTCCGCAACGACGTGTCCGTCATGTGCACCGTCATGGCCGTGGACCACGACTGCTCCCCCGAGAGCGCCGCGCTGATCGGCACCTCCGCCGCCCTGGCCATCTCCGACATTCCCTGGAACGGCCCCGTGGCCGCCCTGAAGGTGGGCCTGGTGGACGGCAAGCTGGTCTTCAACCCCGACAGCGAGCAGCGCAAGGTCAGCGATCTGGACGTGACCGTCGTCTCCACCGGCAAGAAGGTCGTCATGATCGAGGCCGGCGCCAACGAGGTGCCCAACGATGTCATGTTCGAGGCCATCAAGCAGGCCCACGAGGAGAACCAGAAGCAGATCGCCCTCATCAATCAGATGGTGCAGGAGATCGGCAAGCCCAAGTTCGACTATCCCCACGCCGACTTCAACTACGAGCTGTTCAACAAGATCACCGCCGACTTCATGGACGAGGCCAAGGCCGCCATGGACACCGACGACAAGAACGTCCGCGAGCAGCGCTGGAACGCCATGATCGAGAAGTGGCACGAGAAGTACCTGGAAGAGTACCCCAACATGGACCAGTACCTGGAGGAGATCACCTACAAGTTCCAGAAGATGATCGTCAAGAAGTGGCTGCTGGAGGGTCACCGTGTGGATGGCCGCCAGAAGAACGAGATCCGTCCCCTGGACGCCGAGGTGGGCGTACTGCCCCGTGTCCACGGCTCCGGCCTGTTCACCCGCGGCCAGACCCAGGTGCTGTCCGTCTGCACGCTGGACACCCTCTCCGCCAACCAGAAGCTGGACACCATCTGGGAGGAGACCGAGAAGCGCTATATGCACCACTACAACTTCCCCGGCTACTCCGTCGGTGAGGCCAAGCCCGCCCGCAGCCCCGGCCGCCGCGAGATCGGCCACGGCGCGCTGGCCGAGCGCGCCCTGCTGCCCGTCATTCCTCCCGTGGAGGAGTTCCCCTACGCCATCCGCGTGGTCAGCGAGGTCGTGTCCTCCAACGGCTCCACGTCCCAGGGCTCCATCTGCGGCAGTACCCTGGCCCTCATGGACGCCGGCGTGCCCATCAAGGCCCCTGTGGCCGGCATCTCCTGCGGCCTGATCCAGGATGACGACGGCAGCTTCACCACCTTCATCGACATCCAGGGCGTGGAGGACTTCCACGGCGAGATGGACTTCAAGGTGGCCGGCACCAAGAAGGGCATCACCGCCATCCAGATGGACCTGAAGAACGACGGTCTGACCATGGAGATCATCAAAAACGCGCTGGACATCACCTACGATGCCCGCTGCCAGATCCTGGACCAGGTCATGCTGCCCTGCATCGCCCAGCCCCGGCCCGAGGTCAGCAAGTACGCGCCCAAGATGGTCACCATGCACATCGACCCGGATAAGATCCGCGACGTCATCGGCAAGGGCGGCTCCGTCATCCAGAAGATCGTGGCCG
>OGPL01001424.1_pt1 | contig 21788 bp, 16 predicted proteins | sample 1552901 | NCBI WGS metagenome assembly OGPL01 (sample SAMEA2580244, study PRJEB22360) | human gut metagenome | biome: human gut; feature: human-associated habitat; material: faeces | place: Denmark | collected 2008/2010 | reverse complement strand
CCCTTGACCCTGCAAGGGAGTTCCTCCCTTGACCCTTTCGCGCGATTGAGTTGGCTTCTCCTCCATGCTTTGCCCGCGTGTTTATCCTTTTGGCGCTGCGACTTTCTCCCTTACCGCACGATTCGATAATACCGCCTCGATGTCAGCAAATACATCAGTGCATAAATCACCGCAAACACCACATAGCATCCAATCCCGATTCCATAAAACAGCGAGTCATTATGCAATCCAAATGCCCCTAAAATCAGCCGAATCATCGGCATCGCAAACAGCATATGCAGCCCCGCCATCAGCAGCGGCGCGAAAAATACCGTCAGCACCTGCGAATTGACGCTCCGGCGGATTTCCGCATCCGTCAACCCCACTTTCCGCATCACGGCAAAGCGCTCCGCATCCTCATAGCCCTCGCAGATCTGCTTGTAGTACATAATCAGCACTGCCGCAATGGAGAACAGCGGCCCCAGAACCATGCCAAGGAAGAAGAGCCCGCCGAAGAGAGAAAGGTAGTCCCTGCGGCAAAGCGAACGCGTATCCACACTCAGGGAAGACATGCCGTAAAAGTCCTTTCCCGTCAACTTCATTGCTTCGCTGCGGAGCGTCTTGACCAATTTCTCCTGCGTGTCCGTGTCCGCCTCCGAAGCCAAGTCGAAATGCAGCGCCAGACGATCCATCATCATTGCTTCGCCGCTCTTCTCTCCGACCAGCGCCGTTATTTCGCTGCGGAACGCTTCCGCATCGTTGGTGAAAACGACCAGGCAGCCCCATGCGCTTCGGTAATCCGCGCTGAGCAGCCGCTTCGGCAGCTCCTTTTCCGCACGAATCATGCGGTACGGCGCAGAGCCGTAAAAGGACATGCTGGAAAACGTTTCGTTGGTCTTGAACGACGCATACAGCAATTCCCTGTCTGCCAGCGTCACCGTTTCGCCTGTCGCCTGCTCATAAACAGACAGCGGATATACGGTCAATTCCAAAACGTTCGCCTTGAGCGAATCTGCATCCGTGATAATGCCATAATCGCCGTTTTGCACCTTTCCCGTTGCCACCAGTGCGCGCTGGGATGTGATGTTTTCCGGCGTCAAGCCCATTTCCTCTGTCACGTCCAGCGCCATCTGCTGCATAGCGTCCAGTCGTTTCCAGTTCTCCTCGCCGTCGCGCGCCTCCAACCCTATCGTCAGGTTGATGTCCTGCGGGCAGATGGCGTCCACCATGCTGTCCGTTCCACCATACAGGCAAACCGTCGAAGTCAAAATGACCAGCACCATCGTGCAGAGAATGCAGATGGTCGCCATGCCCGCGCCGTTGCGCTTCATGCGGTACGCCATGGCGGATACGCTGATGAAGTGGCGCGTCTGATAATAGTAGCGTTTGTTCCTGCGCAGCATTCGGCACAGCGTTACCGACCCGGACACAAGCAGCAGGTATGTCGCCACAATCACCATCAGCACCGCGATGAAAAAGAATATCAGCGCTTCGAGAGGCGATTGGCTGACTGCCGCCACATAATACGCGCTTAGGAGAATCAGCAGCCCAATCAGCCCAAAGAACCAGTTCGCTTTCGGCGGCTTTTCCCCTGTGTTTTCGCTCTTGAGCAGCGCCACAGGGTTGCTCAGGCGCATCCGCAACAGGTTCGCCAGCAGAATCAGCACATAGATGCCGCCGAACAGCAGCAGCACCCACGTCACGCCATCCGGATAGAACAGCTCCATCGGCACGGTGTAATCCGCGTGCAGCAGGTTAATCAGCGCCATTTCGACCAGCCGAGAGAGGCTCAGCCCCAGCAGCAAACCGCCAGCGAATACCAGCAGCGCCGTCAGCAGCGTTTCCCACAGCATCACGCGGGCGATATTTCCTTTGCCCATGCCGAGGATATTGTACAGCCCGAACTCCTTCATGCGCCGCCGAATCAGGAATGAATTGCAGTAGTAGAGGAAAATCACCGAGAACACGCTGATGACGATTTTGCCCATTTGCAGCACCATCAGCGTCGTGCCGCCCATGCTGAGCGCGCCCATCAGCGCCGGCCGTGTCAGGTAGTTCATGATATAGGACACGCCCACCATCAGGATGCCCATCAGCAGATATGGCAGATATGTTTCCGCGTTTTTGCGGATGCCCTGCCACGCCAGCTTGGGATAAAGCAGCGGTTTCTTCATGCCATTTCACCGTCCATTGCGTCCTTGCGCGTCATCACGGTCAGCGCGTCGCTGATTTTCTCGTAGAACTGTTCGTTCGTCATTTCGCCGCGGTAAAGCTGGTGATACACCTGCCCGTCACGGATGAAGAGGATGCGCCCCGCGCGGCTTGCCGCCTTGAGCGAGTGCGTCACCATCAGCAGCGTCTGCCCAGTCTGGTTGATTTGCTGGAAGACGTCCAGCAGCGCGTCCGTTGCGCGGGAATCCAGCGCGCCGGTTGGTTCGTCCGCCAGAATCAGGCGTGGATGCGTAATCAGCGCCCGGCACACGGCGGCGCGCTGATTCTGCCCGCCGGAGACTTCATAGGGGTACTTTTCCAGCAGGTTCGCAATCCGCAGCTGATTGGCAATCGGCAGCAGATTCGCCTCCATCTCGCGCCAGTTCATGCCTTGCAGCACCAGCGGCAGGAGAATATTGTCCTTGAGCGAAAAGGTGTCCAGCAGGTTGAAGTCCTGAAACACGAACCCCAGCTGATCGCGTCGGAATGCCGCCAGCTGATTTTCACGAATCGCGCTGATGTCCTTGCCATCCAGCAGCACCGTGCCGCTCGTCGGGCGGTCAAGCGCCGCCAGTATGTTCAGCAGCGTCGTTTTGCCCGACCCCGATTCGCCCATAATGGCGACATACTCGCCCTCATCCACCGTGAAGGACACATCCGTCAGCGCCTGCACCTGATTGCCCCCGAACCGCGTCGCATACACCTTGCGAATATTCTTTGCTTCCAGCAATGCCATGATTCTTCCTCCTCAAAAGCCGCGCTATTTCCGCGGGTGAATTTCCTTTTGACACGTCTATTCTACCACGCGCCCGACCGCACCGCCATCGAATCGGGTGACATTTTGCCCGCTCTGTGTGACATTTCTGTAAGATGGGGCAATTTTTCTTACAGCGAACATGCAATTCTCCAAAGAAAGAATTTTCCCATCCGGGAACAACCACCCAGCCGCTATCGTTTCTCTAAGTGCCGGGTGAATAACTTTCCCCGACACAAAACGCAATTGCGAATCAAAAAACGACTTTTTGAAAGGCAGGTACATCCCCATGAAGAAGCTGATTTCCCTGTTCCTCGCCCTGATGATGGCAATCCTTGCAATCCCCGCGCTGGCGGAGGATGCCCAAGACCCCGATATGGCATTTGACCCCGATATTGACCCCGATTTTCTCGTCGGCGCATGGGAAAGCTGGACAGGCAACCCGCTGGAAATCCCCGACGACGTGAAGTACATCTTCGACCGCGCAACGGATGAACTCATCGGCGAACCCTATAATTATGAAGCAATCGCCATCCTTGGCACGCAGGTTGTCGCTGGAACAAACTACTGCTTCCTCTGCCGAAAGATTTCCTACGAGACGGGCGAAACGATTGGCTATACGCTTGTGTATGTTTTTTACAGCCTGAACGATGACGTGGAATTGCTGAATGAGCAAGACATTGTGTTTGCGCCGGATGCAACATCGCCGAAAGTCGCGGAATCCACCGACGCGAACGGTGAGATTCTCCCCGGTGCATGGGTAAACTGGGCGGCTGACCCGCTGGATATCCCGGAGAACGTGAAAGCGGCGTTCGACAAGGCGCTGGAAGGGCTCGTCGGCCACACCTATGAGCCGATTGCGATTCTGGGTTCGCAGGTCGTTTCCGGCATGAACTACTGCCTGCTCTGCAAGACCACCGTTGTCACGCCCGATGCGCCGGTGTCCTACACACTGGTGTACATCTACGAAGCGCTGGACGGCACGGCGGAAATCCTGCGCATTCAGGACATTGTGTTCGACGCGTTCCCGGCGGAAAACGGCTAATCCCCCACAAAAATGCGCGGCATGGAGCAATTACGTTCCATGCCGCGCTTATTATATCGAAAATTAGGAATTGCGGGAGTAGTTCGGGGCTTCCTTGGTGATGGAAATGTCGTGCGGATGGCTTTCCGCCAGCCCCGCGCCGGTAATCTTGATGAACTCGCTGTTTTTGCGCAGGTCGTCGATGTTCTTCGCACCGCAGTAGCCCATGCCGGAGCGGATGCCGCCAACCATCTGGAAGATGGTGTCCGCCAGAATTCCCTTATACGGCACGCGGCCTTCAACACCTTCGGGGACGAGCTTCTTTGCGTCCTCCTGGAAGTAGCGGTCTTTCGAGCCGTGCTCCATCGCGCCCAGAGAACCCATGCCGCGGTACACCTTGTAGGAACGGCCCTGATAGATTTCGGTCGCGCCGGGGGCCTCGTCCGTGCCCGCGAGCATACTGCCGAGCATGACGCAGGAGCCGCCCGCAGCCAGCGCCTTCACGATGTCGCCGGAATACTTGATGCCGCCGTCAGCAATGACGCGGATGCCGTGCTTATCAGCCTCTTCCGCGCAGTCCGCCACCGCCGTCACCTGCGGCACGCCGATGCCTGCCACAACACGGGTCGTGCAGATAGAGCCCGGTCCAATGCCGACCTTCACGCAGTCAACGCCTGCGGAGATCAGGTCGTGGGTTGCCGCCGCCGTCGCCACATTGCCCGCAAACAGCTGAATATCCGGGAAGCGCTTGCGGATGGCTTCCACCTGACGCAGCACGCCGACGGAATGGCCGTGCGCCGTATCGATGGAAATCACGTCCACCTTCGCGTCCAGCAACGCTTCGATGCGATCGAACACATCGTGCGTCACGCCGACCGCCGCGCCGCAGAGCAGACGGCCCTTGGCATCCTTAGCGGAATTCGGGTACTTCGTGGACTTCTCAATGTCCTTGATGGTAATCAGCCCGCGCAGCATACCGTTTTCATCCACAATCGGCAGCTTCTCGATGCGGTGCTTCGCCAGAATCTGCTTCGCCTGCTCAAGCGACGTGCCGACGGGCGCGGTGATGAGGTTTTCGCTGGTCATGACTTCGCTGATTTTGCGGCTGTAATCCGTTTCAAAGCGAAGGTCGCGGTTGGTCAGGATGCCGACAAGTTTGCCGTCGCGGGTAATCGGCACGCCGCTGATGCGATAGCGCGCCATCAGGTTTTCCGCGTCCTGAATCAGGTGATCGGGAGAGAGGAAGAAGGGGTCGGTGATAACGCCGTGCTCAGAGCGCTTCACCTTATCAACCTGCGCTGCCTGTTCTGCAATGGACATGTTCTTGTGGATGATGCCCAAACCGCCTTCGCGCGCCATTGCAATGGCCATGCGGGAATCCGTTACCGTGTCCATTGCGGCAGACATCAGCGGAATGTTCAGCTTAATCACAGGGGTGAGCTGAATCGAAAGATCGACTTCCTTGGGCAGCACTTCACTGCGGGCCGGAACCAGCAGCACATCATCGAACGTAAGACCTTCCCGAACAACCTTTTGCAGCATGGGCGAAAATCCTCCTCGTAATGCGTCTTTTTTTGCCGAAACTGGAATCTTCCAGCCTCAGTTTGCCGTAGGTTATCGGTTATTGTAACAAACTTCAGCCCCTTTGTCAATGGCTTTCCCGGCGAAATTTCGCCCTGTAGAGGGGCGGAGCAATGCTTTCCCGTGCTTGTTCTGCAGGGTTCCTTCCTTTTTATGATTTTGCTTGTCACCCCTGCTTTTCCGCCGTTTCTCCCTTTTTCTCCTTTGGCACGGGGAGAAGCAGCCGCAATTCAAACCATCCATCCTTCGTATCAATTGTCGCCGACCCGCCGTAGCTGTTAGCAATGCTCTGGATGCTTTTCAGCCCATAGCCGTGGTAGCGCGCGTCTCGCTTGGTTGTCGTCGGCATACCGTCCACAAAGCGCAGCTCGCCGCTGTAACAGTTCTCCACGCGGATGCGCAGAAAGTCCTTCTGGCGCATGGCGGAAACGTGAATCAGGCGCTGCTCCGGGTTCGGGAGTTTCTTCACGCTTTCGATTGCGTTGTCCAGCGCATTGCCAAACAGGGCGCTGATATCCATCGGGTTCATGAAATCCAGCGCCTGTCCGTCGGCGACGCAGGTTAGGCTGATGCCTTCGCTCTGGCATTGGATGGTCTTTGCGGTCAGAATCGTGTCCAGCACGCGATTGCCGGTCTTGTTCTGCGCCTCGTAGGTGCGAATCTGCTGCTCCATCTGGTCGAGGTACTCCGTGCGCTCGGCGGCGGAGGCGGCGCGCAGCAGCTGAATATGGTGCTTCAGGTCATGATACTTTTGGTTGACCAAGGCAATGGACTCTTCTGAAATGCGGTAACTCTCGTACTGCATGTGCAGCAGCGCCTGCAAATGCTCCATTTCACGCTCTGTGCTGATTTCCAGAATGACGACGTGATAGGCGAACAGCATCGCGACGCCGCCGAGGTCAACGGTGGTGCGGATGATGAAGACTTCCGCCGTGAACTGGCTGGAAAAGGGCGTTCCGGTGAAGGCAAAGCTGATGTTGCTGACGGAAAAGACGGCAATCGCAAGGACGGCAGCGGTGAACAGTTCCCGCGCGGTAATTTTGATGAGCTTTGAGCCGTCGCGGTATTTCCGTTCCAGCAGGAACATGGTGTAGAGGATGATGGCGTGGACCGCGGCAAAAACGAGTATCGTTGTCCAAACCGTGAGCGGCAGCCCCGGCACCGTCACGAAGAAATAGAACAGATACCACGCCAGCGACGCGGAAAATTCGCCCAAGATGAATGCACGGGCGCAATAGTAGCCCGCGTTCGCCCATGGCATGTGCGTTGCAATGCGAATATAGAAAAAAATCAGCGCGACTGTCACGCCCATGCAGGGGAAAAAGCCAATCGCGGAAACACCGTCCGTCAGCGTCATGAAACCGGCAATCAGGGCAAGAAATCCAGCGCTGATGCCGAATTTCCTGCCCTTGCTGAATGGACTGCCATACACATTGAATGTAGAAGGTACTGCTCAGCCAGTACGCCAGCGCATAGAGCAGACCCGGCGTATGCGACAAATCGACGTGCATCATTTGCCTACCTCGTTGATGTAGTTGTTCAGGGCGTCCAGAAACGCCTTTTTCTTCGGGCGGCTGACCTGAATCTGATCGCCGTCCACGTCCGCGCAGTTTTCGTTCACACCGTTGACGTGCTCCAGATTGACCAGATAGCACTTGTTGCAGCGGAAAAAGTGGTATGCTGTCAGCGCTTCCTCCAGTTCGGATAGAACGCCCTTTGCCTCCAGCGTTTCGCCGTCCAGATGGTAAATCAGGCTGTGATTGACGACCTCGATATAGCGAATTTGGGAGATATCCAGCTTGCGCATTCCGCCTTGGAAGGGAACGGAGATGAATTTGCGCGTGCGGTGCTTCATGCGCTCCAAGGCGCGCTGCATCCGCTGCGAAAAAGCGAAGTAACTCACGGGCTTGAGCACATAATCCAGCGCATCCACCGTGTAGCCCTTCATGACGTACTGCGGCGTGCTGGTAATAAAGAGGATGACGACCTCCTTGTCCACCTTGCGAATTTCACTGGCAGCTTCCATGCCGTCCATGTAGCGCATCAGGATGTCCATGAGGATGATATCGTAATTGCCGCGGTAGTCCTCGACGATTTCTGCGCCGTCCGGAAAGATGGAGACGTGAATCTTCTCGTTAATCTCCTGCGAAAACCGTTCCAGATATTCTGTCAGTGTGCGCTGACTGCTTTCCTCGTCTTCAACCAGTGCTACGCGAATCATCGGGCCGACCTCCTTTGCAAACAGCTTGGTTTCCAATAGTATAGCAAATCTCTTGCGCAAAAGGAAGCCTTTTCGCACGGAAAAAGCAGGCGAAATGCCTGTAATGTTTTGCACATTGTGGATATGCACAAAACCAGCCTGCGAAATCTGGGAGAATTACTGTATAAAATCCACACACGCCAAAATAAAGACAGTTTGCGCCGAAAATGTGCTGCGTGATTATTTTCTGCTATACTAAAATCAATCTCAAGCCTTGGTGAAAGGAAGGAAACACATGAAGGCGAAGAAATTTACCCCTGCAATGAGAGGCCTTGCGGCACTCATGACCTGCCTGATGGTTCTCTCCATCGTCGGCACGGGTGTGGCAAACACCTACCGCGGCGCACTGGACGATACCTTGGGTACGGAAAGCTATGTGACCATCAATGACGACAGCGCGGCGCGCTTCAAGACCGACTACGCGACCATCGAAGACATGGCGGCGGCGGCGCGCGACATCGCCATCCGTGAAGGCGAAGAAGGTACGGTCGTCATGAAGAACGACAACGGCGTTCTTCCGCTGAAAGCGAACGCGAACGTTGCCTTGTTCGGTCTGGCGGCGTATAATGTCTATGGGCCGAAGGGCGGCAACGCGGACGCGGCATCGCTGGCGGATGCGCTGGCAGGTGCAGGCCTCAACGTCAATGAGACGCTGAAGGACTACTACCTGACCAACATCATCAACATGCACACCGAGATGCGCGCCAACCGCTGGACGGGCAAAGAAGTTCCCACCACGGTGTATGACCACATGTACGTCAGCGCGCCGGGTGACTGGACGACCTACCAGATTGCGGAAGTTCCGCCGGCGGAGTTCGAGGCGCTGGGCGTTCCGGCAAACTGGAAGGAAGCTATCGCCAAGGACAGCATCGGCATCTGCGTGTTTGCGCGCGGCGCCGGCGAGGGCAATACCTACAAGCCGGGTTCTGCGCTCAACTACGCGGGTGAAGCAACCGGCGAAGACCCGCTGAAGCTTTCTGCCGATGAACTGGCGGTTGTCGAGGCGGCGAAGGCAACCTGCTCCAAGGTCATCGTGCTGCTGAACACCGGCAACAACATGATGATTGCCGACATCGCCGAGGGCGGCTCGCACGAGGTGGACGGCATCTGCTACATCGGCTGCCCGAACGACTACCAGACCATCGGCATCGCGAACGTGCTGACCGGCAAGGTCAACGCGACGGGCGCGCTGGCAAGCGCTTTCGTGCGTGACCACCAGTCCATTCCGGCGGTGCAGAACGTCGGCGGCGACTACTTCGCGGATTACGAAATCGTCTGCCGTAATGACGACCCGCGTTATCCCGGCAAGGAAATCGGCAATATCGGCACGGGCTCCTTCGGCGGTGCGGATACCTACAACGGCGGCATGTACATCGTCGAGGCGGAAGGTATCTACGTCGGCTACAAGTACTACGAAACCCGTTACTTTGACGCCGTCATGGGTCAGGGCAACGCCAACAGCGCGGCCGGCGCAACGCAGGGCAGCGCGTGGAATTACGGCGACGAAATGCTCTACACCTTTGGTCATGGCCTGAGCTACCTTGATTACACCCAGACCATCAAGAGCGTGACGGTTGACCGCAGCGTGAACGGCAACATCACCGCCGTCGTCGAAGTGAAGAACAACTCCAATCAGGACGGCAAATTCCTCACCCAGCTGTATGTGCAGCAGCCCTACACCGACTATGACCGCACAAATCTGGTTGAAAAGTCCGCGGTCATGTTCCTGAACTCTGCCAAGGTGGACGTCGCCGCCGGCAAGAGCAAGGAAGTTACCATTACGATTCCCACCAAGTATCTGGCAAGCTACGACGCGAACAACGCCAAGACCTACATCCTCGATGCGGGCGACTACTACTTCACGGCAGCAGCCGGCGCGCATGAGGCGGTCAACAACATTCTGGCGGCGCAGGGCAAAACCGTTGCTGACGGCATGGACGCGGCGGGCAGCAAGGCTGTCGTGAGCTGGAAGCTCGATCAGCTGGACAACACCACCTTTGCCATTGCCAACAACACGACCGTTACCAACGTGGCGGACGACGCCGACCTGAACTACTGGCTGCCCGGCACGGTCACTTACCTGACCCGTCAGGACTGGAACACCTTCCCGATTAACTACAACAAGCTGAACCTCAAGATTGCTGACAGCCCGAAGAAGGATCAGTGGATTGCCGAAATGCGCGGCGAAACCTACACCATCTCCGACACGGGCGCGGCGGCGGAAGCTGTCCCCGGCCCGAAATTCACGGCATCTGAAATCGGCGCGGAACAGCTGAACAACATCAATGACCCCTACTGGGACAAGCTGGTTCATGCCATCACCATCGACGAAGCGGTCGGCGCAGTTATCCACGGCGGCAGCCGCTCCGATACCCTGACCAACATCGACAACCCCGTCGTCATCCAGAACGAAGGCCCGACCGGCATCAGCGCGGGCTACACCGACGAGGCGACTGGCAAGACCTACAAGTTCAATGTCAACTCCCAGACGCTGCTGGGCTGCTCCTTCAACCCGGAACTGGCGTATCAGTGGGGCTTGGTTGAGGGCAACTCCTGCCTGTGGGTTGAACGCTACGACCTGTGGGGCAGCGGTCTGACGCTGAACCGCACGCCGTACAACGGCCGCAACTACGAGTACATCTCCGAAGACCCGATGCTGACCAACGTCATCGGCCGTGAAGTGATTCAGGGCTGCTCCGACAAGGGCATCATCAACGGCCCGAAGCACATGGGCTTCAACGATCAGGAACACAACCGCGCCGGCATCTCCGCGTACATGACCGAGCAGAAGTTCCGTGAAACCGACCTGCGCGGCTTCGAGGGCGCGCTGAGCGATGCGTTCGGCATGGGCGTCATGATTGCCTTCAACCGCATCGGCGCAACGAACGCTTCCCACCATGTGGGCATGATTCAGAAGATTGTCCGCGGTGAATGGGGCTTCAAGGGTCTGATTTCCACCGACATGATGAACAACTACCTGTACTTCAACGCCGAATCCATGGTTATGGCAGGCATCACGCAGGTTGCTGACTTCGCGGCGGACAACAGCCACATCAACCTTGGCGAAGGCGGCGTGGACGCGGTTTGGCCGCACATCTCCCTCGAAACGGTGTCGAAGGACTCGAACCTCGTCGAGCAGGCGCGTGAAAACCTGAAGTACCAGCTCTACATCTTCGCCAACAGCGCGATTCTGAACATCTCCACCCAGCGCGTGAACACCTGGTGGGATACCGCTCTGACCGTCACCACCTACGCCAGCAGCATTCTGGCTGTCCTGTTCTTCCTCGCGTGGGTTGTGCTGACGCTCCTGCCGGAAAAGAAGCCTGTCGTTGTGCGCGTTGAGAACAAGCGTTGAGGACAAGGAGGAATAAACATGAACGCCACGAAAAAACTCTCTGCCGGCGCTTGGCTCTCCATCGTCACTTGTGTTCTGAGCCTTGCCGCGCTGGTTGCGTATCTGATTAACACGTCCGCTGCCGGCTACTTCCAGAATGCCACGGTGTCGAACCTTGTGCTGATGGTCGTGGGCGCGGCTGTGCTGGAGGCGGCTGCGGTCGTCTTGAGCATGGTCAAGGGCGCGAAGAAGGTTGTAGACCTGCTGACGGGCCTGTGCCAGATTGCGGCTCCCGCGCTGCTGGCGCTTGCCTTCATCAATCTGGTGTCTGCCCGCGTCGAAGGGTTCGCCTTCATTTACTTCTCCAACGCGGATGTGCTGCTTGAAGTGCAGACGGCGGCGAATATGTCCTCCGCCACCTGCGCGATTGTGAATCTGGTGCTGCTGGCCGTTTCCAGCATCGCCGGTGTCGTCAGCGCGTTCTTCACCCTGAAGAAGTAATCGAACTTGCGGCGGTCAGGGGAATCTCGACGATTCTCTTGACCGCCGTTTTCAATCTCATTCGGCAGGTGGTAAACATGTTTCAGATTCAATCGTTTACTTGCGAGGGCTTGCGCGACCATCTGGTGACCGACTGCGCCGCCCCGACGTTTGCCTATTTCGTCTCATCCGACCGCGCGGGCGCATCCGTTCAGTCCGCTGAACTGACGGTAAACGGCTGGACAATCCGCAATCCCGACCAATGCGGAACGCGCTATGCCGGCCAGCCGCTCAAGCCCTTCACGACGTACACCGCGACGCTTACCGTCACGTCAGACAGCGGCGAAACAGATACTGCCCGCCTGACCTTCGAGACGGGACGCATGGATACGCCGTGGCAGGGCAAGTGGATTACCGACGGCGCGTATGTGTTCAAGGAAAAGAAGGTTTCGCCCGTGCCGATGGTGTTCCGCAAGGCGCTGACGCTCCGGGGCGAAATCGCGCAGGCGAAGCTGTACGCCACGGCAATGGGCATCTACGAGCTGAACATCGACGGGCAGAAAGTCGGTGAACGGTATTTCGCGCCCGGTTTCACGTCCTATGCGCATCAGCTGATGTACCAAACGTATGATGTGACGGACATGCTGCATTCAGGCAGCTGCATTACCGCGACGGTCGCGGGCGGCTGGGCGGTCGGGTCGTTCGTGTTCACGCGCGTCAACCGCGTGACGGCAGACCGTCAGGCGCTGCTGGCGGAACTGCGGATTACCTACCGCGACGGCAGGACGGAGGTCATCGGCACAGACGAAAGCTGGCAGGTGACAGAGGACGGTCCTGTCCGTATGGCGGATTTCTACGACGGCGAAACGTATGACGCAACCGTATCACTGGACAAGGCGGCTTGGCGGAGCGCCGTACAGGAGCGTCTGCGCGTGAAGCCGAAGCTGATGGCGGATTACGGCGCAGACGTGAAGGAACACGAGACGTTCGCTCCCGTATCCTGCAAGAAGTTAGGCAATGCGCTGATTTACGATTTCGGGCAGAATTTCGCAGGTGTGGTGCGCCTGACGGTTACGGGCAAACGCGGGCAGAAGATTACCATCCGCCACAGCGAAGTGCTGAACCCTGACGGTACGCTGAACACGGCGTTCCTGCGCACGGCGAAAGCGACGGCGACGTACATCTGCAAGGAAGGTCGTCAAACTTGGTCGCCGCGGCTGACGTACATGGGCTTCCGCTACATCAGCGTCGAGGGCGTGCGGGAAGAAGACGTGCAGGTGACGGGCGTCATGCTGTACTCCGACATTCAGCAGACGGGTTCGTTCCGCTGCTCGAACGAGATGCTCAACCGCCTGCAGGAGAACATCGTCCGCAGTGCAAAGTCGAACTTCATGGACATCCCCACCGACTGCCCGCAGCGCGACGAGCGCATGGGCTGGACGGGCGATATTGCCGTGTTCGCGCCGACGGCGGCGTTCAATTTCGATATGAATCGCTTCTTGGATAAGTGGCTTCTGGATGTGCAGGCGGAGCAGCTGCCGACAGGCGGTCTGCCGAACACGGTGCCCGTGCAGGGTTACGGCTTCCCCGCGACGATGCCGAAAATGGCGGTCGCTTGGTGGGGGGATGCGTGCGTCCTCGTGCCGTGGGCGCAGTATATGGCGCGGGGCGATGTGGGCGTGCTGCGCCGGATGTATCCGACGATGAAGAAGTACGTCAACGCCTGCCGCTTCTGGTGCGGCTTCGGCTTCGGCAAGCACCGTTATCTCTGGGAAATGCCCGGCACGCTGGGTTTCGGCGACTGGGTTGCGCCGGACGTGCCGCAAATGAGCCAGTGGCAGGGACGCATTAAGTGGACAGGCACGGCGTCGCTGTGCAACACAAGCGCGCTGCTGGCGAAAATCGCGGATATTCTGGGCGAAACGCAGGACGCGAAGCACTACCGGGCATTGTCCGAAAAGACCGCCGATGCGTACTGCTCGATTCTTACGGACGGCAACGGCAAGCTGCTGGAGGAGTTCCAGACCGCTTACGTCCTGCCCATCTACCTGAATATGTTCCCCACGCAGCAGATTCGGGAAAAAGCCGCTGCGAACCTCGCCGCGCTGGCGAAGCGCAACGACTGGTGCATCGGCACGGGCTTCCCTGGCACACCGTACATCCTCTTCGCGCTGTGCGACAATGGGCAGGTGGATGCCGCATACCATATGCTGCTGAACACGAAATGCCCCTCGTGGCTCTACGAAGTCAAGGCGGGCGCGACGACGATTTGGGAACGCTGGGACGGCTTGGACGAGAACGGCGTCTGCCCGATTGGCGATGACGGCACGGACAAGATGATTTCCTACAACCACTACGCATCCGGCGCGGTCGGCGACTTCCTGTACCGCCGCATTGCGGGCATTGAGCCGACAGAAGCCGGCTACAAGACTTTCCGGGTCAAGCCGATTCTGGGCGGCGGGCTGACGAGCGCCGCCGCGAAGGTACGCACCCCTTACGGCGACGCAAGCGTGCAGTGGAAAACGGCGGAAAACACCTTCACCGTGACGGTATGCGTCCCGATCGGCACGCGCTGCGAACTGACGCTGCCGGATGGCACGAGCCAAATACTGGCGAGCGGCACGCACACGGCGACGTGCAGCATCCGCTGATTTGGTCAAAATATCACCGTGCCCGAAATGCCCTGAAAGCGGGGAATTTCGGGCACTTTATACTATTTCCAAATTCACCTGCGCCATCTGCTTGCGCCTTTTCCGCTCTGGCGTTCGGTCGTTCCATTTAGCGTAGCACTGCTACGCTGCATTTCACTCCCGTTAGCCAGAACGAATAATTCGCGGCGCATCTTGGCGCATTCTCATTTGGAAATAGTATTAGATTTCACAAAAAATGCTCTTGAATTTCAACAAATTTTTGTTTTCAGGGGTTGACACAACAAAAAACGTCTGTTATAATGACGGCGAATCGGGAAAAGCCCATGCGGCCGCCCCGAAAGAATTTGCAGCGAAAGGAAGGCGATTGTGCGTGGACATAAGTCACAGTAGACGCAGCAAAACGTTGGATTGCGCCATGCTCCGCGGACACTCGCCGTTCGCGGACTGACATTGCCTGTTTTCAGGTCGCCGTTTTTGTGCCCTTTTGTATGAATAAAGGGGTGAATTTCGGCTGACAGTGCAGCAGGTGTGTTTGTGTACGCTTTTTTCCACCGTTTTGCGTGTTTTTTGCAGGGCGGTGGTTTTTTCGTGCGCAAAATTTGATTTGATGATGATGGAAGGATGTGAGACGCATGGACGCGGGCGGTTATCCATTATACTTTGCCTTTTCCCGGAGCAGCCATGAAATGCGGCGACCCATGCGTCTCTGCATCAGCCAGATTCTGTAAAACGTCGGCTTTCGTGGCGCTCCTTTGACCGATGAACAGGAGGAAAAACGCCATGACGCTGAACCTGAAGAAGAAAGTTACCCTGACCGCCTCGCAGATGCTGGCGGAAAACAACCGCGCGACCGCCGACCGCCTGACGTGGGCGGCGCAAACCGACGAAATGAATCTCCGCACGGCGCTGAACGTGCCGGAAAACGGCCTCACGGAAGAAATGGCAGAAGAAGCCCGCGACCGCTACGGCCGCAATGTGCTGCCGACGAGCCAGCGCACGCCGCTGTACAAGCGTCTTGCCGCCGCGTTCATCAATCCGTTCACCGTCGTGCTGGTGCTGCTGGCGATTTTCAGCGCGCTGACGAATGTCGCGATGGTCGATCCGGGCGACGAAAGCTGGGCGACGGTCATTATCATCACCATCATGGTGCTGATTTCCGGCATCCTCCGCTTCGTGCAGGAGACCCGCAGCGGCAATGTCGCGGCGAAGCTCTCCGAGATGATTCACACGACAGTCTGCGTGACGCGCGAGGGCGAAAAGAAGGAAATCCCGCTGGAAGAAATCGTCGTGGGCGACATCGTGTCGCTGTCTGCGGGCGACATGCTCCCGGCGGACGTGCGCATCCTCCGCGCGAAGGACCTGTTTCTCAGCCAATCCAGCCTGACGGGCGAGAGCGAGCCGGTGGAAAAGTCCGGCGCGGTCTGCCAGACGGTCGGCAGCCTGACCGAATGCGGCAATCTGGCGTTCATGGGCAGCACGGTCGTCAGCGGCAGCGCAACGGCGGTCGTCCTCGCCGTCGGGCATGACACGATGCTCGGCGCAATGGCAAAGGCGCTGAACGTCAAGCCGCCGAAGACCACCTTTGAGAAGGGTGTCAACAGCGTTTCGTGGGTGCTGATTCGCTTTATGCTGCTGATGGTGCCGATTGTGCTGCTCATCAACGGTCTGAGCGACGGCGACTGGATTCAGGCGGGGCTGTTCGCCATTTCGATTGCCGTCGGTCTGACGCCGGAAATGCTGCCGATGATTGTGACCACCTCGCTGGCGAAGGGCGCCATGACCATGAGCCGCGAGAAGGTCATCATCAAGGACTTGAACGCGATTCAGAACCTCGGCGCAATGGACATCCTCTGCACGGACAAGACCGGCACGCTCACGCAGGACAAGGTGGTACTGGAATATCACCTGAACGTAGACGGCGAGCCGGACGACCGCGTGTTGCGCCATGCGTTCCTGAACAGCTACTTCCAGACGGGCCTCAAGAACCTGATTGACATTGCCGTCATCGACAAACAGCGTCAGCTTGGCGCGGATGAGCTGATTGCCCGCTTCAAGAAGGTGGACGAAATCCCGTTTGACTTCGAGCGCCGCCGCATGAGCGTTGTTGTGCGCGACCGCAAGGGCAAGACCCAGCTGGTTACCAAGGGCGCGGTGGAGGAGATGCTGGCGTGCTGCACCCATGCGGAAAGCAAGGGCAAAATCGTTCCGCTGACGGACAAGGTGCGCGCCTACGTCCTGCGCAAGGCAGATGAGCTCAACGGCGGCGGTATGCGCGTGATTGCCGTTGCGCAAAAGACAAATCCCGCGCCGGAAGGGCAGTTCTCCACGGCGGATGAGAAGGACATGGTGCTCATCGGCTTCCTTGCTTTCCTCGATCCGCCGAAGGAAACGACCCGCGACGCGATTCATGCCCTGCGGGAATACGGCGTCGGTGTGAAGATTCTCACCGGTGACAACGAGAAAGTCACCTGCGCCATTTGCCGTCAGGTTGGGCTGAATGCTGAGCGCGTGCTGCTCGGCGCGGACATTGACGCGATGGATGACGAAACGCTTGCGCAGGCGGCGGAGGAAATTACCGTCTTTGCGAAGCTCTCGCCCGCCCAGAAAGCGCGCGTCGTCACCGTCCTGCGCCAGAAGGGGCATTCCGTGGGCTATATGGGTGACGGCATCAATGATGCAGCCGCGATGAAGGCGGCGGACGTGGGCATCAGTGTAGATACCGCGGTGGATATCGCCAAGGAAAGCGCGTCCGTCGTCCTGCTGGAAAAAGACCTGATGGTGCTGGAAAAGGGCGTTATCGAGGGTCGGAAAATCTACGCGAACATGATGAAGTACATCAAGATGACTGCCGCGTCGAACTTCGGCAACATGTTCTCCGTCCTTGCTGCCAGCGCGTTCCTGCCCTTCCTGCCGATGGCGTCCCTGCACCTGATTCTGCTGAACCTCATCTACGATATTTCCTGCACCGCAATTCCGTGGGACAACGTGGACGCGGAGTACCTCAAAGTGCCGCGGACGTGGGATGCGTCGGGCATCAGCCGTTTCATGCTCTGGATGGGCCCGGTCAGTTCGCTGTTCGACATTGCGACGTACCTGCTGCTGTATTTCGTGATTGCGCCGATGGCGTGCGGAGGCATGACCTTCGCGCAGCTGACCAACCCAGCGATGCAGGACAAGTTCGCCGCGTTGTTCCAGACCGGCTGGTTCATCGAATCCATGTGGACGCAGACGCTCGTCATGCACATGATTCGCACGAAGAAGCTGCCGTTCATCCAGAGCCGCGCGTCCCTGCCGGTGATGCTGCTGACGATGCTCGGCATTGCCGTCGTGACGCTGCTGCCCTTCACGCCCCTCGCCGCGCCGCTGGGGCTGTGCGCGCTGCCGCCTGTCTACTTCGCCTATCTGGCGCTGATTGTGCTGGGCTACATGGTGCTGGCAACGCTGATGAAGAAGCTGTATATCCGCAAGTATCATGAGCTGCTGTAATGGACTTTGATACTATTTCCAAATTCACCTGCGCCATCTGCTCGCGCCTTTTCCGCGCTTGCGTCCGCTCATTCCACTTAGCGTAGCGCTGCTACGCTGCGTTTCATTCGCGTTAGCCAGCGCGAAAAATTCGCTTCGCATCTTGGCGCATTCTCATTTGGAAATAGTATGACGCAGATAATCTGCACACAGCAGTTACGCAAAAACGGGTCAAGGGACGTTTTTTGATGCCCCTTGACCCGTTTATTTTGGCTCACACAGCCGCTTTTGCCTTCAAGCCCAACGGCGACAGCCGCGCTTTCTCCAGCGCCGTCACCACCAGCGGCACAACGATTAGGTGAATCACCGCGCCAACGGCCGTATTCACGAAATACGCCGTCACGAACGCTGGGAATGTGTACGCATTCCCTTGAACGCCCATCACGACCGCCTTCGCCGCGCCGCCGACAAGCCGACCCGCAAGCATGGCAATCACCATGGCAATCAGCATGGCCCAGTAGGCCTTGCTCATCTTCTTGCGCAGCATCGGATAGAGCAGCCCGCACAGCGCGCCGTACGCTGCCATCTCGAATGCCATCGGAATGGCGACCGGCACCAGCGGCGGCATACCGAACAGCACGCTCCGCAGCAGCGGCAGCACAATGCCAAGCCCCATGCCCCAGCCCCAGCCACACGTCAGGCCGCAAATCAGCACCGGAATATGCAGCGGACTGATGACCTGCCCCAGCACCTGCACATTGCCCGTCAGGAAGGGCAATACAATGCCGACAGCCAGCAGAATGGCCGTTACCAGCAGGGAGTACAAACCGCTCTTTCGGTTCATTGCCATGAGAAAAATCCTCCAAAAAGAAAAATACCATGAAGAAAGCCGGGCATTCTCGTCCGATGGCTTCCTTCATGGAAACAGGAATAGCATAGCATATTTCGATGCGCTTGTCAAGCGTCGCCCTCGCCGATGTAGGTGAAGCGTCGATACGTCTTTCCGTCGCGCTCGATGACATCATTCCACATGCTTGCGGGGCGCACCCACACGCCGCGCTCACCATACAGCGCGCGGTAGACCACCATTTTCTCGCGCGTCTCGCTGTGCGTGGCGATATAGAGGACTTCATACTCTTTGCCCTTGAAGTGACGGTAGCGTCCGGGCTTGATGGTTTCGCTCATGGTGTCTGCTCCTGATAAATGTCGTTGTACAGTTCCAAATCCATCAGCCGATCACGCAGGGACTGCATGTCCTCCCATGCGTCGTGCTTCTTCGACGGGTCGCGCAGGAGCGCCGACGGGTGATACGTCGCCATCATCCAGATGCCTTTGCGCTCGAACCACTTGCCGCGGTCGCGGGTGATGCGGATGTCCGCCCCAATAATGTTTTTCGCGGCGGTTGAGCCGAGCAGGACGATGACCTTCGGGCGGATGAGGGCGGTTTGGATGCGGAGGTGGAGCTTGCAGGCGGCGGCTTCCTCATCAGTGGGGACGCGGTTCTGCGGCGGGCGGCACTTGACAACGTTGCAGATATAAACGCGGTCGCGCGGGAGCGAAATAGCAGCGAGCATTTTGGTTAACAGCTGCCCCGCCGGGCCGACAAACGCAAGCCCTTCCTCATCCTCGACCTGTCCCGGCCCTTCACCGATGAGCATAAGCGGGCTGTGGCGGTCGCCCTGTCCGGGGACTTTGTGGTGGATGTTCTGGCACAGGCCGCACATTTGGCACTGCGAGACTTGACGCTCGAAGAGTTCCCAAGAGAGGTCAGGCATGGCGTGTTCACCTTCTTAAATCATCGTCTGGAAGAGTGAGATGGATTGCAGAATGTCGGAATGAAGCCAATTCAGCAGGCTGACCAGCATCGTAATCAGCACCAGAATCACCGCACAGCCCGCGATAATGCTGATGAAATCGCCGAAGCCGGATAACAAGCGCCAGTGATTCTGCCGCAGTTCCGCCTGTTCCTCTTCAGTCAGGTATAAATCCGGATCTTCGAGGGCTTCGTCCGCGAAAACCTCTTCAGCAGTCGGGGCGGGGATATCCGCATCATCATCCGCGTAGTCCGGCTGCCACGCGTTTTCGTTGGTGAAAGTCGGCTGAGCATTCGGGTCTTCGGGACGCGCGGACTGGAATGTCGGAACATAGGGCGAATATTCCTGCGTGGCATCCGCGGAATCAGCGTCCGGCTCGGACGCGGCGCGGCGACGGCGTTTGAGTTCAGGCATGGTGGCCTCCTGTTGAGAAGAATTTCGACCATAGAACGATTCAGCGGGATAAAAACATCCATATGCCGCGTTCTATGATTGGATGGGTTGCGATTTCCTGATGAGAATTCACGGCGCAGATAAATCAGAAAACCGTATCATCAAACGTAATCCAGCCACGGCGCGGGTTCTTCGTCGCGCCCGGTCAGGTGTCCCTGACTGCTCAGACCGGGGAAATTCGTCTGCCGCAGCGCTTCGTAGAGAACGATAGCGACGGAGTTTGACAGATTCAGGCTTCGCGCTTCCGGGCGCATCGGGATGCGGATGCAGCGGTCGTAGACCTGCTCCAGCAGGTTTTCCGGCAGGCCGCGCGTCTCGCAGCCAAAGATGAGAAAATCACCATCCTGATACGTCGCCTCGTGATAGCCGCGCGGCGCCTTTGTGCTCGCAAAGTGCATCCTTGCATCCGGATGCTGGCGGAGAAATTCGCCGAAGTCCGGGTAAGTGTGGTAGGTCATCAGATTCCAATAGTCCAGCCCGGCGCGCTTCAGGTATTTGTCGCTCAGCGAAAAGCCCAGCGGCTCAATCAAATGCAGCGTTGCGCCCGTCGCGGCGCAGGTACGCGCGATATTGCCTGTGTTCTGCGGGATTTCCGGGTTGAACAGCACGATGTTCATCATCGGTCAATCGCCTCCTGTGGATTCGCTTCTATTGTACCATTTGTGTGAACTTTTCGCAAGAGGTGGATTCTGCTTGACAATTGCCGGGTCGAATATTATACTATATGATAGAAATTGGAAGGAGTGGGAAACTTGAAACAGGCACGGTGGATGCTGATGGTGCTGGCGGCGCTGCTGCTGAGCATCAGCATTGCTTCGGCGGAGTTGAACTACATTCTGCCGGACAGCAATTCGCGCGAATTGACATGGGATGAGGTCGCCCGCTGGGACTACGAAACGCTGGGCTACGCGTTCAACGAGATTTTCGCCCGCCATGGCTACGTCTTTCATCCCGGCGAAAAGTACGACAATTACTTCTCCTGTCAGCCATGGTATACGCCCAACCGTGATACCAACAATCAGCGCGCCGTTTATCCCTACCTCAACGCGACAGAATGGGCAAACTACGAGCTGATAAAGGAAGTACGCAGCTACAAGGCTGAAAACGGTGACAGCGGCGAATCCATGTGGACGTATTTCTCCGGCGGATTCGATACCCTCGGCGGATTTGACTATGTGCAGCTGCGCACGGGGCAGAACCTCCCGGTGTATTCCGCGCCCAGCCGCAATTCGTGGCGCGGCGCGAACGGCAAGGCCTCCGTCGGCACAAATGGCGCAATTTACAGCGCTGGATGGGAAAACGGCTGGCTGCTGGTGATGTACGAAACAAACAGCGGCTCGGTGCGTGTCGGCTACGTCAGCGGTGACGATATCCGCGGCGGCGTGCCGATGGATACGTCGCTGACGTTTTCCTATGCAACAGCCACGCTGAATGCCGGCACGGCGCTGACGGATGATCCGGCAATGCGGAAAACGACGATTGCACAGCTGCGCGCGGGGACGCAGGTGACATATTTGACGAGCTTTTTCAATAAATCTGCGTGGGATTATATTGAGACGACGGTGGATGGACAGACGACACGCGGCTTTGTGCCCGCAGGCTGCTTAACGATTTATGGGGATTAAACAGGAAGGAAAAAGAGACTAAGTCGCAGCACCAAAAGGATAAACACGCGGGCACTGTATGCAGTTGTCACCAACTCAATCGCGCGAAAGGGTCAAGGGAGAAACTCCCTTGCAGGGTCAAGGGGCAGCGCCCCTTGTGGGGTTTGGGGCAACGCCC
>OGPL01001423.1_pt1 | contig 21803 bp, 18 predicted proteins | sample 1552901 | NCBI WGS metagenome assembly OGPL01 (sample SAMEA2580244, study PRJEB22360) | human gut metagenome | biome: human gut; feature: human-associated habitat; material: faeces | place: Denmark | collected 2008/2010 | reverse complement strand
ATTTGGCGAGCACCGCGATAACTCGAGAAACTCGCAAAGCGTGTTTCTCGTAGTTGTCAGACATTTTGCCAGACATCCGTAAGAAGCTGACTTTGACCGGTTTGTATCTGTCGGTGTTTTATCGATATTCACCCATATAGAACAATGCAATCGTTCCAGGACCGGAATGTGCACCGATAGTTGAACCGACATAATTGATTAAGAAGCTGTCGATGCCAAAACGTTCTTTTACAAGATTTGCAACAAACTGTGCATCTTCTAAAGCATCACCATGGCTGATAAATACGATATCATTCTGGTCACGGTAGGAGCCCATCTGCTTTTCCATATTGTCAACCAGGGTAATCAGGGATTTTTTACGTCCACGAACCTTGGAAACCATAATAAGATGACCTTCATCATCTACATGAAGTACCGGCTTTAAGTTAATCATGGTACCAAGAACCGCAGCGGTTTTAGAAACACGTCCGCCTCTGTGAAGGTGGAACAAATCATCTACCGTAAAGTTATGTACCAGATGTAGTTTATTTTCCTCCAGCCATTTTACGGTTTCTTCTAAAGTGGCACCATTTTCTTTCATCTGGACAGCTTTGTGAACCAGAAGTCCCTCTCCCATGGAAGCACAGAGAGAGTCTACGACAACGACTTTATGTGGGAAATTATCTTCTTCCATTTCACTTGCAGCAATTTTTGTACTGGAGTAGCTGCCACTGAGTCCGCTGGAAAAGGCAATGTGAAGAATATCACAGTCATTTTCCGTGGCAATTTTTGTAAAGATTTCGCGGGCAGTTTCCGGGTTGACCTGAGAGGTGGTAGGCAGAGAGCCGGCGCGCATCTTTGCATAGAATTCTTTGACATCCATTGGATGTTCCCAGTCATAGGTTTTGCCGTCTATAGTATAAGTGAGTGACAGCATGCCAAGATTATGTTCTGCTACATAATCTGCCGGCAAATCTGCGGTAGTGTCGGTGGTAATAATAAATTTATTCATGTGTCCTCCTGTATTTCTTATATAAAATTGTGACATAAAATCATACCTTTTTTATTATAGCATAATGAAAAATGAAAATGTAAAATTTTTATAAAAATGAAAAAATATCTTTACAAAAAAAGAAAAAGCAGGTATGATTAGAGCCATCTTATTTATCTTTTTTTATCAGGGAGTTTCCTCCCAAATATTCCAAACAGTGAAACGAAATTCAGTATAGAAAGGGGTTTTCTTATTTGAAAGAAATTTTTGAACAGTATGGTGGGGTAATTATAACAGTAGTTGCGATTGCAGCATTAGCAGCACTTGTGACAGCAATTATGGGAAATGGAACCAGTGGTCCCGTTTATGATGCATTTAAGAACTTAATTGATAACTTTGGAAATAACATCGGAACACCATAGGAGGGGGATGACTTGGACAGACAGGAACTGGGTATCCGGATGGAGCCGGATTATTTTGGTCCCCTTTGGCGTTATGTCCGGAATGATAAGATTACAGATATTGACTATAACGGAAACCAGTTGTGGATTACAGATGTAGAAAATGAACGATATCTGATTCGAAGCCATGGAATTACAGAGAAGTTTGTAGAGCAGTTTTCCCATCGGATTGCCAATGAAGTGAGCAAGCCTTTTAACAAGAAAAATAATTTGTTGGAGGCGGAGACCGACACGCTGCGTATCAGTATTGTGCATGAATCTGTTGCCATATCCGGCAGGAGCATCTGCATCCGTAAATCAATGCCAATGCTGCGTATGCAGGTAAAAAAGATGGTGGAGGATGAGTATGTAGCTGTTCCGGTATTAGAATTGCTGACCAATTGTGTGGCTGCAAAAATGAATTTTGTCTTTTGTGGAGAACCGGGGGCGGGAAAGACAGAATGTGCAAAATTTTTCTCGCAGTTTATTCCGGCAGGAGAGCGTGTCATTACAATAGAGGATAATCCGGAATGGCATTACAGTCAGATTAATCCCGGAAAAGATTGTGTGGAACTGCGAATTAATCCGGATTTTGATTATACCAAAGCCATTAAGACATGTCTCAGACAGAATCCATCCTGGATTATGTTATCGGAGGCACGTTCTACGGAAGTAAAGTCTTTGCTGGAATGCTGGTCTACCGGAATCCGTGGATTTACCACGCTTCATACGGATGATGTGCGTAAAATTCCGGATCGTATTTTAAATATGATGGAGAGCCGTATGGATGCAGACCGCATGGAAAATGATGTATACAGCTATGTTGATGTTGGAATTCTGCTGCGGAAGAAAATGAGTGCAGAAGGAAAATTGTATCGTTATATAGACCAGGTCTGTTTCTTTGTAAGAGAAGAAGGAAGAAATGAAATACATATGCAGGTGGTAGATGGCAATCTTATGGTGAGAGAACTTCCCAAAGGGCTGATTGCGCGTATGAAGCGGCATGGAATTTTCGAGCCATTTGATAATCCGATGATACAACATCGTCTGGAAGGAGAAGGATATGAAAAAGAATGAGCGTTTCGTTGCCTATGGAGGCTGTTATGGATTATTGCTGCTGGCAGCATTTTTATTACAGCTTAAGTGGCAGGGATATATCTGCTGCAGTATTGTATTTGTTCTTGTTATGTGGCGTATGGATAAAGTGTTGAAGGAAGAAAAGAAGCAACAGACCCGTCTGCAGGAAGCAGAATTGTATATGGAGCAGATGCTGTATGCATTTTTGCAGAATCCGAAAATCTTATCTGCACTGGAGACAGTTTGTGTATTGTTTGAACCGGGGGCCATGCGAAAACAGATAGAGACTGCAATCTTTCATTTACGAAAAGAATATGACAGCAATATGAAAGAAGAGTTAGATGCGATTGAGCAGCAGTATGAGAATCGCAGAATGAAAGAGATGCATGCGTATTTTCTGATGGTAGAACAGTATGGCGGAGCATACGAGACAACGGTAGAATTGCTTTTAGAGGATTTGCAGAAGTGGATGGAACGGGTCAGACTGCATCAGCAGGACTGTAAGAAATATCGAAGAAATGTATTCTTAGCGGTGGGTTTATCCATTCTGGTATGTGCAATAACGAATCATTTGCTGCCAAAAGATATTGAATTATCGCAACTTTTGGTTTGCCAGATTGCATCAATTCTTTTTCTGTCCCTGGATATGCTGATTTGCTCCCGGGCAATGAAGCGTACCTGCCGCAACTGGTTGAAGGAAAGGGAATCTTATGGAGAAGGGGATGAAAAGAAATATCGTTATGTGCAGTTCCATAAAGGAGTGCGCAGTAATTTCTACCGGAAGTATCTGAGAAAGAAAATGGAAAAGGAATTTCCGCAGTGGTTAATGGACATTTCTTTATTGCTTCAGACTGAAAATGTGCAGGTGGCATTCTATCGTATCCGGCCGCAGACACCGGAGGTTCTAAGACCGGCAGTGGATGATATGCTGGAAGAACTTTCACAGAATCCGGAGAGTCTGGAACCATATCTTAATTTTTTAAAAGATTATGATTTACCGGATGTGCATTCTGCTATGCGGATGTTGTATGCATTATCCAACGGCGGATATGGAAACAGTGAAAAGCAGTTAAGTCAGATTTTAAAACGGAATCAGGAACTTTTAGATAAGGCAGAAAGAGAACAAAATCAGGATTCACTGGCTGGATTATATGCATTGTTTTTAGCCCCGGCATTGACTGGAGCAGGAAAAATGATGATTGATATGACGGCATTTCTGGTGGTATTTTTAGCAAGCGTACATAGATAGGGGATTAGATGGAGCAGGTAATAAAAACATATCTTGGAATATTTCTGATGATGCTGCTGTCAACAGTTGGAATAGGTATTGTTGCAGCAGAAGCGCAGATTTGTCAGGCAAGAAATTTTAAATCGGATGTGGTAGTGGAACTGGAAAACAGCAATTATAACCGGGAAGTAATAAATGCCTGTATAAAGCAGGCTGATGAACTGGGCTATCAGCTGCAGGTTAATTTATATGAGGATTCCGGAGCTGTAACTGTATGTGAAAATGGGAATGTGCCGCCCGTGGAAAAGGAGGTAACCATGGCGGAGGTGATATTGCATTACGCATACCGGATGGGACCATTTCACAGTAAAACGGAGCATAGTATCCGGGGATTTGGAAGGTAGATTTATGAGAAAAATTATGGAGGATTATGGACAGGCAATCATCTATGCAGTACTTGGAAGTGGTTGTATCGGAGTGTTGTGGTATTTGCTTGGTTATGTCCGGTAAGGGGATAAAAATGCATTTTTTTATGGAAGAATATGGTGGACTTGTGATAGCGGTTCTGGCAGTCATTGTTATGACAGGAATTTTATTTGGACTGTTTTCACAGGGAGGTTATCTTTATGAAATGATAAGCAGGGCACAGGGGGCATTGGGGTAAAACAAATGAAAACATTATGGAAAGAATATGGACAGACAGTAATTACTGTATTAGTGGCGGCAATGTTACTGATATTATGCTTATGGGGATTTCGCATAATTGGAAGTGGGATGGAACGTCCGGCAGCCGGTGCAGATGTTGGAAATAATATGGACGGAAAAATGTTAAAAGATATTCATAGCCGTCAGGTTCCGATGATTATCTATGAAGATAATCGCATCTTAACGATTGCAGATAAGATAGCGTTATCAGAACTGTTTCACGCAGTGGATGCAGATGGAAAGAAACTTAAGATTGAGATAACTGATATCAGAAATCAGGCAGGAAAAACAGTAGAAGATATTTATGAAAAGGCAGGAATCTATGAAATAGAGGTGCGGGCAGAAGATGCATATGAAAAGCAGACGGTTTCCCGTTTCCGGATTCCGGTAAATGGAGGCGGTATATGAAACATATGGTATTTGGGGTATTGTCCGGCGGCATTGTCATACTTTTTGTAGTGATGCTGCTGACCATGCAGCATAAGAATGTGCGAAAAGAAGAATTAGAACAGAGTCTTACCGAAGCAATGGAAACAACATTGCAGATGGTACAGGCGGATGCAGACAGAGATTATACTTCCGAAGATATGAGGACATTACTGATTCGAAATCTGGTTCCGCAGATGAATTCCGATTCAGAATTAACCGTTCGGATGATTGCAGCAGATGCAGAAAAAGGATTACTTTCTGTGGAAGTGGAAGAGTATTTTTCGTATCCGGGCGGGAAAATGGGCAGTATAAAGTGCTGCCGTACAATTCTTACAGATGACGATGGGGATGGAGAAGAAACGGAGAAAGGGGAAAAAGAAGTGGCAATGCAGACGGTAATCTTTTATCGCTCCAGGGAAGAAATGGAACAGGGAAAATCTTATTATAAGAAACTGGAAATACAAAAGGGGGATTACTGTACTTCTCCGGCAGAACCGGTTTGTGATGATTTGAAAAAGAAGTTTTTAGAGTGGCGGGACAGCAAGGATTATCTCGCGGATTTTACACAGTGTGTAGAAGAAAATCAGACATATTATGCAGTATTTGAATAGGGGGGTAAGCATGAAAAAGAAGGTGCGAAAGGGAGTATGCCGTTTCCTTTGCGGATGCATGATTCTTTTTATGAGTCCGTGCAGTATTCAGATGATAAGTGCGGAAACGGTAGAAGAAACTGAGGTGGCAGAATCTGAAAAAGCAGAAGTATTAGAAGCAGAAGTATTAGAAACAGAAGAAACCAAGCAGTTGGAAGAAATGCCGGATGAATTGACTTCATCTGTTTACGGAAGTGCCAAGACCTGGTATCCGAAAAATTATGGGTATTTCATATTGACAGTCCGTGACAATGCAGGTGGAAGAACGGGCCGTTACCGGATTGACTGTAATATAGGGGAACGCCATCCCAATGGCATTAATTATCGAATCTATTATAAGATGTATTTCATTGGTGGTGATGAGCTTGGCATTACATTAGAAGATAGGGAATATTATACCAGACATGATAATGCAACTTCTGAAATCGGAGCAAGAGAATATCATCTTCCGGTTACTTTTCGATTGCCGGAACTGGGGCATCATTTTGAGGGAGTGTCGACCAGTGACTGTTATCAGACCTATTTTGAGAGTATGGAAGAGGAAACCTGTAGTTTTGTGGTGGACACCAATGGATGTGGAATGACACCCTGGGGAGATGATGGAGCATGGCATAATGATAATATCGAAGTAAATTATCTCGAAAATCGTTATACCATTCATTATGATGGAAATGGAGCTACCAGCGGAACTGTTGCTTCTCAACCGGATGTGCTGTATGGAAAACAGATTCAATTGCAGCAGAATCAGTATAAGAAAGAGTATACAGTAACCCTGGATGGAAATGGTGGAACATCTGAGGCAGAGAAACTTACTGCGGAAAGCACCTTTGCCGGGTGGGAAGATCATAACAGTTTTTATTATAACGGAATAGAATTTCCGTGGTATGCATTTGATGCCTCCTGTTATGCAAAAGCAAATCAGGATTTACTGGAAAGTTTCGGGTTTAATAAGGCAGCATTAGTAAAACATTTTTATCAGTATGTGATACAGGGCAGGGAACGAAGAATATCCAGTCCATATTTTCGATTGACGGATTATATGAAATATGGAGGGGAAGATTTAAAACAGGCATTTGGCAGCCGGCGTGAGTCATATTTGTTACATTGGATAAATTATGGATATAATGAGCATAGAGTGGGGATAGGCACAATCGGTGTGCCGGAAGCGTTATTGGAACTTTCTGTATATGAAGATAAGGCACAGGTATTAAATTTATCTTCAAAACATAAGGGAGAGGTTCTATTAAAGGCACAATGGAAGGATGCAGAAGTAATACTTCCATCCGCAAAGCGAAGTGGGCATACGTTTGCTGGCTGGGCAGACCGGAAAGATGCTAAAGAGCCGGTATATAATTCAGGAGATAAGGTAGTGGTAACGGAGAATCAGACCTTTTATGCCATCTGGAAGAAATCAAAGCCACCGGTTATAGAGCGGACGGTATCGATTCAGAATGGAACGGATGGATTCTATACATATGCCTTTGTACGGGATGGAGGAGATGGAATTAAAAAGACTGCTTTTGCGGTGTGGAGTGAAAACCAGGGCCAGGATGATTTGACGGCAGAATGGCAGGTGGCAGAATTAGGAGAAAAAGGGGACTATTTTATAGAGGGACAAAACTACAATTACCGTTATTATACCTCTGCTATAAAACATAAGAATGAATATGGAAGGCATCTGATTTCAATTTATGCATATGACAGTCTGGATGGCTATGCAACAGCAGATACGGATTTTTGCTATTGTTTTCCAATCATTTTTGTTGGAAATGGAGGTCTTATCGATGGAGAAGAGACAAAGCAGGAGAGCCGATATTATGGGACACCCTATGGAGAAATGCCAGACGCCGCGCGGGAGAACTTCCTTTTCTTAGGATGGAGCACAGAGCCGGATGCAGAACAGGACAAAGAGGAAGATAAAAAGCCGGATGTAATATGGCAGGAAAAAGAACTTATCGGGGAAGAAGATGTTTTTTGCCATGCAGGGGAACAGAGATTATATGCACAGTGGGATGAGAGTCCTGTTATTGAGGCAAAAGATCAGTATTATAGTTTGACGGATGCAAGAAGCGGCAGGATTACAGAGGAAATACTTTTGCAGCAGGCATGTGCAAAGGACAGAGAAAGCAGCTCAGAAGATAATCCGGAAGGTATCTTAAAGAGTGGAGTAGATGAAGAAAAGAATACTGTTTTTTGCGTGGAAGATTATACGGAAGAAGAGTGGAAGAACTTTGCGCATGAAGGAACCACCACGATTACTTATTATGCAAAAGATGCAGTTGGCAATGTCAGCAGAAAACAGGTTACCGTTTATCTGGTGGATACTACCTCGCAACAGGTGGAGGACAAAGAAAAAACGTTTCGATTTATCAGTGAAAAATATCTTGATACCATAACGCAGGATTCCGTTTGGAGAAGAGAAGAAAATTACAGACAGTTAGAAGAGGCATTGCAAAGGAATACGGCTTTAGAAGTCTGGAATTTATCACATCAACAGATGAATGAGATGAAAGAATATGAATTGCAGCATAATACCGGGAAAATGACGGAAATAGAGCGTTTTCGGAATAAATTTATCCATTGTATCGGTGAAAATGCCGAAATTTAGAAAGAAAGAAGAAATTGGTTGCACAATAAAAATAACTTATGGTATAGTTGGAGAAAAGTGAAAGGAGTTATGAAAAATTGAATCCAAAGAAAAAAATATTGATTTTATCAGGCTGTCTGCTTACAGTGGCAGCTGTAGTTGGTGGTACATTTTTTGTACAGAAGAGCAGTAATCATGTTTTGAACAAAACATCCATAGGAAAATTCCACGAAGCAGAGGAGCATACTGCAACAGGATTTGTGGTATGTAAGACGGAAGCATTGCAGGAGGTATTTCAGCAGAAGAAAGAAGAGGTTCTGTTGGCAAAGCAGGAAGTGCCGGATGAATCCGAGGGAAAGAATGAGAAAACCGATAAAAAGGGAACACAGGAAGTGACACCGGGAAAGGAACCAACAGAGCCGGCATCAACTGCAGGAGGGCAGGTCCCTTCAGCTCAGGAAAACGCAACGACATCCGGGGGACAGGAACCTGCCGGTGGAACTCCGGCAGCACCATCAGAGACGCCGTCAGAAACTCCGGCAGCACCATCAGAGACATCGTCAGAAACTCCGGCAACGACACCGACAGAACCGCCGGCAGAGGAAACAAAGCCAGCAAATCCATGCCCGTATCCGCTTTGGACAGTGATGAGTTTTGATGATGGAACTATGGGATATTACTGGCCGATGGATTATGATATTGCAGATGCAGTAAGAGTGGACAATGAGCTGTATGAATTACATTATACCAGACTGGTAAGTACAACTTTTGTGGGAAATTATGATGGTGCATATCATGTAAGATTAAGTAAATTCAGTTATCATATTCCGTATGCAGATGACTGATGATAGAAAAAGAAAGGTATATCGAAAACTCCCTAAGGAGTTTTCAGATATACCTTTTCAATTCTGTTCTTATCCATTTTCTCAACCCGGAGCAGAATTCCATTTTCTGTGGTAATGGATTCTCCCTCGTCCGGAAGATGGTCTAAATGTTCTAAGATATAGCCGCCAATGGAATCATAATCTTCCGACTCTAAATGAATCCCCAGTTTTTCGCACATATCATAAAGGTTCATGGAACCATTGACCAGGTATTCTTTTTCACTTAAAGCAGTAATATCAGCTTCTTCATTGGCATCATATTCGTCATGAATTTCGCCTACAATTTCCTCTAATAAATCCTCTAAAGTAACAAGACCGGCAGTTGCACCATATTCATCTAATACGATAGCAATGTTGAGGGAAGAAGCCTGCATTTCTTTTAATAATTCAGCAGTGTTCTTATGCTCATATGTAAAGAACGGTTCCCTCATAATAGAGCGGATGGAAAAATTCGTCCGGTCATCATAGAGCAATAAATCCTTTACATTTAAAATACCAATGACATTGTCCGTGGTATCTTCATATACCGGTAATCTTGTATATTTGGCTTCCCGGAAAATCTCTAATAATTTTTCATAGCTGGCATTGACATCTACGAAAGTCATATCTATACGGGGAACCATAATTTCTTTTGCTTCAGAATCAGTTAAATCGAACACATTATTAATCATATCGCGTTCTTCATTCTCAATAACACCGGATTCGTGACTGACATTTACGATAGTACGAAGCTCGGCTTCTGTCATGGTCTGCTTCTTGGCATCAGGATTAATATGCAGGAGCTTTAAGAAACCATGAGAAAGCATATTAATAATAAAGATGACAGGAGTAAGAACCTTCATAAGAAAGCTGATAACTCCGGAATACGCCAATGCCAGTTTTTCAGAATGTATAGTAGCAATTGTTTTTGGAGTGATTTCGCCGAAAATCAGAATCAATACAGTTAAAATTCCGGTTGATATTCCGGCAGCAACACTTCCGAAAATTCGGATGGCAAGTGCTGTGGAAATAGAAGAAGCGGATAAGTTTACAATATTATTTCCGATTAAAATAGCGCTTAACATCTTAGATGAATGATCCGTGATAGCAAGCACGCGCTTTGCCCTTACATTTCCTTCATCTGCCAAAGTCCGCATCTTAATTCGATTAACGGTTACAAGGGCAGTTTCAGCAGAAGAAAAGAATGCTGATAAAAGAATCAGTATGACAAGACTTACTAATTGGATGATATCTGTTCCACTCAAATTAGTCCACCTGCAGATTGGAATAGTAATCCGTAAGAGCACTTAAATCTACCTCTGTATAGGATACCGGTTTATTTGCTTCATGATTTTTATAAATGGAGAAGCCTGCCCAGCCTATGATAAGTGCAATGACAACAACGGTAGCGGTATAACCCAGATAACGCTTGCATTTCTCCTGTTTCATTATTTTTTTACGATTTTTCTTTTGTTCTTTATAACGGTCAACTTTTTCCTGACTCATAAGAAATCTCCTTGCAATTTTTTTAATAATAATGGTATTATACACCATGTAGGAATAAAATTGAACAAAAAATTCAAAAACTAATAGAAAACTAATAGAAAACAAAAAAATAGAAGAAGGAAAGAAAAATGAAGCAGGGAATAATTTTTGATATGGATGGAACTCTGTGGGATTCTACAGTCGGTGTGGCAGAATCCTGGAATGAAATATTAAAACAGGAAAAAGTGAACCGTACACCTCTGACTGTAGAGGATTTTCGTGGAATCATGGGAAAAACAATGGATGTTATTGCAGCAAAATTTTTCCCGGATATGCCGGAAAAAGAACGGATGGAACTTTTAGATAAATGTGGCGAATATGAAAATGAATATCTGTCCGGGCATGGTGCAGTGTTATATCCGGGTGTGGAAGAAACCTTTGCAAAGCTGAAGGAAAAATATGAACTTTATATCGTAAGCAATTGTCAGAGCGGATATATCGAGGCTTTTCTTTCTTATTATAAATTAGGAAAATATATTTCGGATATAGAATGCTATGGAAATAATGAAAAACAGAAAGAAGATAATATAGCCCTGGTAGTATCCCGGAATGCACTTACCGATGCAGTGTATGTGGGAGATATCCAGAGCGATTACGAATCCAGCAAAAAGGCAGGAGTCGCTTTTATCCATGCAGCATATGGATTTGGCACAATTGATGATGAAGTACCGGAAATTGAAAATTTGTCACAGCTTCCGGAAGTGGTAGAAAAAGTATTTGCCGGAAAATAATTAAAATAGAAAACAGGAAACGAATGTAGAAATAAGAGAAAAAGAGTCTTGGTTGTTTGAAAAGAACGAAGCAAGGCTCTTTTTTAGTTGCCCGCATTTGTAAAAGGCTGCCAGTGACAGGTTTTATAGGTTGACAAATAATATTATATGATATATAGTATTGAACATAAAATAGTAATGCATTAAAAATAATATTATATTTATGAAAATCTGGAGGGAGTGATTGCATGGTATTTAATACAGGCGCGGCACTTCTGGATGCAATTGTTTTAGCTGTAGTATCAAAGGATGAGGAAGGTACTTATGGTTATAAGATTACGCAGGATGTGCGGAAAGCCATTGAAGTGTCAGAATCAACGCTGTATCCGGTGTTGCGAAGATTGCAGAAGGACGGTTGTCTGGAAGTATACGACAGAGAATGTGGGGGCAGAAATCGAAGGTATTATAAGATAACTGGGAATGGAAATGAAAGATTAACATATTATCGGAAGGAATGGGAAAATTATTCTTCGAAAATAACAGAATTATTTTCCGGAGAGGAGAAGATATGAACAGACAGGAGTTTATGAGAAGGCTGGATCAGTTATTAGAAGGAATTCCGGAAGAGGAAAAACGGGAAGCAATTGCATACTATACCAGCTACTTTGAGGATGCAGGAGAAGAAAATGAAGAGAACCGATATAAAGAAGATACTTATCATAGGCTCCGGTCCATCCGGGCAGATTTCCCAGGATGCAATAATAGTGAGACAGCATCTTCCGGTAATCAGCAGAATTATAACGGTGCAAGCCAGAATATGGGGCAGCAGAATTATAACGGAACGATCCAGAGGGAAGACAATACCACAAGAAATATTCTGCTTATAATCCTGCTGGTGCTTACTTCACCAATCTGGGGCGGTATTTTAGTAGCAATTGGTGGAACGTTAGCAGGAATTATCGGAGGACTATTTGGAATTGCAGTCGGCTGTGTGATCGGTGGAATAGCGGTAGCAGGTGTAGCACTTACAATTTTGGTAACAGGCGTAATTTCCTTAGGTTTTATTTCTATGGCAGCCGGACTTCTGATGCTTGCAATTGGATTATGTGCGACCGGACTTCTGGTTCTGGTATGTGGAAAGTTTCTTCCATGGTTTGCAAAAGGAATTGCAAAATTATGGCAGTCACTGTTTAAGAAGAAAGGGGGCGCTTGCGCATGAAAAAAGCATTAAAAATTATTTTTGGTATTGCATTAGGTTGCTTTCTTTTAGGCTGCGTGGTATTAGGAATTGGAATTGCAACCGGTGGAACCATGCGGGAATTTGTAGAGGCAGTGCAAAATAATAAATTTGCATTTCATTGGGATATAACTGACTGGGAAGGACAGGATAAAGGAACAACGAGTACAGAAGAGACTGCATTTGCACCGGAAGATGTGAAATCACTTGATATCGATATGGATGCAGGAATGTTGAAAGTAGTCAAAGGAAAAGGCAAAGAGATTAAGGTAATAACAACTTCTAAAAATGCAGAGATAGAGACTGTATTGGAGGACGGAACTTTAACAATCAGCGAAAATTCCCATGCAGCATATTGGGGAGATGGAGTGCATCGCTTACAGGTGGTCATTGAAGTGCCGGAACAGCTTGAGTTAGAGGAACTTTCGGTTGAAGTAGGAGCAGGAAATATTGATATAAAAGAAGGACTGTTGACGACAGCATATGCAAGCTTGGATGTGGATGCCGGAAATCTTGATTTTGCCGGTGAAGTAAAAGGTGATTTAGACGCCAATTGTAATGTGGGAAACATGGAATTGAAATTAACCGGTGAGCAGCAGGATTACAATTACAGTTTAAGCTGTGGTGTTGGTTCTATAAAAGCAGGAGATATTTCTGTTGCCGGACTTGGCAGAGATGACGAAATCGACAATGGTGCAGATTATGATATGGATATAAACTGTGACGTGGGAAATGTTGATGTAATTTTTGAAAAACGATGAGAAACACGCTTTGTGGGCTGCCAGCATAAAAATGATAGCAGATAATGTGAAAAGACATTGCCTGCTATCATTTTTTATAAAATTATTTACTTGGAAACCCACTCATTTACATCATTGATTTTACTTAAAACCGGGAGCAGAATCAGGCAGAGAATAATGCCGACAACACCCTGGACGATATTGAATGGAATACCTGCAGCAGAAGAAGCAATTCCGGTAGCAAGAGCAGCGGAGGAGAAAGAACCGCTGGCAAATGCAGCAAGACCTGCTTCAAACAGGAAGTAGCCAAGTACCATAAGAGCCTCACCTACGATACCACCGATAACAACGCGGACACTGCGGTTAGCTTTGGAAGAAATGTTAAGACGCAGTTTGTGGAACAGAAGTCCGGCGATGCATGCGGTCAGAGCCTTGATGATTAAAGTGGCAGGAGCCCAGGTCATATAGCCGGAGAAAATATCAGCAAACATGGAGCCGATACCAGCGGCAAGTGCACCAATTCCAGGACCTAAGATAATACCACATAGGAGTACCAGTCCGTCTCCTAAATGAATATATCCAAAAGTTGGTGTAGGAATCTTAATAATCATAGTTGCAATGCAGGTAAATGCAGCAAGCAAGGCCGCAGTAACCATTTTCTTTGTATTTTTCATAATAAAGTAAATCCTTTCTTTGGTATGTGATCTGCAAATCGTTTTCCCTATCATATGTAAAATGTGGTTTGATTAAAATAGCCAGATATAACAAATATGACCATGCCAGTTTGAAGGCAAAAGGAGTATACAAATTTTTACGATTGCCGAAATGCTCATTCATTGGTAAAATAGTCACGGAAACATGACTACAAAAAAGGAGATAAAAATAATGAAGAAAGAAGTTCGGATTGCATTATATATAGTTTCTATAGTGTGTGTGATTCTGCTGGGTGCAGCAATGATATATGCAGCCCATCACGGTGGAAGCATCCGCCAGAAGGACAGCCGGCAGACTGCCGCAACAGCAGGGACAGAAGCTGCAGAAGACAGCAAGGATAAAAATGGAGAATCCGATTTAAAGACCAGTGATAAAACTGACGGTAAAAATGATGCGGAAGCCGGAAAGGATGCAGCTTCTGAAGATGCAGATAAGAAGATTGGGAAAAGCACGGAAACAACAGATGTAACAGAAGATACAACACTGATGTTTACCGGAGACGTACTTTTTGCCAATTCTTTTAAAACAAACTATGATGCCGGAGGCATAGACGCTGTCATAGATAATGGCATGAAAGAGCTGCTTGTAAATGCAGATATTACCATGGTAAATGAAGAATTTCCGTTTAGTAACCGGGGCACCCAGATGGAGGATAAGCAGTATACCTTCCGCACAGACCCATCCTATGCAGCCGCATTAAAGGAAATGGGCGTGGACGTGGTCACTCTGGCAAATAATCATATCCTCGATTATGGAAGGGAAGCATTGAGTGATACTTTTACGACATTAGATGGACAGGGCATTTTATATGCAGGAGCAGGGGACAGCGTAGAGCGGGCGCAGGAAGTGCAGGTAATAGAAGTAAATGGGAAAAAGTATGGATTTCTTGCAGCATCCCGTGTACTTCCGGTTGCCGGCTGGAATGTAGAAAGCGCAGTACCGGGAGTCCTTTCTACTTATGATGAAACGCGGTTTGTCAATGCCATTGCCGAAGCACGCAGTCAGTGTGATGTGCTGGTGGTTTATGTCCACTGGGGTTTGGAACATCAGGAAAAACCTGAGGCATATCAGAGAACACTGGCACAGAAATATATTGAAGCCGGTGCAGATGTAGTGTTTGGTGCACATTCCCATTGCCTGCAGGGCATTGAATATATCGACGGAAAGCCGGTGTTTTACAGCCTTGGCAATTTTGTTTTTGGCAGCAGCATTGAGCGCACCATGGCAGTGGAAATGGTAGTGGATAAGGATGGTGCAATTTCTTATAAGCTGGTGGGGGCAAAGGCAGAAAATGGAAAGACCAGACAGATGAATGAATTAGAACAGCAGCAGTTGAATGACTATATCAACAGCATTTCCTTTGGCGTAACGGTGCAGGATGACGGAACCGTAACACCACAATAAGAGGCAGCAGAGTATGAAACAGTATTGGTACAATAAGCTGAAAAGAAGTGCATAAAAATACCGGATTGCGATAGAGTAGTAATAAAAGAAATTGCCGGGAGATGGAATGAACAGTTCGAAACGGGAAAACTTACTGAATCTGGCACTGGATGCAACGGAAGAGGAAAGACTGCAGTCCTTAAACTTAAATGTAGGATATCAGGAAGAAACGGACACATGGGAAGTCATTGTAAAATATACCGGAAGTCTCAGAAAATTAGAGGAGATATTTCCGGATATTGAAGTTACAGAACTGAGCAATGAATATGCAGTTATCCGGCTGCCGGAGGCTTTGATGGATGCGGTAACAGACCGGACAGAAATTGAATATATGGAAAAACCAAAGAGGCTCTTTTTCTCTGTACAGCAGGGAATCAGAGCCTCCTGCCTTACGTCCCTTTATACAAGAAAAATGGGGTTAGGGGGAACGGAATTGAGTGGGAAAGGTGTGATAACGGCATTTTTAGATAGTGGCATCGATTACAGACACCCGGATTTTAGAAAGGAAGATGGAAGCAGCCGGATTCTGGCAATCTGGGATCAAAGCATTGCAGGAAATCCACCGGCCGGATTCCGGCTCGGGACAGAATATGACCGGAATATAATTAATGATGCATTGCAGCAGGAGAATATACAGGAGGGGTACCGTATCTGCCCCAGCCGGGATTTATCCGGGCACGGAACCCATGTGGCAGGAATCGCAGCGGGAAATGGAAGAGCATCCAATGAAAGAAACCGGGGCGTGGCATATGAAAGTGATTTGCTGGTGGTAAAGCTTGGCACACCGGGGAAAAATTCCTTTCCAAGGACAACAGAGCTGATGCTTGGAATGGATTATATTCTCCGGAAAGCACTGGAACTTAAGCAGCCGGTGGCAGTAAATATAAGCTTTGGCAATACCTATGGTTCCCATGATGGAACCTCTCTTCTTGAAACCTATTTATCTGATATGGCAAATTACTGGAAATCGGTTCTGGTGATTGGCACCGGAAATGAAGGCAGTGCCAGAGGGCATACCTCCGGGCAGCTTGTAATGGGAAGAGAACAGGAAGTGGAATTTGCAGTAGGAGAATATGAGCCTGCGTTAAGCTTACAAATCTGGAAATCCTATGCGGATATTTTTTCCATCCGGATTACGCATCCCAGTGGGAAAACGGTGGGGATTATCCGGCAGCTGCAGGGCCCCCAGAGATTTACTATCGAAGGAACGCAAGTTTTATTATATTTTGGAGAACCAAGCCCTTTCAGTCCTTTTCAGGAAATCTATTTTGATTTTCTTCCGGTGGAAAATTATATCGACAGCGGAATCTATAAAATAACGCTGATACCGGAAAAGATTGTAACCGGGGCCTATAATATGTGGCTGCCTTCCCTTGCGGTCATCGGAGAAGCAACCGGATTTTTATATCCCACAGAAGAGACAACGCTTACAATTCCATCCACTGCCTATAAGGTAATTTCGGTGGGAGCCTATGATGCAAGATATAATCAGGTGGCAGCCTTTTCCGGGAGAGGGTTCACCAGAGAGACCAATCAGGTGAAACCGGACATCTGTGCGCCAGGGGTGGACATTGAATCCTGTGCACCAGGCGGCGGTTATACCGTACGAAGCGGAACTTCAATGGCAACGCCATTTGTAACCGGGACGGCAGCACTTTTTATGCAATGGGGAATTGTAGAGAAACATGATGCTTTTTTATATGGGGAAAAAATAAAAGCATATCTCATCCGGGGAGCAAGACCACTGCCGGGATATTCCCTTTTCCCAAATCCAAGGCTGGGCTGGGGTGTATTGTGTGCAGCGGACAGTCTGCCATCGGATGCCGGATGAATACGGTTGTACTTTTATGACACTTTTCTGAATAAATATTGTAAAAAACGATAATTTGATGTACAATTAAAAAATGCAGGAAGGAATGTATAGACAGAAAAATATATATTTTTTGGAGGGGCTATGCAGGAGAAGAATACGCTGGATGAATTGTTTAAAGGGAAAAAAGGATTTGCGGAATGCTACCAGACTCTGCAGTTATTAAGTGAAAGTACCGATGATTATTTATTTCTGGCAGATTTAAAAGAGGGTAAATTTTATTTCGCCAGCAATGATATATCAAAGAGATATGCATTGCGCATGGATGAAAACAACAGCTGCAGCATAAATGACTGGAAAGATATTGTATATGGAAGAGACTTAAACCAGTGGGTTAATGATATGGAATCTATCTGCTCTGGAAAAAGCCTGATACATGATTTGGAATACCGGCTGGTAGACAGAAACAGCAATCTGGTCTGGATCAGCTGTCGTGGGAAAGCTGAACTGGATGAGACCGGGATTCCTTATGTAATGGTGGGAAGAACATCAGATACTGTCCTTTTGGGAAAGACAGATTCACTTACCGGACTTTTTAATAGTACTAAATTAATGGAACATCTGGATGAAATGCTGAATAGCAGAAAAGAAGGTGTTTTACTTGTCCTTGGTGTGGATAATTTTAAAAATATCAATACGAAATATGGAAGAGGCCATGGTAATTTTATTTTAAAGAGGATTGCGGCACTTCTGGAAAATAGTATTGATGAAAATATAAAAATTTATCGTCTGGATGGTGACCGGTTTGCAGTTAATTTTGTGGGATATGATATGGAGGCTGTGCGTGAGGTATACCAGAATATACAGATGAAGATGATGGAGAACTGTACCTTTTCAGCAGGTGCAGTCTGCTATCCGATGTCCGGAATCAAGGATGCCAATACATTGTTTAACTATGCGGAAAGTTCCCTGGACCGTGCCAAGAAGAGCGGTAAGAACCGGTTGATTCTTTTCTCAGCAGAAGATTATGAGAAACAGTTGTCGGTTATTGACTTAACAGAAGAAATCAGAAAGAGTATCCGCAACCAGTGTGATGGATTTTATCTTCTCTTCCAGCCACAGATTGGGATGAGTAATTATGAAGTAGTGGGAGCAGAGGCATTGCTCCGTTTCCGCTCAAAATATCATGGGGTGGTGTCACCAAATCTTTTTATTGGAATATTAGAGCAGAGCGGAATGATTGTGCAGGTGGGAAAATGGGTATTAAAGGAAGCCATTGCCCAGTGTGCAAAGTGGCGGCGTTATAATCCGGAATTCCGCATGAGCATCAATCTTTCTTATATACAATTACAGCAGCCGGATTTAAGCCAGTACATTTATGATTTATTAGAACAGGAAGGAATTCCCGGAGAAGCTATTATTCTGGAACTGACAGAAAGCATGCAGTTACAGGATTATACCAAATACAATCAGTTATTTTATCAGTGGGGCAAGCGTGGTATACAGATTTCCATGGATGATTTTGGAACCGGATATTCCAGCTTAAGTTATCTTAAGAGTCTGGCAATTGATGAGATTAAAATTGACCGTTGCTTTGTCAGCCGGATTAATATGAGTGCATACAATTACCGGCTTCTTCGTAATATTTTTGAACTGGCAAGAAGTGCACAGATCCGGGTAGTATGTGAAGGGGTAGAAACACCGGAGGAATTACAGACACTTGCAGAGCTCGCACCTGAAGTTTTACAGGGGTTCTATTTCAGTAAACCGATTGAAGAAGAACTGTTTGAAAAACAGTATATTTTTGGACATGTAGAGGAAGAACGGTGGCAGGAAGATTGCGGGAATAGTACAGTGATTCTGCCGGAAGCAAGAGACGGTACCGATTATAAAGCAATATTAGACCAGTTAGAAGAGATGGTCTATGTCTTAGATGTGGAAAGCTATGAGTTATATTATATGAACTCTGCCGGACAACGAATCAGCGGCGTCAGTGATTATGCCGGCAAGAAATGTTATCAGGTATTAGAGGGCAGGGAAGAACCGTGCCCAGATTGTAATACGGCAAAATTAAAGCATAAGAAGTTTTTGACCAGATATGCAAATAATGAATTCTTAGGAACCCAGATGTTGATGAAAGATAAATTAGTAAACTGGGGCAATAAGGCAGCCCGCCTTCAGATAGGTATTGACATGAATACCATCAATATTTCCGTGAGCAGGCTGGAAGAACAGTTAGAAGTGGAAAAGGGCATTGTGAAAGCCTTGGAAGAGGCGAAAGAAAAAGAAAATGAAGCTGATATCATCAGTGAACTTCTTCATCATACCGGGGAATTTTATCAGGCAGACCGCAGCTATATCTTTTTATATTCCAAAGAGGCAGATAGCTGGAGTAATGTCTGTGAGTGGTGTGAAAATGAGATTCAGAGCCAGCAGCTTTATCTGGCATCGGTACCGGGTGACTGGGTAAAACTGGTGATTGGCAGTCTGAAGGAAGACAGACCGGTTATTATCAAAGATGTGGATATGTATCGGGAGTCAGCACCGGATTTGTGGAAAATATTAGTGCATCAGGAAATACGCAGGCTGATGCTTCTTCCATTGTTAAATGAAGGTCATTTATTTGGATTTATTGGTGTGGATAATCCGAAATACCGCCCAAATGATAAGACTTTTCTTGCCAGAATACGTCCTTTTATTTCAAATATACTGATTCGTGACGGAATGATGGATGTAAAGAGTGAGATGATAGCCCGTATGACGGGTATGCTGAAGGAGGAAAATATATTACAGTCTGTAAAACTGGGACTGTGGACGCTGGAACTGGATACTGTCAATGGAAAGAACCGTCTGTATGTGGATAAGAGCATGCGCAGCATTCTGGGCATAGACGACATTATGAACAGCGAGGAATATTTCAGGTTCTGGTATGATAACATTAGTGATGGTTATTACGATTATGTACAGAATGCATTACATGATATTATTACAACCGAAAAGATTATCGAGATGGAATATACCTGGAATCATCCGGAACGTGGAAAAGTGACAGTACGCTGCGTTGGAGTGCTTGGTCATCAGGAAAATGGTGTCTATACATTAAAAGGATATCATCGCATTAATAATGATATGATTCGGAAAAAATTTTTAAAGAGTCAGGAATATGAACGTATGGAATATAATGAGAAGAAACATACCATTTATTTCCATACAAATCGTTCTATGTTAAAGGGCAATCAGCTAAAAGAGGTTGGATTTCCGGAAAGCTGGGAGGATGGAATGGTACATCCTCATTTCCGGGATGTATTTCATGCAGCATTTACCGGCGTAGAATATGGAAAAGAGGATCAGGTATTAGAAATTCTTTTAAAAAACAAACAGGATGAGTTTGAATGGTTCCGTCTGGATATCTGTAAAATTGGAGACCAGAAACAGGATGAAAATTTGAGGATAGTTACTATTTATCAGATTGAAGATCATCAGAATATCCAGTTAAAATATTTACAGAGAGAGGACTTTTATCAGGCAATGCTGTCGGAGACCGTGGCATATGCTGAGGTAGACCTGAGTAATGGTAAGATTCAAAGCAGTGGTGGACTCTGGAAAGATTACGTAGCAGAGGGCGAGCGGGAAGCATTAAATTATATGAAGGTTTTCAACCGTCATATTGATGAACTGGTATTAGAGGAAGACCAGGTTGGATGCTATGATGTATTAGAGCAGGAAAAGATGGTTTATAATTATAACAGTGGAACGGCTACTGTGAATTATCAGCTTCGCAGAAGGATGGCAAGAGGAAGTTACCACTGGATGGAGCTTACCGTACATGTATTTCAGGAGCAGGTAACAGAAAATATGTATGCACTGCTGTATCTTAAGGATATAGATGGACAGAAACGCCGTCAGCAGGAACAAGAGCGTGCAGCCAATACCGATCCGTTGACGAACGTACTGAACCGGCGGATATTTGAACAATATACCAGCCATTATGTATTAGAAGAAGCAAAGAAAGGGGAAGTGTGTGCACTTCTTATATTGGATATTGATAATTTTAAACAGATTAACGATACCAAGGGACATCCATATGGAGATAAAGTATTGCGTACTTTTGTGGATACCATTCATGAAAGCTTCCGCCGTACCGATTATATAGGAAGACTTGGTGGGGATGAATTTGTAGTATTGTTTAAAGGATTTGGCTCAAAGAAAACCTTGGATAAGAGACTCGCACGGATGCAGGAACAGCTGCGGGAGAAGCTTCCGACTCCGGTATCCTGTAGTGTTGGAATCACCCTGATTAGAAAAGACAGCTATAACTATGAAGATAGTATCAGGCAGGCAGATAAAGCTTTGTATACAGCAAAGCATAAAGGAAAGGATACCTATTGTTACTGGGAAGAGTCAGAAAAATAGGCATTGACGGAGAAAAAAGGTATATGTTATGATGATGACGTATCAGGGAGTAGTTCGCACCGGATAGCCGGTGTTGTATTTTTCGTCATCACGTTATCTGAAGAGGGATAACCGGAATATACACTGCAGAGGAACGAGACTTTTACCGTATTATTTTGATGCGGTAAAAGTGCTCGTTCCTTTTTTGCTTTACAGGAAATTGCTTTCCTGTAAAGTAAAAAACGCTCCGCGAGGATGCACAC
>OGPL01001412.1_pt1 | contig 21906 bp, 20 predicted proteins | sample 1552901 | NCBI WGS metagenome assembly OGPL01 (sample SAMEA2580244, study PRJEB22360) | human gut metagenome | biome: human gut; feature: human-associated habitat; material: faeces | place: Denmark | collected 2008/2010 | reverse complement strand
TGCACGCTGGTCTTCCACGCCGCCCAGCACAAAGCAGTGGTTGAGCAGATAATTTTTATCGATAAATTTATATCCAAGCCTTTTTGCCAATAATTTCGATGCAGTAGTTTTTCCTACGCCGTCCATTCCTTCAATCGCTATATGTTGCAATTTTAGTTCTCCTTTCTTGTTTTTACTTCGTTTTTCTTTCCCTTAGTGAATCCGTTGAGTATTTCAAGGTAACCGCTCACTCTGCGTATTCTCGTAATATTTTTGCCTTCGCATACGGGACAAATATCGAAAACGCCGCTTGCTCCGCAATTATCGCAAACGTCTTTCGGAAAATTAAAACCGAGATAATGCACACCACTTTTTATCGCGCATTCAACGTATTCACGAAGTCCTTCGTCGTTACCGATAGGTGCCTCTTTCAATTCAACGTATGTTATACAACCGCCGTTGCATATTTCGTGAAAAGGACCTTCCGTTTGAATTTTATCAAAAGCAATCAAGTCGCTGTCCACGTTGACGTGGAAAGAGTTTGTATAAAACCCTTTTTCAAAAATACCGTGATTATCGGCAAATAGTGCTTTATCGTAATCGATAAATCGCCCCGAAATCAGTTCGCCGCTGGTTGCAAGAAGCGAGAAGTTAAGATTATATTTGTCGCGCAAGTTGTCGCAATATTTTCGCATATGTTTTACGAACGAAATCGCCGTTTTGTAAGTGCGTTTATCAGTATAAAACCTTTTCCCCGTCAAAACTTCGATTGCCTCCGATAAGCCTATAAAACCGATTGAAAGCGTTCCGTTTTTGAACACTTCGGCACAATCGTCAAATTCTCTCAGCCACAAATTATGCTTTGTATTGATAGGAAAATCATATAATTTACGGCTACAAACTTTGTAATAACGGTCAAGCAAAATTTCTTTTGTAATAGCCGCTATGCGATTCCATTTCTCGATAAAAATCTCGATTTTCCTTTCATCGGCGGCATCGGAATATTCTTTTTCCGTTTCCAAAGCAAGGCGAGGCAGATTTATCGATATGTTAGCAATGTTTCCTCGACCAATAGAAGAATTTTCTCCGAATCTGTTTGCAACGACGCGAGTTCTGCAGCCCATAATTCCTATGTTTTCGGGTTTTACGTCCTTATTCGGCGCACTGTCGCAAAGGAGATACGTCGGAATCATTTTTTTTGCCATGCATAATAGCGATTTTTTATATAAATCAAAATTTTGGTCGGTTTCGTGGCGATTTACTCCGCCGCAAACTTTGAATACGATATTCGGTTTATAAACGAGATCCCCGCTTTTTTCGAACTCGTCAAGCAGAATAAAACATATTTTTCTTGCGGATTCCGTTTTTGCAAGTCCGATATTTAACGTAACGTAATAACTCGTTTGCCCCATACGGGTATGCGTTCCGTTACACCATTCGATAAAGTCTGCGGTGCAGGAACGAATAAGTTCTTCGTTTTGAAAAACGTCAACGCCTATCCGCTCAAAAATTCCCGCGGTGTCGTTATCGTAGTTTGCAAGCGCCATACCGCCGGACTGTTCGTTGCCCATATCGGAGAAAAGACTTTTAAGATAATCGTAATACGCGGTAATTTTACGCGAAACTGCATATGCCTTAAATTTTTCATACGGAAAATCGGCAAGGATATTAAAGGTAAGGCAATTATAAGTCAATCCGTAAGCGTCAAGGTCGTGAATATGTATATAGCCGTTTTCGTGTAAACTTTTCCATTCCGGATTAAATCCGTTTAATATGCGGTTTTTAATCTCTTTTTCTCCGATATTATATACTTCGCCAACGTAACTGTATCTGTTTGCGGCATTTTCGTTACATTTTTGCATGATTCACCCTCATAAACGTTTGATTTGTAGAACCGACGAAAGGCGTGACAGACGACTTTAACTTTTCTACAAAAGGACCTGTTTTTACATAATTCACGTTTTGTAAAATCTCATTGGGGACTTCGTTTAATTCGTGTCCCGTATATAGCGCAATGTCAAAATCGGGCAATTTTTTGATAATGTCAAGCACTGCGTCTTTCTGCATTAACGGTTCGCCTCCGGAAAGAGTAATCTTTTTGTTTATGACTTTTTCTCTTAAAAGTTTAACAAGTTCGTCTGTTTCGTAAGGTTTTCCTTTCGATATATCCCAAGACGACGGATTTTGACAACCTTTGCAGTGAATATCGCACCCTTGAAAGAAAATTACGGTGCGAACACCGGGGCCGTCAACCAAACTTCTGTTAAAACGAATAGAATTTATGTAAACTTTCAACTTCATACTCCTTGCACTTATAAAAATCAGGCTATGCTGTAATACTCGATAATTTTTCTTTTTGCGTCGTATTCGGCGCATCTGCTTTTTCTCAATTTATATTCGGCATTTCTCGTATTCTTTTTTTGTCGCTTCGCGATATTGAATTCGTCGGGTTCGATTCTCGCCGAAAACCCTTCGATTTGATTTTGTTCGCGCTTGCTTTTACAATGCAGGTATGGATCGGCATCGTTTTCGGCTTTCAAAACCATAAACGATTCAAAATCGATTTCTTTTACGTAGCCGATAGCGTTCGGGTGGTCATGCTTAACGCGACCAAACATACGAGCCCGTTTAGCGGCATCTGTGCGACTTTCCGCAACGACCGCAAATCTTATCCAAATACAATTCGTTTTGCCGACGTGTCCGCATTTTGCCTCAACTTCAAAGTATTTTTGATTTACGCTTTCAGAATAACTCATTTTTGTTCTCCTTTGTTTTGTGCCTTAAGTATAACTCTTTATTCCTTTGCCGTGAAGGACACGTTTTGTCGGGTTAATTATTTTTATTTGACAGACAACTGACGATAATTAAGCCGAGTCCGCCGAGAAACAACCCGCCAAAAAACCATCCGATTGCGCTACGACCTTTGTTATGCGCAATGATTGGGCATGCGATTGTGCTGACTACCGTTACGATTAACCCTAAAGTGCTTACAATATCCATTATTTGCTCTCCTTTGCGTTATTGAGTATTTCATTGAACTCTTCCTCGGTTTTTGCTTGAGTCAATAAATTCAAATGGTGTTTTAGTTCGCCGAGTTTCATTTCATCGATATCGGCAACTCTATTCAAAAGCCGAATCAGGCGAAGCTTTTCGTTAAACTCCTTTAATGCCTTGTAGTATCCGTCCGAATTTTCTTTGAATTGTTTTTCGATTTGAGCGTATTCTCTGACGGTAATTGTTTTCATATCGTAATGACTTTCAAAATAATACCGTTTTATTTCGTTCGACAACTCCTTATATCCAAGTTTGATACACTCCTCTATTGAAAGTGCTTTTATCGACGTGATTTTGTCGTCCGCACTCAAATCTTTCATTGCGTTTTGCCTGGCAAATTCTTCGGAATCCGCCTCGATTACCCATTCAAACGAACCGTCGCCGGTTCCCGCCACCAAGTAGTACATGTTCTGCCTCCGTTTTTGTTTTGTGTCTTTATTGTATCGCAGGGCATAAAAAAAGAACAGGACACGTTTTGTCCTATTCTTATCGCTTGAAATATTGCTAAAATTATGATATAATAATAACGTTCTTTAATAGTTTGCCTTCGGAGCACTGCGAAAGCTAAGCAAAGGAGGTATACGTTATGGAACAAAAACGTAAAGACCTTGGCTTAGTTGCCGGGGCAAACTTAAAACGTCTTATCAAGGAATCGAAGTATCGTACTCAGGAAGAATTCGCTTTTGAATTCTGCACCGATGTCAGAACCGTCGGAAGATGGATCAATAAAGGTATTAAAAACTTGGATACGATACAACAAATTGCCGATTTCTTCGGTGTTGACGCTTTATCCATCCTCTCCTAACTGAGAGGGTGGCTTTTTATTTAAGGTTATTGCGTTGCATAAAGTCTTTCAAATATTCATATGGTACAGAGATATCGTCTTTAATAAAATAAATGTCGTAATATCTATTGTGTCGCTCTGAAAACACTCTGATTGCTATACACCAGGTAATAAAATCCAATGCGGCTAATACAATCATATAAATATGAAACCCTCCAAGAATGGACGGAAAAAAGAATAATGTAAAGGCATTGACTAATGGTAGGATAATTGCAGCAACTCTCAAAAATATAAAATACCATTTTTCATCATCATTACCGCACATTATACCGTTATCGTCGTATATGCCGTCACTGCGCTTAACAAAATCGTCATATTTAATTTTATAAGCCGACGGTTTGAATGTAATTGCCTTATAAATCGGGTAGGAATATACAAGCAAGTTCAATATCAATACGCACCATATGTACGGAACATATATTGCGGAAAGGACGGTGGCAATTTGTATTAAGGCAAGAATCATTTTTTTGATACACGATATACGGCACTTTTTGTTTTTGCGATTGAGTTCGCTTTTATCTCCAGAATAGATAAAAACGCGATCGGCTGTTTTTACAAATTCGATCATTCGAGGATCGTTTGTCCGTATCATTTCTTCGACGGTAGATGATTCGTTTGCGGTATTTTTATCTATGCGCGCCAGAATTTTAGATTGTTCGTCAAGTTTATCGAATACGTTGTCAGCCATCAGATTTGCTCCTTATCCTTTTCGTCCGCAATCCATTTTTCGATATTCGTGTCGCCGCTTATCATTCCGCCGACTTTTCTTCCCACGGCTTTCGTGAGAATACGATTTTCTACAATGGCAGGCTTTAATTCAAGCAATAAATCTATCGTTTTGTTGAGTTTTTCTTCCATAGAAGAGAGTTTTATATCTTTTAACATACTGATTTGACGTTGCAATTCCGAATTTTGGTCTTCCAAGGATAATTTATCTATTTCAGCCTGCGAAAGCAGATTGCGATAGTTTTCAATATCGCTTTCTTTCAATTTGCCGGATTCGACAGAAGATAGTAATTCTTCTTTTAATTTTTGCATTTCCGTTTTCAAAGAAGTATTTTCTTTTTCCATTATACCAAAAGCGGCAACAATGGAGTCTGTTTCAAAATCTACAGCGGCGATGTTTTTATAAACTAAAAACGCATTTACAAGGCTATGCAAAACCCGAAGATAATTAACGACCGTTTCAATTTGCACGTTTTTCTCGTTTTTATGTTTATGAGCATTTATTTTCAAGGTATAATCGCACAATTTGCCGTATGTATAGTCGTCAAGTTTCAATGCTTCCGTTAAAAATGACTTAAACTCATTATAACGCAAAATGTCGCCACATGTCATTCGTGTGGTTAATTCTATATTTGCAGTTTCAGCAATTGTTTTCAGCAATTCTTCCGTTAAGTCGAGATATGAATCGTAAAATGAATTGCTGGCGGCTTTGATATTTTTTTCAACGGTTTTTGCTCTGTTAAAAACTCGTTCGTTTATCGATTTTAGCGATTCAAACATTCAGATTACCTCCGTATCGGTTTTCAATAACTTTATACAATGCGGTATAATCCACTCTCGGAACAAAAGGATAAGAGTTGTCTTTTTTGTATTTTACTATACTTCCGACAGCTTTGTTCAAAGAAGAAAAACCGACCCATGTATTTATTCTATCTAAAAACAATTCATTGCAGTATCGCGTTTCTGCGCGCGATAATTTTTTTATTTCGTAAACATACTTATCGTCAGGGTGATAATTCGGAACAACGGCACTATTTTGAGGTAGTACATATATGGCATCGTTTGGGTAAAATAACCTTTCGTTATTTAATTTCGTTAAATAAGATAAAGCGGGCATACTGTAATAATCCTTATACATTTGCCTGAATTTATAAAACGGTGTAATTTCAACAATCATTCGTTTTGCAGAGATTGGAAACATCATAAAATTTTCGGTGAAATTGGATTGACGGAACATCAGATCGGCAATAACAGTTTTCATATTTTCATCCGTTTCTTTATTAAATAAATCTATGAGAAAAGATGATTTCTTGCTGTTATGTATCGTTATTCCGTTCCAGCCGACTTCATTTTCAGATGTCATTCCGATATCAGTAATAACAAATTCGTCTCTGATAAAATCAGCATCCCAAAATGCAACGTATCCCGTAGCAATCACTTGCGCCCATCTATGAGCCGGATATGTTTTGTTTGGATGTTGGAGAATAGAAGCAGGCGTTCCGTCTGTATCTAAAATGACATTTAATGTGCGCATCCAATACTGCCAAGGGGTTTCTCCTTCAATAACTTTTTCAATGAATGGAGCCGTCATTGACTTTATGCCGTTTTCATATTCTTGTTGAGATGCGCCGTTAGCTTTGCAAAAATTCTTCCAATACAATTTTTTGTTATCGTAGAACTTACGCTCCACTTGTAGAAATTGTTCGTTACCAAGACTTCGTATTACAGATATTAGTAAAAACTTTTTTATTTGTTGGAGTTCTTTCCTATTCAATTCGACGGTAGACTCACATAGGTTTAATTTATTAGCAAATAAACTTCCGAATTGTGATTCTATTTTTTCGTTTAAATTCTTTTCTGTTTCATCATCATAAAATCCAACCTGCGAAAACGCTTTATCGATTTTTACATTTTCACGATATTCGCCTGTTTTAATGTTGTACAAACATATTTTATCCGCAAACTTACGCAAAGTTTGTTTTGGCACAAAGTGAGAATTTACCATTTTCAGAGTCCCTTAGTCATAAAATAACACTTAGATTATAGCATATTTTATTCGTTTTTTCAACCGTATATATTGTTAGCATCGCTGTTCAACGAAAATATAAAGGTGTAGTATCATATAAAAGGTGTCCATAAGATGAATGGCAACGGCATTTCACAGTAATATTTTTTACCTTCCGCACCTATCTTCTCATCGTAGCAATTATCATCTTAAAAGATTTTATATAAAGTCTCGCAAAAGTGCTTGACGAACAAATGTTCGTATGTTATAATAAATCTAACTCATTATGAGTTTATGTGTCGCGCCATAAGAAAAGGCGTTGTCGGGCGTGAAGATGTTGCCCAATTTCTCTGTTCCCCTTTGTGGACTCGGAAAGGATAATTACCGTCGTTTACCATAGAATTGAAGTCAGGTGTAGCAATTCCGCGACGGGCGTTGAAATCGTTAAAAAAGAGAGATTTCGGCGTGGGTTTTAGTGTGATACGATTTTTTAGATAAAATCGACCACAAATTAAATAATCGGGATTTAAATCCGTGCGAAGAACGAGCCTATTTAGGCAACCGAAATCGCACGGATTTTTTTATCCATATATACAAATCGGAGGTGCATTATGTAACGAAAATAAAAACTTAATACTTGTGTTTTAAGTCGGTGATAAGAAAATTGTCAGCGGCTTTTTTGTCGTCTTTCAGGAGGTAAAAAAATGACAAATTACAATCAATATCGCCCGCCATAAGCGGGAGAAAACTTTGAGGAAAAAGCAGAGCAAAACAGATAGCCATTGAGCAAAGTGTAGCACACTATACTTTGCGTTGCAAAATAGTGTGCTCTGCGAGGCTGTGAATCCACTAATAAAACAGTCGGCAGAGGAAATTCTACACACTTTGCTCAACGAGAATAAAAACAAATTTCAGGAGGAAAATCACCATTTCATATTTAGTGTGCCATATGGAGAAATACCATAAACAAGACGTTGCTCCTATCGAAAAGGAAAACGAACGGGACGAAAATTACAAGTCGGACAATCCGCAGATAGACAGCGAGCGAACAAGAAACAATTATCGGTTTACGCCATATTTCGGAAAAACTTATACGGAGTTCATAAACGGCAGAATAAAAGAGTTAGGCTTATCCCCGCGTAAGGACGCAGTTGTAATGAACTCGTTTGTGTTAGGCTCGGATAAAACTTTTTTTGACGGATTAGCCAAGATAGAACAATATAACTTTTTCTCGGACTGTTATAAATTTTTTACAGGGCGTTACGGTGAAGAAAATATAATCGCAGTGGTAGTACATAACGACGAAACAACACCGCATATGCACTTAAACCTAATGCCCGTAACAAAAGACGGACGGCTTTGCAGTAAACAACTTTTTGACAAGCCGCAACTGCAACAGTTACAAACGGATTTTTACGAAACCGTCGGAAAACGTTGGGGCTTACAGCGCGGAAAAGAAGGCAGTCAGAAGAAACACCTTTCCACCGCCGAATTTAAGGCAAAAAAGATAATCGAGCAAGCAGAAGCCATACGGGAAGAAAGTCAGGTGTATGCAGACGCTTTAACCGAGGCAAAAAGCGGAAGTATTCCACGGAAACGCGGAAAGTTACAAGAACAAGTGATCGCTTTAACGGCAGACAATAACGACCTTTCAAAACGGCTTACAAAGGCTATGGACGAAACGCTCGAATACGTCCGAAAAGCAGAAACTCTGCAAAAGGAAAAGGAGAACAATTCCCACTATACAAACGTCGGCAAAGAACTTGCAAGAACGAACCCGACGGAATATCGGCGTATCGTTCACGGAAAGCCGAAAACAATCGGAAGTTTTTTCGATTCCGTCCTTTCGCTCTTCACGCCCGACGTCGTTCGGCAAGTTCCGCGACTGCAACAGATAGAAGCGGAAATCGAAGAAGAACGCAAAAGACAAGAAAAACTAAATAATAACGACAATTATAAGAAATAAAGGGATATTTTCTGCACGTTCATAAAAAGAGCTTGACTCCTGAGAGTAAAATCGTTATAATATGTATCAATACGATTTTATATTTTCGGAGGACAGTTCAATGGAACGGAAAGAAGATACTCCCGTGCGTAAAACGCGCAGGAAGTACGAAGAAAAGAATAAGGAAAAGAGAAAGCAAGCGAGCGGCAATTTCGGAACGATGATACCGAGAGCCTTATATGATGAAATAAACGCTTTTCTCGAAGAAAACGGAATTACGAAAGTCCGGTTGATAAAAGAAGGCTACGAAGCCTTGAAAAATATGAAAAAAGACGGCAAATTATAAGCCGTCCTTCCTGCCGTTTTACGTAAATAAATCATTGATAAGGAGATTATATTTACGGAAAACACGGCTAAAAGACAAGAAAACGATTACAATTACAGATTAGAGTATCACCCCATCGGAGATAAAACCTTCGTTGTGGTAGCGCGGGAACAACTCGGCGCAACAGATACTCCGCTTGACATTATGAAACGCCTGATAACCCGCCAAAGCGCGCGGATACAATCGGGCGAATCGGGACGAACTCGCTGTTTGCCGCATAACGGAGGTAAACAATTATGATAGGACAAACGGCGATTAAAAATAACAAAAAATACAATTACGGAGGTGACGTAACGGCATTATACGCAAGATTATCCAAAGACGACGACCTTGTCGGAGATAGCAACAGTATCGTTCATCAAAAAGAAATTCTCGCTAAATATGCGAAAGAACACGGCTTTACCAATATTGAATTCTACGTTGACGACGGCTTTTCGGGTACGAACTTCAACCGCCCCGACTTTCAGCGAATGATGGCTGACGCGGAAGAAGGCAAAATTTCTACTGTTATCGTAAAGGATATGTCTCGATTCGGCAGAGATTACATAATGGTTGGGTATTACACCGAAATCTATTTCTCAAATCTTGACATTCGCTTTATTGCGATCAACGATAACGTAGACAGCAATATTCAGACAGAAAACGACCTGACGCCGTTCAAAAACGTATTCAATGAGTGGTATGCAAGAGATACGTCGAAGAAAATTCGCGCAGTATTCAAAGCGAAAGGCAATTCCGGTAAACATCTTACGACTAATCCCCCGTTCGGATATAAAAAAGATCCGGACGACAAAGATAAATGGATTATAGACGAAGAAGCCGCGGCTACGGTAAGGCGAATTTTCCAAATGTACGTTGACGGTTATCGCATTTCGGAAATTGGGCACAAGTTAACGGAAGAGAAAGTTGAAACGCCTATACTGTATTATATGAATCGAGGAATTAAAACCAATGCAAGAAGCGAATACCCCGAAATATGGGATTCGATGAGTATTAAATATATTTTAGATCAAACGGCATACGCGGGACATACAGTAAATTTTCAGACGGCAGTAAAATCCTATAAAACAAAAAAGCAAATTCGTTTGCCCAAGGAAGATTGGATCATCTACCGTAATACGCAAGAGCCGATAATCGACGAAAAAACTTTTGAAACGGTACAGCAAATGCGGAAAGCAAAACGCGCCCGCACAAAATACAATGAGCCGAATATGTTTTCAGGATTGCTCTACTGCGCTGACTGCGGCAATCATCTGACGATTCAGCGCGTGGCACGAAACAGAAAAATGGACAATTTTTCCTGTGCGACCTATCGGAAGAAAAAGAAAGGCTTGTGTAGTTGCCATCGAATTTTGGTGTCCGACCTTGAAACGATAGTTAAAGAAGATTTGCAAAAAGTATGCGAATATGTCTTGTTTCACGAAAAGGAATTTACGGACGAATATCTATCCGGTTCTAAAAGAGAAACGGTAAAGTTTCAGGCTAAAACAAAAGCCGAATTAAAACGGCTTTATGAAAGACAAGAGGATATCGGCAGAATTATCCGTAAACTTTACGAAGATAACGTAAACGGCAGAATCACCGACGAACGATTTGACTTCCTTGCAAAATCTTACGAGGACGAAGGTAACGAGCTGAAAACGAAAATCCAAGAGTTCAAAAACGCTCTTGCTTCATCGGTTCAGGACGAAGAAAAACTCTCGAAATTTCTGAAAGTCGTAAAGAGTTACACGAAAATCGAAGAGTTGACTCCCGAAATTCTCAACAGTTTCATCGAAAAGATTTATATCGGCGAAACCGAGAAATACAACGGCAGAAAAATGCAGGAAGTAGAAATTATCTACAAATTCGTAGGCGCAATCAATTTACCGCAATATAATTCATATTAAAGCACGCGGGAACGTAAAACGGGTAGGCAGTTAAAACCTACCTACCCGAAAATTCCCCACGAATAATTAACTAAAAGGAGCTTTGTTTTGTTTGTATTTCGTTCAGCTTGAAGGAGCTTCCTGCACGTAATCGGCATACGAAGCCCAGCTCGCAGCCGATTTGTAAGCGTCCGCCCTGCCCTGCGGCACGTACAGCACGGGAATTGTTCCCTGCCCGTAAGCCGTAAAGATGTTGGTGCCCATTTCGCAAGGCGTGTCGCCGAGAAAATAAACGCTTTCAAGTCCGTGTCCCCAAAAAACGTTTATATCTATTTTCGTAACGGTGGACGGAATGGAAATCGTCTTTATCTGCGGGCAATACTGAAACGCGTTGGCGCCAATCACTTCAAGCCCTTCGTTGAGCGTGACGGAAGCCAAAGCCGAGTTGTTTCCGAAGGCCGTGCTCAAAACGTTCTTTAAGCCCGACGGCGCAACGAAAGCGGTCAGAGCGCAGTTCTGAAAGGCGTTCATGCCTATGGTGTTTACCGCGTCGGGCAAGCTGACGCCGGCAAGCAGCGAACAGCCCTTGAATGCGGAATCCGAAACAGAGGTTATCCCCGTTTTCGAAAGGTCGACATAAGTAAGTCCCGCGCAGCCGTTGAAAGCCTGAGCTCCGATAAAAACAACCGTTTCGGGAAACTCGACGGAGGTCATCATGGCGCAGCCGTCGAAAGCGCCGCCCGCTATTCCTCTCGTTCCGTCCTTTAAAACCACGTCGTTCATGTTCAACGCGTTGAAGCCTATCGCATAGCTTTTCCAATAATACACGTTGCCCTCCGCTTGCAGACCGTTTCGCAAGGGCGTGTTGTCGAATACGGACATACCCATGCCGTTCAGCGCGCCTTCGAACTCGACGCTTTTCAAAGACGTGCAGCCCGAAAAGACATAATTTCCCACAGACGTGACGGAAGCGGGAATTGTTATTTGTTCGAGAGCGACGCAGCTTCTGAACGCGTTGTCGGGAAGAAACGCGAGCGTGTCGGGCAAAACGACGCTTTCAAGCGACGTCGTAGAGTTGTAGGCGGGCTGAAACTCGCCGTTGCTCATGACGTAATTGTCGGGAAGCTCCACGTGTTTCAAAGCGGGGCTTTTGAAAATCCCAGACACTGCGCCCTTCAAGCCCTCCGGCAAGACAAAGCGTTCAACCGAGTCGCTGATCCCGAACACCCAGCCGCCCAGCACTGCCAGACCGTCGCCGTCGGTGTTGTACTTCATAACGTCGAGAATTTTTGAACCTGCAAAGGAGCCGCCCATATAATCAACGCTGTCGGGCACGTTGAGCGAAATCAGGGAATTGCAGGAAATGAAATTGCCGTTGAGCTTTTTCAGCGTATAAGGCAGCCTGACGGCCTGCAAGGAATAATCGTTGTTGAAGCTGCCCTCCGCAAGCTCCGTCACGGGCTTGCCCTCTTTGTAAGCGGGCACCACAAGCTCTTTCACGGACCAAAAAGCGTTTCCGTCAGGCTCGGAGACCTGCCACTCCTTCCCGTCGTTGATTGCGGTGAAAACCAAATCCGAAGTATAGGCATAGCCGCAGTCGGCACACTCGTGCTCATGCCCCGCCTCCGTTTTGTAGGCGTGCTCCTTTAAAGGAATCCGTTCCTTTCCGCAAACCATGCACTTTACGCCTTCGGCGCAGTCGGGCGCTTGGGGGTAAACATGGTTAAAGGGCTGCAAGGTTATTTCGTCCTTAAAATCGCAGCGGCTGCATTTCATCGTCATTGTTCCGCCCGTTTCGCACAGAGGTCTGTCCGTGATTTGTTCGGGAATCAGGTCGTGTCCAAGCGCGGGGACGGTCACGACCTCTGTGTGTCCGCAGCCTTCGACCGTGCAGACGCGCCGCTTGCTCCCCGACTCCGTGCAGGTGGCCTCTTTCGTCATCTCCCACTCGCCGTCGGAAAAGTCGTGCGCCTTCGCGCCGCACGCCGCCAACGCAAGCGTAGTCAACAGAAAAAGGAATACTAGAACCGTCAACAGTTTTTGCTTTTTGAATTTCATATTTTTAACCTCCGTTTAAATATTCTCTTTGCCTGCCGTCGCGCTTTGCGGCGCGGCGGAGCCGTTTTGCACAAGCGCGGAAGCGGCAGCGCCTCCCGCGGGAGCCGTATAAGATATTTCAATCCGAGCGTCGTCGTTGAACACCGTCGCGTCCACAACTATGATTATGTAGGTTTTCCCCTCTCTCAGATAAGCCCGATTGAGAGGGTTGCCGTACATATCGTAGTCCATAAGATCGTTGAACACGCCCGAATAAAATACGTCGTAATCAAGTATGAACAGTGTGCTGCTTTCGGGAACATTGAAAATATAAGTGCCTGAAACGCCTGCGTCCATAACGAAATAGAGCAGGCTGTCCGTCATGACAAACGTCTCGGGCGTTTCGCTGATTTCATAGCCGAAAACAGGGCTTTCTCCGTTCTGAATCAGTCTCTCGCTTTCCCAACGCGCGTAAACGGTTATTTCACCTTTTCCGTAAAGCGGGAACACTATCGGGGACATCCCCTCCCAATCCGCGTCGCTTCCGTCTGAGTAGTACCAACCCTGAAAATAAGAGCCTTGCCTTGACCTTGGTACCGGCATTTCGTCAACGGCAATCGCGCCTAAGGGAATTTCCACATCGTATTCGACGCCGCCGTCCATAAATATATAGGTGTGCTCCGTCTCTACGGGCACAAGCTCGACGGCTCCCGTCGTCTCGTTTATCCGTCTGAAAACGCCCTCCGTCACCGTCGCCGTCCACTCCTGCGCCGATTGGTCAAAGGAAAAAGCGGAATAGCCTCCTATAATTTTGGAATAGTCGAGGTCGTACGAGTCCGACGTATGGTTGTAAAACGCACCGTAATATTCGCCGAAAGAATTTTCGGGCACGAACAGCGCAAGCCCGTCGATAATGGCGATGTAAGGATGCAGATTGATTCTGTACACGTAGTCAAAGGGACCGCTTGCGCCCTCCTCCACGTGCGGAGCCGTTTCTCCCGTGAAGAACACGGCTTCGAGCGTCATGACCGAATGGAACGCTCCGCAGCCGAGAAAAGCGAAATTTTCGGGAAAGACGACGGTTTCAAGCGCATAAGCGGCGTAAAACGCGCTTGTTTCAATCCTTTCGAGACTTTGAGGACGAAATTCTTTTATATATTTGTTGTAGGCAAAAACACTTTCCGAAACTGTTTTTAAAGCAGTCGGCCCCACAAAGATTTCGTCCGTCTTGCCTTCGGGATATATAAGCAGCGTTTGGAGATTTTTGTCGTACAGCGCTCCGTCGAAAGCGGCATAAGCCGTATTGTCGGGCGACACGGTAAAGCGCGCCAAGGCGTCTGCTCCCGAAAATACCGCAGGAGCTATGATTTTGACGGAAGCGGGTATGTAAAACTCCTCGAAGCCCGTTGCAAGAAAGGCCGAATTTTCAAATTCCTCTATTCGGCAGTCGGTCGGCCAGTTGATTTTTTTGAGATTTCTTGCGTAGCGGAAGGTTCCCTCTACGGTATAGAAGGCGCCGAGCGTCGAATACTCGTCGGAATTCGACCTTATTCTTTTAAGCGTCGAAGGCAATGTCACCTCTTCGAGAGAGGAGTACAGTATTTGACCGTCGCGATAGACATTTTCCGCTATTCCGCAGAACAAGCCGCCGGGCAGTTCCTCTATGCCTTCGGGGAAAATAACGTGCCTGACGTTGATTAGTCCCGTAAAGGCATAGCCTTGCAGCGACGTTACGCCGGACGGCACGGTATAGGTCGCACCCTTTTCTCCCGCCGCCTGCGCGTAAAGCACAAAGGTGTCGCCGCCGTTGAGTCCCGTACCTTTTTCGACAACGGCTCCGTTTTCTATCCTGTAATATTGATTTTCAGTGACGGTACGCCCGTTTTCGTTCACCATTTTGATTGAAGACAGCGTACCGTTTTCATTGTTGTTGAAAGCGCCGTATCCCCAGTAAGTCAGTGTGTCGGGCACTATGATTTCGGTAAGAAGCCGGCAGTAAATAAAGGACGCTCTCCCCAGATGCGTCAGTCCGTGGGGAAACTCGAATTTTTCTATCGCCGCGCGGTAAAAAGAACCCTGCACCGACGTGTCCGCCGTGCCCTCTCCGACAAACGGACTTTCTATGCCGCGCGCTTCCTTTAACCAGCCGCCGTCCTCGAAAACTATTTCTTTCAGATTCTGCATATTGGAGAAAGAGCTTGGCTCGGCAATCAATCCCTTGGCTTTTATTATCACCTTTTCTACCGACGACGCCCAGTCGAATACGCCGATACCGACGTACTTTATGCCGTCGTCTATGACTATCTCCGTCTTGCCGTTGTGGTTTGCGAAAATCAGCCTTTCGCCGTTTTCGGAAAACAGCATCTGCCTTTCCTTGTCAAAGGAAAAGGGACTGCCCTGCGCAATAATAAAATCCGACAGATTCCTCGTCCATCTGAACGCAAACGGCTCAATGAGCTTAACCGACGCGGGCAAATGAAAATCCTTCGCGCTTGCCTGCACGAAAGCGTGCATGAGTATCTTTTCCACACCCTCGCCCAGATACACGTGAGTTGCGGACGCGCCCGCAATCATGCCGTTGTCAATCACCTTGATTGTGCCGGGTATGTAAAGCACGTCGGTGCCCACTCCGCTCGGTATGCCTCCCTGGGCGATTTCAACGACGGGCAAGCCGTTGTAGGACTCGGGCAGGGCAAGCACCGAGCACATCCAGGCGTTTTCCGTGTTTATCGACAGTATGTAGCCCGTCATACTCTCGTTGAGAGTATATGTGTAAAAATCGGTTCCCGCGGTCGGCGAATAAAACCAGGTTGCGTTTACGCTCATGTCCTCCGTCACGCAGCTCACGTCCCTGTCCCAGCTGTCGAAAATGAAAACCGTATCCAGATTTTCGTCGGGGTACAACACGTTGCGCGGTTGGCTTGCCGCCTGTCCCTCCGCTACGGGCACAACCTCTATCAGGTTTCCGAACCCGTCGAAAAAGCTGACATTGTAGCTCCGCGTCCAAAAGGCGTAAACCGTAAGGTCGGAGTAAATCGGCGTTTCGTCGGGAACAAACTCGTCCGTAAGCGTTGCGGAATTTAACGACCACCCGTCGAACAAGTAGCCGTCCTCCCTTTGGGGGACGTAATTTTGAACCTTCTGTCCCTCTTCCGCCTGTATTACCTTGTCGGCAGGCGCGTCGGGATAATTGTGAACGAATCTCACCGTGAAAAGCTTCGCCCATTTGGCGTAAAGCGTGACGTTGCCGCTTACCGAAGCGTTTTCAAAATCCCACGGCTCCGAAAAGGCGGCGTCCTTGTACCACCCCTTAAAAACATAGCCGTCGCGCGAAGCCGTCCGCGGTTGCGCTTTTTCGCCCTCCTTTATCTCCACGACTTCTTTCAAATTGTCGTAACCGAAATCGAAAGTCAGGGAAAATGTTTCCGGCTTAGGCTCGCACGCAGCAAGAGCCGCAAGAGCGACAATGACAAGCGCAAGAGCGACAAGCAAAAGCTTTTTGGTTTTTCTCATAATTTTGCCTCCGATAATTCATTTGATTGAACAGTTTGCTTATTGATAACTATTTTGAATTATAACACGCGATTTTTAACCTGTCAATAAAATTCCAAAATATTTTTTAAAAAAAGTTCATAAAAAAGGACGCTTGCATTGCCGAGCGTCCTTTTTGAATCAATCGAATTTGGATAAAACCGATATTATGCTGTCAAAAGCCTTTAAAATCTCCTCTCTGTCTTCTTGCGTCGTGTTTTTTTCCATCTGCTCCGTCAGATAGTCAAGCTTGATTTTCTGCCGCGTTTCCAGCAGTGATTTGGCGAAATCGGTCATTTCAAGATAAATGTATCGCTTGTCCCTGTTTTCTCCGTAGCGGCGGCGTATAAGATTTTTTTCAATCATCTTGTCCACAAAACGGGTGGTGTTGGGTTTTTTCGCCCCTATTTCCCGCGAAACCTCCGTCATGGTAAGCTTGCCGACCTCCCGCAGCATAACGAGTATGTTCATTTCCTTTTGGGAAATATCCACGCCGACAGCCGCCTCGCCGTATTCCTTCAACTTTTCCTCGGGTATCTCGGGATGGGAAATTTTATTGTTGATGAGTATGGAGCTTTTTGTCAGCTTTTGCGAAAAAAGCTGTGCATAGTCTCTCATTGGTATCCTTCTCCTTTTTGGATTGAAATCAACAAGCAAGTTTATTTTAAACCACGCCGCCGCCTCTGTCAATCGGTTTTTGCAAATAACCGCCGCAAAAACGGCTCTTTCCAGCCTTGAACCGCACAAAAAATTGCTTTTTCAGGATTGAAAAATCCCGAAAAAGCTTTTGCGCGCGCACAATCGGAAAAATTACAAAAAAATCAAAACTTTTTCGTATTTTTTTCTTGACAAATAGTTTTCGGCGTTTATAATATATATAGAAATTAGCAGTCAACACGTTTGAGTGCTAAAAATACGAAGAAAAGGAGACTTTATATATGAAATTAAAACCGTTGTTCGACAAGGTAGTCGTTAAGATTATCGAAGAGAAGGAAGAAAAGAGAGGCAGCTTTTTCCTGCCGAGCACCGCTCAGGAAAAGAGCGAAATAGCCGAGGTCATAGCCGTAGGTCCCGGCGGAAATCTGGACGGCAAGGAAGTCGTCATGCAGGTCAAGCCCGGCGACAAAATTCTGTTTGCAAAGTACAGCGGCAGCGAATTCAAGGTAGAAGGCAAGGAAGTCGTTATTATAAGACAGAGCGACATTTTGGCGATAGTCGAATAAACAATTTTAATCTGAAATAAGGAGCATAAAAAATTATGGCAAAACAAATCAAATACGGAACGGACGCGAGAACCGCTCTTGAATCCGGCGTAAATCAGCTCGCCGACACCGTTAAAATCACACTCGGCCCCAAGGGCAGAAACGTGGTCATAGACCGCAAATACGGCAGCCCCCTCATCACCAACGACGGCGTGACCATCGCCAAGGAAATCGAACTCAAAGACGAGTTTGAAAACATGGGCGCGCAAATCATCAAGGAAGTGTCCACCAAAACCAACGACGTTGCCGGCGACGGCACCACAACCGCAGTTGTTTTGGCGCAGGCAATAATCAAAGAAGGCAGCAAAAACGTGGCTGCGGGCGCAAATCCCATTATCCTCAAAAGAGGTATCGACAAGGCCGTCGACGTCTGCGTCGAAAAGCTCAGGAAAATCAGCAAGCCCATCACCAATAAAGAAAGCATCGCTCAGGTGGCAAGCATTTCCGCGGGCGACGCCGTCATAGGCGAGTTGATCAGCACCGCTATGGAAAAGGTCGGAAACGACGGAGTTATCACCGTCGAGGAAAGCAAGACCATGAAAACGGAGCTGAATATCGTCGAAGGCATGCAGTTCGACCGCGGCTACTGCTCTCCTTACATGGCGACCAACATGGAAAAAATGGAAGCCGTGTTGGACAACCCCTATATTCTCATCACCGACAAGAAAATCTCCTCCATTCAGGAGCTGCTGCCCCTTTTGGAGCAAATCGTCAAGACAGGTCAGAAGCTTTTGATAATCGCCGAGGACGTCGAGGGCGAGGCTCTCACGACCCTTATTCTCAACAAGCTGCGCGGCTCCTTCAACTGCGTTGCCGTCAAAGCGCCCGGATTCGGCGACAGAAGAAAGGCTATGCTTGAAGATATAGCCATACTTACGGGCGGAAAGGTAATCACAAGCGAGCTGGGACTCGAACTCAAAGACGCTACGGTGGATATGCTCGGACGCGCAAAGCAGGTAAAGGTTGACAAGGAAAACACCATTATCGTCGAAGGCGCGGGCGCAAGCGAGGAAATTGCCCAAAGAATCAAACAGATAAAGGCTCTTGCCGCCGAAACCACAAGCGAATACGACAAGGAAAAATATCAGGAGCGCCTTGCAAAGCTTGCGGGCGGCGTCGCCGTCATCAACGTGGGCGCGGCTACCGAAATAGAAATGAAGGAAAAGAAGCTGCGTATCGAGGACGCTCTCAATGCAACGCGCGCCGCTGTGGAAGAAGGCATTGTCGCGGGCGGCGGAGTTGCTCTTTTGAGCGCGGTCAACGACGTCAAGGAGCTTGCCGCAACCCTTGAGGGCGACGAAAAGACCGGCGCGCTGATTATCGCGCAGGCAATTCAGTCCCCCATGAAGCAAATCGCCTCCAACGCGGGCGTGGACGGCAGCGTAATAGTTTACAACGTCGTCAACAGCAACAAAGCCAACTACGGCTACGACGCTCTTAACGACCGCTACGGCGACATGATAAAATTCGGCATCATCGACCCCGCAAAGGTGTCCAGAAGCGCGTTGCAGAATGCGGCAAGCGTCGCAAGCACCCTGCTCACCACGGAAAGTGCGGTCGCGGATATTCCGGAGCCTGCACCCGCTCCCGCACCCCAGATGGGCGGAGACATGTATTAATCCAAAACAAAAACGGAGACGAAATTTCGTCTCCGTTTTTTTATATCGAAATTTTAATTTTCCGCAGTTTCCGCGACGGCAACGGCATTGTTTTCCGTATGAAAAATGCTTGCGGAAACCTTTTTGTCTTTAAACTCGCCCTTTAAGACAAGCCCGTGCCTGCCGTTTGGCAAAACGCGCACCTCTACCAACGAGTAGCCGTCGCTTTTTTCCCTTGCGTCAAGCGCTTTGAGCGCCGCTTCTTTAAGGCTCAAAAACTCCGCTATCGTTTCGGGATTGTTGCCCCTTAAAGCAAGATACTCCTTTTCTTCCGCGCAGAAAAGGCTGTCGAGAAAAGTCGGATTGTATTTCAAAAGCCTTTCAATCCTGTTTACGTCCGCAACGTCAATCCCTGTCATGTTCGTTTTTTCTCCCGTCTACAATTTGATTTATCGTTTCATAGTCAAAGCCGCGAGCCGCCAGAAACCTCGACAGCCTGACGAGATTTTTGAAGTCGTTTGCCTTGCCGCGCATAAATTTATCCGCAAGCGCCGCCGCGCTCTCACTCGACCTTTCCTCCGAAAGCATAAGCAGCGCCTGCTCCGCTTTTGTCTCGTCAATCCCCTTTTGCAAAAGCTCGGCTTTTATTCTTCTCGCTCCCTTCTGCCTGCCGTTCATTTCCACGTAAAGCGCGGCAAACTGCAAGTCGTCTGCGTATTTGTATTCTTTAAGCTTTTCTACCGCGCGCTCCGCCGCAAGCGCGTCAAAGCCCTTTAAGCAAAGATAATCTTTGACCTGCTTTTCCGTTTTCATCGCGCGGGAGATGTAGTCCAGCGCCTTTTTGAAGGCAAGCTCGGTTTCCGACGTGGCGAGAATTTCTCTCAGCTTTTCCTCCGAAAGCTCCTGACCGATTTTCAGCCGCGCCCTGACGACGCTTTCGGCGGTCAGCGAGCAGGCAAACTCTCCGTCAAGATAAAGATTGACCTTGTCCTTGTTGCGCTTTTGCACTTCTATCGCAGTTATCATTTGTTTTCGCCGCCTCCGACGGGTATGATAAAATCCCGCTCTGCCCCGCACTGCGCCGCAATGAGATAGTTAAGCGCCGACAGCTCGTCCAAAAAAGCCTGCGTCTTTTCTTTTTCCACAAGCAGGTTCAAACAGGCTTGAGTGGAAAAAACCGTATTCTTTTGCAGCGCGTACCTATCGCACAGCCTTTCCGCCTGTCTGAACAGATTGAAGGGCATGGAAAGGAAAATTTCACGCGCTTTCACGCAGCGCGCCAGCTCGGCTCTGTCCAGCGCAGCCGCCGCCGCGTTGGAATAAGCCCGCACAAGTCCGCCCGCGCCCAGCTTTACGCCGCCGAAGTAACGGGTCACAACCACCGCGGTGTTGACAAGCTTCTTTTGCTCGATTACGTTCAGTATGGGCTTGCCCGCCGTGCCCGACGGTTCGCCGTCGTCGGAAAAGCGTTTCGCTCCGCCCGCGGAAAACGCATAGCAGTTGTGCGTCGCGTCATAAAACCTCTTTGCGACGCCCGCGACGAACTCCGCCGCCTGTTTTTCATCCGTCACGCCTGCGGCAACGGCGAGAAAACGGGACCTTTCAACCGTGATTTCGGCTTTTGATTCGCCGCAAACGGTAAATCGGTTCATTTGAGAACTATCCTCAGATGCACCTTCTTTCCCTTGTGCAGAACAAACTCTCTTTTTTCCGTTATTTCCGACGGCAAGTCGCCGTAATCGGTAATTTTGAGCTCGTTGACGGACACGCCGCCGCCGTCTATGAGCCTGCGCGCGTCGCCGCGAGACTTGGCAACCTCAGACAGCGTCAGAATGTCTATTATGTTTGCGGAAAAGGGTATTTCCTTGCAGGGCATATTGCCCGGTATCGGTGCCCTGCATGGCAGTCTTCAGCTCGGCGAGCTTTGTCTCGGCGTTCGCCTTGTCGGCGGCGTCCGCTCCGTGTACGATTTTCGTAAGCTCGTAAGCCAGCCTTACCTTGGCGTCGTTTATTCTTTGGTCCTTGAAACGGCACATCTCCTCGATTTCCGCCACGGGCAAAAAGGTAAGCAGTTTAAGACACTTTTCCACGTCGGCGTCGTCTACGTTGCGCCAATACTGATAAAAATCGTAAGGAGGCGTCTTGTTTTCGTCAAGCCACACCGCGCCCTTGGCGGTTTTGCCCATTTTCGTGCCCTCCGACGTGGTAAGCAGAGAAAAGGTCATGGCAAAAGCGGGCTTTGAAAGCTTGCGCCTGATTAAGTCTGCGCCGGCAAGCATATTGCTCCATTGGTCGTCCCCGCCAAGCTGCAATTGGCAGCCGTAATTCTCGTTGAGCACGAGAAAATCGTATGCCTGCATCAGCATATAATTGAATTCGAGGAAGGTAAGCCCCTTTTCCAAACGCTTTTTGTAGCACTCCGCCGTAAGCATTTTGTTTACCGAAAAATGAGTGCCCACGCTGCGCAGAAAATCGATGTAATTCAAGCCGCACAGCCAATCCGCATTGTTCAACACAAGCGCCTTTCCGTCGGAAAAATCAATAAATCTTTCCATCTGTTTTTTGAAGCACAGGCAGTTGTGCGCAATCGTCTCGCCTGTCATGACGCTTCTTAAGTCAGTGCGCCCCGACGGGTCGCCTATCATGCCAGTGCCCCCGCCTATAAGCGCAAT
>OGPL01001395.1_pt1 | contig 22126 bp, 23 predicted proteins | sample 1552901 | NCBI WGS metagenome assembly OGPL01 (sample SAMEA2580244, study PRJEB22360) | human gut metagenome | biome: human gut; feature: human-associated habitat; material: faeces | place: Denmark | collected 2008/2010 | reverse complement strand
GTCAGCCGTGAGAGCGGCATATATTTGTCAAGGTACTTGATATGGTGCGTTTACTATGATACTGGTATTTATATCTCATGTATCATAAACTTTTTTTCCATATAAAAAAGCCTGCTATAGTACAATGAGTCGGTTACCGACACCATACTCATTATATAACAGCAGGCTTTTATTAACATTATCGTCACTTATACCTACCCTCCACAGCTTAGCTGGGAAATTAGAATTTTCACTTATTTTCGGAAATTGTATTTACTTCCTTATGAAGATTTCTTACCGCATCAGGAATTTGGGGTTGGTGATGCCAATATATACAGGTTGAATCTACACTGTTTATAGCTACTTTAAGAATCTGTTCTGCAATTTTTCCACAAATTGTTTCAATCATCATAATAAACCTCCTATAATGTTTTCATAAATTATTTAACATTATGAGCTATTAGTCAATCTATTATGAATAAAATACATAAAATTAGAATAAAATACATTAACTTATTGGTAAAACAATTCTCACTTCAAATTCTTCCTGCTTTCTTAATATCTCCATTTGCCCATTATATTTATTTATCACATCCGTCACATTATTTAATCCTATTCCCTTATCAGATTCTTTAAATACTATATGGCTACCAAATAGATTCGTATTTTCGTTCTTCCTATAACTATTGCAAATACAAAGAATAATAAAATTATTAAATCTGTAAAGGTGCATATAAATAAATCTCTGTTTTTCATCAACTGACAAACATGCTTCATATGCATTATCTAATAAGTTTCCAAAAAGTGTAGTTAAATCATAAGAATTTAAAAAAGTCAAGTCCATATCCACAATATCAAATCTACATAAAATATTATCATTACTTGCTTTTTTATATAATCCATTAACAAGTATTTGTAGAACTTTATTTTTTAATATAAATGTTTCTTCTAAATTTGCTATTTGTTCTTTAATTTCCATAATATAATTAGAAATAACATCTCTGTCTTTGCCCTGACTTAAAACTTCAAGTGTATTAAGGTGTTTATAAATATCATGTTCTAATTTCCTATACCTTCTATTTTTTTCTTCTATCATTTCATAATGCTTATCCAACATTTTTTTATTATTTTCTTCTAATTCTTGTTTTCTTTCTTTTTCATAAAATAATTGCATAATGTGATTTGCATATAGTTGATAACATATTATCAAAAAATATCCAACTCCAAAAAAGAGTAGAGCATAACTTTTGTCATTCTTATTTTTTCCCGCTAAATAAATAATGCATACAGTTTCAAAGATACATAAAATTATAGAAAATAAAACTTCTAACCATTGAATGTTTTGCCATTTATACTTTCCTAATTTTCCTATTAGTATTTTACAACTACATATATTAAAAATAAGAATAACTATACTAGATATGAAAAGCAATTCTCCATCTAGTAAGTATGTCTCCAAACTTACATTAAAAATCCCAAATATTGCGGAAACAATCATTTCAATACCAAGTAATACAACGAATAAAAGTATATCATGTATAAATATTTTTTTATAAGAATTTTGATAATAAAAAAAACTTGTAATTAAAATAGTACTTGCTGAAAAAATGACGTTTACAATTGGACACTCAAACAAATGAACAAAGATACTCAGCATAGTATATATAACTAAGTATATAATATAAAAATAATTTGAAAATTTTCTCTTGTATAATTTATCATGAAAATATACTACAAGTATACAAAATTCTATACTCGATAATACTCGGCTTAATATTTTTAAACAATCATTCATAGCACATAATATACCTTATGCAAAAAATCAAAGAACTCTTTTCTAAATTTGGCTGCTCTTTTTTGTGCTATTGGGATATTCTTTTGATTCTCTAAGACAATTTCATTGTTTTTTATCCCTTTCACATAATAAAAATTAACTAAAAAAGCTTTATGCGGCATACCAAAATTATATTCCTTTACTCTTTCATAAATAGTTTTCAAAGAAATTCTAAGATATTTATCTCCATTTTTTGTTACCACTTTGACTTTCCTTTCTACAAATTCAAAGTAAATTATATCGCGTAAAACTAAAACTACTATTTCATTGTTAACATCTAAACATATTGTATTTTGTGATTGCATTTTAGTAACTTGTCCAATAGCCTCATCAAGAACTTTTTTAATTTCATATTCCTCAAAGGGTTTTAAAATATATTGATATGCATGTACCGAGAATGCATCTGAATAATATGAACTATAACTTGTAACATATATAATAATAGTTTGATAAAATTTTTCTTTTAACCTATTCCCGATATCTATTCCGTTTTCATCTGTCAATTCAATATCCAAAAAAACAATGTCAAAATATTTTTTGCTTTCAAGTAAATATTTCCCTTTTAAAAAAATATCAATTTTAACTGTATTTTGATATTGTTTTTCAATTATTCTTTTAATTCTTAATGCATCTTCTTCACAATCATCGCAAATTGATATATTAATCATTTTTTCTCCTACATCTATACCTTGGACTATCCTTAATTCCCAAAATTAATACCACTAAGTAAATATTAACAATATAAAAAATTGCTTTAGCAAATTCTTTATTAATCATTATCATCCCCCAATAAACACATAGAATTATCATCAAAATAACAAATAAATAATTCTTTTTAGGTTTTCCTATTAAAGGATTATTTCTACAATCTACTGGTGCAATAATATAAATAAAACTCAAAGAAAATAACATAAATAATTCCATTTCCGGCTTAAATAGTGTACTATACAATAATTGGAAAAAAACATTAACTATAGCTATTGTAAATAAAATGCAGCCACCAGAAGTTTTTGCATGGTACCCTCCCCCAGTTTTTCTTAAAATACTGTATATTGCAATAAACAAAAGTCCTTCTATCCATTTTTTATACATATATATAATAATAAAAACAAAAAATAAATTTTCCGCCTTTTCCAGTATTATTTCTATCCCATATAAATAAATGTCTTTTTCTTCTTTAGAAACTTTTCCATACTTTAATAGCAACAAAAATAGCTGCTGACAAATCAAGTTATTCATAAATCTCTCTTATTGTCTTTCTTTTCCATATTGCTTAGAGCATATCTACAGCATTGTAAAACCAATGCATTAAATGATACATTTTCTTTTACTGCAACTTCGTTTAAGTTTTGATATACTTCTTCAGTAAACCTTATTGTTTTTTGTACATTTGCCTTTGCATCTCTTTTATCAACTACGAACATAATATCCCTCTCTAATTTCCTTAATTTTATTGAATAGATTATAATATCTAAAACGAATAAAATATATGTTCTTATTGTATTCAATTTAGACTTTTTTAAACAAGAAATTATAACTAACAAACAAATATTCACTAAAAACTAGTAAAGATTTTTCTTCTCGTTCAATATTTTTGCATTTTTTCCGAAAGCAGTCACCATTCTTGTTAATTTTGCTTTTTATTCATCAGAATAATTAGCGGTGTTAACAAAACCACGCTCCATACAACATACAGAAAAATTTGAAATGGACACAATAATATATTAGTGAAACAATTCTGAAACTTGGAAATGCAAAAGTTTATAATCTGCCAGAATACTCTTTTTTATACTAAAATACAACATATAGAAATTGCAGAGATATACCAAACATGAAAAGAATATAGATTAACGAACAAAGATGGACATTCTTTTGATGACAAGCATTATACATAAGTCTGCCATACGATTGAAAATGAGAACTTGAAGCTTTCCGGGTGCCGAAACATGTTAGAAACATTTTGACAAAGCGTTAAAATGCTGCCGAAAGAGAAACTCACATTTTCTCAAAAAAACAGTAATTTAACATCTGCCCATTTTTAGAAGTCTGTTTCACATGGCTATAAAGAAAGCATCCATAAATTCTCCTCAAAAGATAAGACGAGAGAAATTTCCTCTACTGCCTAAATCATAAAAAATACCCAAAAGTATTTGAATGTAATAATATATTTCGATACACTTATTCTGTATGAAATGCAAATTTCGCTTCATCGGTGTTCGTATTTCGCTTGAACCGGTGTGAGCATATTGCTTCACCGGTGTACGGATACGGATTATCGGTTTAAAACACATTGTGGTATAGTTTTCTCGTAGTAAAAAAAACTTACGAGAAAGCATACACTTATGCAAAACTGTACTACAATCCTTGGAATCATAGATATGCGTCAGCGTGGCATATCCTATGATGACTGCCGCAGCCGGTATCACATCGGCTGCAGCACGATTTCCCTGATCATGAGCCGCTTTCATGCATGTGGCAAAGATCTTGACACGCTGAAGCAAATGTCCACAAAGGAGGTGGAGTATTTATTCTTTCCACCGGAAAATTTACGCAGAAAAGATGATTCCGTCATGCCGGATTATCAGATGGTATATGACAAACTGACTGTGCCGGGCAGCAAAGCAAACCTGTTCTATCTCTGGCTGAAATACAAGAAGGAATGTCCTTCCGGCTATCAGTACACACAGTACTGCCTGCATTTCAAACGTTTTGTTGAAAAGAATTACGGTTCAGAAGCTGTCAGCATGGTAGTGGAACGGATTCCCGGAGAGAAAGTATATATCGACTGGATCGGCGACCAGCCAGAAATACTTATGGATTCAATCACAGGTGAACTTAAAAAAGTCCACTTCTTTGTCACGACTGTTGGCGTAAGCAACCTTGTTTATGCCGAAGCATTTGAAGATGAAAAACTTCCTAACTTTATTGCTGGAACTGTTCATGCATTGGAATCCTACGGGGCACTCCCTAAATATCTTGTACCCGACAACTTAAAAACAGCAATCACCAGGCACACAAAGGATGAACTGGTTATAAACAGTGCTTATCAGGATCTGGAAAACTTTTATGATGTCGTAATCCTGCCGCCACCGCCCCGGAAACCGAAAGGCAAGCCTACGGTAGAAAAATACGTGCAGTTTCTGGAAACACATCTGTTGGAAGACCTGAAAGAAAAGGTCTATTACAGTATCGAAGACATCAACCGTGATGTATGTCAAAAAATAGCGGACATCAACAACGGGAAAAAGACACCACAGTCCCTTTCAAAGATGGAAAGTTTTCTTCGATATGACAAACCACAGATGAAGCCACTTGCCGGTGAATCCTTCGTGCTGTGTGATTATAAATACTTTGCCCGTGTACCGAATAATTACCATTTGTTGTATGATGACCACTATTACTCTGTATTGTACACGTATTATAACCAGCCTGCAATTCTTAAGGCTACAATGGCAGAGATCCGTATCTGTGACCGTAACAACAAACTGATCTGCACACACAGACGATCCTATAAGGAATTTCATAAATACATCACCAGGCAGGATCACATGACTCCCGAGCATCAGTATTACAAAGAAGTCAATTCAAAAGATGGTGCTTACTACAGGCGCTGGGCTGCCAATATCGGTCCATATATGGCGAAGCTTATTGATACGGTATTACTTGCACCACAGCACGAAGAGCAGGCATACAACAGCTGCAATGGCATCCTGCATATGTGTAAAGACTTTCCGAAACTGACACTGGAGGACATCGCAAAAACATGTGTGGAAAGCAATGCCTGCCGGTATTCCTATTTCAAAAAACTTTTGAAAAACAAACAGAACAATCTTTCTGAAGGTTCTGTATATAAGCTTCTGGAACACAGTAACCTGCGCAGAAAGGAGGAGTATCAATGATCGATAAGCCTTCACTTTCCATAGAGGATTATGAAATCTGTAATAAACTGAAAAGTATGCGGTTCTCCGGAATGGCAGAGGCATTGGAAGAGGTACTGGCCGATCCGAACGCAGAGCTTCTTCCGTTCAGAGAAAAAATCCAACGTATTGTCGATGCCGAATGGAACCTGCGGTATACCAAGAAGCTGAACCGCTTTATAAAAAAGGCCACTCTCAAATATCCTGCTGCGGATCTGGATGATACCATTTATCATCCGGAAAGACAGTTAGATACACACATCATAGAGGAACTTTCTAAATGTGAATGGATCGAACAAGGCAAAAATCTTGTCATCACAGGAAAGACCAGTTCCGGTAAGAGCTATCTTGCTAATGCGTTATGTATCTGTGCCCTGCGCCAGTTCAAAACAGCCAGATATATAAAAGCAAGCCAGCTGATAAACGATTATCCAAGGCTGAAAAGCTGGACAACTATCAGGAAGAGCTGTCAATCTATGCCGGATATGATCTGCTTGTTGTTGATGACTTTGGATTAATGAGCATGGATGTAAAGTAAGCGCCAAATAATCCCGCGGCTAGCCAACAACCGCCTCTAACTTCATAATCGTAGTTAGACTATTTTACTACAACAACTACAATTATGGAGGACAACATCATGGCAAACACCAGAAAATCTCGAGTTCCAAAGGAAGAACAGTTGAAACTTATCAATGAATGCCGGACCAGTGGCATGACAGACATTGACTGGTGCCGCGAGCACGGCATTGCTGTCAGCACCTTTTACTACTGGGTAAAGCAGCTTCGAAAAGAAGCTGCCCAGATACCGGCACCTGCCTATGGTCATTCTGAGAATCCCCGCCCCAAACAGGACGTGGTTCCCATTGACATAGTACCGGAACGCTTCCCGGTACAGCATACTCCGTACCTTGACAATCCTCATACATTAGAGATCATTCTAGGATCTGCAACGATACGCGTTACCAATGAAACGGATCCCCAGCTGCTTTCCAGAACGCTTCAGATTCTGAAAGGTTCTTTATGTTAGGCGATATTTCAGGGTTGGAACGGATCTACATTGTCTGCGGTTACACCGATATGCGCAAATCTATTGACGGACTTTGTGCAGTCGTGGAAGAACAGCTGAAGCTGGATCCTGCATCCAGTTCTCTGTTTCTGTTCTGTGGCAGACGCCGGGACCGGATCAAGGCCTTGTACCGCGATGCAGATGGTTTTGTACTGATCTATAAAAAGCTGACAGTGCATGGCGGATACCAGTGGCCGAGGAAACACTCTGAGGTCAGAAATCTGACCTGGAGAGAGTTTGACTGGCTCATGTCCGGTATCGATATCGACCAGCCCAAAGCCCTGAAACAGGAATAAAAACATGCACAGAAAAATGCCTGCAAACCGCATATTTTCGGCATTTTTCAAGAGTGATTTTCCTTTAGGAAGACTGCTTTTTCTGGTATAATAAAGGTATCAAAACCAAGGAGAAAAAGCGTGGCTTCCAGTGCAAAAGACATTCAGCTGCGAGAGCTGAAGGATACCATTTCACAACTGAATACGATAATGTCCGAGCAGACAGAACTGATCCGTTCCCTCAGAACGATCATTGAGGAAAAGACTGCCCATGAGATGGTGCTTCAGGAACAGGTGGACTATCTGACGAAAAAACTTTTCGGCTCTTCCAGCGAAAAGACACCGGCTGATATTCCCGGACAGTTGAATCTGTTTAATGAAGCTGAAGTTTACCAGGATCCGGAACTTCCGGAAGAAGACTGCAGCCGGGAGCCACGTCCACGGAAGAAAAAAGCTACCCATGCGGAACTTTTTAAAGGTCTCAAGGTTCATAAGGAAGTAATACCGCTGGATGAAGAAGATAAAGTCTGTCCGGTATGCGGTAGCCCGATGGAACGTATCGGAGAAGAATACGTCCGCAGGGAACTCGTTTTTACTCCTGCCAAATGTGAAGTTTATGAATACTACACGGAAAGCTATGGCTGCCCTGACTGTAAGGAAGGAAAGGGCGATACGGAAAAGTCTGTGATCGTCAAATCCAAAGTACCGCCCGCACTTATTGGCAAGGGTCCGGCTTCTTCTTCCACGGTTGCATGGACAATCTATCAGAAGTATGCAAACGGCATGCCTCTCTATCGTCAGGAAAAGGACTGGAAAGAGTATGGTGCCGCTGTCAGCAGGACAACCCTTGCGAACTGGATCATCTACAGTGCTGGGCATTATTTCCGGCCACTGTATGATTACTTTCACCGCCAGCTTCTGCTGAGGGAATTTCTCATGGCAGATGAGACCCGGGTACAGGTGCTGAAAGAACCCGGACGCAGTGCAGAAAGCCAGTCCTTCATGTGGCTGTACCGCACCGGGGAAGATGGTCTTCCGGTCATCCTGCTGTATGGATATACCCCGACGAGGAGCGGAGACAATGCAGCAGACTTTCTGGACGGCTTTCAGGGATATCTGGAAACCGACGGTTACCAGGGGTATAACAAGGTATCCGGCATCAAACGGTGCTCCTGCTGGGCACATATCCGCCGATACTTTGTGGATGCGATCCCGAAAGGAAAGCAGCTGGATTACAACCAGCCGGCAGTACAGGGAGTGCATTACTGCGACCGCCTGGCAAGACTGGAAAGCAGCATTTCCGGTAAGTGCGGAACGGATTATGAAAAAAGGAAACAAATGCGTCTCGAGAAGGAAAAACCGGTTCTCGAGGCCTTTTGGACGTGGGTTGACAGCCAGAAGCCAGTCCGCAACACCCGCCTGGATAAAGCACTGACCTATGTGAAGAACCGCAGGGAAACATCCATGACCTATCTGGAGGACGGGCGCTGCAGCTTCACCAATAACCTTAGTGAGAATGCCATCCGACCTTTTACAGTAGGACGTAAGAACTGGCTGTTCAGTGATTCCGTAGAAGGTGCAGAAGCCAGTGCGATTGCCTACACGATGGTAGAGATGGCGAAGGCACACAACCTGAACATTTATCAATACCTCAGCTACGTTCTGGAACAAAGGCCGAATGAAAACTGGAGTGATGAACAGCTTGCAGAGTTGGCACCCTGGAGTGAAAAACTCCAAACTCTAAAAATGTGAGAATGAATTTGTAGCAAAATACTCCAACCGAAAATAGGTTGGGGTAAATTTATAGGTACCGCCGGATTATTTGGCGCTTACGATGTAAATAAGTGCCGTAACCTGTTTGAGGTATTTGACAGCAGGGATCCCCACAAATCCATCCTTATGATTTCCCAGTTTCCGGTATCTTCCTGGTATGACATGTTTCAGGATCATACCTACGCAGAAGCGTGTCTTGCACGCTTACTCAGCGGAGCTTACCGTTTGGAAATGAACGGTAAAAATATGCGAAATATGGAACCTATAAACAAGCAATAAACGGACAGTGCACCGCTGGTGCGAGCCTCTTACACCGCTGACGCGAGAAAGGGGCTCCGTTTATCCGAAATTTGCACTATGAAATAACATGCTAATTACAGTGATACAATACACAGTAGATAATAAGTGATTTTCTATTTATTACTATTAATGCAAAAATACTATCAGTAATATCTTTATTCCTTGAGAGCAGAATACAAATCCACAACGAATCCATCTGGTCACTTTTATCATTTCTCTAATAAAACCAATGACCAAAATACAATTCTTCACAGAACTATATATTCATCTTACCCTAATATTTCATTCTTCGTTCAGATGCATGAAATACTTATATACCTTCAGGCTAATCAATTTTATCATCTCCGTGATGCCATATAAAATCGCTCTCTCTTCCGTATCGTGTACCATATTAATTAAATCCCTACTTTTCTTGCCTAGGCAGAATGTGCAAATCTCGCACTTTGTCAACTGATATCCATCAGGACATAATCGGTTTTAGCTGATTATGATTTTAGGTACGCAAAAAACACATCTGCCAACAAGACGATGTGTTTTTCTATTTTTCAGTTATTCCAATAGTTCACTGCGGAAAAGGTATTTTCCCACCGATACATAGTATGGATTAGCAACTGTTCCTTATAGATGTGCTGTCTTTAGAATCCACAGTCAATGTTTTGACCTCTTTCACCTTTACGAGCATAGTCAAACAGCCCACCACCAAATACTCCCATTCCTCCTCTTCCATAGAGCAATAAGCCAAATAACTGACCATCACGCAATATCGAGTCCTTCCATTAATTATCCGAATGGCTTGGATTCCTCGTTTTCTAGTATTCGTAGAGGACAAAAGGATTCTATTCCAATATGCAGAACGTTAATCCAACATGCAGCTTTCAGAGCTGTCATAGCGTCATCTCGATTTACTTTCACAAGCGTATCGCCTTCATGAATCACAAGCCTTTCATATTTTTCTTAAAAGAGCAGTCTGCACATAATGGAAGCAAAAGCCATGAACTAAAAATCAAATCATTGAGACATATTCCTCATATCACATTTTCCATAACTAATTCTAGTTGCCGCATAATAAATACAATATAGCAATGCAAAAAAAATGGTTGAGTTACAAAAAGATTGAATAATCCAACAATTATTCTCAAATAACGGAAGATAAAAGGCACTTATTTGCATTTTTTTTGCACAAACATACACAAAACAACTCGCAACAATAAGAGATGGTAATGCAGGTATCATAAAAATCATTAATAACTGTATACTTTTTATCCTATCGACATGTTTATTTTCCATACCCAATTGTTGAAGAATACGATCCTGTCTACACTTTTTTTCCCTATCGCTTAAAATCTGTATAGCTAAAATTGCAACACCAATGATCTCCAAAACAAAAGCAAGATAAAATAAGCATATTGACATTGCATAGAGGTGACTCAAGCTACCTTTTTCTATCCATTTACCAAAAAGATAATCATTATTTGTTATTAGTGATGTATAACCATTACTAATTGAAACTGATTTTCCTACACTTCGATCCAATTTCACAAGCCCATCACACTCATCTAGAATTCTATCAAGGTCATAGCTATTAAAAGATGTATCGGCTACTGCGGCATAAAGACTATATAAAATTTTCATTTCATTAATTGCTTGATCAGGAATAACAATAATATAATTTAATCCATTTCCATATGCCTCAATTTGATAAAAAGGCTCAGTAAATATACCGTCTTCTGAAAAACAATATCCTTCACTGTCCAAATATTCTCTCTGTTCTCTAATATACGTTTTAAAATTATTTTTCAAAGCAGGCAGGCAATGAATATAGCAACAATTTGAATTTAATTCTACAATATCAAGTTTAAGCATTTCGCGAAGTTTTATATAATCACTTTGTCTCATATAAGTATCATGCTGAAATTCTGCATATACTAAACTATTTTCCCTCCCAGATTCAGTTATAGTATAATCCCGAATAGTAAGAAAATTATTCTTACTATCTGTATAAATCCCATACGAGTAACTTTCTCTAATAGGGAAATTACTTTTAAGCAAATTATCATAAGATGAAAAATCCGCTAATTCTTCTTTATGCAAAATCATTATATCAAATGGACTCATTTCAATATTTTTATTTGCCATTCTATTAACTGCAGCTCCTATTCCCCAAAAAGCTATTGATAACATAAATAAAATTGAAAGCATCCCCATTACAACGGTCATAGACTGAATTTTTTGAGTAAATCCACGAAATGGTATCAATCTATTTTTTTTATATTTCCAATCTAAGTGGTCTCCAATCATTATAACAAGATATGTTGGAACACTCAAAAAAAAGCCAAAAAGAAATAGTAGCAAAAAAAACGTACCGACGAGAACATCCAATCCTTTTCCAATAGGTTGAGCATACATAAGAAAAATACCTACGCCACCCAATAATATTGATACAGTAAATACTGTTATAGTAGATGCATTTCCCTGTAATAATTCATTTTCATTTTTCCTATCAAAATATAGTAAATCGTATAACTTTAATTTTTTTATCCATTTCCTATTTTTTCGTACAGAGTACCATAACATTATCAAAAAATAAAGGAATGTCAGTACTACAGGCATTATAGAAAATTGAAAGGATAAGATATATATTCTCCCAAACATATGAAAAACAATAGCTTCCAACAATTGCGATAATAATATTCCTATCGGAAGTCCAATTAAAAAGGCCAGCAACCCTATCAAAATGTTTTCCCGAAAAACAAGAGCATTAACTGAACTATTTGAAATCCCTGATATCATATAAATGCTAAATTCTCGGCTACGTTTCCTTAACATATAACCCGTCATATAACTAATAATCCACCCCATAATAATAACAATTAATAAAGAAGCAGCTGTAATCATATATGGTAATATTTCCAAACTAGATAATTCCTTTACTACATCTGAAAATATTAAAGTATTAAATGCATACATAATAGACACCGTGCATGCAAGAGTTACAAAATACAATATATACTCTTTAAATTGTCTTTTTGCATTTCGAAAAGATAATTTATTTAACATGGTCTATCACCTCCCAATGCAGAAAGGACATCCAATATTTCATGGTAAAATGCAATACGGGTTTTTTCACCTTTAAAGATTTCATTGAAAATTTTTCCATCCTTTAAAAACATGATTCTGTCTGCATAACTGGCACTAAATGCATCATGTGTTACCATTAAAATTGTTGCATGTAATTCCTTATTAAAATTTGACATTACCTCTAACAAAATACGAGCAGAATTTGAATCTAACGACCCCGTTGGTTCATCTGCCATAATTATATCAGGATTGCATATTATTGCCCTCGCAAAAGCACAACGCTGCTTTTGTCCCCCAGATACCTGATAAGGAAATTTTCTTAAAGCGTCACTAAGCCCTAATTTATCTGCAATAATATGAATTCTCTCATCAATTTCTTTTGGTACAATTTTTCTAATTGTCAATGGTAAAGCAATATTTTCTTCCAAAGTCAATGTATCTAGTAAATTAAAGTCTTGGAAAATAAATCCAAGATGATCACGCCGAAAAGAAGCTATATTGTTTTCATCTATTGCTGTAATATCCTTTCCATTCAATAGAATATGTCCTGCGCTTACCGTATCAATTGTAGATATACAATTGAGCATTGTTGTTTTTCCAGAACCAGAAGGTCCCATAATGCTTATATATTCTCCACTTTGTATATCAAAACTAATTTGATCTAAAGCCTTTGTAACTCCCCCGGCATTTCCATAATATTTTTCAATATATTCAATATGAAGCAAAGGAATTTTACTATTCTTCATTATTCTACTACCTTTCCATTAGTGATTATCACATTTTTATCTGCATATTCGAAAATATACGTATATATTATATCCTCAGACATTTCAATATGAACTTTCATACTCATTTTTTGACGCATTGAAAAAGCAGCCTCCATTTTATAAGTTTGAATTTTTTCAATTGCATTTCCGTTTGTATCTCGTATTATTTCCTCATCAGGATAAGAATTCACTAGTCCATATAGAAACGGACCTTCTACATATACGTCTGTTACATTTTCGCCATTGTAAACATATTCCACCTCAGCATCGTTAGAACGCATCCTTATTGTGTTAGGTATAAGAAATATGCAAATTATAAATACTATAAAAATGCCTCCTACGATAAAAAAAATCCATTTTTTATTTCCCATTTGTAAACCTCCTCTACTTGAATATATTTTATTTTAATTCTTCATATTGATTGAATGTATAGAAGTACATTGATTTTATCTAACAATTTTGTAAGGCAACGTTAGACTTAACTTATTTCCTTAGATTTAGGGAAATATAATTCAATTGTAGTAAACCTTTTCCATTGAGATTTTATGTCAATATCAATCCCCAATTTATCACAAAGTTTAGCACATATATATAATCCCATACCCGTTGCATGTTTTCTATTTCTTCCATTACTACCTATAAAACCTTTATCGAAGACACGATTAAGTTCATCTTTTTGAATTCCTATTCCATTATCTGTTAACGATAATACCACATAATCTCCTAAATCCTTTGAGTATATGGTAATAATTAAAGGGCTATTGCTCTGATACTTTATGCTATTTATTACAATTTGATTTATAATGAATTCAATCCATTTGCTGTCCGAATATACTGCATCTTTTACATCTTCCATCTGCACACATACTCCATTTTGTATTAATAACTGTTTATTTTGTGCTAAAACGTTACTAATGCAATCTTTTAAAAAGATATATTTTATGAAATAATCCTTTTCCACACTTCCTAGGCGTGCATAAAATAATACTTTTTCCACTTCTCGCTCTAATATTTCGGCTTGTGTAATGATTTCTCGGGTAATATTTGTTTTATTATTTTCACATATTAGTTGTATACATGTAAGTGGAACTTTTATTTCATGAACCCATTGTTCCACAAAATCTCTATATTCTTGAGTCATGCGTTTAGATGAAGCAACTTCATCATTCATATCTTTTAAAGCAGTTTTCATTAATCTAAAATAAACTTGCTCAATGGTTGATTCTGATTTGTCTGCAATTTCTGCAAGTAAATATTTATGATCTAATGAGTTTAGCAAGGAAAGTAGATAATGTATTCTCTTTCTTTGTTTCAAATAATTATAAAGAATTGTAAATAATAGCAATAGAAAAAAACATGTCCATAATAAAACTATTTCACTGCTCCCAACATCCCAAAAAAGCAAAAGAATAGAAAAAAAAGCTGCTCCTATGACACTTGTAAGTAATGCCACTCTATTATCTTTAATATATTCTGAAAGCTTCATATTTTATACCCCATGCCTCTTTTAGTCTGTATTAAATTGTTTATTCCTATATTATATAATTTTTCTCTTATTCGCATAATATTAACACTCAATGTATTATCATCAATATGAATTTCATTGTCCCACAAATACTCTACTAATTCTAATCTAGAAACAATTTTCTCAGAATGACTAAATAAATAATACATAATTTTCAGTTCCGTTTTTGTCAATTCTATTTCCTTTCCTTTTAAAGAAAGAGTTCCCGAAACTAAATTAAGTTGAATCTGTTTGTATTCCATAAGGCATGACTGATCTTCAATTTTTCTTTTCTTTAACAGAAGGTTAATTCTAGCCAACAAAATAGGTATATTATAAGGCTTTGTTACATAATCATCGCCACCAATAGTCAATGCTTGCAATTCATCCATAGCATTATTGCGACCAGTTGTGAATAGTATTGGTGTTTGAGAAAAGCTCCGAATAGCAGAGCAAAGCTTATATCCATCTTGTCCTGGTAAATTAATATCAAGCAAAATTAAATCTGGTGCAAAAATTTTTATTTGTTGCAATGTATGTTTAAAATCTACTATATAATCTACCAAAAAACCTGCATTGGATAAAAGTATACTCAACTCTTCACATATCAGTTTTTCATCCTCAATTATCAATATTTTGTACATACTTCGCCTTCCTTAACTTCTTTTAAGCTTTTAAACTCTATTTACATTCTTTTTGTATTCTTTTTGCATTTATATATTCTACCATATAATGAATTTTGTGACTACCACAAAATGAATTGTCCATCAATAGAATTTGTAATTTCAATATACTTTCCAAATTTGTAACTGTTGGCAATGATCACTTACTTAATGAACCTTTCAAATTTTTCATTTAAGCACTAGGCTAACCCTTTCAGAAGAATAATTATAATAATTTCTCCCAAAAACGTTTATTCTGACCATGATTGAAAAACGCTTTATAACATCTGTAAATATAAGAACATACAGAGTATTCAAAGCGCCTAAAATATACTTTAAATTATTAATACAGCTACAAACATTATATAATCGAATCAAGAACAAAATTATGTACTAGCTATCAAATACCGGTAAAGAATCTATATTGCTCGTTTGCAGCTTCCTATTCTATGCGAGACCATTTAATAATCCTTCTTCCAGATATTTATAAATGAAAGGAACTTTCTCCTAGCCCAAACAAGTCTTTAATTCTGATGTGTCTGCTGGATAACAAGAAAATCATAGAAAATCTATTAATCCCTTTCCATATACCAACATATCTACAAGCGAAAACAACACACTGGTTTTTAGCTGTATCCATTAATTATATGAAATCAGGGCAATAGGAATTGCTAGTTACCAATTCTCACTGCCCTGGTTCCATATTTTAAATTCTTTTTCTCACCCTGTATTTTCTTTTTACAATTTGAATGAATATTTTTTTAAATACTCTCTTATATTTTTACTTGATACATAATCTTCTGATGCCTTTATTCTTAATATTATCGAAACAATAGGTGGAACCATATAACTATTATATTCTCCAATCTGAATTCCTATTCTTTTTTCTACATTTTTTAGTTCATATCGAGCAATAATATCTATATTATTATCATCATTCTCTAAATACGCATAACTATTTAATGGTAAACTTTCTTTTTTATCAATACAAACACCAATTACGGATTCTAATGCTGCCGGATATGTCAAAGTATTATAATTATTAAAAGCTGCAACTATAATAACTCCTTTCTCATATAACCTATTTAAAATAGTATTTAGCTTTTCCCCATCTACAACATTTCTAGTACCAACACTCAAAGAAATAATTTGAATATTATTTTCTAAACACCATTCAAGAGCCAAAATTAAGTTTTTTATGTTGCCTTTTTTTTCTTTATTACGAATTACTTCTATACAATGTAGCGAATACTCTAAATCTCTTGTATTTTCATACAATATCTGACAACAAATACATCCATGGTTTATTATTTTTCCTCTATACATTTTTTTTACTTTTACAACTTTATCTTTTTTTATCTTATAATGATATATAGGATTTTCATTTTCTTTAGGGACATTGATATATGTATCAATTATTGCAACATGAATCATATCTTACCTATTCTTTCTTTTGTTCATATATTTTTTCTGATAAATTATCTATTGTAAGAAACGTATAATTTGTCTTATCAAAAATTTTTTCTATACAAACATCAAAATTTTTTTCTATATCCATAGCAAAATATAGCAATTGAAAAGCATCAATATCATACTCGAACAAGTTACTTTTATAATTAATACTCATTTGATTAAAATTTCTACAAGCCAAATCCGCTAGCCTTTCTTTTATATTTTCAATCTTCATTTCAATTAATTATGATATATTATTAATATATCATTTCTCCTTTCGTTAATTTATTCTTTATTATATAACATCAATACCATTTAATAATCTATTGTGTATATTTTCTATCATAGTTTCTGCATTACAAATAGAAAATACTTCCTTACCCTTACAATCATTATTGTCTATATGAATTGATTTCTTCAAATGGTAATATTTTAAACTTCTCATATCTCGATCCATATCAAAGGTAAAAGCGGTATTAGATACAAGAATATTATCAACTATTGTATTGAATCTGTATTTGCAGCACTTAATATATTCATCAATAATATGATTTTCAACAGCATTATGGTATATACACAATATTCCTATATCTACTTTAATTGAATTCATTATCGCAAATGGAATTTCACCTAAACCATTTAAAATTTTATTATTTACTGGCAAAATTCCACCTGGAATTCCAATTAAAATTACGTCAGGCTGATATCGCTCCTCATAAAATGAGACAAAATAATTAAACAAAAATGCTTTGTCTTCTAATGAATAATCTTTTTGGTACAAAAAATCTGGAAGATTTTCAAAGCCAAAAAGGAAAGAAATATTTTTTGAACCGATCTGTAGTACTTTATACCCCCTTGAAACAAAGAATTTTCTTAATTCTAGTTCACAAGAAAATTTATTACAATAATCACCCATACCTATCACGGAAATGATAGGTGTTCTGATATTTTTCAACATTTTTAATTCTTGCTTATCATAATTATTTTTCAGATCTTCTATTTCCTTATTTTTTTTAATAATTACTGTCTTTTCATAATCTTTCAAAATATTTTGAAATAACTCATAAATATCTGATGTAATTACAATTTCTTTTTTTAGATTTATTGCTTTATTAATTAATGAACTATATAAATCAGGACTATAGTCCTCTACACGACTTAAAAAGATAATTGTATCAAATTCTATACTTTCTATCTCAAGGTCAGAATACCTTAAAACTTTATCATCAGGAAAAGTATCATCCGAAAATTTCTCTAGTACAATTCCTAACACAATTGTGTAATCTTCTATTAAAGAACTATACTGAATAATCTCTCTATTATCATAATTTATAGGAAATACCACTGCCTTTTTCATATTAATCTCCTTTATCCATCATATATTTGTTATCACATGAACATTTCTATTTTAAATTCGCAGCCAAATTCTTTTAATATACAAATTTCTTTAAGATCATTATATGCTGCTTTTCTTGCTAATTTGCAATGACTAAGCCTTGCTTCCCTACACAAAATGTTATCTTTTTCAGCTTTATTACAACACATATTACAATACTGAAAAGCCCAACATTTCTTACACTCATCCTCTGTCAGCTTACCAATATTTAGAATATTATTTATCTTTTCTAAATCTAATCCTATATCAATATTTCCAATTCGTTCTTGCTCACAATTTTCCGACACTTTTTCGCATGGATATAAATTACCTTTTACATTAACAAATATTCTTCTGCTACCTGGCATGCATGGACCTGATGGATGGTTTATCTTTCCTATATACCCTCCTGTCATTAATTGTTCGTGTTTTCTTGAAATCATAATCTTTTTAAGTTTTACAAATTTGTTTAAAGATTCAAAACTATAATGGTTGAGCATATGTAAAAGTAGCAAAAAATGATCATATTCTCTACTCCTTGTAAACTCTTTTCTGAAATCGATATTTGTACTAGAATCATTTTCTTCTACCAATGTATGCATCAGTGTTGCATCTGCAACAATTTCATCAGTTTGAAAATATTCTTTTATATTTTCATAATTATGTTTAGGATTTAAAACTGTATTAAACTGTATTGTTTTAAAAAAATCTGGCAACTCTTTTCGAATAGCCCTTAAATTATTCATAATTGTGTCAAAAGAGCCTTTTCCATTAGCAAATTTACGATATTCATTATGTTCATTTTTTGAACCATCCAAGCTTATTAGAACTTCAAAGTTATTTTCTGCCAAAAATCTTGCAATATCCATTGTTAGCAATGTACCATTAGTGGTCATTGCAAATCGTACTTTTTTTTCGATACTTTTCTTCTTAACATACTCAACGCAATGCTTTATTAACTCTATTTTCAATAAAGGCTCTCCACCATAAAATGAAATTACCCTATCCGGAGCTTCATTAGATGTATCCAAATACATATTAATTGCCTTTTCAGCAAGTTCAACTGACATATCATTATTTGAATGCTTCCGATTATGATATTCACCTTTTTCTGAATATACACAGTATTCGCAACGTAAATTACATCGTTGAGTTACTTGTAAAATCAATTGTTCTTTATAATGATTAAGAATATGCTCAGAATACCTTGTTAAAGGATTTTCAATAATTTCGAGTTGATTTTCTAATAAAAAACCCTTTTCCTGAAATTTTCTAATAAAGTTATCATCAAATTCTTTATCAATCTTTTTTTCCTGTTCTAATAACTTATTATAGTCACTTTCATCAATTGATAAGATTCTATTAGCATTTCTATCATATACATAGTGTCTATTCCTTGTTTTAATTGTTTTGTAAATAATATTCATTCTTTTCCTCTGCCTTTCATAAATTAAATTCTTTTTTCTAATTTTATAACTTTATTTGCAATATTTACTATTTTTTCACTATGAGTTACAATGATAATAATATCATACTTAAGTTCACTAATTAGCTTAATAAACTCCTCCTCTGACTCTTGATCATAATTTGATGTTGGTTCATCTAATACTAATATCCGACCAGATTTATTCAGTGCCCGTAATAGTGCAATTTTTTGTTTTTCTCCTCCTGATACCCCAGATGATTTACTTTCTATCTTTGTGTCAATTCCACTATGATATTTATTAATAAAGCTAAAAAGATTTAGATTTAACAATTCCATCGGTAAATTATATCTTTTATAAACTGTAATATTATCTTCAATGGTACCTTTGAACAAGTCATCAGTTTGCAAGACTGTACAAATATTTTCTCTGTATGAATGTATATTTATATTATCAATATTTATGTTATTTATGAGAATCTGTCCCCTGCAAGGTGTGTATAATCTTAAAATTAGATTAATAAATGTTGACTTTCCCGCTCCATTTTCTCCTATTACAGCCACAATATCTCCTGCTTGTAACTCAATATTAAGTTGATCTATAATCATTTTCTCATTATATTTAAAGGAAACATTTTTAAATGACATATTTACTTTATCACTTTTAGGAAACTCATTTGTTTGCCTGCTCTCGTTTTCTTCTTCTAGTGAAATAAAACTTTTGTAGGTTTCAAACTCTGGCTTTATTTTAGAAACAATTATTTTTAAATAAGATATTAAACTTATTGGTTGTAATAAATATGCAGAATATGAAATAAAAGCAAACATTGTACCAACTGTTATATCATTATCAATAACAAATATACCGCAAATCAAATATAAAGTATTTATTATAATTGACATAAAGTTATTGCCAATAGCTGAATCAATTCCTGTTATAAAAAAATGATTTTTTACTTTCTTATTTCTTTCTCCCAAAAGTTTATTATATTCTTTAGTTTTATACTCAATTAAATTCCATAGTTTTATTTGCAAATAACTATTATATATATCGTCTTCCCATCTATGAATAAATTTTTGGATAAGACAAGATTTTTCACTGTTTCTTTTTACACAATTACTTAAAATTTTTGTTATCATTACGCGAAGTGGAACAGTGGCCAATAGATACACCGTTATTTTCCAATTAAGTGTTAATAAAGCAATTAATATTCCTACAAATTTAAATAATTCCACAAAAATTTGTATCGTTTTGCCTCCTGTTAAATCCATTATTGATTGCACATATTTATCAACATCTTTTACTATTTTATAAATACCATTCTCTTGTATATACTTATATTTTAAATTTAATGCATGCTCAAAGATGGAAACTTCTAATTTTTGAGATACCTGTAAACTAATATCTGCTTGTAAATAATTTTGTATTACCGTTATTATTCCACTTAATAAAAAAATTGCTATTATACATAATAAAAGCTTTATTATGAGATACAAATCATTGTTCATTATTCCATCATCAACTATTTTTTGCTGATAAAATGGAATAAGGATATTTAATCCAGAAATTAATAACATTAAAAAAATAATTACACATATTTTCTTAGTATGTGGTTTTAGCATTATTTTTAAGTGTTTCCACTGACTCAAATCACTCATATTACTCCTATCTACTTCTTATATTATATAAGGATGCTTGGCCTAGGCCAAACATCCTTCCTTTAACATTAATTGGAATGCTCAGATGATGAATCATATGCATCGTCAAAACTACCAGATATTGAAAACCAGCACTGGCAAGAGCAGCTACAGCTGCATGCATACATTTCTAATGTATTTTCTACATTGAATGAAGTTTTTTTCAATTTTTTCATATAAGGACCTCCTAATTACCTGCATTTGAGTTGGCGTTATCATTAGAACTATTCACTGTGCCAAACCACCAGCACGAACAAGAACAATAACAGCCAAAAGTTTCTAACGTGCATCCATCAGTTGCATAATTCAGTTTTTTTAACTTCTTCATGATTATTTTCTCCTTTCGCATCGATTTTTGACTAGTCATCTTAATCTTAAAACATTTAATTATAAAATCAATGCATACTGAATAAAATACAATTTTGTCGTTTAAAATACAATTTTGTCAAATTAAGCACGAGCACAGCATTTCAATTATTATACTTTTTAAATGAAAAACGATAATTAACTTCTCATTGAGTAACTAGAAGGGCTCGTACGAATTTTTTCTAAGACGATAGCCTTTTTATCCTTTTAATTTGATACTAAATGAGTGTTTGCAAAATAACACGAATCATATAAATACGCTATATTTTAATTAATAAAAACAAATAACTTATCACTAAATATGGTATCTGTTTTTAAAAACATGCATACCAATTAATACAAGGATATATCTCAAAAATGTCAATTATACTATCATCGAAAACGGTCTCCCCTAATATTCTCATGTTTTTTCACTTCTGCCAAAACCCAAATGAAGCAATTCAAACCTCATAATCAAAATTCCTAATTTCAATTATGTATGCCCGAAGATAAAATAGATATGTACAGTAGAGCAAACCAATAATCCCACAAGAAATATCATTGCGACAGCTCTTGTACTTCTTCCAAATGGAGCTATATGATTTATATCTGTTAGTTGAAATGTAAGCGATGAATAACACACCGCCTACCCAAAACAGTAAACGACTACCATTTACT
>OGPL01001391.1_pt1 | contig 22183 bp, 19 predicted proteins | sample 1552901 | NCBI WGS metagenome assembly OGPL01 (sample SAMEA2580244, study PRJEB22360) | human gut metagenome | biome: human gut; feature: human-associated habitat; material: faeces | place: Denmark | collected 2008/2010 | reverse complement strand
GTTCCTTCTTTCCCAGAGTTTCCCTCAATAATATAATCCCCAACCTGAAATGGTTTTAATAATAACAAAATAACACCACCGGCAATATTCGACAGTGAACCCTGTAAAGAAAGACCAAGAGCAAGACCGGCAGAACCAAGTAATGCCACAATAGATGAGGCTGCTACGCCAATCTTTGTTACCGCCATAAAAATAACAAGTACCTTACCGCCAATCTTAATAAAAGAAAGCAGGAAGGTCTGCAGCGTTGTGTCCATAATCGAACGCTCAAAAATCTTATGTGCCATTTTTACCACATAGGATACGATTTTAAAACCGATGAATAAAATCAGCAGTGCCCCGATAATGTCACCACAAAAATCTGCCAGTTTCACTCCTGTTTTACCAAGGTATTCATAGATAAGTGAGTGAGCAAAAGACTTCAATGAAGCTGCTTCTAACAACATAAAAAACCTCCTAAAAAAAGAAAAATGATATATCCCAGATATCGCTTTAGAGCGTGTTTAAAATGTAGACAGGCATCTTAAACAAAGCGGCTGCAAAGCAGATGGGATATATCATTTTTTATTTTTCACCTATATCAAATCTACAAATCAGAATTTATTTCGCTGTGGCAGTCTTCTTATGTGTAGCTTTCATTTTATCATACTGGGCAAATAATCCTGCCAGTAATGTTCCTGAAATAGAATGCCATACACAGGAAACAGCACAGATGATTGCGGATTCTGGTGTAGAAGCAAACTGTGCAGTTGTTGTTGCAAGGTTTGTTGCAAGACCGGCATTCTGCATACCAACTTCGATAGAAATGGTTCTTTTCTTTGCTGTATTCATACCTGTAAGGCGGCCTGCGCAGTATCCAAGGAAGTATCCAAGACCGTTATGAAGAAGAACAGCAATGAAGATTACGGCGCCGGACTGGAAGAATTTTGAACCCTGAGAGGAGATAACCCCACCAACAACACAGGCAAGTCCGAGAACGGCAACACCCGGCATAACTTTCTGAAGTTCTTTAAATGTCTTATTCTTTCCTAATGCATAATTTAATACAAAACCGATAGCTACTGGTACGATAACGGTTTCAATGATAGAAACAAACATTGGAAGACCGTGGATAGTGATTTTAGCTCCGCTCGCCAGAAGAGAAACCATAAGTGGTGTCATAACTGGGGAGAGGATAGTAGATACTGTAGTCATTCCAACGGAAAATGCAACATCACCACCGCAGAGGTAGGACATGATGTTAGAGGATACACCACCAGGACAGCATCCTACAAGAATCAGTCCAAGAGCGATACCTGTTGGAAGATGAAGCAGTTTTGTAATGAAAAATGCTAAAAATGGCATGATTAAATACTGAGCAATAGCACCGATGCAGATATCAAATGGTCTTTGTGCAAGAATCTTGAAATCCTCTGTTGTAAGAGTAAGCCCCATGCTGAACATGATGACACCGATAATGATAGACTGGCTAGTGAATTTATTTGCCACTGGGTCAGTGAATAACTGGAAATTTACCCATCCCATCAGTGATGGAAGGAAAAATGTGATTACTGCGATAGCGATTACAACGATTGATGTGTAATCAGATAAAAATTTGCTGAACTTTTGTAATTGTTTCATACTTGTGTTACCTCCTGATGATCCTCACCGCTTTTCTTTTATTCGTTGTACTTTTTAAGAAAACAAAAAGTCCCTTCTCAGAAAAAACTGAAAAGGGACGAAAAAATCCGCGTTACCACCCAAATTCTGTAATAAAATTACAGCTCTTAACGTACTGTCATACGCTTTCCTTTTAACGGAGGATTCCGGCGAGACCTACTGATTAGAAAAAATAAAAAATGTCAGATAATGTTCAGTCTGCATCTTAGAGAGGATATCTGTTATTGAAAATGCACCTGCTCACACCAACCGCAGGCTCTCTGAACCATTCTGTTCAAAAACAGCGTTGTTCTCTTCAACGAATTTCGGTGAAGTTTATTTATTTAAAATATATTATATAATATTACTGCTTCTGAAAGGGGGAAATTTATAATGAAAGAAGTTAAATATAATAGTGATTTAAATAATGATATAGATGTATTAAATACCAAAAACAATGCAAAAAATGATGCTATCTTAGGTTTTGGTATTAGCATAGGTATTTTTGGTTTAATAGAAATAATTGCTTTCAACCTTGGTTTTCAATATACACCAGAAATAATTTTACCTTCTATAATAACAATGGTTGGTACTGGTGGTATTGTATCTGCTATTACAGGGAATATATCAAACAAAAAATATAAAAGAAAATTAAGAAAAGCTAAACAAAGCGCTTCTGATTTACAACAAGAATTAGCAAAAGAAAATACTATCATTAATATAAAGTCATTAGAAGATGCAGAAGTCATTGAAGAAGTAACAAAAAGTACAACTCAAAATGATGAAGGAAAAATTCTTTCAAAAGAAGAAAAAATTATCAGATACTTTTATTTACTAGATAAAGATGATCAAGTAGCAGTTTTAAGACAAATAAGTAAAAAAATAAAAAAAGACAAAGTAATTTTAAGCACTTCAAAACTTGAACTATTTGAAGAAAAAGATTTGCAAGAAAAAGAATTACCTGTTCGTAAAACACTAATTAGAAAATAGATTACTTAAATATAAGTAATCTTTTTTAATATTTAAAAATTAATAAAGAAAAAAGAATACTATCAAGATAATATTCACTTTTAAATCAAACTGGTGCCTGTAAAGAAGAAGTAGAATAACTTTTCTTACCAACATTAATAGGTAGCAATAACTTACTAACTAATACAAGTATACTACATTTTTACCATTTTGAGTCAAAGAATGTTGAAAATGACCGATTTTGTGTTAAAATATAGTATAACAAAGGAGGATATTATGATTAATGAAGAAAAACAAGTATGTTATAATATGCAAGTTTATAATGATTTCGTTGATTTTCCATTCGCAATGACTAATATAGAAGATTTTGAATTTGATAAACTATTATCTCATCCAAATCCTGAAGTTAGAGCATTTAATTTTATTTTGATTACAAAATGTACAACAAAAGGAAATACAACAACTGTTAAACCACTAATGATAATATATAATAAAAATGATTGGAAAGTAAGATGTGTAGATATAGAAGGTATTTGTAGTTCAAGAATAAAAACAATATGTAGCAATAGAAAACAAACATTAGACTTTGCTGGAAAATTAATAGAATTACCTTGTAATAATCAAAATGCAATAATAAATAAATTTAATATTACTTCTAAAATATTAATTGCTAAAAATAAAATTAAAGGGAAATCATTAATAAGAAAAAAATAAAAACATAATTTTGTTTGGTTTTATGGTTCTATAATATTTAGTGGATGTCAAAAAATATCCACTAATTTTATTTAATAAAAAAAGCCAATGCTTATTAAGCATCAGCTTCATTCAAATTTCTTTATCATTTTTGGTTTTCACCCATTATTTGACAAAGAGCCTAAATAATTCGCTACGACTGCCTGTAGTGATCAATAAAAGATTAAGTTTGTCATCTTCATATTGATATACAAGTAACCAGTCTAGTTCAATATGACATTCTCTACTTAAAATTGTTAGATAAAAATAAAATGCATTTTTTTATTAATCATCAGTTAAAGCACTTCTTAAAGATTTTACATCATCATAACTATCTAATTCAATTTTACCATTTTTGTAGTCCTCTATTTCTTGCAAAGATTCTAATAGTTCTTTACTAGGAGTTGTATTCATACTAGGAATAAAAACAAGTCCTTGTTCTCTATCACATTGTCTTAAAAACATATTAATAGCAGAATTAGTATTTGTTCCTAATTTTTTAAGCAAAACTATCTACACTCTTTTTTAGATCTTTATCTATCCTGATAGTCATGTTAGTTGTATTAGATACAGTATTCATAATATATCCCTCCTCATGAATAATAATACTATATTTTAAAACAAAAGCCAAGTACAATATATGTGCAATTCATTTGCAATAATATGTACAATATTATAAAATGCATTTTTAAAAAGCAAAATTCTAACTATTTCTAGTTAGAATCTATTACTAAATTTTTAAGTTAAAGTTTTCATTCTAAATAACAAAAATTCTTATAAATATCGTTTAAATCACTAACATTTAGCCTTCCATTTTTCCATTTTAATTTTGTTTTGTTTCAAAATTTCCAAATGCTTTTTTTCTAAAAATCTTTTATTAATAACTATTCTATGGACATAAGTATCTATCCAATCATCAGTAGCAACATAATATCCTTTGTTTCCATACTTATTACCCCAACTATTTTCAATTTTCCATCTATCAGTTTTATCATCAACAACATTTACACCTGTTATTAACATACAATGACAATCTGTTATTCCATTTGTTTTTAAAATAGAATTTCTATCCAAATATAAGTCAATATCAAAAACATCTCCATATCTTTTAAGTAAATCTGTCCATACTCCCTCTATTCTCTTTGATGTGATAGAACAATAAAAATATACCGGTTCTTCATTTTTTAATTGTTTAATAATAAGATTTCGAAATTCCTTAGATGGAATATTCAAAAACAAGTTATCTTCTTTACCACTAATTATTGAAGTTTCTTCAATCTCATAAATATTATTATATTTAAATTCTTTATCTTGATAGCTAATTATCTCTACATAATCATGCTTTAAATCAATACCAATATATTTATCATAAAATTCTTTAGGAGTAAGTTCTTTATCAATATGATAATTGCCATCTTTATCAGTATATTCAAAATTAAATTTTTCTGGTGGCACACCATAAAAATCAGCAATAACAAAATATACATTCTCCAAATACTTATTTTTTAACTGCTCTTCATCACAAGTACAATTTTCCAAATCTAAATAAAATTTTCTTAATAACCTCGATAGTATTTGATTTATTTCATAAGTATTAGATGATGAGAAAGACTCTGGAAAATTATCCTTTGGCACTACACCATATTTATTAATTAAATTAGAAAAACCAGTAAAGAAACCACCATCAAACATTCCATCTTTAAGTAAAGAAGATACATATCTATCATATAAGTCCTTTCCTTCTTTTTTGTATGATATTAGTCTTTCTAATAATATATTAAATCTTTCTAACTTATCATAAAATGCAATATAACTACCAGATAATTCAAAATTTTCTAAACCACATTTTTCTATTACCTTTTCTCTTAAAATATTTAAACCTGCAAAAGACCAACATCTTCCAGAATGTTCTTGATCTGTTACATTATGGGTTTTAATATTTATGCTAAAACTTTGATTTAAATTAGTATCGTTATCTTGAATCAAGTCAACTAATTTAACTTTATTTAACATTCTATGTCTAATTTTATTAGTTTTATTATTTTCATATTTAGTTCTAAAATTGTTAATATCATTTTTTTGAATCATTACTTATTACCTCCATAATTAAAATAGTTCATAACTCTAATAAACATTTTATCACAAAATCACATATTTTGCAAAAAAACTCAAACATAATAGTTCAAGTTTCCTATCAATCTGGTGCGAGTAGGAAAGTTATTTCAAACTTTTTTCGCAAAAGTAAGTCGTTGCAATAATCACATCAACTTCTAATAATAGAATACCATAAATATTATTAATTTAAAATATAATTTTAATGAATGTTTTAAAAGATAGAAAAAGATTACTATTTCTAGTAACCTAACTGATAAATTGTAATTTATTTTGATAAAATATTTTTTCTTATATTTTCCAAATATTCATCAAAAAATATCATACAACAACTTTTTCTAATCTTCCTCCTAATCTACATAATAATTCATTTGTAATAGTACCTGCTTTATCAGCAACTTGTTCGGCAGTAATATTTTTATCTTTTCCTATAATTGTTATAATATCGCTTACTTTTACATTAGGTATATCAGAAATATCAATTAATAATTGATCCATGCAAATTCTACCTATTACATTAGCATAACTTTGATTTATTTTAACTTGCATATTTTTATTAGATAAACTTCTTGGTATTCCATCAGCATACCCTATTGATACTGAAGCAATTTTTTTATTTTCTCTTGCAATATATGTTCTTCCATAACTAACACAATCATTTTTATTTATTTCTTTTATACTTGTAATTCTAGCTTTCAATGTCAAAACAGGTTTTAAATTCAAATGTGTTAATTGATACGATTCATGCGAACTGTTTATTCCATACATAAGAATACCAACTCGTACATAATCATAACATAACTGACTATAATTTATTATACCATAACTACTTTGTAAATGTATTTTCCCTGTATCATATCCTTTTTCTTTTAGTTTTTTTATAGTTTCGTTAAATAATTCTATTTGGAGATTAGTAAATTCAATATCTTCTTTTACGCTAGAATCCGCAACACATAAATGACTAAACGTTCCCAAAATATTTAACTTTTCGTTTTCATATATTCTATATAATTTATCTAAGTGATTATATTTTTCTCCCAATCTATTCATACCGGTATTTATTTTTATATGACATTTTAACTTTTTATTAAAATTTAACTTTTTTATTTTTTCAGAATAATTATAATCAATAATAGTCTGAATTAAATCATATTTTAGAACATATTTTAAATCATCAAAATTAGTAAAACCTAGTATTAAAATATTTCCTTGTATATTATTTTTTCTTAAATATATACCTTCTTCTAATGTAGCTACTGCAAAATCAGTTATACCAATTTCTGATAGTTTTCTCGCTACCAATAATACCCCATGTCCATAAGCATTAGCTTTCACAACTGCCATTATTTTTGTTTTTGCAGAAATTATTTTTTTTATTTCATTTATATTATTTACTAAATTATCTAAACTAATTTCAATCCATGCTCTATCTTTTAATAAATTATTATCTTTCATTTTTTATTACTTCCTTTATTTTTTCTATTAAAAATGCAAATATTGTTGTTGATATACAAACCAACAGATAAAAAACTAAATTATTTTCAGCAACTATTTTTTTTATTCCAATACTACCAGAAACAAACCTAATTCCTACAATAAAAAGTGGATGAAAAATATAAATACTTGTTGCTATATTTCTTATTTTCTTATTTGATGTTTTATTACAATTCATTAAATAGCAAAACAAAAAATACATAAGTGGTATTAAAAACAAATACATACTATCATGTCTTTGTAATTTATAATAATGTAAGATACTTCCCTCCACGCTCATAAGAAGAAAGAAGAAAAAAGCATATAATAAATTATACTTTGTATTTTTCAATTTGATTTTTGCTACATGTCCTAAACATATAAACACCGGTGCATAAAACAAGCCATTTCTTGTATAATCAAAAATATTAAATACAAATTCATATATTATTCGTGTAATTTTATTCATAGCAGTTATACCAAAATAACTATCGCCAAATACACCTATTATATATAATAAAACAGTTATAATTAAGGCTATTTTTACTCCATTTTTTTGTATTAAATAATATGTAATCCACACTCCAACAATAAGTGCTGGAAAATACCATAAATGATATAATGTTCCATTTATAAATATATCTTTTAATATTATAATAATATCAATATCTTTAAAACTTCCCATATAAATATTTATTGGTAAATACAATATTATACAAAGCAAATAAATCTTAAGTATTTTTTTTGTATAATCAACTAAAACTTGTTTATCTTTTAAAGACTTATCCAATATATAATATCCAGTTATCATTAGAAATAAAGGAACTGCTATTCTTCCTAATATTCTTGTAAAGAAAAAATCAAATTCTGGACTAATTTTGGCAAATGGTGAAATATGTATAGCAACAATTAAGAATGAAGCTATAAATCTCCATATATCAATATTCATTTTTTTATTCATTATTTTGTCCTTTGATTGTTAAAATAAATCCATCTACATTGTTTCCAGAAACAGTATAATTTTCTTTCAATTCTAAAATAAAGTTTTCATCTTTGTAAGGAATAAAAAATATCTTATATTCTTTATATACTAAAGGATTATTTGGATATATATAATCTTTTAAAAAATCTATATATTCTTCTAAACAAATATCTTTTTCTGTTATTATTTTTGAGTGGGGATAACCAACATATCGAAAATGCCATTCTTCATTTGATATTTTTGTGACAGCTTCTTTTTCACCTTTATATCTCTCAATAAAACCATATTTAGGAGCAATATTTCTAAAACTTTGACATATACCATAATGAGGAAATTTAGGACAAATAAAATCAATATCATCTTCATTCAATGCTAAATCTATTGCTAATCCTGTTTGATGTTCACTAGCATTCGGTAGTGCAACATATTTTTGTGTATAATCTCTACCATTTTCTTTTAAAGATGTGTTATATATATTTTTTTGTTCTCCCAGTGTTCTGTAACCACTTACAGTGACTATTTCATTTTTGGCATTTATATTATCTAGTATTAAATGCAAAGCATAATTAGCATTATCATTCAATTTTATATTTTTGTATTTTTCATCAAAAAATACTAAATTATTTATTTTACTTTTTAATGTATGCTTTTGATTTATAAGTACTAAATCACCTGTTTCAACATCTTCTTTTTTTAAAACTATCTTTCTCACTTTTCCCACCCTGATTCAATTAAACGTTCAATCACTTCTTCAAACGAAAAACCAATTTCTTTTAACATACTAGGGTATCTTGAATGTGATGTACAACCAGGAATAGTATTCACCTCATTAAAAACAATTTTCTTACTTTTCGTATAAAACATATCAACTCTTGCAAAACCACTACAACCTAATATTTTATAAATCGCAAGAGCAGTATCTTTAATTTTGTTCCTTTCTTCTTTGCTAATTCTTGCAGGCAAATGTATTTTACTTGTTTTCAAATTGTATTTTTCATAATAATCAAAGAATCCATCTTCTAATTCTATTTCGTCAACCTCACCAATTATTAAATCATCGGTTCCTAATACAGCACATCCAACTTCAAAACCGTCTACATTTTCTTCTATAATTACTTTATTGTCGTATTCAAACGCTTTTTTTAATGCTTCTTTTAATTCAATTATTTTATTTATTTTCGTAATACCGAAAGACGAGCCAGCTTTTAAGGGTTTTACAAACAACGGAAAATGTAAATTACAAATTTTATTTTCTATTACCTCATAACTATCTTTTTCATTAAATAAGTAAGATATAGGTGATAAATAACCATTTGAAGAAACAATTTCATGAGCTAAATATTTGTCCATACATATTGCAGATGAAGTCATATCACACCCAACATATTTTATTCCAGCAAGTTCTAATAGTCCTTGTAATCTTCCATCTTCTCCATTTTGACCGTGTAATACTGGAAAAGCAACATCAATTTTGATAATTTCATTTGTTTCTAAAACTATAATTCCGTGATCACTTCGATTTGTTGAAATTGTAATTTTTTTTGCATCACTTGTATTTAACCATTTGTCTTTGGCAATATTATTTACATCACCACTGTATAAATAAAAATCGCCTTTTCTTGTAATTCCGATCATCAACACATTATACTTATCTCTTTTTATACTGTTAATTACAGAAGTTGCAGATACAAGTGATACATCATATTCACTTGAACACCCTCCAAATAAAATTGCTACTGTTTTTTTCATAAAAATCACATCTCCTCTACTTTAACATCGCTTGGCAATTCATATTTAATGAGAACTTTCTCATCATATAATTTCTCTTTCTTGATTTCTTTTTTTGTTTTCTTATCTATCTCAACTCTTATAACTTCCACGCATTCATAAATTTTATTATTTTCTTTAATATAATTTAAATTCCCATTAACTATTTTATAATCAATCGTTGATTCTTTATCTGATAATATTTTCCCATACATATAATTTTCATCAAATGAAATATCTATTTGATATATATTGTTGGTTTCATTTTTTACTTTTAAATCTAACCATCCACTACTAATTGTTGCATCAATTCCTTCTAAAGAAGATTTATCCGGATTAGGAAATGACTTAATCTTATGTCCGTGTCTTTCAACAACAGTAAGTGGACTCATCAAAAATAAATAATATAACAAATTACTTAAATGACAAATACCTCCTCCTTTTTTTGCTACTATTTTTCCATCTACCAATATCAATCCATCTTTATAACTTCCATATTTCTTACTATTTCTAACTAAATAATAAAAGGAAAAAGTTTCATTAGGATAAATTAAAATATGATTCATAGTTTGATTTGCTATTTTCAAGTTTTCAACTTTGTTTTTTTGATAAATAATATCATGTCCACTATTTTCATTTATCATTAATGTTTTAGACTTGCAAATTTCATATTTTAAATTTTCTCCAATATTTTTAGAATATTTATTTCCATCAAATCTCATTCCAATTTGATAAAACAGATTCCTTTGCCATACTCGTAATGGTAATAAAAATGGAAATAACTGTGTTAATCTTTTTCTTGCCATTTTTTGCACCTCCAATCAACAAAAAAAACAATCATTCAAATCAATATAATTACATTATATTAATTTATTTTAGATTGTTCTTTAATTTTTTCTTATAAATTTCTTAAAATTTTCTTAATTTTTACATAAAGGCAAAACTACTTCAAATACTGTTTCAAGATCATTACTTGTTGCAATTATTTTTCCATTATGTAATTCTACTATTTCTTTTGCAATAGCAAGTCCTAATCCGCTGCCACTAGTCTTACTTGTTCTTGAAGAATCAGCTCTATAAAATTTTTCAAAAATTCTTTTTAATTGTTCTTCCGGTATTTTAGTACCTTTATTTTTTACTTTAACTATAACATTTTGATTATCTTTTTTTACTTCTATTTCTATTTTATCATTATTAATACTATAATTAATAGCATTTTTTATAATATTACCAAATACTCTAGCTATTTTATCAGAATCTGCATATATAATTATTTTATCATCACTTTTAATTGTTATTTCTTTATTATTTTCCTTTAATATAGGATAAAAATCATCAACTATTTGTTCTAACATCATAGTTAAATTTAATTCTTCTTTAGATAAAATAATTGTTTCAGCATTAAATCTTGATATATCAAATAATTCATTAATTAAGTCTTCTAAACGATATGACTTTTCTAAAGCAATATTTATGTATTTTACTCTTTGTTTCAAAGGCATATCGTTAATTTCATTAAGTAAAGATAAGTATCCAATCATAGAAGTTAAAGGTGTCTTTATATCGTGAGCTAAATATACGATTAAATCATTTTTTCTTTGTTCATTTTCTTGGGCAAGTCTTAAATTTTTTCTCGCCTGTTTTTTTATTTGATTCATTCTTTTTTCAACATCTAATAAATCTTCTGGAAGTACTATATCTTCTTCTTTATCACTTATTAAAAGTGCACTAGCATCTACTATTGAATCAACATATGATAATGTCTTATATAAACATATTATAACTATTATTGAAAACCCTATTAACCATATTATTAATAATGTTGTAAAACTATATCCGATATTTCTTAATATATCATAAAAGAAACCACCTTCATACCAAATAACACTAGAACATATACTTCTACATAAAAGCCATAATATTATAAAAATAAAAGTATAAATAGAAGTCCATAAAAATATTCTTTTTATAAATTTATTAGTTAATTTTTTGCCATATTTAATTTCCGTTTTCAATTTTATATCCAACTCCCCATATTGTTTTTATATATTTAGGCTCTCTTCCTATATCATTCATTTTTTCTCTTAAATGTCTAATATGTACCATAATTGTATTGTTATCTTTTTCATAATATTTTTCTTTCCATACTTCCATAAATAAATCTTCAGTTTTTACTGTAGTTCCCCTATTCTTACATAAGTACCACATAATAGAAAACTCAATTGGAGTAAGCAGTATCTTTTTATCTTTAAAATAAAATTCATGACTATTATTATTTATTACAATATTTCGAAAATCAATTACTTCTTCATTTTCTTCTACCTTATTATAATTTTTATATCTTCTAATTTGTGCTTTTACTCTTGCTACTAATTCTAATGGTTCAAATGGTTTAGTAACATAATCATCTGCTCCAATTGCAAATCCACTTATTTTATCTATATTTTCTACTTTAGCAGTTACAAATATTATTGGAAAGTTATACTTTTTTCTTATTTCTTCACATAACGAAAATCCATCAACACCAGGCATCATAATATCTAATATTGCTAAATCTATTTTTATGTTTTCTAAATCATTCATTATATGTTCACTAGAATAATATTTATAAACATTATAATTTTCATTTTTTAAGTATATTTCTATTAAATCTGCTATTTCTTTTTCATCATCAACTATTAAAATGTTACTCACAATATACCTCCATATAAATTACTATTTGTCTGTAAGAATATTATATCATAGAATTAGCACTTTATTATCAACGAAAATTTAAAAAGATAATTTATCTTTCAAAATCATCTTTATCTTTAATATTATTTTCTATGATATTAATATCATTATCATCAAGTATATCTTCTTCATAAAGTTCATTAATAACTTCATCATATTTGTTATTAGAAAAGAATTTATTTTGCAAAAATTCTATAAACTTTTTCCATAAATCTTTAAAGTAATCTAGCATTTCTTCTAGTTTAGATACTTTATCTTCTAGTTCATCAATAGTATCATTAGCATTGTCTAATTTATATTCTAGATCTTCAATTTTTTCATCACGAGTTTTAATTTTTCTTTGTAAATTTCTAACTTCATTAGAATGTTCTCTTAAATCATCTTCGTATTTATTTAGTATTATATTTATGTCGTTTGCATTTCTTAAATTAGAAGCAGTTTCATTAGTTTGTTCTATATAGTTTTTAATTTTATCTATATCAGTATTAGAAATAGAATAGTTATTTTTATTTATAAGAGAAGGTTTTAAATTATCAATAATATCATTTATTTCATTAGACTTATTTTGTAATTCATCAGTTTTACTATTTAATTCTTTAAGTTGTTTTTTATATTTTTCTTGTTCTCTTTTAAACTTTTTATATTCGTTCATATTAGCAACATTTATATCTACATTTCTTCCTTCTTCTTTTAATTTTAAAGTGTAGTTTAAATGATAAATACGATTAAATGAATTAATACAATATTCTCGCATTTTATCTTGAATAATTTTTAAACTTTCTTTTGTAAAAACATCAGATTTACCAACTTGTCTTTCCATACCATTTTTCATACCTTCTTTAAATGGAACACCAACTATATGTAAATGGGGACTAGATTCATCATAATGTATTGTTGCATTTGCTATTTTAAAGTTAGGTACAACTTCTTCTAAATCTCTTATTTGTTCTTTAAAAACTTCTGTCATTTTATGTTTATATTTATTATCTTTATCAGACCAAAAGTCCATATCTCCAAGTTCAATAATTATTTCACAAGCTAAATCTCTTTTATTGTCATTTGAAATATGATTAAAATAATTGTCTATCTTTCTATCATTTCTAGTTTGCTTTTCATTGTATTTAATTCTTGCATCTTCAAATAAATCTAAATATAAATTTTTTGTATCTTCTACAATAGAAGAAGTTCCTTTAATTGTAGAAATTAATTCTTGTTCTTCATCATATTTTCTTAAATTATGTTTATCAACTTTAGATAACTGCTGATGATTTTGAATTGCATTATTAGATAGAGAAGTAGTACCAGTTTCAGTATTTTTGATACTTCTTCTTGCTTTTTTAGATTTATTTTTATCATTACTTAAATGTAGTGAATAAGATAATTCTTCCATATATTTAAAACCTCCTTTGCTAGAATAGAGTCCTACTATATATATAGTAGGGTAATTTTGCTTTGTCAAAATCTCTAACCCCCTATATATTTTGACACAAGTATCAAAATATGGGGGCTAAGGTTTAGGCAACCTTAGAATCCACCTGTCTTATTTCGTAATAATGATAAACTTCGTAAATCATTAAAACTACATAAGACTTATGATAAAATATAATGCACTGCATTTTATTTTATCTTTAAAAATTATTCATTAATTGCAAACTAAAGTAAGCAATTATTTCATAATTTTATTAAACAAACTTTTCCCACTTTCATTGAAACTACGTTTCAACAAAACGTGTTCGTTTGTTATAACTTTTTTTAGAAAAAAAGTTAACAAAAAAATTTTCAGTAGATAAGTCTAAAACAAGAAAGATAACTTTTTGTTTTAAACTTTTTCCATTATTATTTTTACTATTTCTAGTCAAGAACTTCGCAAGTAAATAAATTTATTCTTGACTAGAATTTTCATCATTATTTAAAAAATCTTCTTCCGTAACATTATCTGGTATTACTTCAAATAAATCTCTAATATTTACTTTTATATCATTAGGATTATTTTTAGTAGCAAACATTCCCATTGATACCCAGTCTTTATTTCCATTATCATTTGCTTGTAATGGGAATACTCTTATTGGAACTTCATTTTTAAGAAGTGGTCCAATATCTAGTTTTCTAGTTTCTTTGTATAAAGTTCCTTTATAAAAATTAACTTCATAACATTCATTTAATCTATAAAAATGTTGCATAACTTCTTTAATGGGTAAATACTCACTATACCTAACTTCACTATCAACGCATATTCCATTAAAATCATAAGTAAATGGTCGTTTTCTATCAATATAACCTTGCTTATATAATTCTTCAAAATCACTATAAAATGTTGATCTAAAATTAACTTGTTTTATTTCGTATGTATTATTTATCATTTCAAGTTCAATATCATCTACATATCGCATAATTATATCTGCTTTTATATCTCTATCTAATAAATCCCAGTTATCATTAAAAGCATAATAACTAATTGGTAATTTTACTTTATTGATAAAGTCCATATCTCTTTTAAGTAAAATATCACTGACAGTAAAGTTTAATTGTTCTGTTTGTTCATTTTCTAATAATTTTGAGTTAATAAGTTCAATTTGTTCTTCAATTATTTTTGTTTCTTCTTTAAATTCTTTTTCTGTAAATAATGAATCTATATATGCTTTTTTAATTCTTTCTTTTTTAGTATTTAAACTTTTTAATTCTTTACCTAATTCTTCTTTTGGATCTTCTACTTTTGATTTTAATACTGGTAAAAAAAATTCATTTACAACATTATCATATTCTAAAATATCTCCTAGTATTGTTTTAATTGTTTCTTCTATTTTAGGTTCTTTAATTGTTATTTTACAATTATTACATTGATAATAGTAATAAACTTTTCCATTTTTCTTTCTTGTTGCATTACCACCTAATATTCTATTACATTTAGGACACCTTAATTTTTGTAAAAATAAATATTCTTTATCTCGTTTATAATTTCTTGAATTTTTTCTTTTTTGCACTTGGCATTCCTCCCATAATTCTTTCGATACAAGTGGCTCGACTACATTTGAATAATATGTTGGATTATTTGTTTTTCTTCCGTGTACAAAATCTCCCTTATAAATTTCATTTGTTAATATTTTTAAAATTGTACTATCACACCAATTTGTTTTTCCAAATACTTTTTCATCATTATAAATGTTAGCAATAGTTTGGTAGGAATTTCCCTCGTAATATAAATTAAATATTCTTATTACTTGGTCTTTTGTAAGTGGATCTGGGACAAGTTTTTTATTATTTCTTTTATAACCAAAAGGGGCTTTATTTGGAATATTTCCAACTTTAATTGCTCCAGCTAAACCGATTTTAGTTCTTTCACTTGTTCTTTCTATTTCATTTTGTGATACCGTAGTTAAAAGTCTTGCAACCATTCTTCCATTTGCATTTGTTGTATTTATATCATCATTTGCACAATCTAGGTAGGCATTCTTTTCATCTAAAAATTTCATTATATCTTCCATATCATAAACACTTCTTGTTAGTCTATCTAATTTTAATACTACAATAGTATTACATTTTTTCTTTCTAATATCTTCTTTTAATTCTTCAAAAGCAGGTCTATGATTTCCAGTTTTAGCACTTATTCCAGCATCTTTATATATTTTATAAATTTCATAACCTTTAAACTCACACATAGCACGAAGTCTTTTCTCTTGTTCTGGTAAACTAAATCCTTCTCGTGCTTGATCTTCGGTACTTACTCTTATATAAATACCTGCAATTTTCTTTTCTTCACTCATTAATAAATCATTTCCTTTCTTCTTATTCTTCATCAAAAAAGAGGTGACAAAGACACTTAATCAAATTATGCCTTTGACACCTCTTATAATAATCTTGTTTATGTTATACTTAAATTTTATTTGTTTCATATATATCAACCCCCAATACACGAAACAAATTAATTACCATTTATTATAAATATTTTTTATTTAAAGTCAAGACATATTTGCTATTATTCACAACATTTTTGCTATTATTTGCCTATTTTAAGCCAAATAGGGCTTATATTTAAAGAAGTTGGTATAATTTATTATTTTACTTTATTGGTTTTATAAAGGTTTCTAAATCCGATATTTTTATTTTATGAGATAAATTTTCAACAAATATTTCATTAGAATAATTGAATGCAAGAAATGTAATACCTTTAATAATTATTCTATGTGGCTCGATATAGTTCAAATTTGTTTTATTAATCTTTCTAATATTACCATTAATGATAATAGGAGTAGTATTACAAAAACTACATATAAATTCTATTTTGTTTTTTAATTCACTCTCAATTATTAACTCTTTCTTTGTGATATTTACCATTTTAACAATCCATCTCCTTTACTTAAACTAAAAAAATACCAACTTCATTAGAAGTTGATACATTTATTTAAGTCTAAACTATAAAAGTTCGGACAGATTGCCTACTGGTGCTGAATGTAAGAATTGAACTTACCCCTGAAGCTTACCATGCTTCTGTACTACCACTATACTAAATCAGCAAAGAATTAATATCCTATTTAAAGAATATTAATTTTATAAATACAACCAATGCAAGTATTACCCTATAAAAGGCAAATACTGAAAAGTCATGTTTTTTGATATAATTAAGTAAAAACTTAATAGCAATAATACCCATAGCAAATGAAGATATAATACCTACAATTACCTCTTTAGTTAAAGCAAGGTCTGTTACTTTAAGTACTGTAGCACCACATATTACTGGTACTGATAATAAGAATGTAAATTTAGTTATTGCTTCTTTAGATATACCTTGAAGTCTACCCGCTAATATAGTTGTACCACTTCTAGAAAAACCTGGTATAACTGCAAAAGCCTGAGATATACCAATAATAATAGCTTCTTTTAAAGTAATATCTTCAAATTTCTTTTCTTTTTTATAATGATGAGTAGCCCATTTATCACCAAGATAAATAAGCATACCCATTATAGCAAGAGCAGAAGCTATAAGCCAAATATTATTTCTAATTACATTTTCAATTACATCATCAAGTAAGAATCCTACAATAGCAGCTGGAATAGTAGCCACTACTAAGTACCAGAACATCTTTCCATTAGTAGTTTTCTTCTTATTTTTTATATCTTTAATGGCTCCAACAAATAAATTCCACCAATCTTTAAAGAAGATCACTAGTACTGCCATCATAGTACCAAAGTGAAGAGCAACATCAAATGCAAGAGATGATTCTTCCCAACCAAATAAATAAGGAAAAATAATCAAATGAGCAGATGATGAAATTGGTAAAAACTCCGCAACTCCCTGAATAATTCCAAGAATTATCGCCTTAAATATTGTCATAAAACACTCCTATTAATTATTTTCTTTTAATAATTCAATAGCCTTTTGCATAGCTAAATCATACTTAACAACTTCTAAAGATCCAAGTTCTTTCATGATATCTTCTTCAGTCATCTTATACATATCAGCCATCTTTTTAACTTCATCTTTAGCATCTTTATCAGAAATAGTAATTTCTTCAGCTTTTACAATAGCTTCAAGTAAGTATCTATATGCTACTCTCTTTTCAGCTTCTTTCTTCATATCTTTCATGATATCTTCTTTTTTAGCACCAGAGTAAGCAAAATATAATTCTTCAGTAACTCCTTGCATCTTAAGTTTTTCAATAAAGTTCTTATACATTCTATCAGTCTCAGCATCAATAATTTCTTCATCAATTTCAACTTTCATATTCTTTGATGCCTTTTCAAGTAAATCTTCAATAAATTTATTATCAGCTTCTCTTTCCTTTTGAGCCTTAATTTCCTCTTCAACTACTTTTTCTAATTCTTCTTTATTAGATACACCTTCCATATCTAAATCTTTAAAGAATTCTTCATCTAAATCAGGAATAACTCTCTTCTTAATATCATGAACAGTAACATTAAATACTACTTTTTGTCCTGCTAATTCTTTAGCCATATAGTCTTCTGGGAAAGTAAGTTCAATATCTTTAGATTCTTCTCTCTTCATTCCTACTACTCCCTCTTCAAATCCTGGAATAAATGAATGACTACCAAGTTCTAATGAATATCCTTCAGCACTTCCACCTTCAAACTCTTCATTATCTTTAAAGCCTTTAAAATCAATAACAACTGTATCTCCTTCTTCAGCTTTACCATCTTTAGATACAAGTTCAGCATATCTATCTAAAATATGACTAACTTCATGATCTACTTCTTCTTTAGTAACTTTAACTTTATCTTTTTTAACTTTTAATCCTTTATATTCTCCAAGAGTTACTTCAGGATCTAAAATAAATGTCATATTAACTTCAAATCCTTCATCATCAGCTTTTACTATTTCAAGTTTAGGTTCTACTACTGGAATTAATTTTTCAGTAATAATAACTTCACCATATTTCTTTTGTACTAAGTCTTCCATAGCCTCACTAATAATGTCTCCAGTACCATATTTCTTTTCAAAAACATTTCTAGGTACTTTTCCTTCTCTAAAGCCATCAATTTTAACTTTTTTAACTAACTTATTGAAAGCTTTATCTTTAGCCTCTTTCCATTCTTCTCCATTTACTTTATAGTTAACTTGTTTTTTCATATATATTACCTCCTAACAAATTGCAACTATTTCTACTTCATATTCTCCATTAGGAGATGCTACTTTTTTTATTTCTCCTACTTTACCATTCATAATAGCTTTAGCTATAGGACTTTCGTTAGAAATCTTATTATTAGATGGATCTGCTTCTTTAGAACCTACAATCCTATACTCTTCTATTTCATCATCATCTACATATTTAATCTTAACAGTAGTACCAAGAGATACTTTATCAGTCTCTCCCTTCTCTATGATATGAACATTTTCCATAATCTTTTCTAATTCTTGTATTCTACCTTCTACTTGTGCTTGTTCTGCTCTAGCGGCATCATAGTCAGCATTTTCAGATAAATCTCCAAGTGCCCTAGCTTCTTTTAAAGCCTTAATCACTTCAGGTCTTTTAACATTTTTTAATTCATTTAATTCTTCTTCTAACTCAAGAAAACCTTCATCAGTTAGATAAACTTTATTATCTTTCATTTTATTTATCACCTCAATTAATTTTTTGTTTTCATTACAATTCACAATTGTACTAGATTTTAATCTTTTTGTCAATAGTTTTTCATGCTTTATATTATATTCCAATACTAACTAATTTTTACCCTTATCATATCATTTTTATATACTTTTTTATCTAATTTAAACCTAAGTATTTCTTCAGGATGTCTAGCAGCTTCAACTACCTCACCATCTTCATTATATATATCTGGCATTATAAAAGAAAATGTCTCTATATTAGGTCCAAATACTTCTACTTCTATACCCTTTTCAAAATAATTTCTCTCAGTAATAGTAACCATCTTATTTTCTTCATCATAATCAAGTACAATGCCTAAAAAATCTTGATTAGAAGCCTCATTTCTACCTAAATAATATTGTTCATTTACCGTAGGTAACTTATCCCAAAACTGAATAACAGCCTCCCTATTAGCAACACGCTCTAATACTTTAGTATAATAATCTAATTTATCCTCAGTTAATTTATTAGCATAATAATCATCTATTATTCCTCTATAAGTATTAATAACCGTAGCAACATAATAATTACTTCTCATTCTGCCTTCTACCTTTAAGCTAACAATACCAATATCTATCATTTCTTTAATCTTCCTAGCCATCATCAAATCTTTAGAAGATGCCGTAAATAAAGTATCACTCTTTATCTCATTATTATCTTTATCAAATAAAGGCATTTCCCATCTACATATTTGAGCACAACCACCCCTATTAGCATCTCTATTAGTAAAATAATTAGATAAAACACATCTACCAGAATAAGAAGAACACATAGCACCATGAACAAAACATTCTATTTCCATACCAGTTCTATCTATTATTTCCTTTATCTCATCTCTAGATAATTCCCTAGCAAGAACTACTCTAGAAGCCCCCTCTTTCTTCCAAAAATCTACTGCTTCATAATTTAAAGTAGAAGCTTGCGTAGATATATGTATTTCTAAATCAATATTATTTTCTTTTACAACATCTATAACCAGTGGATCACTAACTATAATAGCATCTACCTTAGCCTTTGCTAGTTCCTTTAAATAATCTATAATACCATTTATATCTTCATTATGAAAAACAATATTAACAGTTACATAAACCCTCTTACCAAGATTATGAGCATAACTACATGCTTCATTAATTTCTTCAATACTAAAGTTTTTAGCATTAGCTCTAAGAGAAAAATCTCTTCCCCCAATATAGCAGGCATCTGCTCCATAAAGATAAGCAAACTTTAATTTCTCTAAGTTACCCGCAGGAGCAAGTAATTCTATCTTATTCATTATTACCACCCCTTAATTTATATATAGTTTTCTTATCAAAGAATCCTGTATAAGTATTATCCATATGTTCTTTATTTAAATATTTATCAATAATATCTATATCATTATTATAAGATAAATCAATAATTAAATTATCTATATTACTTAACTTATCAATTTCATTAATCATATTAACTAAAGGACTATATATAATAGTACCAAAATTATGTTCTATAACCATATATTTCATATTATCATTATATATATAATACCTATCACTATTACTTACTTTATCAATATATTTAAAATAATTAGTAATAAGACATCTTCTCGAATAAAAGATAGGTAAATATCCATATACCATATAAAATATATTCATACCAGTATTACTTTTAATATCTAATACTTCATTATAAGTAATATCGTTAGTTACTATACTACCAGTAATACCCCTCTTCTTATAAAATAAATGACTATTAATACTAGCATTTAAATGTTCCATACTTAGTATTAATTCTTTATTAACATTCATCTTCTTTATAATATTAAATACCCCTACGTCATATAAAATAATACCATCAATATTAGAATCATTAATTTTATTAATAACTTCTCTTACCATATCTAAATCATTATTATGAATCATCTTATTTATGATAACATATACCTTTTTATCAGTAGTATTCTTAATATCTATAATACTATCTATATCTAATTCTAAAGGATATATCGATAAAGATTTAACTCCTAATATAATACCTTTAATATTCATATTTAATATTTTATTTATATCTTCCATCTTACCAGGAATAACTACTAAATTACTCATAATCACTTCTCCTTTTAGATATAGCTATTTTATCTCCTACTGGAATATATTCCGTAGCAAATTCTTCATTATTATCAAGAAAAGAAATAAAATCTTTAATCTTATTAACAATACCCCTTTGATTTTTAGTCTTAACTAAATCTGAATCTTCAACTAAACCATGAAAAGATAAATTATCCGTAATAATAGTTCCCCTTTTAACTAAATTATTCTTATATTTTTCAAAGAAGAAAACATTCTTACCCTTCGCAGCATCAATAAATATCAAATCATACATACCTGTAATATCAGTATCTACAGCATCCCCATAAATAATATTAATTTGCTTATCTAAATTATACTTCTTTATATTAAATACTGCCAAATCATATCTATCTTTGTCCCTTTCAATAGTAGTTATTCTAATATCACTATTAATACTAGCCATCATAATAGATGAATACCCGATAGCGGACCCTATCTCAAGTATATTCTTAATATTATTCTCTCAAATACAATTTTGGTGATTTTTCACACCACTAGAATTAACGGTATGCACACAATTTCATATATTGAATAACAAAAAGACAATTTATTATCCAATTCGATAACAGATA
>OGPL01001355.1_pt1 | contig 22702 bp, 20 predicted proteins | sample 1552901 | NCBI WGS metagenome assembly OGPL01 (sample SAMEA2580244, study PRJEB22360) | human gut metagenome | biome: human gut; feature: human-associated habitat; material: faeces | place: Denmark | collected 2008/2010 | reverse complement strand
TCTACAAATTGTTTATCTATACCCTTACTTTCAATATACGCATCCATTTGTGCATGTGACATTAAAGGTAAATCCTGTCCACTTATAAAATGAATATAATCATACTTTCTTTTAGTCGATTCAACCAATTCTAACAATTTAAGCGTTGCTTGAACTTGACTAAAACCAGACCAGTTTACACTCACTCTATCAGAAACCAAGAATACATTGGGATTGTTTTTATACGTTTCTTTTAGATTTTGGTATAAAGCTTCTTGTTTTTTATCAACATGAATATAAACATCTCCAAAATGAAGAGCAGTTACTAAGACTTGTAACTGCTCCATATTTGTATGCACGCTCATTATAAAAGCATGTCTTAACATAAAGATTATTCCTTAGCTCTTCCTTTTTCTACATACATCTTTTCAAAATAGTTTTGGTATTCACCACTAATGATGTTTTCCCACCATTCTTTATTGTCTAAATACCATTGGATTGTCATTGGAATACCTGTATCAAATGTATATTTTGGTTTCCATCCAAGTTCTGTTTCCAACTTCGTAGGATCAATCGCATAACGCATGTCATGACCTTTTCTATCCGTTACATACGTAATTAAGCTTTCAGGTTTGTTTAATGCATGTAATACAGTCTTAACAACTTCTAAGTTCGTTCTTTCGTTATGACCACCAACATTATAAACTTCACCAACACGTCCCTTACGAACAATTAAATCAATAGCTACACAGTGATCATATACATGCAACCAGTCGCGTACGTTTTCACCTGTTCCATATACTGGAATTGTTTCATCATTTAATGCACGAGAAATAATTAATGGAATTAATTTTTCTGGGAAATGATAAGGACCATAGTTATTTGAACAACGACTAATTGTTACTGGTAAACCATACGTTCTGTGGTATGCAAGAACAAATAAGTCAGCACTTGCCTTCGCACTCGAATAAGGACTTGAAGTGTGAAGTGGAGTGTTTTCAGTAAAGAACAAGTCAGGACGGTCTAATGGTAAATCACCATATACTTCGTCAGTAGATACTTGGTGATATCTTTGAATACCATACTTAACACAAGCATCTAATAATGTTGTTGTACCCATTACATTCGTCTTTACAAAGATTTCAGGATCTTCAATACTACGATCCACATGACTTTCAGCCGCAAAGTTTACAACGACATCAAATTTTTCTTTTTCAAACAAGTCAAAAATAAACTCTCTATCGGCAATATCACCCTTGATAAACTTATAGTTAGGCTTATCTTCTACAGGCTTACAAGTCTCTAAGTTACCTGCATACGTCAAAGCGTCCAATATCACGACTTTGATGTCGTTATGTTTGGCTAAGATGTACTTGATGTAATTTGCCCCGATAAATCCTGCGGCACCGGTCACTAGATAAGTTTTCATATTTTATTCTTTATGTTGATTTTAGGATTGTTTAGCCAATTCGATAAGGTACTTTCCATACTCGGTTTTTTCGAGCTGTTGACCCAGTAGAAGCAACTGCTCCGTCGGAATCCATCCCTGACGCCAGGCGATTTCTTCAATACAGCTGACGTAAAAACCTTGGCGGTTCTGAATAGTGGCCACGAAGTTGGAAGCTTCCAGCAGACTGTCGCAGTTACCCGTATCGAGCCATGCAAATCCGCGTCCGAAGAGTTCCACTTTCAATGTACCTTCTTCCAGATACAGACGGTTCAAGTCTGTTATCTCATACTCTCCACGTGCTGAAGGACGAAGAGCCGCTGCTTTTTCCGTCACACTGGCATCGTAGAAATAAAGTCCCGGAACGGCATAATTACTTTTCGGCACTTCCGGCTTTTCTTCCAGTGAAATCACTTTTCCCTGTTCGTCAAATTCCACTACACCATAAGCGCGCGGGTCTTTCACGTAGTAACCGAAGATGCAGGCGCCCTTTTCTATATTGGCAGCCCGGCGGAGCATGGCGGAGAAGCCCTGTCCGTAAAACATATTATCCCCAAGAATCAGACAGCCCGGTTCGCCGTTCAGGAAATCGGCTCCCAATACGAAAGCTTGTGCCAGTCCGTTAGGTTGTTCCTGAATTTTATAGGAGAAAGACATACCCAGTTCCTCACCCGTTCCCAACAAGTCGCGGAACATCGGCAAGTCGCGTGGAGTCGAAATAATCAACACTTCGCGTATTCCTGCCAACATAAGTGTTGACAACGGATAATAAATCATCGGCTTGTCATACACAGGCATGATTTGTTTGGAAATCGCTTTAGAGAGCGGATAAAGTCGGGTGGCACTACCACCGGCTAGAATAATTCCTTTCATGTTCGTCTGAGTTATTCATTAACTGCGTGCAAAGGTCGGAAAGAATTCCGACGTGGCAAAATTTTAAAATAATTTTTCAATCTGGCAGGAACATTTATTTTATTTGTCCGCCAATTCGATGACTTCCAAGTCCTGAAAGGCCCCCTGGTTGATAACAAAACGTACCAAAGTCCGTACTTTGTGGAAACCGGACATGCCGGCAGCTCCCGGATTAATATGCAACATATCCAGCGTTTTATCATATTTCACCTTTAATATATGAGAATGTCCGCTGATAAAAAGTTTGGGCGGACGTGTCATCAGACTGCCGATGATGGAAGGATCGTATTTCCCCGGATAACCGCCGATATGTTTAATCAGCACTTCTGCACCATCTACCGTGAAACGGTTTATTTGCGGATACAGCTTTCTGATTTCCTGTCCGTCAATATTTCCATATACCGCCCGGAATGGACGGAAGGCGGCTAACCTTTCCGCTACTTCCAGCGAACCGATGTCTCCGGCATGCCAGATTTCGTCACATGGTTCAAAATATTCCAGATATTTCTCGTCCCAGTAAGCGTGAGTATCAGATAATAATCCAATTCTTGTCATAAATTTCTTTGTTTAATCCCACAAAGATACTATATTTGGAAAAATCTTAAAGCACATGGAAAGCAAATATAATTATTTCAAGCGAGATATTAGTTGGCTCTCATTTAATTATCGCGTATTGTTGGAGGCTCTGGACGAGCGTCTACCGCTCTACGAACGTATCAACTTCATCTCTATCTACTCTTCCAACCTCGAAGAGTTTTACAAAATCCGTGTAGCCGACCATAAAGCTGTTGCCTCCGGCGCTACGGAAAGTGATGAAGAAACTGTACAATCCGCCCGCGAACTGGTAGAAGAAATAAATAAAGAAGTCACCCGCCAGCTGGATGACCGTGTACGCATTTATGAAGAGAAACTACTACCTGCCCTGCGCAAGAATCACATCATCTTTTATCAGGACAGACATGTAGAACCGTTCCACCAGCAGTTTATTAAAGACTTTTTCCGGGAAGAAATTTTTCCCTACCTGCAGCCTGTGCCTGTATCCAAAGATAAAATAGTCTCCTTCCTGCGGGATAACCGCCTTTACCTGGCCATACGAGTCTATCCGAAGAAAGAAGGAAATGAAGGAACTACCAGTCTGACAGAATCCCGGCAACCTCTTTACTTCGTGATGAAGCAACCCTACGCCAAAGTGCCCCGCTTCATCGAACTTCCATCCCGCGAGAAAAACCATTACCTGATGTTTACCGAAGATATAATCAAGGCAAACCTCAACCTTATTTTCCCCGGCTACGATGTTGATTCCAGCTACTGCATCAAAATCTCCCGTGACGCTGACATATTGATTGACGACACCGCCAGCAGTGCCGACCTTGTCGCTCAACTCAAGAAGAAAGTGAAGAAACGTAAGATCGGTGACGTCTGCCGTTTCGTCTACGACCGTGGTATGCCTCATGACTTTCTGGACTTTCTGGTAGACGCCTTCCATATTCAGCGTGATGAACTTGTCCCCGGCGACAAGCACCTGAATCTTGAAGACCTGCGTCATCTTCCCAACCCGAACAAATCTCTTCACAGCCTCGAAAAGCCGAAGCCAATGAAGCTGACCATCCTCGACGAAAAAGAATCTATCTTCAACTACGTTGCCAAGAAGGACCTGTTATTATATTACCCTTATCACTCTTTCGAGCACTTCATCCACTTCCTGTATGAAGCCGTGCACAACCCGGAAACCCGTGAAATCATGGTAACCCAATACCGCGTAGCTGAAAACTCCGCCGTCATCAACACCCTGATAGCCGCCGCCCAAAACGGCAAGAAAGTCACCGTATTCGTGGAACTGAAAGCCCGTTTCGACGAAGAAAACAACCTTGCCACGGCCGAAATGATGCAAGCCGCCGGCATTAAAATAATATACAGCATACCCGGTCTGAAAGTACACGCCAAAGTAGCCCTTATCCGCCGCCGCGGACTGAACGGTGAAAAAATACCCAGCTACGCCTATATCAGCACCGGTAACTTTAATGAAAAGACCGCCACCCTCTACGCCGACTGTGGCCTTTTCACCTGCCGCCCGAAGATAGTGGCCGACCTCTATAACCTCTTCCGCACCCTGCAAGGAAAAGAAGACCCGAAGTTCACCACCCTTCTTGTCGCCCGTTTCAACCTCATCCCCGAATTGAACCGCCTGATTGATCGGGAAATCGCCCTCGCCGACGAAGGCAAACAAGGCCGTATCATCCTAAAAATGAACGCCCTCCAAGACCCCGCCATGATTGACCGTCTCTACGAAGCCTCCGAACACGGCGTACAAATAGACCTCATCGTCCGTGGAATCTGTTGTCTTATCCCCGGACAGTCATACAGTCGTAACATTCGTGTCACCCGTATTGTAGACAGTTTCCTCGAACACGCCCGCATCTGGTACTTCGGCAACGACGGCAAACCCAAAGTCTTCATGGGCTCCCCCGACTGGATGCGTCGTAACCTCTACCGCCGCATCGAAGCCATCACCCCCATTCTCGCCCCCGACCTGCGTGACAGCCTCATCGAAATGCTTAATATCCAGCTCGCCGACAACCAAAAAGCCTGCTGGGTAGACGACAACCTGCGAAATATATTCAAAAAAAGAGCGCCCGGCACCCCCGCTGTACGAGCCCAATACACCTTCTATGACTGGTTAAACAAAACAAATAACTAAAAAACAACCAACTAATTAACTAACATAAGAATCCCATACCCGTGTCCTGCAACTTACAACGCCCCACACGGTCTTCCCGCAACGTTCCCGCTGCACATCCCCCGTTATACGCCCTTACTACATGGCTTCCCTCGCAACAACCACACCGACATCTCATGCAACCTCCTCCACAACGCCCACCCCGCACGCCCCTCCGGCCTACTTTTTTCTCCGTCAAGCGAGCCCCCGTAACGGAGCGTCAAAAAGGGCAGACTGTTTGAGCGTAGCGAGTTTCTGCCCTTTAGCGCAGTGCAGGGAGCGAGTAGGAGAAAAAAGTCAGCCTTGAATTTTTCTTTGCTTCTTTCTTTTGTTTCAAGACAAAAGAAAGACGATTACGAGACAAAAGAAAGACGATTGTAACATAAATGTAACATGTATGACACCTCCCTGCAACGTCAAATCCCGTCCTTTGCAGCCGGAAACAACATACACATATATTTATTATGGAGACTATTTATTTATGCATTATCATCTTCCTCTTTGTACTAGCTGTTTTCGATCTGATAGTCGGAGTCAGTAATGATGCAGTTAACTTTTTGAACTCTGCGGTAGGCGCCAAGGCCGCTTCGTTTAAAACCATTCTTTTCATAGCCGGTATTGGTATATTCATTGGCGCTTCCCTGTCCAACGGTATGATGGACATTGCCCGGCACGGCATCTACCAGCCCGAGCACTTCTACTTTGCCGAAATCATGTGCATTCTGCTGGCCGTCATGTTGACCGACGTAGTACTGCTGGACGTATTCAACTCCATGGGGATGCCCACCTCTACCACCGTTTCACTAGTCTTTGAACTACTCGGAGGTACCTTTGCCCTCTCACTTATCAAAGTACATAATAGCGATACCCTCGGTCTGGGCGACCTCATAAACACCGACAAAGCCCTCTCCGTCATCATGGCGATCTTCGTCTCCGTCGCTATCGCCTTCTTCTTCGGAATGCTTGTACAATGGCTTGCCCGTGTGATATTCACTTTCAACTATACGAAAAAGATGAAATACAGCATCGCCCTCTTTGGGGGGATAGCCGCTACTGCCATCATCTATTTCATGCTTATCAAAGGACTGAAAGACAGCTCCTTCATGACCTCTGAAAACAAACACTGGATACAAGACAACACACTGATGCTAATCACCGTTTTCTTTGTATTCTTCACCGTACTGATGCAAATCCTTCACTGGATGAAAATCAATGTTTTCAAAGTCGTCGTACTGATGGGAACCTTCGCTCTGGCTCTCGCTTTTGCCGGTAACGACCTTGTCAACTTTATTGGCGTTCCCCTCGCAGGTTTCTCCTCTTTTTTAGATTACACCGCCAACGGAGAAGGAAATCCGAACGGCTTCCTGATGACCTCCTTGCTGGGACCTGCTAAAACACCGTGGTATTTTCTTATCGGAGCCGGAGCCGTCATGGTCTACGCCCTCTGCACCTCTAAAAAAGCACATGCTGTAATTAAAACATCTGTCGACCTTTCCCGCCAAGATGAAGGAGAAGAAGCATTCGGAAGTACTCCGATCGCCCGCACAGTAGTCCGCATCAGCATGACACTTGCCAATGGAATCTCCCGAATAATGCCGGACGGCAGCAAAAAATGGCTTGACTCCCGCTTCCGCAAAGACGAAGCAATCATTGCCGACGGAGCTGCTTTCGACCTTGTCCGCGCTTCTGTCAACCTGGTATTGGCCGGTCTGCTCATCGCCTTGGGAACCTCCCTGAAACTTCCCCTTTCCACCACCTACGTAACCTTCATGGTAGCTATGGGTACTTCTTTGGCCGACCGCGCCTGGGGACGTGATTCAGCCGTTTACCGTATCACCGGCGTATTAAGCGTCATCGGAGGCTGGTTCATCACCGCCGGAGCCGCCTTCACCATCTGTTTCTTCGTAGCTCTCGTACTCCATTATGGAGGTAACATCTCTATCATCGCCCTCATCGGTATAGCTGTATTCATCTTGATCCGTAGCCAGGTGATGTACAAGAAACGCAAAGCGAAAGAACAAGGTAACGAAACGCTGAAGCAACTGATGCAAACCACAGACAGCACAGAAGCCCTGCAACTGATGCGTAAGCACACCCGCGAAGAACTTTCCAAAGTATTGGAATATGCAGAAACAAATTTCGAACTGACTGTCACTTCATTCCTTCATGAAAATCTGCGAGGATTGCGTCGTGCCATGGGGTCCACTAAATTTGAGAAACAGCTCATCAAACAGATGAAACGTTCGGGCACCGTCGCCATGTGTCGTCTCGACAATAACACCGTACTCGAAAAAGGACTTTATTACTATCAAGGCAACGACTTCGCCAGCGAATTGGTCTACAGTATTTCCCGCCTCTGCGAACCTTGCCTCGAACATATCGACAACAACTTCAACCCATTGGACGCCATCCAGAAAGGTGAATTCAGCGATGTATCCGAAGATATCACCTATCTGATTCAGCAGTGTCGTAAGAAAATGGAAAACAACGAGTACAACGACTTCGAAGAAGAAATCCGTCGTGCCAACGACCTCAACGGACAGCTTTCACTATTGAAACGTAAGGAACTGCAACGCATCCAAAGCCAATCAGGAAGCATCCGGGTGAGCATGGTGTATCTCACGATGGTTCAGGAAGCACAGAACGTAGTCACTTATACCATCAATTTGATGAAAGTAAGCCGTAAATTCCAGATAGAAACTGAAATGCCGTAAGGACGAAAAGCAAGGATCGTCCACTGAATAACGAACGAATCATACTCCGCACGGAAAGGACTGTCTGATAAACCCTGTTTACATAGGAGGGGGTGTATCAAACAATCCTTTCTTTTTCAGAAATAGGTTTAAAAAAGCTCTATTCTTTAGTATTTGATCTGGTAAAATTGTATATTTATAGTCGATAAGATACTTGAGACGATTTTAGATGCAATGATATAAAAACGAAATGAATGAAATATCAGTTAGAAATAACCACCTTACTGGTTCCTGTCAATGTGCATCAACTGTTTGAGAAATGTGAATGGCCTGAACTAAACTGTTTTGACAGAGAAATGGTTGAAGGCTATTTCTCTGATTTGGTGAATGGTATTCAAACCGATGAGGCTTTGGACGATTGGACGCTGACCGTTGTCCTTTATATCGGCACTTATTTGGGAGCCAACCATATCAGTATCTGGAAACATGGAATCACCGATACGGTAACTAAAGAAAAAGTACTGACGATAGGTATACCTCTTCCTTGTAGTAAAACCATTCGTTGGGGAGTGAAGAAGAAAGGACGTTTTACGGGTAAAATACCGGATGAAAGCTTTAGGAGGAATAACAGACTCCTTCCCGTCAACTTTGCAAAATATGATAATATGGAGACCTATATAGAAGATAATATCCGGATAGCCCTTTCGAACCTGTTTGAAGTTGGTTTTACCCTGAAAGGATATAAAGTAAAGAAGCGGTAATAAGTAACTGAATTGTAATCAAACTTCTTTTTCATAGGGATTAAACTTGCTTATCCCGGCAGGAAAACGTATCTTTGTTGGTAAGAAAACTATAACCGCAAGTTCTGATTATAAAACCGAAACTTTTGATTATGTAATCAGAAGTTTCAGTTATAAAACCAGAACTTGCGGTTTTAGTTTGTCCTATAGGAAAAACAACTTTTCCTGTAGGGGAGAACAAGTTTTCTACCTATAGCGAGTAAGTTTTCTATTAATAATCAATATTTCAAATAAACTTTAGTATTATGGCAATGTACGTAATGGAAGAAATGCCCGATATTCATGGAACGGGCGAACAGGTACTTTATCCTCGGTTTGCAATGATAGATCAGGTATCTACCGAGGATTTAATACGTCAGATAGCATCCAGCAGTGGTTTTAATGTCGGAGATGTGGAAGGCGTAATTACACAGATCGGTATTGAAATGGCACATCAGATGGCAGAAGGCAAGTCTGTGAAGCTGGATGGTATCGGAACATTCTCTCCTTCGTTGGCGTTATGCAAAGATAAAGAACGCGAAAAGACCGGAGAGGGTGAAACCCATCGTAACGCACGAAGCATTGTGGTGGGGAGCGTGAACTTTCGTGTAGACAGGAAGATGGTGAGGCGTATCAACGGAAGATGTCTGCTGGAAAGAGCTCCGTGGAAGTCGCAACGCTCTTCACAGAAGTATACACCGGAGCAACGACTAGCATTGGCTGTTAGATATCTGGAGGAACATCCTTTTCTGACGGTCTACGAATACCGGAAACTGACAGGTCTGCTGCGCACGGCGGCTACCAATGAATTGCGCCAATGGGCGTATACGCCCGGTTCCGGTATCGGGATTGATGGTAGAGGAACACATCGGGTGTATATAAAGAAAACATAATTCATCATATTTGTATGATGATACTATACAAATACTTTATATCTTTGTAAAACAATGACATAAATCGCGATTTAACCATACCACTGAAAATATGAAAACAAAAACTTTATTAGGCTTCTTTCTCCTCTCTCTCATGACTTTTTGTATATCAGCCTGTCAAGATGATGCAGAGATTATTTTATTTAGCGGTTCCGAATTAATCGACGAAACGGGAACCTGTACGAACACGATTTCTTCTACAGTCCTGTATCTTAATGGATGGGAAGTGTCTTTACATATAAAGGTGAAAATGATGTAGAGAAACAACACACCTTCTTTAATTTTAGCCCGTATTTAGGAACTCAAAGTCTTACAAGAGAAAGAGGTCCGATTACTACGGCATGGTTGGAAGATGTATCTGATTCACCTTATCTCGAAGATGTTTTACCTGCAGATAGAACGGTTGTATATTGGGTGGATACAATGATCTTCAGTTTATCTGCGGAGGATTTGTAATCATTTGTACGGGCTTTATTGTAAAGCCCGTATACGTACTTCGGTTGTTTTCTCATTTTTCAATCCTTCTTTTACTTTATTGATATCCGTATTTCCGTAATGATAAGGATACAAAATGTGCGGCTTGATAATTTGAGTTGCACGTATCGCTTGTTCCGGTGTCATGGTGTAGGGTTGGTTGACTGGCAGGAAAGCGATATCAATATCTTTCATTTGGTTTAGTTCTGGAATATCTTCTGTATCTCCGGCGATATAGATGCGGGTCCCTCCCAGAGTAAGAATATAGCCGTTGTCACGTCCTTTGGGATGGAACTTATCTCTGCCGGGAGTCGTATTATAGGCCGGTACGGCTTCCAGTTTCATATCATCTGCCAGTTGAAGCACATCACTGTTCTTCATTTCCTGTCCTCTGTTCAGCATTTTCCGGCAATTAGGATTAGCAATAATTCTAGTCCCGCTTGTTTCGATAGCTGCTATTGCTTTGGTATCGAAATGGTCTCCATGTTCATGCGTAATCAGGATGAAATCCGCCTTCGGCTGTTGTGTATAGTCGGCGTAATCGGATACTGGATCAACGAATATTTTTTGTCCTGCATATTCCAGCAATAAGCTCGCATGTCTGAAGAAAGTGATCTTCAGGCTTTTCCCATTTTGGGTGGTAAATGAATCCATTTCAAAGTTTTGCATCTTTGTAGTCAGGTTAGTTGGGTTGTTAAATGAATGGGAATAAGAAAATCCGTAAGAAAAGCATAATACGAATGCTAATAATAGATTCTTTTTCATATCTGTACAGAATTTGGTTCCCTGCAAAGATAAACATCCGAGAAGATTTATCGGTTCATATTTGAAATGATTCTTTGCGAAATTAACTTTCTTTTTGTGGAAAATAAGAAGGCACGGGAAATATTTCATTCCCGTGCCTTCTCTTATTATTTTATACCTTTACGGTATTCTTATGCGTTCAATGCCTGTTCGATATCAGCAATAATATCATCCGCATTTTCGATACCTACCGATAGACGGATCAAGTCCGGGCGTACACCTGCTTCCATCAGTTGCTCATCCGTCAACTGGCGGTGAGTATGGCTCGCCGGATGGAGCACGCAACTACGTGCATCCGCCACGTGAGTAACGATCGCAATGAATTCCAGTGAATCCATAAACTTGATAGATACGTCACGTCCGCCTTTCAGTCCGAAGGAGATGACTCCGCAGGAACCATTCGGCATATATTTCTGTGCAAGGCTATAATATTTATTGTCCGGCAGTCCGCAATAGTTTACCCAGGCAACTTTCTCATTTTTAGAAAGATATTCGGCTACTTTCTGCGCGTTGCGGCAGTGTTGAGGCATACGCAGGTGCAACGTTTCAAGTCCCAGATTCAATAAGAAAGAATTTTGCGGGCTTTGGATGCTGCCGAGGTCACGCATCAGTTGGGCAGTTGCTTTGGTGATATAAGCACCTTTGCCGAATGCTTTGGTATAAGTCAGTCCGTGGTATGACTCGTCCGGAGTACAAAGTCCCGGGAATTTTTCAGCATGAGCATCCCAGTCAAAATTACCGCTGTCTACGATACAGCCACCTACGCTTGTAGCGTGTCCGTCCATGTATTTGGTAGTAGAATGAACCACGATGTCAGCTCCCCATTCAAATGGGCGGCAGTTGATCGGGGTCGGGAAAGTGTTGTCAACAATCAAGGGAACCCCGTGACTGTGTGCAATGCGTGCAAATTTCTCAATATCCAGTACTTCAAGAGAAGGGTTGGAAATCGTTTCACCGAATAAAGCTTTTGTATTCGGTTTGAAAGCTGCAGAAATTTCTTCTTCGCTGGCATCCGGATTAACGAAAGTCACATCGATGCCTAGCTTCTTCATGGTCACGCCAAACAGGTTGAACGTACCTCCGTAAATAGCGGAAGAGCAAACAAAGTGATCTCCTGCCTGACAGATATTAAAAATGGCATAGAAGTTGGCAGCCTGGCCGCTGGAAGTCAGCATAGCGGCTACACCACCTTCAAGGGCAGCGATTTTGGCGGCAACAGCGTCATTCGTTGGATTTTGCAGGCGGGTATAAAAGTAACCACTGTCTTCCAGGTCGAACAGGCGGGCCATCTGCTCGCTGGTATCGTATTTGAAAGTTGTACTTTGATAGATGGGCAATACGCGTGGTTCGCCTTTTTTAGGCGTCCATCCTGCCTGTACACACAGGGTTTCCGGTTTGAATTGTTTTGCCATAATGTTATCGGGTTTTAATGTTTTATTTCAAAAAATGTTTTAATGCTGCAAAAGTAGGGAAAATAATTGTATTTTTGCCCTGTTTATGAGTGAAATGATACTCTTGCGAAGGAGATAGTTAATGTAGTTATGAAAAATAAACTCTATATTCTTTTATTCTTAGCTTTTCTTTTTTCGGGCACAACTCTTTGGGCACAGCAGAAGGCAACCCCGAAGGCGGGTGAAGGTATCTCTTCTTTTCTGTTGAGGCACAACCGCTCTCCGAAGAAGTATTACGACGACTTTATTGAGCTGAATAAACAGAAACTGGGAAAGAACAATGTGCTTAAAGTGGGCGTGACGTATGTTATTCCTCCCATTAAGAAATCACCTTCCGGAAATACCGGGACAAAGCAACAATCTCCGAAAGCTAAATCAACAAAAATAGGAACTACCCTCAATCAGCCTCTGTTTGGAAAACAACTGGCTGATGTGAAAGTCACTTCCAACCGTCTTGCCGGTGCTTGCTTCTATGTGGTCAGCGGACATGGAGGTCCTGATCCGGGTGCTATCGGGAAAGTTGGTAAATACGAATTGCACGAAGATGAATACGCTTATGATATTGCTCTCCGTCTGGCACGTAACCTGATGCAGGAAGGAGCCGAAGTCCGTATCATCATTCAAGATGCTAAAGATGGTATCCGTGATGATTCGTACCTGTCAAACAGTAAACGGGAGACTTGTATGGGTGAGCCAATTCCTTTGAATCAGGTGCAACGCTTACAGCAACGCTGTGATAAAATAAACGCTCTTTACCGGAAAGACCGTAAGAACTACTCTTATTGCAGGGCGATTTTTATTCATATTGATAGCCGTAGTAAGGGAAAACAAACGGATGTCTTTTTCTATTATTCGAATAAAAAGGGAGAAAGCAAACGATTGGCAAATAATATGAAAGATACGTTTGAGTCAAAATATGATAAGCATCAACCCAACCGGGGCTTTTCCGGCACAGTAAGCGGGCGTAACTTATACGTACTTTCCCATACCACTCCCGCTTCCGTCTTTGTGGAGTTGGGTAATATCCAGAATACGTTCGATCAGCGTCGGTTGGTGATGAATTCCAATCGTCAGGCACTCGCCAAATGGCTGATGGAAGGCTTCCTGAAAGACTATAAGGAGAAGAAATAACATTTTTACTTCTCCTTTCGTGAACAAAATAAAAATCTGAATGTTTTATATATGCAAATCGCCTGATGGCTACTTGTAGGTATGCGAATATATATAGGCTAGTGAATATGCCTCCCCGGCATAACAGGAAGATTGCATAGTAGTTTTGTCGTGTTTTATTTTGTGTTTGTGTTGTGACGGTGCTGCGATGTGAATCGAGGTGCCGTTTTTTTTGTCACATATAAAGAAACGGCAGGCTTACAAATAAGAAACGAGCTTACAAATCTCCTAAAGTATATCATAGAATCTCTGCAAGCTCGTTTTATGAGTGGTGCTTTTGCGCACCTTATCTAGTTGTTATAAAGGCATATTACCATGCTTCTTGGGCGGGTTTGTCTGCATCTTGTTTTCCGTCATTTCCAGTGCCTGAATCAGACGTTTGCGAGTCTGTCTCGGATAAATGATTTCGTCAATATATCCCAGCTCGGCAGCCTGATACGGAGTGGCAAACTTTTCTTTGTAGGCTTCCAGTTCCTTGGCCTTTGTTGCTTCGTCAGCTTTGCGGAACAGGATATTGATGGCGCCGTCCGCACCCATCACAGCAATTTCTGCACTTGGGTAAGCGAAGTTCACGTCAGCTCCGGTCTGCTTGGAGTTCATTACGATATAAGCACCACCGTAAGCTTTGCGGGTAATCACTGTCAGTTTGGGAACAGTGGCTTCTGCAAATGCATAAACTATTTTTGCACCGTGACGGATGATACCATTGTTTTCCTGTGTATATCCCGGAAGGAATCCCGGAACATCTTCGAATGTAATCAATGGAATATTGAAGCAATCGCAGAAACGGATAAAACGGCTTGCTTTGTCGCTGGCATCAATATCGAGAACACCGGCAAGATAAGCTGGCTGATTCGCTACGATACCTACCGAACGACCTGCCATACGGGCAAAGCCAATGATAATATTCTTAGCAAAGTTCGGCATCACTTCGAAGAAATAGCCGTTGTCTATAACACGTTCGATAATGTCTTTCATGTCATACGGTACGTTCGGGTCTACCGGAACGATTGTATCCAGAGAAGTATCTTCGCGGTTTGTTTCGTCAGTGCAAGGTTTTTTCTTAGCTTCATCCATATTATTCTGCGGTAAGAAAGAAAGCAGTTCACGGATGCTCATCAGCAATTCTTCTTCGGTATTGCACATAAAGTGAGTCACACCGCTCTTGCTACTATGTGTCATTGCGCCACCCAGCTCTTCTTTACTTACTTCCTCATGAATCACAGCTTTTACTACATCCGGACCAGTCACAAACATGTGACTTTTTTCTTTCACCATAAAGATGAAATCGGTCAGGGCAGGAGAGTAGCAGGCACCTCCGGCGCAAGGACCCAGGATTGCCGAAATCTGTGGAATCACACCGCTGGCCATTGTATTCTGATAGAAAATATCAGCATAACCGGAAAGGCTCTCGATCCCTTCCTGGATACGTGCACCGCCCGAATCATTCAAAGCGATAATCGGGGCACCGTTCTTCAATGCAAGTTGTTGTACTTTCACAATCTTTTTAGCATTGGAAGCTGACAGTGAGCCGCCATATACCGTAAAGTCATAAGCGTAAACAAACACCTGGCGACCGTCCACCTTTCCGTAACCGGATACGATACCATCTCCCGGAATTTTGTTCTTATCCATACCGTAGTTCGTACAACGGTGAACCATCAACTTATCCAGTTCAACGAAAGTACCCTTATCGAGTAACATCTCGATACGTTCGCGAGCAGTCATTTTACCGCTTTCATGTTGCTTCTCTATTTTATCAACGCCTCCACCAAGAGAAGCGATGCGGTCACGTTCCTCGAACGTGGCGTATGCTTTATTTATTTCTTCCATAATGCAATCCGTTCTTATTATTATGCAATCGGTTCTAATGTTATTAATGTCTGTTCGCCGGTTATGCTATCACCTTCTTGAACCAGAATTTCTTTAATGCGGCAATCCGAAGTCACTTTGTAGTTGCTCTGCATTTTCATTGCTTCGATAACGATGGCAGTATCTCCCGCTTTCATTTCCTGACCGACTACAACAGGTATTTTCACTACCTTGCCCGGCATCGGAGAAATGATGCAGTCGTTCTGTTCCTCTTCCCCTTTCTTGCGCATCCGTAGATATTTTGCCTGGCTGTCCACAATTTCTACATTGAAACTGCTATAATGCGTATTCACTTTATAGCTTTTCCCGTTATCACGGCGAATCAGCTGTGCATTCGAACTGCGTCCGTCCATCAAGATGTTGCAAGTGCCGTTTTCCGCCATCACTACATCTGCTTCAAACGGTTTTCCATCAATGGTAAGCACCACCTTGTTATCTTCCTTGCTGACCAACTCTACTTCGGCCACACGGTTTCCTATATGAATTTCCATAATTGAATTCTCTTTGTTAAAATTAGATTCTCAACACTCCCTTGTGCAGTCCGAACTCTTTCCATTTGCTGATAGGACGGTTGTCGGTAGCCATACCGCTGTTGTTCTCTTCGAGGTTCATCAAGTAGTCCATATAGGCGGCAATCAAAGCAATATTTTCGGAATGTTCGCTAGTGCGCATGATACGTTGTTGCAGATATTCGCCGTTCTTGGTGATGAATCCTGTATCATAGTGACCTTCCACGAAATCGGGAGTGTCCATGATGGCACGCAGATAGCTGATGTTGTTTTTCACACCGGTCAACTTATATTCGTGGAGTACGCGGCGCATCCGCTCGATAGCGTATTCGCGGTTGGTAGCCCATACAATCAGTTTACCGATCATCGGGTCGTAGTAGATTGGAATTTCATATCCCTCGTACACATAACTGTCGATACGTACACCGATACTGTTCGGCTCTGTAATCTGTTTGATGATACCCGGGCTCGGCATGAAATTCATTTCTGTATCTTCGGCACAAATACGACACTCAATAGCGTGTCCGCGTTGCTGGATATTTTCTTGTTTCAGTTGAAGCACCTGTCCGTCGGCAACTTTAATCTGCTCTTTCACCAAATCTACCCCAATCACTTCTTCCGTAATCGGATGCTCCACCTGTAAACGGGTGTTCATCTCAAGGAAATAATAGTTGCGGTGTTTGTCAACAAGAAATTCGATAGTACCCGCACCAATGTAGTTTACTGCTTTAGCCGCGGCTACCGCTTTTTCACCCATGTCTTTCCGCAGTTCGGGAGTGACGAAAACCGAAGGAGTCTCTTCTACGATTTTCTGGTTACGGCGTTGCACGGAACATTCGCGTTCGCACAGATGAATGACGTTTCCATGCTTGTCACCAAGAATCTGGAACTCGATATGATGAGGCTCTTCAACGAACTTCTCCAGATAAACCGTGTCATCGCCAAAGGAAGACAACGATTCGCTCTTGGCAGTGGTATAAGCTTCTTTCACTTCTTCGGCACTGTGGATGAGGCGCATACCCTTTCCACCACCGCCCATAGAAGCTTTCAGCATCACCGGGTATCCGATCTTATTGCAAAGCTCTATGGCTTCTTCCACACTTTTCAAATTGTCTTGTGTGCCGGGAACAACGGGTACTCCCGCCTCGATCATTTTGATACGGGCAGCAATTTTATCCCCCATGGCTTCCATTGTTTCCGGATTAGGTCCGATAAAGATGATTCCTTCTTCCTGACATCGACGGGCGAAGGTAGCATTCTCGGACAAGAAGCCGTAACCCGGATGGATGGCGTCCGCATGAGCTGCTTTCGCCACTTCGATGATTTTTTCTATATTCAGATAACTCTCTTTGGATGCTGCCGGCCCTACGCAATAAGCTTCGTCTGCATAAAGCACATGCTTCGCGGTCCGATCTGCTTCGGAGAAGATAGCGATACTCGTTATCTCCATCTCCCGGCAGGAGCGCATCACCCTTACGGCAATTTCACCGCGATTGGCTACTAAGATTTTTTTTATCATACTTTTTTCAATTAAGTACATACTTATTAATGTCTTCCCGTCTAATGGACATACTCCACCCGACGAAAAACAGTATTTTTTTGATTTGGGGCTTAACAAGTGATGCTCTTTCTCCTAACCCACGAGGAGGGGAGCGTCTTACACAAAATGGCAGGTCTTCTGACTAACTCTTGTCTTATTTGCCTTCCCGATTAACATCAGTGGCGTTAAATTAGTTCAATTATAAGACATTGAACAGAGCTTCACAGCAGCGGGACTGTTCGGGACTTACACCCGATTCCCTATTAATCGTCGTCCGTTGGATACGGATTCTGAACCATTTCGGGGGGCAAAGATAAATAAATATTAAATAAGATGTTCCTTTTTTGCACGAAAGTTTCATTTTTGTGCAATGCTTGTCTTTAAATAAGGATTCTTTAATTAGTGTATAACCTTGCTACTTTTCTAAACTATATTTCTCCTGATATTGTTAGGTTGATAGTAATTAATTAAAAGGAGATATTCGTATGAAAGAAAAGAAAATAGCTCGTGAAGAAAGAAATCAGGAGAAACTGGCTAACGGTGATTGGGTAATGGCAGAGTTTTATGCAACGTGGTGTCCTCATTGCCAACGTATGAAACCGGTTGTTGAAGAATTTAAGAAACTGATGGAAGGAACATTGGAAGTGGTATTGGTAGACATCGATCAGGAACCTGCCCTTACAGATTTCTATACAGTTGAGTCGACTCCTACCTTTATTCTTTTTAGAAAAGGACAACAGCTCTGGAGACAATCCGGCGAATTACCTTTGGAAAGATTGGAAAGAGCAGTGAAAGGATTCAAATCCTGACGATTATTGCATAGTTTGTTACAATGATATGCGTAGCTGATTCTATGCTGGTATGTCTTTGTCTGGCATACTTCTAATATGCATAAAGAAAAGCAGAAAGTATTCTCCGGTGAGGTACTTCCTGCTTTTCTTTATTTTTATTGCTTTCTGTTGAGTCGTAACTCATACAGGCAAGCCTGTACCTCTTCAAGGCTGCCGGTATGTTTTCCTTCATCATCAGACAGTTTGATACATTCCCTCCATTCCTGATTGACATTCATCTTACATTGTGTCAGTTTCATCACGATGTTCGAAGGTTCGAACCCGGTATCGTTGGTGAGATTGGTACCGATCCCGAAAGAGCAGCGGATTTTGTTTTTGCAGTATTCTTGAATATCCAATGCTTTTGTAAAGTCTAGGGCATTGCTGAATACGATGGTTTTGGTTGTCGCGTCGATTCCCAACTCTTTGTAGCGGGCAACCAGCTTATCGATAAACTCAAATTCATTGCCGGAATCACACCGCACTCCATCGAAAAGTTTGGCTTGTTTACGGCTAAGGTTGCTAAGGAAGATGCCGGAAGTATATGTATCGGAAAGTGCGATACCTAAATCACCGTCATAAACATTCACCCAGTTTTCGAGTGCCATATAGTTGGCATGTTTATATCCGAACTGTGCTCCATGAAACATAAACCATTCATGTGGATGAGTTCCCATCATTTTCATTCCATATTTCATTGCAAAGTTACAGTTGGAAGTTCCGGTGCAATATTGCGCTGTTTCGTTCAGCTTCTTGATAACCGTTTCCTGCACATCAATGGAGAATCTTCTCCGTGTGCCGAACTCTGAAAAGCAAAGCTGATGTTGATTCGACAATTCTATTTTCTCCGACAGCTTGCAAAGAATCTCGTTCATGTCTGCTACATTGCCAAAGAAACGGTTTTTGATTTCGGAGACAATAGCGAGCAAAGGCACTTCGTATAAAGTCACTTTATAAAGCAAGTCAGTCACTTCGATGTGGAGATGACAAGCTTCATCCAGATGAATATCAATCTTATTCGGATCGAAACGAAAAGAAGACAACCACTCCCAGTAGACTCTCGGAAGGAATCTGCAGTTTTTCGTCATATATTCCAGCTCCTCTTCCGTAAACCTCAACTGACTAAGATTCTTGATCTCTGCCTTGAGTGCCTTCAGGAAATCTTCGGTATATTGAGTTTCATTCCGGTCGTTGAAACTAAACGTGCCCATTGCATAGGGAAACAGTTTGATATAAGCATACGATGTGGTAAACTTATAAAGATCGGTATCTAGTAATGTCTTAACAATCATTTCGTTCGCTCTTTATATTTTATAACGTCGTAAAGTTAGTATTTGTTGAATAATATAACGACTTAATCATTAATAATTATGCCTTTTTTTATTCGAGGGGAATAAAGCCAGGATCTGAATATATATTCTGTTTGCAATGGCAAATTCCTTATCTCTTATTATAGTTACCTCAATAAGTCAAGCCGATTTTCAACGTAATGGAATGGTGTGACAATTCTTCCTTAAACGTCGTATGGAAATACGGATCTTCCTGTTTCTTTGTCCGTTCCAGTTTCTGGAGTTCATAACCTGCCATCAAATTCAGTTTAAATTTCCGGTTGACCTTAAATTGTGCACCGATGGAAGGAGAGAGGTAAAAGCCTCCGTTTGCTTCTCTGTCTGTGGCAAAAGACCCACCGATATGACATTCCAGATAAGGAGTCAGTCTCCTGGGCTTCGTTATATAAAATTGCGCACTGGCATAAAGCGGAATGAGCAACTTCTCATAAACAGAAAGTCCGCTACCCGCACCGATGGCAAACCGTTGACTGATGTGGTAGTGACTGACGATTTGTCAGTTGAAAGGCGTGTAAGAAGGCTGATTCATAGAAAAACCTGTCCCGATATATGTAGTGTAAGAGAGACGTCTGCTGTCTGTTTGTCCGTCGGCACATACAGTGATGAAAGATAGCAGCGCAAAGATGAATATAAATTTCCTCATAATGATGCAAGGATAGAGTTTGATAATATTATGGTTAGCTACTGCTATTGCACATACACGGTTATACTTTTAACGATATGCAATGCAGTTGTGAGTGAAGAAGTATCTTTGGTAAGATCTCCATTACTTCCATCTGGGCTACTGTGTCCGATCAGTTTGGCTGTAAATTCTTTCTTGCCGGAAGTCAAATCCACTTCTGCTGCGTAGACAAGGGCAGGCTGTCCGCTCCCTTCTTTTCCACCGGAGTAATTGGCGTCTCCTTCTTTGGCCGATTTCGGATATGCATCATTGAAATCTGTAGAATGATTGATTTCAATTTTGACTATAAACTTCTTCAACTTCCCGGTTGGCGACATCTTCACATTAAAACTACCTTTCGGAGTAGCTCCGCTGATACCGTCCGTCAACGGTTCCTTTTTGCTAGGGAGATATAACCCGTCTTCATATTGGATTCCCCGCTGATAACACCAATGCGGCAGCGCTTCCTTTCGGCGGTTACCGCCGGAGGCTTGCCAGGATTGAGTGGCTATTTTGTGTGTCACATACACGGTGGACAGATAATTCCCTTCCATGTCTTCAGTCCAGATTGCAATCTGGGGCGGATTTTTGATGTTGATGCCTAGAAACAAAGGAAAATTATGCAACCACTCTTCCCCTTTTTCAATAGATATTTTAAGATCGTTACTGTCGTATTCTACTAAATCCCGGTTGCATCCACTATTTATCAATAGAGAAAGAAACCATATTCCCATTATTGTCATTTTATTCATTTGATTAGAGTTGTTTTTGTAACCAGAGGTCTACTAATAGATTGATGCCTTCTTCCAATTCCTCCCAGCCGCTTTCCTGCTGAATCTTGAGGCCGTTGTAGACCGGGCAGTTTTCTTCGAGCAATGCCAGATAACTGATGGCTGCGGTGATGATGGAAGCCATAGCAGCAATCTCTTTTTTCGGATGTTTTGATAGTTTGCTGACTGCCTCTACCAGCCAGATTCCTTTCTCTTCCCGTTTGTTGCGCAACTCTTTCACAAACTTATTGTCCGTTGTCAGTTCCCAGCGATACAGGCGTTTCAATGTATAATTCTCCCGTAACCGCATGATTTGTCTTTTGAATATCTGCTTGATAAATGCGGCTAAATGAGCCTGATCCGGTAACTCTTCATCGAAATTAATCCAATAGTCGTTCTGCTGAATGTAGGCTGCTATCAGTCCATCCAGCGAATTGAAATAACGGTAGATAAGCATTTTTGAAACTTTGGCCTTGGCTGCTACCGCATTGATCCCCAACCCCTCGAAACCGCTTTCTTCAATGATGTCGTTGACGGCTGTAATCAGGGTCATTTCCGTAGCCTGTCTGTTTTTAGTAATCTCTTTTTCCATACTTTGATACTTTTGTTACTGACTGGTCACAAAGATATGTTTCCTATCGGTAACATTAAGGAAAAAGAGATTATTTTTTGTAATGGTTGCCGGTTAATAACCTATCATCTTTACCGATAATACGTTATCCGGTCGTTTTATGATAACGCCACTGTCGGATTATGAACGGTCAGTCCGCCATCCACCACAATCGTTTGTCCAGTGATGTATCTGGCATCGTTCGAAGCCAGAAAAGCGATGGTAGCTGCAACATCCTCCGGTTCTCCCAGATAAGGAGTGGCACATTGACCGAGGAAGATATTACGTACATCCTCATTCAGGTTGTCCAATGCAGCGGGAGTAAGTACCAGTCCCGGAGCTACGGCGTTGCAACGGATGTTTTTCTTTCCCATTTGAGTAGCGATATATTTCGTCAGGTTGATGACACCCGCTTTGCTGGCGCCGTATAAAGTACCGTTGGCATCAGCCGTAAGTCCGCTTATGGAAGCTACGTTGACAATGTTCCCACCACCATTGGCAGTCATGATAGGAATGACCTGTTGGGAAAGATACATCGTGCAGCAGAGATTCAGATGGAATGCTTCGTCAAAGTAGTTGATGTCCAGCTTTTCGATGCTAAGGTCACGTTTGGGATCAGTTCCTCCTACATTATTAATCAGTACGTCTATTCTTTGATATTCATTCATGGAAAAATCAATCAACTCTTTGCAACTCTGGAGTTCGGTGGCGGAGAAATAGACATGACGCACGTCAGCCCCTGCGTGCGTGAGTTCGTTGGCAAGCTGCTCCGCTCTTTTCTCGGAATGGTCAGCGATGACTACTTTGCCTCCTTCGGAGACAATGCGGCGTGTGGTTGCTTCGCCGATACCACCGGCGGCACCGGTGATGACAACTACTTTATTTTCGAATCTGTTCATATAATGGGAATTTGATGGTTACCTTTTATTAGAAACAGCTGGCAGAGGAATTTGTTAGCCCTCATAAACTCTCTTTAATAAGATAAGGTGTTCGATTCGAAAACTTTTGCATCTTTTCCAGTTTTACGCTCTGATTATTTAAGAAAACTGTTAAATGTTAATGCCTGCCCACTCATTTGTTAATACGGCTCTGATTCTATTAAACCATGTTATAAGATACGCTGCTTTGGCCTCAAAATTTGGAGATAACCGAAAAGTCCGTATCTTTGTACTGTGTTTTTCATAGTATTAGATTTAAGGTTAAC